>Ga0116125_1000024_pt1 | contig 48297 bp, 45 predicted proteins | sample June2015DPH_16_1_2_FD_89729 | JGI IMG/M metagenome (GOLD analysis project Ga0116125, IMG submission 89729) | Peatland microbial communities from SPRUCE experiment site at the Marcell Experimental Forest, Minnesota, USA - June2015DPH_16_10 | ecosystem: Environmental > Terrestrial > Soil >...
ATTGAAGGAAGACATGCCAGAAACTCTCTACATGCTTGGTAAAGCTGCGGCGATGGATGGAGACGACAGCTTAGCCCAGAAGTCCTGGGAACATGTCCTGCGCGCGGAAAAAGACACTGAGCTAGCGGCTCAAGCGCACTTTGGCCTGGCTGGAATTTATCGCAAGCAGGGGAAGAGCGCCGACGCGGACCGCGAGATGGAAGAATTTCGAAAATTGCAAGGAAGCGCGGGCCACGCGGACGATTCGCCGAAATAGATGACGATCAAGAGCTGAAGGAGAAAGCCGATGAAATCTGCACGCATGAACATGAAGTCATTGCAGCGCGGAATCAGCGTGACCTGCGCTTTGTTGTTTATCGCGATCCTCGTTGCCCTGGTTCCTTCCGCTACTTCGGCTCCCGGCGACGTCGAACAGCGCGTCGAAGCGATCCTCAGCAAAATGACGCTCGAGCAGAAGATTGACATGCTCGGCGGCGAGGATGATTTTTACATTCGCGCGTATCCCGAGCTAGGCTTGCCTCGCCTGCGCATGGCAGACGGTCCCATCGGAGTTCGCCACGGCGGCCCTTCGACCACGATGGCTGGCGGAATTTCCATGGCAGCGTCCTGGGATCCCGCGCTCGCCGCGGAAGTGGGAACTCAAATCGCCCGCGATGCTCGCGCGAAGGGCGTGCACTTCATGCTAGGGCCTGCTTTCAATATTTATCGCGCGCCCATGAACGGCCGCAACTTCGAATACTTGGGTGAAGATCCGTATTTGGCATCTCAAATCGCGGTGGGATATATCGAGGGAATGCAAAGCCAGGGCGTGAGCGCCACGGCCAAACATTTCATGGGAAATAATTCCGATTACGATCGCCACAACACCGATTCCATCATTGACGAGCGCACCATGCGCGAAATCTATCTCCCCGCGTTCGAAGCCGCGGTGAAACAGGGTCACGTGCGCGCGGTGATGGATTCCTACAACTTGACGAACGGCACCCACATGACGCAGAACGCCCATTTGAATATTGACATCTTGAAGAAGGAGTGGGGCTTCGATGGCATCTTGATGTCCGACTGGACATCCACCTACGACGCGGTCGGCGCTGCCAACGGCGGCCTCGATATCGAGATGCCTTCTGGAAAATTCCTGAACCGCGAGAACCTGCTCCCGGCAATTCGGAACGGGCAGGTATCCGTCGCGATGATTGACGACAAAGTGCGCCGCATTCTGCGCGTCGCGATTCAATTCGGCTGGCTCGACCGCGAGCAGACCGATCTCGCGATCTCGCGCTACAACCGCGAAGGCGATCAAGTCGCGCTGCAGGCCGCGCGCGAAGGCGCCGTTTTGCTGAAAAATGATGGCAATTTGCTGCCGCTCAAGAAAGACGCTGTGAAATCCATACTGGTTGTCGGCCCCGATGCTCATCCCGCTGTGCCGGTAGGCGGCGGCAGCGCTCGCGTCGTGCCATTCGAAGCCGTCAGTTTTCTGCAAGGTATTAGCGACTACGTGGGGAATTCTGCTCAGGTGTTTTACAGTCCAGGGATTCCCACCGTCGAGGAAATGGCGGCGCTGAAATCTTTCTCAACGACTGCATCGGGCGGCACTGTGGGATTTAAGGCGGAACATTTCAGCAATCCGGATTTGCAGGGGGCGCCGTTTTTCACGCGTACCGAGGAGCGTGTCGATTTCGGACCGCCGCCGAGCAAGAGGACTCTGCCTGGCGAGGCTATGTCCTCCCGCTGGACCGGCTACTACACACCGAGCGCTAGCGGCAAATACGATCTTTTCGTTTCCTCCACGGGAGAAGATGGCGGTTACTACCGGGTCTTCGTTGACGACAAAATCGTGCTCGACGATTGGACTACTTCAAGGGAAGTGCTCGGCGTCGCGGCGCTGACTTTCGACACCACTCCGCACAAAGTCGTTCTCGAGCATCACGGCCAGTCCGAATGGCTCGGCGGACGCCTGCACATGGGAATTACTCGCGAAGGTACATACGTTCTTTCGGATGCGAAGAAGTTGGCTGCGAAAGCCGATGTGGTTGTGGTCGCAGTGGGATTTGATCCGCAGTCCGAAACTGAAGGCGCCGACCGGACTTTCCATTTGCCTCCGGGGCAGGATGAATTGATTCAGGAAATGACCGCCGCGAATAAGAACACGATTGTCGTGCTTACTTCCGGTGGCGGCGTCGATACGAACCCATGGCTCGATCGCGTGCCGGCACTCTTGGAAGCATGGTATCCAGGACAAGAAGGCGGCAAAGCTGCCGCGGAAATTTTGTTCGGCGATGTGAATCCGTCGGGCCGGCTGCCCGCAACTTTTGAGCGCCGCTGGGAAGATAATCCAGTTCGCGATAGCTATTACCCCGCGCCTGGTACCAATCGAGTCGTATATAAGGAAGGCGTGTTCGTGGGCTATCGTGGATACGAGCACGAAGGTACAAAGCCTTTGTTTCCATTTGGTTATGGGCTTTCGTACACGTCCTTCCAGTACGGAAATCTGCTTATCAAGCCGGCGGATGCCAACGCGAAAGGCAGCGGATTCTCCGCGCCGCTCTATCAAGCTTCGTTCGATGTGACCAACACTGGAACGCGCGCAGGCGCCGACGTCGCGCAAGTTTATGTGTCGGAGCCGCACGCGAAAGTTCCCCGGCCCGCGAAAGAATTAAAAGGATTCGCGCGAATCAATTTGAAACCGGGCGAGACTAAAACCACGACCGTGACATTGGATGGCCGCGCGTTTTCCTATTACGATGTGGGCGCGAAATCGTGGCGCGCGGATCCAGGAGAATTCCAAATTTTAGTAGGACGTTCGAGCCAGGACATCCAACTCCACAGTAGCGTTACGCTTTCAGCGGATGCTGCTGCGTCGGCAAACAAAAAGTAGATTTCGCGAATTGAAAATCTCGGTGCGCGTCAGTGCATCGTCGCCGCAGCCGGAAACGCGTCCGTCAGGGATATGACTTGCATCGAGCTTTTCAGCTGATCCAGTGACACCGCAGAAGGCGTTTTGAGTTTCACGGTGACCGACTCGCCCGGCAGCAAATCAAAGTAATTATCCGCAGTCTGCACGTCCAGATCGCCAAACGATAGGTAGACGCTGCGCGCGAGTGCAGGCGATCGCAGTGTTACCGCATACGTTCCGTTCGAATTCGCGAGCGACGATTCGACGTGCACCGACGACGGCAGTTCGAGATTGTGCATGGTGTCAAAGAAAATCAGATTACGCGAAACATTCTGTCCGCCGACCGTCAGGTCGAACACCAGAAAGCTTTTCTTCGGATCAGCGTTTGCTAGTAGCTCCTTCTCATCCAATGTGAAATAAACGGCGCTGGATTGCGCGGGCACCTGCACGTCCTGCGTTTTCTCGGCCAGCACCTTCCCGGAGAAATCGAGCAGGCGCCAATGAATTTGGCCACCGAGCGGCTGCAACTTGTCAGACACGACGTAGACGTCCACCTTCCCATCATGCGCAATGGGTGAAACGATCACGTCATCGTAAAACCGCCGCGCATAATATTGCAGTGCCTTCCAGCGACCGTAGTAATCAATGCTGGCCCAGGAAGCCACCGGCCAGCAGTCGTTCAATTGCCAATACAGTGAGCCCATGGTGTTCGGGCGCTGTCGCCGCAAGTGCTCCGCGCCCACTTTAATAGCCTCCGCCTGCAATACCTGACTCAAGTACACGAACGATGCAAAATCCTTCGGCTCCGGGTACCAGCGCAGCATGTAGCTCAGAATCCGCTCGTTGCCGCCGTGATTCTTCTGGTGGTCCTGCATGGTTGCGGAATGGATGTCCATGTCGCCCGGCTGCGCGAAAGTGCGAATCGTGCGCATCTCCGGGAAAGATTGGAATCCGTATTCAGACATGAAACGCGGGAATTGCTGCGTGTACATTTCGATCGGCGCCAGAGCGTGCCAGACTTGCCAATAATGCATATCGCCGTTGGTCTGGCTGTCCGGAGGGTCTTCGAAATTCGCGCTCGGTGAACTAGCCCAGTACGGCACGGGATCCGCGTAACGCGCCACGACGCCCGCGAGAACGCTATGGAACAGCACAACGTAATCCGTCCACACTTTTTCGCGATCAGCAGGCGAAACTGCTTCCTTGAAGATTTTTCGATCGTCCCAGTGTACCCAACCGGTCTCGATTTCATTATTGCCGCACCACAGCACGATGCTGGGATGATCGCGCAGGCGCTCCACTTGCTCCACAGCCTCCTGCCTCACATTGTCTTGAAAATCCGTGCCGCCCGGAACCATGTCGCCGCCGAAAATAAACTCTTGCCACACCATGATTCCCAGTTCGTCGCAGATATCGTAAAAATCATCCGACTCGTAATATCCGCCGCCCCACTCGCGCACCATATTCATGTGCGCGTCGCGCGCCGATTCCAGAATCTGGCGGTGAATTTCCGGCGTCACACGGTTCGGAAAGCTGTCGAACGGAATCACGTCGGCGCCCTTGGCGAAAACGGGAATACCGTTGACGACGAACGCGAAGCTCTTGCCCGTCGCAGTGACTTCGCGGCGCAGCTCGATCGAACGCAACCCTGTTTTCAGCGAAGCATCGGCGGCAACGTCACGCCCGATCCGAACGGTGGCCGCGAAACGATAGCGGTCCTGCGCTCCATACCCGAGCGGGTACCACAGCTTGGGATTAGCGATATGAATCGGAACGCCGATCCTATTCAGGCCCGGTTCTAATTGCACGTTCTGACGAATTGGCGCAACTGAGGCGCCATTAAGCTCGCCATAGTTGATTTCAACGATCGCGGCCGTGCTGCGGCTCGCCTCGATCTCAAGCTCGGCGCCGAGCGCCGCAAATTCCTTGCTGACCCTCTCTTGTTGCACGTGAAAGTTCTCGATGCGCAACGCGTCCCAAGTCTCCAGGCGAATCGGTTGCCAAATCCCCTCAGTCACGTAGCGCGGTCCCCAATCCCAGCCGTATTGATACGGCGCCTTGCGCGTGTACGGTGCGGTGGCGATGTTCTCTTCGTTCCCGGTGTTGTGCGAGGTCACCGAGGGCAATATATACGGAAGCGCCTTCACTTTCGGGATCATCGATTCGATCGGAGAATGAAACACTACGCGCAGCGTGTTCGGGCCGGTCTTCAGCAAGGTTTTCGCCGGCACGCGCCAGCGCCGGAACATATTGTCGCTATGCAGCACGGCCTGGTCGTTCACATAAACTTCCGCGTAGGTGTCGAGTCCTTCGAAAACCAGGTCCACGTGATCGTGCGCGAGCGTCGCCGCGTCTGCTTGGAACGTAGTCCGATATTCCCAATCGGTCAGGCCGATCCACTGCAGTCGCGTGTCGTTGTCCTGGTAGAACGGATCGGGAATCAATCCATCACGCAGCAGATCGGTCTGCACAACTCCCGGCACTTGCGCCGGATGCCAGTCTTTTAGCTCCGCTCGATCCGTGCTACTGACAGCGCGAAACTCCCACTTCGCTTCGAGCACACGCGAAGCGGCCTGAGCCGACACGATCGTGGGAATCATCAGAAAGAAAAAGGCCAAAAAAGCTGCACCGCGAAAAAGCCGTAGTGGTAGAGGCAAGTTTGCGTCACCTCAAGTAGAATATCGATTTGGGAGCGCCTTTCCGGCGCGGTTAGAGAATAGATAATGCCGTTTAATGACGCAAGCACTTTCGGGTAAGGCCGGACTCTGGCCTCCCCAGGAGAGACACATTGGTAGACGGTCCGAAGAACGCAGCACCGCTGCAAGTCGCGCTGCTCGGCTATGGATTTGCCAGCAAAACCTTTCACGCTCCGTTGCTGACAAACGTGCCCGGATTGCGCCTCACCCACATTGTTTCCAGCGACGCCGCCAAGGTCAAGAAGGACTACGACGTGACCGTGCTAGCGAAAGCGGAGGACGCCTTCGCGCTTCCGGAAATTGATTTGATCGTGATCGCGACGCCGAATATCGCGCACTTCGATCTGGCGAGGAAAGCGCTCAACGCCGGCAAGCACGTCGTCGTGGACAAGCCGTTCACGAACACAGTCGCGGAAGCAACGGAACTGAGTAAATTGGCGCGAGCGCGCCAACGATTGCTTTCCATCTTTCAAGATCGCCGCTGGGACTCTGATTTTCTCACTCTGCGCAAGGTTCTCGCCGATGGCGTGCTCGGTGAAATCGCGCATTTCGAATCGCATTACGACCGCTACCGGCCTGAACCGCGCCAGCGTTGGCGCGAACAGCCCGGCCCGGGCAGCGGCATTTGGTTCGATCTCGGTTCGCATCTCGTGGATCAGGCGCTGCAGCTATTCGGCTCTCCTGAAGCAATCTATGCGGACCTCGAGATGCAGCGTCCACGCGGTCAAGCCGTTGATTACTTTCACGTGATACTGCGCTACGGCCGCAGCCGTGTGATTCTGCACGGCGCGTCCTTGGTGGTTGCGGAAATTCCGCGATTCATCATGCACGGGGCGCTGGGAAGCTACACAAAATTTGGCATGGATCCGCAGGAAGAAGCGCTCAAACGCGGCGAGATTCCGGGCGCTCCGGGCTGGGGCCTTGACCCGCAGACCGGAACGTTAATCACAAAGCAAGGCGATGGCTTCGATAAGCGCCAAGTCCCGAATATTCCCGGGAACTACCTCGTCTACTACCAGGGGGTCCGCGACGCGATCGCCCACGGCGCGCCCAATCCTGTGACTGCCGAAGAAGGCCTGGCGGTTATTAATGTGCTGGAAACCGGAGTCAAAAGCTCCGCGGCTCGCGCCGAATTGCCCTTCGCGCAGATCAAATTGTGAGGCCGGAGAATCTGGTATGATTTGTCCCGGATAATGGCTCGTTCCCGCCATGCGCGAAGACGAAACCTGCAATTTGATATTTTCCACCGGGAAATTTCATGACCATTGATCAAGATCTCGAAAAAATCGCGCTGCAGGAAAAGCGCCTGCAATTTAAACACTTCGACGCCGAGGTGGCTTGGGCCGTCGGCAGCGCCCTGAAGGCCGCCGCCGAAAAACGCGGCGTCGCGGTGGCCATTGATATCCATCTCAATGGACATCAGCTATTTTCCTACGCCATGCCGGGGACTACTCCAGACAATTGGGAATGGATTCGCCGCAAACGCAATGTGGTGCAGCGCTTCCATCGCAGTTCTTACGCGATTGGCTTGACGCATCTGCGCGCGCAAACGAGCTTCCATGAGAAGTCGGCGGTGGATGTGAAGGATTACGCCCCGCACGGCGGTTGCTTCCCGATTTTCCTCGCGGGCTCGGCATGCGTCGGTACAATTACAGTCTCAGGACTGCCCCAGCGCGAAGATCACAATCTGGTGGTTGCCGTGCTTCAGGATCACTTGCATCTGGCGGCCGAAGATCTCGCTCTGGGTGCCCCTGCCGCCTCTTGAACGGAGACGATGGATGGCCCCCGACACTGACAATCCAGCCGTCAAGCCGCCGGAAATCCGCGCGGTAATCCTGGATTTCGGCGAGGTCCTCTGCCATCTTCCTTCCGCCGATACCATCGAACGCCTCGCCTTCCTATTCCAGATGGATCCCCGAACTTTTCTTCCGATCTATCTGGAGACACGCGCGCCCTACGACCGCGGAGACTTGCTACCGGGCGAATACTGGCGAAAATTCGCGCAGCAGGCCGGCGTGAAAATATCAGCGGATGCGATTGAACTAGCGCGCCAATTGGACCTGGAACTGTGGAGTCACATCAACGACGCGATGGTCTTGTGGGTCCAGCAACTTCATGCCGCGGGATTCAAGACGGCGATTCTATCCAACATGCCCACTGACATGGCGACGCACGTCCGAAACAATTTCAGGTGGATCAGCCATTTCGACCAGCACATTTTTTCTGCCGAAGTGCGCAGCATAAAACCCGAACCGGAGATCTATCAGCATTGCATTGACGCTCTTGGGGTGAAGCCGTCCGAAGCGCTGTTCATTGACGACCGGGACATAAATCTGGAACAAGCGCGCGCGGCCGGAATTCACGGAATTCGTTTTCAGTCGATCGAACAGCTTCGCGAGGACTTGCAAGCGCTCGGTTTCACGATTTTGCCGCAGCAATCCTGATCTCGGCGCTTGTCGCAGTATGCGCGAAGCCGCCCATTCCGTGCGCCGAGTTTCGCGCGCGAAAAAATGTATCCAGTTCGCGGCTTTATTCATCCAAGTGTTGGATGGTTTTCAGTTCCGCTCAGGTGCCCCGGCCAAACTCTAATTTCGATGACGGAGAAAAGGAGGAATGACATGGCTAGTCAACCCCAGATCAGTTTAGTGCCGCCTTTTACGCGTGAGGCAGCCGCCCTAAAAGTACGGAAAGCCGAAGACCTGTGGAATACGCGCGATCCGCAACGCGTAGCTCTCGGGTACACCGTGGACTGTCCTTGGCGCAACCGCGCGGAATTCATCACTGGTCGCGAGGAAATCATCAAGTTCCTGACGCGCAAATGGAATCGCGAACTAGAGTATCGCCTCATAAAAGAACTCTGGTCCTTCGACGGCAACCACATTGCCGTGCGCTTCGCCTACGAATCGCACGACGATTCCGGGCAATGGTATCGCTCCTACGGCAACGAGAACTGGGAGTACAGCGCCGAGGGCATCAATCAACACCGCCACGCTTCCATTAACGATCTACCCATTAAGGAGTCCGAGCGCCTGTTTCGCTGGCCACTCGGCACGCGTCCCGCGGAGCACCCGGGACTCAGCGATCTCGGGCTGTAAATCGAGCTCACGCTCAGCGTGAAGGTTACTTCTTTGCGGAAATTTCGGGAGGCTTCGCCTCGTTCGCGGCGATCTCTGCGCGGTATTTCGCTGCCTGCTCTGGTTCGTTCAGCCCGTCGTACTCTTCCACCAAATCTTTGCGCGCATTCACCAGCCAGCTCACCTTTGGATCCATCTGCGTGCTGAGAATGTCATAGCCGGCGTGGGTTTCAGCTTCCGCGTCTGCATAACGGTGCTGCCGCAGCAGCGTTCTGCCCAGCTTGATTCGCGCAATCCCGGTGTTGATGTGCGTCGGAGATTGCGATTGGATGTAAATGGGGATTGCTTGGCGGTAGAGCTTCTCCGCGCGTGCCCACTGCTGCTGCGCGGTGTACACGCTGGCCAGGTTCGAAAGCGCGGTGCCGTATAAATAGTGCTGCTCCCCATATTCCGCCCTGTAAATATCCGCCATCCGCTCGAAGTATTGTTCCGCCGCGTCATACTTCCCTTCCTGGAGCGCCACGGATCCTAACTCGTTAACCGTGGATGCGACCGAAGGATGCACCTTCCCGAACGTGCGCTCCTTGATCGCCAGCGATTGCTCCAGCAGCTCCGATGCTTCGGCGTAACGTTTCTGGTAAACCAAAGAGCGCGCAAGAATCGTCAAATCCGCGGCCGTCTCGGGATTGTCTTTGCCGTACCAGGCTTGCACAATGTCCAGCGCCTGGCGGTCATACTGCTCCGCTGCTGCGTAGTGCCCTGTGTCGAGCTGGATCGCGCCCAGATTGATCAAAATTTCCGCCACCCTCGGATGGCGTTCGCCGTAAATTTGCTTGTACATTGCCAAAGCGCGTTCGTTGATCTCCTCGGACTTTTCATAATGTCCGGCATAAAAATGTGCGTTGGCCAATTCGTACAAACTATCCGCAAGGTCCACAGGTTCGGAGCCCGGAGCCGAATACAGCTGCACGGTCTGGTCCAAAATTGCGATCGCTTGGTCGTAGGCGCCGCGATTGTCGAGCACTCCGCCGAGCGCGAGCATAGCCTTCGCCACCGCCGGGTCGTTTGGTGGCAAGTGCCTCCGGTCCCTATCGAGCGCCTGCCGGATCAGCCGCTCCGCGTCGCCATACCTTGCCTCTGCGTCTCGCAGCGACCCCAGAGCCAGCAGACCCTTCGCCGTCTCGACGCTATCCGGGCCGTAAAGCGCTTCGCGTTTTGCCAGCGCGGATTCCATCAATGAGTCCGCCTGCTCGAGCTTGCCCAGCTTCTGGTAAATGCCTCCCAGCGTTTCGTATAGTTCCGCCTGCACCGCAGGTTCCGCGTCCAAGCTGCGCGCTTCCTCGACGCCGCGGTCCAGCAGCGTCACCACGCGCAAATCGTCGGCTGGTCCGGCAGCGGGGTCGCCTCCTTGAAAGAGATTCAGCATGAATCGTTGAATGCGCTGCGTTCGCGCCGTTTGCATCAGCGCCGCATTGCGCGCCCTGGTCAGTCGGACGGTGTAAAAGATCACCAGGCTCACAAGCAGCGCAAACATTGCCGTGCCTGCGGTGACCAACTGCCAGTGCCGTCGAACGAACTTGTCCAACGTGTAGTGCCAGGTATCGCGGCGCGCCTCGAGCGGCTCGCCTCGCAAATAATGATCTACGTCGCGGATAAGCGCTTCGACCGACTGGTATCGCCGTAGCGGATCTTTGTGCATGGCCGTCAGGCAAAGCACATCCAAGTCCGCCCAAGCCGTTTTGCTCGCCGACACGGCAATGCCGCTCGTTTCCGTTTGCGCAGCTGCTTTCCCGGCTACATCTGACGGCTTCTCGGCTTCTTGCTCAGTCAAAACCTCTTCCGCTTGCGCCGGTGTGCATTTGGACAAATCGAACGGCAGCCGTCCGGCAAGCAATTCATACAGAACCACTCCCAGCGAATAGACGTCGCTCTGTATCCCGACCTGTTCGCCGCGGATCTGCTCGGGAGCGGCGTATGCCGGCGTCATCAACCGCAAGCCAGTGATAGTTTGATCCACCAGCTCGCCCAGATTTTCCAGGTGTTTTGCGATGCCGAAATCCAGCAGCCGAATGCCGCCGTCGGCTTTCACCAGAATGTTGGAGGGCTTCAGGTCGCGATGAATCACGGCATGTTGATGTGCATACAGCACCGCCTCGCAAACGGCGCGGAATAAACGCAAATGCTCAGGAATCGAGCACTTTTGCGCTTTGCAATACTCCGTGAGCGGAATTCCTTCCACGTACTCCATTACGAAGAAGGGTGTGCCGTCCGGCGACGTATCCGCATCGTAGAGCCGCGCTATGGAGGGATGATTCAGCTGCGCCAGCGTGCGCTGCTCTGCGTTGAAACGCTCGCGGCGTGCGGGCGAAACCCAGGCGTCGCGCAGGATCTTTATTGCGACTTCGTTGCCCAGATCCTCGCGCTCCGCAAGGTAAACCACTCCCATTCCACCTTCACCAAGCGCTCGTTTGATTCTGTAAGGGCCGAATTCCTTGAAGGGAAGTGAACCTGAGGATGAATCGTCAAAAATCTGCGACGCGACATCGGCAACATCGCCGTCCAGCAGCGATCCACCGCGTGCGTCTTCTTCCAGAAGGACCAGGACCTCGCTGACCAGTCCCGCATCACCGCCGCAGCGCGTTTCCAGAAAAACCCGCTGCTCTGAGGTCGGGAGGTCAGCAGCTTCGTGAAAAAGCGATTGGACCGTTTGCCAGCGAGTGCTGTCCATCATTCATCTCCGGCCGAAAGCGGAAGAAAAACGGCTTGCCGAGCGGCACTCGGCCCTCTTCCAGCGCCGGTAGAAGAAGACTGCAGCACCCCCGCTTATGCTCGTCGGAGCTCGTGCGTAAGCCAGGCCTTCGCGGCTCGCCAATCGCGCAGCACCGTGGCTTCGGATACGTTGAGCAGCGCCGCCGTCTCCGGAACGTCCAGCCCGCCGAAAAACCGGCTTTCCACCATCATCGCCTGCCGCGGATTCATTTGCGCGAGCGCTTCGAGTGCGGTATTCAGCGCTAGAAGTTCATCTTCACTCGACGGCTTCTTCTGAAACGCGTCGTCGAAACTGACCGTAATTTTCGCCCCGCCGCCGCGCTTTCCGGAGTTCCGCCGTCGCGCAGCTTCCACCAGGAGTTGCCGCATCGCGCGCGCCGCGATGCGTTTGAAATGCAGGCGTGAGGTCGCGCCAACGTCCGGCGATTTTGCGAGCTTCAGCCAGGCCTCATTCACCAGGGCAGTAGGGCTGAGCGTGGCGCTGGGGTCGCCGCGCCGTACGCTGGAAGCCAGCCTGCGCAGTTCCTCGTAGGTGACGCTGAACAGATGGTCCAATGTTTGTCTGCTTGCGGCGGGCAAGCTCGTTTGTCCGGCACCCGACGCCTCCGCCGCTGGAACCGCTTGAGCCCCCGTGACGGTTTTTCTTTCGCTTTCGCGCATTGTGTAGTGGAGGGTCATTTCTGCGAACCCATCTCCTGGCGGTCTGGGCCCCGTCTAGGCACGGAACTGTAACACCCTAAGCGGCCATACGGCAACGGATGGTGTTGGCATGGATGACGACCGAACTGTTGCTTTAGGTCGCGGCGCGCTTTTCGACGGCCCAGAACGGCCCAGAATGGAATGTGGGCTTAGGAGAATTCTATGAACGGCACATCGATGCGAAATGTTCTTCTCGTTTTTGTTCTGGCTGCGGCAACTCTGGCGGTCGGATGCGGGAGCGGGGCCGAAGGTAAGTATCGCGATCCGAGTGGCACGATAAACGCCGAATTCAAAGACGGCAAGGCCTATGTCGCGCTAGGCGCCTACGCCGTTGACGGCACCTACAAAGTCGAGGGCGACAAGATCGTCGCGCGCGGAGATTTCGGCCCGATGCTTCCCAGCCCCCTGGTCTTTACCATCAACAAAGACGGCACGATTGACGGGCCCCGAAACAGCATGATTCCCAGGCTCGAGAAAGCGAAGTAGCAGCTGCGAACCAGCGTGCTGCCCGGAGCTTCGCAAGAAAGGAAATGCCAGAAGGATACGATTGATGAGAATGCATCGTGCCACGTCGCTTGCTGCGCTCGCGTTGTTACTATGGTCGGTCGGTTGCGGCCATGCAAGTTCGAGTAGCTCCGCGGACGACGAAATCCCCGGCCTCACCAAAGCCGATCGCGAGGCGCAAAGCGCGGCCATGGCGGAACTCCAGCGGCATTGGCTCAAAGGGCCCGACGGCTGGACGACCGCCGTGGTCTCCGGCAGTCCGTATGCTCCCGACCATTTTCTTCGGCAATGCCGCGCGCTGACGATAAAAGAAATGGAGCCGCAGGATCTGAGCGATTCCGACAAGCTGAACGGCTTCGAATGGGTGGGCCGGGCGAACTTTCAGCCTACGTCTTGTCGCGAGGGCGGCGGACAGAACACCATGATCCTGGACGGCATGTCCCACGTGGTGGTCGAAAAACATAGCGGCGCGTGGAGCCAGTGGGTGGACTTCACGCCGGGACCGCTGCGCTTCGCCCGAGAAAAAGGCCGCTGGCAGTTCAATTGGGACGCCACTTATTTGCGCGGAACGCTACCCGGACCACAGGATTTTGCGAACGCAGGCGTGCGGTAGACGAATCCCAGCGCGGGATCGAAATGGAACTTCACCAAATTCGGCCAGCCTCGCGATTTCTTGCTGGCTATTCCGTCGCCTTGGCCGCCAACGCTTCTGCAACCGAGATATTCTGCAGCAACTCTTGCGGAATCCCGTGCCGCTGCTGCAAATAGGACGGACTGTTGTAGGAAGCCCAGACTTTCCCCTGCGCATCCTCCCAAACCAGAATCTTTAGCGGCAAATCAATCGCCGCGCTGGGCGCTGCCACCATTACCGGTGTGCCTGCCTTGGGATTCCCGAAGATCAGCAGCTTCGTAGGACGCATTTTCAGCCCGGCCTTTTCCGCTTCTCCGCTGTGGTCCACCAAAGCGAACAGCCTCACGCCTTTCGCTTGCAGAATGCCCTGAAGCTTCTCCACGGTCTGGTCCACCGAATGGTTGCTGGGCTTGCTGATGACTCCGTTATCCGCAATCGGTGCCATTGATGTCATGGGTTTCTCCTCCTTGTTCCCGGAAATGTTTCCGGGCGTCGCGTGCGCGGAATCGCGCACTGAAATCAGATAGATCGTCATCGCCAACCCGACCACTGCCAGAAACAATGCGATCGCAACCGCCGGTGCGGCCGGACGAGCGCGCACCACACCGCCGCGATCGAGATCCCGGACCAGTCGCGCGTGCTGCCACCCTGCAAACAGATTCACAACCACTCCCACCGCGATCAGCGCAGTCCCAAACCACAGCGACTGGCCGTACGATTGCGTTGAGATGATCTTTTGAACGGTTTGCAGCTCCTGCAGAAACAGTCCGAAACGCGCGACCACGAAGCCGAAGCCCATCAGGGCCAGTCCCGTGCGCACCCACGCCAGCAGAGTGCGCTCGGCGGCCAGGTAATCGCTCAAGGCAGCCTTCGGTTTGCCCTCTGCCGAACCATTCATCTCGTGGCCTCCCGTTGCAATCCCTAGGCTCAGCGCACATCCTGGAATCTGGTTTCAGCGGCGACCGCCTAAGCGGGATTATATTCTGCCGGTTACCCTACGGGATTCAATTTATTTTGGAGAAAAAGCGTATCCCGCGTTCAGCCAGTTTCATCCAAATTTCTGTGCGGTGCCGGCGAGCGCGGTAGGAGCAACAACGTGAAAACGAAGCGGATCGAGGTTCAGCGGCTTAGTGTGATTTCGTCGAAATCATTTGGGGAAGTTCTCGCGAAACTCGACGCTGCCGTCGGCCATCCCAACATGGCAGCGTTTCGTAGCGATGCGGCCTCGGCAAAAACCTTTGCGCAATTCGAGGCCGTCGTTCAGAAAGTAGTCGGAAGTGCGGGCTTCATGGAATTCGCTCGCTTCGACTTGGGCGAAGTCTTGCGCAGGAAACTCGGCGAACATGCGCCGAAGAGTGTGCGCCTGGTTATCGGCAACCCGCTCATCATGGCGCAGATGGTGCAACATGTGCCGGACGCCGGTTCGTATGCACCGGTAACGATCCTCGTAGACGAGCGCCCCGACGGCGTGCATCTGTCTTACGACAAGATGGCCAGCTTCCTCTCCCCGTACGGAAATCCGGAAGCTCTTAAGGTCGCGCAGGATTTGGATGCGAAGGTCGAAACCCTGCTTACATCGGCCGCCGCCTAATCCCCTCCGCCAACGCTTTCGTTAGTCGTTTTCGCCGGAACAGCACTTCTCATCCGAACTCTTCGGCTGCGAATAGAGCCGAGTCGGATCCACCAACTGGCCCTCAACATACTTGTCGTGGTGCCGCACCCACGCCATCGAGAACGCCAACTCATCTTCGTCGCGTCCCTTGGGTGCCATGTCCAGCCAGTTATATGCCCCGATCAATATATCGAGCCCGCGACCGTAGGTGGAATACGTGTGGAAGATTTCTCCGGCCTGGTTCTTATAGAACGCGCTCGCGCCGGGCCCTTCTTCGCTCGGGAATTGCTGCATCGTGTAGTTGTAATACATCTCGCCCTTGTCCTTCTCATCCTTCGTGAACGACACGTTGTAGTCGCGATTGAAGTCGCTCTCGAACGACGAGACCCACTTGAATCGCCAGCCCATGCGCATCTTGAACGCGCCAATTTGCTCGAGCGGCGCTCGTGAAACTACTACGAGCCTCGCATCTCGTGCCGCCAGGTGCGCCACGCTGCCGTCAAAATGATCCGCCAGCAACGAGCAACTCGGGCAACCCTCCGCCCATCCCGGACCGAACATGAAGTGATAAATCATCAGCTGGCTCTTGCCGCCGAACAGATCCGCCAGCGTCTCTTTGCCGGTTGGCCCATCGAAAACGTATTCCTTCTTCACTTTTTCCCAAGGCAGTTCCCGGCGCAGCCGGCTCACTTCGTCGCGCAGCCGCGTGAACTCTTTCTCTTTGTTCAACAGCTCGGTGCGCGCCGCAATCCACTCCGCATGTGGCACCGCTTTCGGGTGATCCAACTCCTGCTTTTCTGCTGTAGATCCCATCGTCGTCTCCTTATCTTCAGATTTTCGATTCGGTTGCTGCGTATTTATGCGAACGGATTTTCGTCCGCGCTGGGACCGTAAATCGAGGGCACCGGAACATCCAATACCCGCAGATACACGGAAAGCTGCCCGCGATGGTGATAGGTATGATTCATGAGGATGGAACGTAGGAAGGCGATCCGCGGCACCTCCATCACCGGTTTTCCGTTTCTCACCAAGCGCCACGTGGACATGAGCCGGGCGTCATCCATATTCTTGAGCCCGCTCCGCGCGCTCGCCATGCTCTTGGAGAAAGTGTCCAGGACCTCTTGCCGGCTCTTGGCCTCCGGCTGCGCGAAGTTCGGAGCTTCAGCAGTGTCCAGCGAGGCCGCCGCGACGATCTGGCCCGGACCGGACGCGATGTGCAAAGCCAGCTGTCCCAATGAGAACGCTTTCGGGTGTGGTTTCCAGGTGAGCTTGTCGTCCGGAATGCGTTCCAGCACCCGCTTTGTGGTCTGCGCTTCCTGGTCGAACTCCATTAAAAGCGATTCTGAGAGGCTCATCGCTGCTCCTTTTCCTGCATTTCAGATTTAATGTTTGCATCTTTCAGCCTTCGAGAATCGAACGAGCCCCTCTCGTTCGCGTTAGCCTTCGCGTGCGACTTCTTCGCGGCGAGCGCCGTCAACCCGCCTGTGGACATGATCCCGGTGATCATCAACGCGGCACTCGCCAAGCACGCTGGACACATAAATTTTTCCTCCCGCAGTCGCCGCCCCTACTGCGGCCGGCGCTTCGCTTCGGCATGCTTGCGCACGCCATCGTTCATGTAAGTCCAGCCCTTCACCACTCCCTCGCGATGCTCATCCGAAATTAATCCGAACGCCAGATGATGAAACTTGATCAGCGTTCCACCCTCCACCTCGCTCAGCCGGTACTGCACGTTCGAGCTCACCGGATACGACATGAACAGCGGCCCGTAAAATTCCAACAGCGTCGGCCGCTTGATCGCCTGCACATGGCCCCACAAGTGGCCGTTCTCGCCGCCCAGGTCGCGATACCAACGCCCGCCCGGCCATGGTTCGATCTTCAGCGATATGGGCTTGCCGTCGGGTGTTTCATTTAACGGTCCCAGGTATTCCAGCAGTGAGTCGAACGTTACCTGCAACGACGCCCGCACGTGAATTTCCTGCGTGATGCTCAACGTCAAATCCTCAATCGTCCGATTCATCTTGATCGCTGCCGAAGTCATGGTTATCTCCTTTGATCAGAATTTGTCCTGCTTCGCGGCTGGAATCGCGCCCTGCCACGAACTGCTCTTCCGCTCTGCGTGCTCCTTCACCCGGTTCAGTTGATGCTGCCAGTATCGCTCGAACGTGCTGGTCCACTCGTGCAACGGCCGGATCGCCTCTGCGTTCACGCGGTACATCATCCTGCGTCCCTCCCGGCGTACGTTCACCAGCCCAACGTCCAGCAGTACGCGCAGATGCTTCGACACCGAAGGCTGCTCCAGCTCCAGCGTCGCCACGATCTCGCCCACCGACCGCTCCTGCAGCGCCAGATAGTTCAAGATCTCGCGCCGTCGAGGCTCGGCCACTGCGTTGAATGCATCGGAGGTTGTAGCCGCTCGAGCCATGGGTCAACAATACATTCCTATATAGGAATATGTCAAGTGTTATTTTTGGCCGGCCCTTGCGGGTGTTGGCGACCGATGACCGCGGTGCCATAATCTGAAACCGCTACGGAAAAGAGCACCCCATGAAAGCCGCCATCCTAAAATCGTCGCAGGCAGCGCCCCCACCGTGGCTTCATATCGAAGATGTTCCCCGGCCGCAGCTCGTCCCCGGACATTTGTTACTTCGCGTCCTCGCCTGTGGCGTGTGTCGAACGGATCTGCACATCGTCGAGCGCGATCTCCCCGCGCTTCGGCCCCAACTGATTCCCGGTCATCAAATCGTCGGCGAAGTTGTCGCAGGCGAAAGCGCGGAGTCCCTGATAGGTTCCCGCGTGGGAGTTTCCTGGATGGGCGGTACGGATGGCGATTGCTGGTATTGCCGTCACGCGATGGAAAACCTCTGTGATCGGCCAACCTTCACCGGTTACACGGTGGATGGCGGTTATGCCGAATATGCGCTGGCGCGTGCGGACTTCACGTTCCCCCTGTCGAAAAATTTGGACGCGGTCCACCTCGCTCCGCTCCTCTGCGCCGGCATCATCGGATTCCGCAGCTTGCGCGTTGCGGGCGTCCAGCCAGGAGAACGCGTCGGTCTCTTCGGTTTCGGATCCTCGGCCAGCCTCACCATCGCGGTTCTGCAGTCGTGGAAATGCGAAGTGTATGTTTCAACGAGGGGAGTTTCCCATCGCAAGTTGGCCACCTCGCTGGGCGCGAGCTGGGTTGGAAGCGAAAATGACAAGGTTCCGGTCGAGCTCGATCGCGCCGTCACTTTCGCTCCCAGCGGAGACGTCGTCGTGAGCGCACTGGCAAGTCTGCGCAAAGGCGGCGTGGTAGCCATCAACGCCATCCATTTGGATCGCATGCCGCAATTTGATTACGACAAGCTGTTGTGGGGAGAGCGCGTGATTCGCAGCGTGGCTAACATGACCCGCGCCGACGCCCGCGATTTTCTGAAAATCGCGCACGACATCGGCATTCGCCCGCAGGTCACGGTTTTCCCGCTGGCCCAGGCCAACGAAGCCCTTGAGGCGATCAAGCACGAAACCGTCGACGGCGCCGCGGTGATCGTCCCGTGAACTGCGCAAAACAAGCGCGATTGTAACGCTCCGCCACCAGGTAGCCGCCGCGACGAATTCTCAGGTGATTGGAACCACGGCCTGCGCGGATGAAGTATCCAGCTCGCCTTCCCAGCGCGCAATCACCGCGCACGCCAGGCAGTTCCCGATCACGTTCACTGCCGTGCGCGCCATGTCCATCAGCGCATCAATTCCCAGAATGATGAAAATCGGCTCCGTCGGAAGGTGAAACGTTGTGGCGGTGGCCAGCAGCACCACCAGCACCGCGCGCGGCACTCCGGCGACGCCCTTGCTCGTCACCATCAGCGTGAACACCATGAAAAGCTGCTGCGGCCACGTCAAATGAATCCCGGCCACCTGCGCTACAAAAATAGAAGCGACCGCGAGATACAACGTTGACCCGTCGAGGTTGAAGCTATACCCGGCTGGAATCACGAACGCCACAATTCGCCGGGGCACGCCAAACTCTTCCATGCATTCCATCGCCCGGGGCAGTGCCGCTTCCGACGTGCTCGTCGCGAAAGCGATCGTGGCGGGTTCGGCGACCGCGCGAATGAAGCGCCCCAGCGGTAGCCGTGCGAATATTGCGATGGGCAACAGCACCACCAGCAGGAAGAACACCAGAGCGCCGTAACCCGTGAGCAGCAGTTTCCCTAGCGGCAGCAGCACTGCAATTCCCATATGCCCCACGGTATAAGCCATCGCCGCGCCCACGCCCACCGGTGCGAAATACATCACCAGATTCGTGAACGCAAACATCGTCGAAGTCAGCGACTCGCAAAAGCCAAGCATCGGCGCGCGCTTAGCTTCCGATATCCGCGCCAGCGCAATTCCGAACAGCACCGAAAAAACCGCCACCTGCAGAATCTGATTTTCCGCCACAGACTTCGCAAGATTTTCAGGAAATAGATGCAGCAGGAAGTCGTCCCAACGCAAAGGAGCCGCGCTGGGCGCGGGCTCCGCCGTCGCCGCTGCAGCCCTCACGCTCAAGCCTTCTCCCGCGCGGCTGATATTGATCGCGCCCAAACCGATGAACAGCGCCAGCGTCGTCACAACCTCAAAATAGACTATGCTCTTTACCCCAATCCGTCCGACGGCGCGCAAATTGCCGTGGCCCGCGATTCCAGTCACCAGCGTTCCGAAAATCAGCGGCGCCACGATCACTTTGATCAAACGCAGGAAAATATCGCTGAACACGCGCAGATGCTCGGCTAGCTGCGGCCGATCCAGCCCAATCTCGCCGCCGAGCAGCATCGCAAAAAAAATCCAGTAAGTCAGCGACCGCCCGCGCCATCCGCCCGCTGCAATTACGGCCAGCCCAACCCACCGCAATACGGTGAACCACGACTGTGGAGCAAAGATCAGGGCCAGGATCGCCCCCGCCAGAAATAACAGCACACCAATCGCTGTGAGGCTGCGGAATGCGGGCGAAGTGTGTTTCGGTTGTGAACGATGAGGCTGCGAGGAGGCAGGCGGCGCAGTGGGCATCATTGATAGCTGAAGGTTTCGCTCAAGTTTTCCACGCGATCAGCTAAATTAGAGCGCCGCGCGGCCCTTACTATACGATTAAAGGACTCGAATTTGCACAAGCCTATCGCCCCGTAGCCGCTCCTGTCCACTCGTTGTCCGCAATCGAACAATTCATCGTTCGCATTCGCACAGGCCAGCCGCAATCCCTCATTTCGCAATGCTCTAAATCCTCTCCCGTCAAGATTTTGCGCGACGATCGGTTTTGGCGATTTGCCTGCCAATCAGCCACGGATTGGTGTGAACATATCCGCTGCCCGGGTCGTACCAACGGTCATGCATCAACTCGTTTTCTTGCAGGGAGGCCCCAAGCATGATGAACGTGCTGCGTGATACCCGCTTCGGATTCCGCCTGCTCCTGAAAAATCCCGGCTTCGCCGCCGTCGCCATTCTCGCCCTGGCTCTGGGCATCGGCGCGAACACCGCCATCTTCAGCGTAGTGTATGCCACTCTGCTCGCTCCGCTGCCCTATCCACAACCCGACCAACTCGTCGTCGTCCGCTCCACCGTCGCCGGAAATAAGAACGTCTCTTCTGCCGGCGATTTTGTCGAGTGGCAGCGCCAGAACTCCGTCTTCCGGTTTATGGGCACTGCCACCGACTCCGATTTCAACCTCTCCGTCGGCGAGACGCCCGAACGCGTCCGCGGCAGTTTCACCACTCCGGGTTTTCTCGATCAACTGCTTGGTGAAACTCCATACCTCGGCCGTTATTTCGGCCCTGATGAGGCCGTGGCCGGAAAAGATCACGTTGCCATTCTCACCAATCGAATGTGGCGCGAACACTTCGGCAGCGATCCCCACATCATCGGCCGCGAAATCCACGTGAACGGCGAAATCTACACGGTGATCGGAGTTCGTCCCGCCGGACAAGCCGACCGCACTCCCACGAACCTATTCGTTCCGCTGGTTTTCAAGCCTGAGCAGATCAATCACGATTTCCATTTCCTAGTCGCTTTCGCGCGCATGAAGCCCGGCGTCACCTTGGCGCAGGCCAATGCGGACATGACCGCGGTCGCTCATCACATCGCGGATGTTTACCCGAAGTCGAACAAAGGCTGGGGCGCTGTCGTTGAGCCGCTGAAGAATGACTTCCTGGATCGCGACGTGCGCACCGCTCTCTGGCTCTTGCTCGGCGCCGTCGCATTCGTTCTGCTCATTGCGTGCGCCAACGTCGCCAACCTGCTGATGGCCCGCGCCACCACCCGCCAGAAAGAAGTCGCCGTCCGCGCTTCTCTCGGCGCGTCGCGTCAGCGGCTTTTCAGCCAGTTTCTTGCCGAAAGCATCGTGCTCGCCTCCATGGGAGGTGCGCTGGGCATCGCGCTGGCTTGGGGACTGCTCAACATAATCATCTCGATCATGCCTCCGTTCACTCTTCCTCCTGAAGCCGATGTCCGGCTGAACATTCCGGTACTGCTCTTCACCGTCGTGGCCACTCTGTTTGCGGGAGTTCTATTCGGCAGCGTTCCGGCGTGGCAGGCGGCGCGCATGAACTTGAACGACGTCTTGAAAGAGGGCGGCAGGTCAGCTATCGGCGCCGGACGTCACCGGGTTCGCCGCGCGCTCGTAATCGCGGAATTTGCGCTGGCCCTCAGCCTCCTCGCCGGTGGTGGTCTCGCCATTCACAGTCTGTGGAACGTGGCGCACGTGGATCTCGGCTTCCGCACCGATCACATCCTCACGTTCCAGCTTCCGGTGCCGCAGGGGCGCCTCACTGATCCGCAACAAATCGCCACTTTTTATCGCCAGCTTCTGGAAAGAATCCAGGCACTGCCCGGCGTCACCGCCGCCTCGGCCTCCGAAGGAATCCCGCTGGAAGGTGTGAATTTCGGCATGCCTTTCCAGATTGCCGGCAGGCCCAATATCGAGGATTCCTCCGCGCGTCCCGGGGCGGGCTTCAGCATGGTTACTCCGCAATATTTCAAGGCGTTCGGCATGAGCATGGAGCGAGGGCGTTCCTTCACCGACCAGGATGTAGCCGGAAGCGTGCCGGTAGCCGTCGTCAACGAAGCATTCGTCAAAAAATTTCTCAACGGCGTTGATCCGCTGACGCAAACCATCCTCGTCGAGCAATTAGTTCCCGGCGTCACCAAACTCGGCCCGCCCATCCCCTGGCAAATCGTCGGCGTGTACCACGACGTTCGCAATGGCGGCCCGCGCGACGTGGGCTTCCCGGAAATGGATGTGCCGTTTGCCCAAAGTCCCTGGCCGCAAGCAGCGATCGGCGTGCGCGCCACAGTCGAACCGGCCACCTTGACCCGCAGCATCACCGAAATCGTGCAATCGATGGATCCGAATCTGCCACTCTCGGAAGTCAAAACGATGGACCAGATCAAGGACGAATCGCTTGCCGGGGACCGCTTCACGGCCGCGCTTTTTGGCGGCTTCGCCGCGGTCGCCCTGTTACTTGCGACCCTGGGGATTTACGGCGTGATGTCTTTCGCGGTCGCGCAGCGTACGCACGAAATCGGCCTGCGCATGGCTCTGGGCGCCGGCCGCGGCAACGTGCTGACTCTGATCCTGAAGGAAGGAATGCTCCTGGCCGGCATCGGACTGCTGCTCGGCCTCGCGGGATCGTACGGCGTTGGCAAAGCGATGCACAGCATTTTCTACAACGTCGGAACGATTGATTTCGCCGCGTTCAGCGCCGTCGCCGCGGCCCTGCTGCTCGCAGCGCTCCTGGCCTGCTTCATCCCCGCCCACCGCGCGACGCTCGTCGATCCCATGCAAGCATTACGCGAGGAATAAAACAGGCATAATCAAGATCGCAACGCGAAGCCGCGTTCCAGCACCGTAGGTGCGACACAGCGATTGCTGCCCCGCCGTCCCGCCATTCCTAATGCGCTTGTTGGGCCGTCGGAGGCAGCAGGCCGTTCAGCCGCAGATACATCGCCGCCGCGCTGTAATGATCCGCAAAATCGTTCGTCAGGGCGATCATGGCGCTCGCACGCGTCAATGTTATGGCGCCGCGCGTGAAAACAACTTCGCCCAGCTTCGAATCATCCACGCCGGCCAGCGACTGCGTGCAGAAATCGAACGAAGACTTCAGCGCTGCGGTCAATTTGTCTTTCCCGTCCGCCTCTTTCAGCTCATCCATCTTGGGGATGTCCACGCCCGATATCATTGAACACAGACGAAAATTCGAGTTAGCCATGTGCACCACCAAATGACCGAAGCTGTTTTGCGCCGGCGTAGGCTGGTAGCCATACTTGTCCGCTGGCATCTCTTCCGCGGCCGCGATCAGGTTTTTCGACTGCCGCTGCAGGCTGCTGCGGACGGCGGTTGCGACGGGGTTCGCCACCAGCGCGGTCGGCGGCGCGGGACTCTGCGCCGAGCCGGCTTGCTGTGCAGCGGCTGCCAAAGGCGAAATCGCCGCCAGTGCAATGAAGACCAGGATTCGTTTCATTTCTTATACCTCCAATGAAATTGAGCCGGCACCAGCATAGACGCGCCCGCGCCGCGCGACAAGATGAGTCTATCGCTTTGCGTTATAAAGTACTTGACAGTCGGCGCCCATCTGCTACTCTCGTCGTATGGCGCTTCCCGAACCTTCTCGCTCCCAAGCTCCGGTCGCGATCGCCGATCACGCTCGCGACAACCTTCGTTTCATCCGCGAAACCATGGAGCGCGCCAGTTCCTTTACCGCCGTTCCCGGTTGGGGCGGCGTGGCCATGGGCATCACCGCTCTGGGCGCTGCGGCCATCGCTTCGCGCCAGGCCTCCTCTCTCCCCTGGCTAGTCACCTGGATCGCCGAGGCTTTCATCGCCATCATCATTGCTGGCTGGACCACCTATTCGAAGGCCCGCCAGGCTGGGTCGTCTTTGTTCAGCGGCCCGGGCCGGCGCTTTGTCTACAGTTTTGCGCCGCCCCTGTTTGTGGGCGCATTGCTCACTGTCCTGCATCTTCGTTCCGGTGAAATTGGCCCGATTCCCGGCCAGTGGCTGCTGCTTTACGGAACCGGCGTGGTCACCGGCGGAGCGTTCTCCATACGCGTCGTCCCATTGATGGGCCTTTGTTTCATGGTTTTAGGCGCTGTCGCCCTGTTCAGTCCTTGGAATTGGCAGAACGCGCTGCTGGCGGCGGGCTTCGGCGGCTTACACATTATTTTTGGAGCCGTCATCGCGAGGAAATATGGCGGCTAAATCAGGAGCGTATCGTCGTGAGCGTGCTGAGGGCGACGAGCGCGGTAAACGAACCACCGCGGCTCGGACGGCGGAAAACACCGCTACAAGTCTGGACCGCCTGATTCACGAGCGCACCCGCCTGGCCATCATCAGTGCGCTCGCGGTGAACGAATCGCTTACTTTCAACGAATTGAAAGAGCTGCTGCGCGCCACGGACGGCAACTTGAGCGTACACGCGCGCAAACTCGAAGATGCTGGCTACTTGGGCTGTAGTAAGTCCTTCGATGGACGCATGCCTAAGACCGAATATCGCCTGACGGCTGCCGGCCGCCGCGCGCTGGAAAAGTATCTGAACCACATGGAAGCTCTGATCCGCGTCACCCGCGAGGGTTAGGCTCCCAAAAAATTTTGCCGGGACACTCTATGAACAAAAGTACTTTGAAGTTAGTACCCCAATCGCAACTCCACGTCGCCATCCTGCTCGATGGCAATGGTCGCTGGGCCTCCTCCCGCGGCCTCGCCCGCTCCGAAGGGCATCGCGCCGGAGTGGAATCCGTGCGCCGGGTCGTCCGCGCCGCTCCCGGCCTGGGCATCGGCACCATGACGCTCTACGCGTTCTCCTCAGACAATTGGGAACGCCCCATGAGCGAGGTCGTGGCCTTGCTCGCGCTCCTCGAACAATATTTTCGCACCGAAGCCGCCGCATGCGCCGCCGCAGGTGTTCGCCTGCGCGTAATCGGCCGCCGCGACCGCATTCCACCCGCTCTCGCGCAAGCCATCGAATCCGCAGAAAAGCTCACTGCTTCCGGCCGCGCGCTGGAACTGCGCATCGCCGTGGACTACTCTGCCCGCGACGCGATCCTTCGTGCGGCATGCTGGATGCTCTCCAGCCTGGAAGTTTCTCAGCGTGAATTTGCCAAGCGCCTCGGCGAAGTCACTCACTCCAGCGGCCCCGCATTGGACGTGGACTTGCTGATTCGCACCGGTGGCGACCGCCGCCTCAGCGATTTCATGCTCTGGGAATGCGCCTACGCCGAACTATTCTTTACCCCACGTATGTGGCCGGAATTCGATGCCGCCGACCTCACTGCCGCGGTGGAAGATTTTCGCGGCCGCGAACGCCGCTTCGGCCGCCTGCCCGAAGCCGCCGCGAGCTAGCCACAAAAAATCTTGCCACAGAGCCACAGAGAACCGATTCTAGGGCTTCCCGTACATGCTTGTTTGTCCTGCGAGCGGCGCATTCTCTTTTCTTATTCTCGTAATTTCTCTGAGCCTCTGTGGCTCTGTGGCGCTTTTGATTCCAACACGCGCCACATCTCAAATGCCCGCTTGATCACCCGCGTCGCTGTCGGCGTAAGCGAATACCGCGCAAGTTCCTCCTCGCGCGCCCAAGCCACATCCCTCACATCGCTCGCCGCCCGCGCTTCACCGCTCTCCACCGCGCACAAATAATCCAGAATCACAAAATGGTATTTCGTTCTCCCATCCTGATCCGGAAAAATACGCTCGAACACCTCGATAAATTCCACCACGCGCACTTCCAGTCCCGTCTCCTCCGCCAATTCGCGCCGCACTCCCTCCTCAATCGTCTCACCCAGTTCCAGCATGCCTCCCGGGATCGACCATTCCCCTTCCAGCGGCGGCGAGCCGCGCCGAATCAGCAGCGTCCTCCCGTCCGCAATCACCACGCCGCCCACTCCCACCAGCGGCCGCTCCGGATATTCGCGTCGCACCGTCACCTTTACGCATCCCCTCTCGCCAACGCTTGACACCTGCGGTATATAATAGCCCGCCAGTGGATGTACACCCAGGAAGGAGAGAATTCTCGTGACCCGATGTCCGGAATGCGACACCGAAATTGATTTGGACGAAGACGAAGTCGAGGAAGGCGAAATCCTCAGCTGCCCGGAGTGCGACGTCGAGCTGGAAGTGACGCAGACGCATCCCGTGCATCTCATCGTCATCTCCGAAGACGAGGACGATGACGATGAAGAAGAAGAGGAAAAGTCCAGCGTCAAGGAAGACGAAGAGGACGACGACGAGGACGAAGAGGAGATCGGATAATTTCCGTCTCTCGCTTCAGGCTCGCATCTTTTCCGCTCTCCGCGTCATCTTACAGGCTGTAATTCGCAATGCCGGCCATTTCGCGTTCGGGCTGCCGCCAAGTTCGGCCGTATTTCTTTCGTTTCCGGTTGCAAGCGCTGGAAAGAACAGGACCACGTGAAAATCCACAGTCTGTTTCAGGTAGCGGCAGTGCTGCTGTTGGGTCTTTTGGTCGCGATGCCCGCCCGCGCGCAAGATGAATCCAAAGCTCAGAAAAAAGCAGAAGCACAATTAAAGGTTCTGCACGGCAGCGTGATTGACAAAGGCGAGAATCCCGTCCCTTCCGCCGTGATTTACCTGAAAAACGTGAAATCCCAGGCGGTAAAAACCTATATTGCGGACGAATCCGGCAATTATCGCTTCAGCGGTCTGGACCCGAACGTCGATTACGAAATCCACGCCGAGCACGACGACATGACCTCCTCCGTCCGCACCGTATCCAGCTTCGATAGCCGCCGCGACATCGAAGTCACCCTAAAACTCTCCAAAAAGAAAAACGAATAGCCGAGCAACGGTCCCCGTGCTCGAAGTTCACACAAAGCCAGTTCCGTCCGCCAGCACCAGTCTGAAGTTGTCCTAGTGTTTGCCCTTATCCGTAATTGCTTTTATCTGTGCGCCTTTATCTGTGTTCACCTGCGTTCATCTGTGGTGCCTTTTCGTCCGACCATCACCCGAATCGCCCCAGGCAAAATCTCAAATTCCGCCGGTGCCACACCCAAAGCCTCTCCATCCCCATGCACTCGCACCACTCGATCCGCGCGCAATGAAACCCGCCGGCAGCGATAGCGCGTCACCTCCGGAAACCCGCGCAGATCGCCCGAAGTCAGCACAATCGGTATCGCCTCCAGTAAACGCATCAACCCAACATCGCTCACAACCACCACATCCAGCAAACCATCATCCATCTCTGCCTGCGGCGCAATCCGCACGCCCGAACCATAGCTCGTCGAATTCGCCACTGCCACAAATAATGCGCGGCCACACCAGCTCGCTGCCTCCATCTCAACCGATATATCCAATAGTGGCTCGCGAAAAAATATCGTGAACGCTCCCGCAAGATAACGCGTCACTCCCGGCCAAGTCCTGAACCGCGTGTTCGCCAGATGCGCCGCCTCCGCGTCCAGTCCCATGCCTCCCGCACCCATATAATGCGCCACGCTGCCATCGCCGAATCGCACGCGCACCAGGTCCACCGTTCGCGGCTGTCCGCTCAAGGTCACGTTTGCCGCCGCCACCGGATCGCAGGGAATCCCCAGAGCGCGCGCAATATCATTTCCGTTTCCTGCTGGAAAAAATCCCGCCACCACATCACTGCCGCGAATGCCCTCCACCAAATGATGAAACGCTCCATCACCTCCCAGCACCACCACGGTTCGAAATCCCTCGGTGGCCGCGCGCGCCGCCTGTTCGCGAATATCCTCTGAACTTTTCGAATGCACGAACTTCGCGTGGCATCCGCGCGCTGCCAGCAGGCTCGTCACCTCCGCCTCGGCGCGCAACGCCCGCCCTCCGCCAGATGCGGGATTCACAATCACCAATGTGTCAGGTCTCATCCCAGAGGAAATACCGCGGTGTCAACTTCGCTGTTTTACTTGCATCCCGGCACGCGAAACGCTCCAATCCTCGTCCGGTAATTTTCGTCGCTCGTCTTCAGATAATCGCCCACGTACCAGAATGTGCAGTCATCGCTCGGATCCATCGCGGTAGTCGTGTAGTCCTCCCACCGCAGCGTGTTCTTCTGCGCTGCTTCTCCGGTCGCCAGCACGGTTTCGTGGTAAGAAAGCGCACCCTTCGGGTCGCCGTCCCGCCGCGCTGCAAACCTCTGTCCCGCATAATTCGGCACTCCGCCAAACGAGTATCCCACACCGATGTCGCCCTTCTTATCCATATCGATGCTCGGAATCCAGCGATAAAATTCATCTGGCGCGTAGGTGCCCTGCTGGTAAAGTTCCACGTCGCGCTTCTTGTCCAACCGGAATTCGTACCAGCGCACCCCGCCGCCGCCCGCCTGCGTCGCCACTGAATGCGCCGCCACAATAGATTCACGATTGCCGATTCTCCTATACACGACTCTCTGCATGATTTTGTCGCCCTGCACGTCCAGCCGCCGGTCGGTGTCCGGCTGGGGCACACAGTTCGTCAATTGCCCGTTGCAAAGATAGTGATAGGGAGCCACGGCGATCTTCACCGGCCCGTCGGCCTTCGTGTTAGCGGGAGTTGTCCAATCCACGTGAACTTTCCACGCATAAATCCCATCATCTTCGAATATTTTTTTCAATTGTGTTCCGCCGGCCGCCAGCATGATGTTAGGCGCTCCGGCCGGCGGCAGTTTCTGGCCGTCAATATCCGCGTTATTCAGAAAATTCACGCCCTCAATGATGATGCACTGCTCGGTCGCAGGCTGTCCCAACAACATCTTGCTGCGATCCGCGATGCAATCATGCTTCTGGATCACGTCGTCGCCCGTGCTCGTCGGCACGTAATATCCGTCCGGCCAGATTGCGGGCCGCGGATAGTCTGGGAAGAGCGTCCGCTCGAACGCGTAGCGGTAGTAAGCTCCCAGCGGATCCGGCCCCACGCTCACGGCGTAGCACATCGCAAATGTTCCCTCTTTTTTCACGGGACCCTGGTGAGGAGTGTGCGGCGGCGGTTGCGGCGGATTCGCGGGCGGCGCGACGGCTGGTCCGGGATTGTCGACTTCGCCGGGAAGCGCCGGTTTGCCCTGTTCCGAGAATTCGCCCGGCGCAATGCGCCCGAAGATTGGCATCACGATCAGCCAGCGCTTTGCCAGTTGGTCGTAGCGCACCACGGCGTCTCCGTTGTCGCGCGCTTCGCAGGCGCCGCCCAAACCCGTGAAAATCTCATTCGTCGCCACCGGACCATAAATCACGGTCCCGGTTTTGTCATAACGCGCGCCCTTCTTCGAATACACCGCGATCCGCGTGTTCACGATTTGTACGATGTGATCGGGACCCACCGCCAGACTGTTGTCCGAAGGATTACGCAGCGTCGCGCTTCCCTGCGGCCCCGTGAATCCAGAGCCCAGCCCGTCGAAGCTTTCCAGCAGTGGCACTGCGGGCCTCTTGCCTTGCGTTTTTTGTTCTACCGCGGCGCCGGCCGCGGTAATCACCGGCGCGGGCGCGATTTCCACCGGTTTCTGTTCTTGATCCGTATCCGGATCAGCGGGCGAAGTTCCGCAGCCCGCGCCTTCACAATCCGGCACATCCTCCCTCGCGCCAGAGCCGTGCAACGAACGCAGCGGCGGCGAGACGTCGAACTTTGCGGCGCGCTGCACCGTCACTTCGCTGATTCGTGCTTCTTCCTGCTGTCCGCGCGCGCGCAAACCAATGCTTCCCGCGAACCCGAAAGCTGCCACTACGATTCCCAACGCTGCTCCGCTCGTTTTCATGGCCCGACTCATGCATTCTCCTAGTGGTTGGCTGACCCATGTAGCGTCATGCTCTGCACGGACGCTGGATCGGCGAGGAATTTCGCCACAATCGGCCCGGCGGAAATGCAGTCGAGACTCAAGTGACCGCAAGGAGAGTCCAGCGTAAGCACCGGCCCGCCCATCATGCCCGCAAAGGCGATCGCTGGAGTAGGATTCACCATGTGATCTTCCGGCGAAATCACCACGAGCAACTTTGCACGCACGCTCTTCGCGGCCTGCTCCATCGTCTCGCCGAATTCCCCGGGAATGTCCAGCGCATTGATCGCCTCGCGTTGCCGGATGGAATCGCATGCCATTGCCGCGTTTATCGTATTTTCCGTCCGCGTGTGTTCGATGAACTTGTCGAAATCCTGCGGACTGGTCTTTGCCACGCGAAATGTCGGCGAAGTCACGTTCATATTGCCGATTTCGTTGTACACCGCGAAGCCGGCCGTCATCGGCTGCGTGCCCTGTCCGTCCCTCCATTCTGGATCCATTCGCAGTGCGTCCATCTGCGCCGTCCACAGCAGCTTGTCGTAGGACGTAGACTGCGGCGACCCTGCCATCGGAACGGCCACGTCCATGAAATCCGGGTAGGCCACCACCCACTCGAAGGTTTGCATTCCGCCCATCGAAATTCCCATCACCGCGTGCACGTGCGTCAGGTACAGCACCTCGGTGGCAAGGCGATGCTCGGACTCCACCATGTCGCGAATCGTAAATTCCGGGAAAGACAATCGTGCCTGGGTCTTGCTGTTCGACGGCGAAGTCGAAACGCCGTCCCCGATCGCGTCCACCAGCACCACAAAATATTTCGTGCTGTCCACCACCTTATCCGGCCCGATGAATTGCACCAGTTCCTGCGTCTTGCCTCCCAGCCACGTCGGCCAGAGGATCGCATTCGACTTCGCCGCATTCAGCTGCCCGAACGTGCGATAACCAATATGAAAATCGTGAATTACTGCGCCGCTGCGCAGTTTCAAATCGCCCAGAGCGGCGAATTGCTGCGCGCCCTCGGCAGGCTGTTCTTTTGCGGTCGGCGCCGCGCCACCAGCTCGCGCAAGCTCGGTCTCTGCTGCGCAGGAGAAAATACTGATCAGAAGCACAACGCCCAGTGCTGTTTTCATATTTTTCCGCTTCTCCCCGGCGTCTTGTTCGCCCGGCCATCTTCGAAAACGTTCCGCATATTCTCGCCTTCGCTGCCGCTCAGCCCCTGCGAATATACGCGCACGATTCGGAATTTCCACACCGAATATTTGAAGATTCTCCTGCAAAGTGAGATGCTACGCTTCCCTTTCAGAAAGGAGATTCCGCAATGACGGCTCGTTTGACCCGCATCACAGCAGCGTCTTTCGTTCTCTGCGTCGCGCTCTGTTTCGCGCATCCCGCAATCGCGCAAGAGCACCAGGCCAATGCTCCTCACTGGGGTTACAGCGGAGCGGAAGGCCCCGAGCACTGGGGCGACCTTGAGCCCGATTTCGCCACTTGTAAGACCGGCCAGCGCCAGTCCCCCATCGATATCGTCGGCGCTCAGCCGGCCGAGCTGGCTCCCATACAATTTGATTACAAACTTTCGCCGCTGAAGATCATCAACAATGGCCACACCATCCAGATCAACTACGAGCCCGGCAGCAGCATCGCCATCAACGGAACAGCGCTGCCGTTGGTCCAATTCCATTTCCACCATGTCAGCGAAAACGAAATCAATGGCAAGAAGTACGACATGGAACTCCACTTCGTCCACATGGATTCCGCGGCCGGCCGCGCCGCCGTGGTCGCCGTATTCATCAAGAGTGGCGCCGAAAACGCCATGCTTCGCGATCTGTGGAGCCACATCCCCCACGATACGGGAAAAGAAGTCGAGCTGAAGAAGGTGGTCATCAACGGCGCCGATCTCTTGCCCGCCGACCGGAACTATTACGTGTTCGACGGCTCGCTTACCATTCCTGCCTGCAAGGAAGGCATCAAGTGGTTCGTGATGAAAACTCCCATCGAAGCCTCACCTGCGCAGATCGCGGCGTTTGCGAAACTCTATCCGACCAATGCACGCCCAATCCAGCCGACGAATGGCCGCGAAATTCGCGAAAGCAACTTCCATTGATAAAAAATTAGTTTTGCATTGAACGGTTTCGAAAGGCACTGCTGGATCACTCCAGGCTACGTGGGAGACTGCATGAATCTCGAAGGTCGAACGCCATCGGCTTTTTCTGTGCGCCTTTTCTTGCTGCGCTTTCTGCCAATGCTGGCTCTGCTCTTCGCTTCGAGCCTCGCCACCATCCCGCTGCAGGCGCAGCTAGCGCAGGAATCAGACCAGCTGCTGCATCGCATGTACGCGTCGCCGGATTTTGAAGTCAAATACTTCGGTCCGGCGCGCTGGCTCGACGACGGTGCGTTCTACACCACCGTCGAACCATCCTCCGCGATCAAAGACGCGCAAGACATCGTGCGCTATCAGACCGCCACCGGGAAACGCGAAGTTCTCGTCTCAGCAGCGAAGCTCATTCCTGCGGGCGCCAAGGAACCGCTTGCGTTCGAAAATTACGCTTGGTCCAAGGACAAATCTCGCCTGCTGCTCTACACGAATTCCGCGCAGGTCTGGCGCCAGCGCACTCGCGGAGATTACTGGGTGTTGGACTTGCAGCCTGGCACGCTGCGCAAACTCGGCGGTGACGCTCCCGCATCGTCGCTGATGTTCGCGAAATTCTCGCCGGACGGCTTGAAAGTCGCATACCTCCGCGCCAATAATATTTATGTGGAGGAAATCTCCACCGGACACATCACGCAGCTCACCCACGACGGCTCGCAAACTATTATTAACGGCACTTCCGACTGGGTTTACGAAGAAGAACTGGATATTCGCGACGCTTTCCGCTGGAGTCCAGATGGCCGCCGCATCGCCTACTGGCAATTTGATTCGAGCGGCGTGGGAATTTTCAAGCTGCTCTACAATCTCGGCGCGCCCAAGGAAATTGTCACCGGCTTTCCTTATCCTGGCCTCGGCGTGTATCCCTCCGTTCTAAATATTCCCTATCCGATTCCCGGCACCACCAATTCTGCCGTTCGTGCCGGTGTCGTCAGCATGGAGGGTGGAGATACAGCATGGATGCAGGTCCCTGGTGATCCGCGGGAAAATTATATTGCGCGCCTCGAGTGGGCTGGAAATTCGAACGAGCTTGCCGTCGAGCATTTGAATCGCCTGCAGAATACCAACGACGTGTTGCTCGCAGATGCCTCGACAGGCCAAGTCCGCCAGATTTTCCGCGATCAGGATTCCGCCTGGGTGGACGTGATGGACGAAATTCACTGGGTCCACAACGGTCAGGACTTTCTGTGGTTAAGCGAGCGCGACGGCTGGCGCCACGCCTATCTCGTCTCCCGCGACGGAAAGCGCGTGCAGCTCATCACTCCGGGCGCATACGATGTGATCGAGCTTGGCAGCGTGGATGAAAAAGCCGGCGCGCTCTACTTCGTCGCGTCTCCCGAAAACGCCACCCAGCGCTATCTATATCGCGCGCCATTGGACGGTTCGCGAAGCGCTCAGCGCGTCAGTCCCGCATCCGCGCCCGGAACTCATGGTTACGATATGTCCCCCGATGCGCATTGGGCTTTTCACACCTATTCGCGCGCCGACCTCACCCCAGTGACCGACCTTGTTGAACTTCCCGCGCATCGCTCCGCCCGAGTGCTGGAAGACAACGCCGCTCTGCGCGCCAGTGCCGCGCCCCTGCTCGCTGCGCCCACGGAGTTCTTCAAAGTGGATATCGGCGACGGCACCACTCTCGACGCCTGGATGCTGAAGCCTCCGCACTTCGATCCCGCGAAGAAATATCCGGTGCTCGTTTACGTCTACGGAGAGCCTGCGGCGCAAACCGTTCTGGACGAATGGGGTGCGTGGAACAACGATTACAATCGCGCCGTCGCCCAGGCCGGTTACATCGTGGTGAGCTTTGACAATCGCGGCACGCCCGCACCGAAAGGCCGCGCTTGGCGAAAAGTCGTCTACGGCGCAATTCATCCGGTAATCGTTCACGATCAGACCGCTGCGCTGAAAGTCTTTCTGCAATCGCATGCGTTCGCGGATTCAACGCGCATCGCTGTCTGGGGTTGGAGCGGCGGCGGTTCCAGCACGCTAAACCTGATGTTTCGCTCAGCGGATCTGTACCGTGTGGGAATGTCGGTTGCGCCGGTGCCGGATCTTCGTCTGTACGATACGATTTACCAGGAACGCTACATGGGCCTGCCGCTGCAGAACGTGGAAGGCTATCGCAGCAGCTCTGCCATCAACTTCGCCGACGGCTTGCGCGGCCACTTGCTCGTCGTGCACGGATCGGGCGATGACAACGTGCATTACGCCGGCACCGAGCTTCTGCTCAATCGCCTGATCGAGCTCGATAAGCCAGTGGACTTCATGGAATATCCGAATCGCACGCACGCGATCAACGAAGGCTCGGGGACAACGCTGCATCTGTACAGTTTGCTGCTGCGCTACCTCGAAGAGCACGTTCCGCCCGGCACGGCCACGGCGCAGTAATTCGCACTCGACAATTTTGGGGAATTGAAACGAACGCGCGCCACACTTTGCTGCGATGCAGCGGCGCATTTCCACGCCTAACGCGCGAATCTATGGTGCCGGCTGTGGGACTCGAACCCACGACCTAGGGATTATGAGACCCTCGCTCTACCTCTGAGCTAAACCGGCCCGTAAGCAATCTTCGATGCTAAAGGTTCGCCGCGCGCAGTGTCAAGACGCCAACCGGGCGTCGGTGAGTTCCTTGCATTAACTCGGTCCAGGAATGCCATGGTCGCGGCAGATTTTGCGGCCGAGAAACTCATGCACTTCACGATGACGCGGCAGGGTGGAAGTGAATCCCTTGTGTGGATTCCAATACACCGAATGGCGCCCACCCTCGCGCAAAAGTTCACACCGCTTTCGACGAGGTGACGAACCAAATCGCGCCGCTTCATCGCTTACAAACTCAGATGCGAAAGGTGCTTGATTCACGCTTGGCCTGCTGGGAATGTTCTTTGAGGGCGATGGAGCGGTTCGAGTCGACGATGAACTGAATCGCCTCTTTCAAATTGCGCCGGAGTTCGCCGAGGGTGCGGCCTTGGGAATTGACGCCGGGAATTTCCTCGACCGTGCCGATGTACCACCAGCCTTTTTTTCGATAATGGCTGTGAATTTGCGATCCATCGTTTTTATTGCCATGATTTTAGCATACCCCTGACGATTCACTTTCATAGCGGGATGTTGCCGTGCTTTTTGCGGGGGTTGGTGTCGCGTTTATTTTCCAGGGAGCGCAGGGCTGTTATCAGTTTGGCGCGGGTGTGGGCGGGCTCGATGACGGCGTCGATGTAGCCTTGTTCGGCGGCTACGTAGGGGTTGGCGAAGCGTTCGCGAAAGTCGGCGATTTTTTCCTGGCGCAGGCTTTCGCGTTCGGATTCGGGGGCGCGGTCGATTTCGCGTTTGTAGACGATATTGACGGCGCCTTCCGGGCCCATGACCGCGATTTCTGCGGTGGGCCAGGCGAAGTTGATGTCCGTGCGAATGTGTTTGGAAGCCATGACGCAGTAGGCGCCGCCGTAGGCCTTCCGCGTGATCACCGTAATTTTCGGGACCGTGGCTTCGGCGAAGGCGAAAAGCAACTTTGCGCCGTGGCGAATGATGCCGCCAAATTCCTGCTGGGTGCCGGGGAGGAACCCGGGCACGTCCTCGAAGGTGATGAGCGGAATGTTGAAGGCATCGCAGAAACGCACGAAGCGGGCACCTTTAATGGATGCGTTGATATCGAGGACGCCCGCGAGGAAAGCAGGCTGGTTTGCGACGATGCCGACGGAACGACCATCGAAGCGCGCAAAGCCGACCACGATATTTTTCGCGTAGTGCTCGTGGACTTCGAAAAATTCAGAATCGTCCGCGAGCGCGTGGATTACGTCCTTGATGTCGTAGGGTTGTTGCGGATTTTCGGGAACCATCGCGTTGAGCGAAGGCGTGACGCGGTCCCACGGATCGCTGGTGGGTTTTCGCGGCGGGTCGTCCAGATTATTGGATGGCAGGTAACTGAAAAGCTCGCGGATCATTGCCAGGCACTCGGCGTCGTCGCGGGAGATAAAATGCGCGACGCCGCTGGTGGCGTTGTGCGTCATGGCGCCGCCCAGTTCCTGCTTGGTGACTTCTTCGTGGGTGACGGTCTTGATGACGTCCGGACCGGTCACGAACATGTAGGAGGTGTCGCGAGTCATGAAAATAAAATCGGTTATTGCCGGAGAATAGACCGCGCCGCCCGCGCAGGGGCCCATGATGGCGCTGATCTGAGGAATCACGCCGCTCGAAAGGGTATTGCGCAGGAAAATTTCCGCGTAGCCGGCCAGCGATTTCACGCCTTCCTGAATGCGCGCGCCGCCGGAATCGTTCAGGCCAATCACGGGGGCGCCGGCGCGCATGGCCAGGTCCATTATTTTTGTGATTTTGGAAGCGTTGGCTTCGGAAAGCGACCCGCCGAATACCGTGAAATCCTGCGCGAAGACGTAGACCAGGCGCCCGCCGATGCGGCCGTAGCCGGTGATGAATCCGTCGCCCGGAGGCCGCTGGGTTTCCATGCCGAAATCGTGGGAGTGGTGGCGGACGAATTTATCGAGCTCTTCGAAAGAGCCTTCATCGAGCAGCAGGTCCACGCGTTCGCGGGCGCTGAGCTTGCCTTGCTTGTGTTCGCGCTCGCGGCGTTCGGCGCCGCCGCCGGCTTCGGCTTCGGCGTTGAGCTTGCGAAGCTCTTCCAGGCGGTCGTGGTGTTTACGATGAGTGGTCATGGGAGGGAGGCGTGAGCGGTGAGTAGTGAGTAGTGATTAGTGAAATGCGGTGCGGGAGAGCGCGCCGGGGGTCAAAAAGGCGACAAAAACTAGCCATTGATTTGGGTCCCTGGTGATTGTTTTCAATAAGTTGCGCTGGCTTTCGATTATGTTTCGCTAGCGATTGATTTAGGAAGTGATGTGCGGCGAGTGATGATGAGGAAGCGACGAGTGGCGAGTGATGAGTGACGAGCGGGGACTGGCTGGAGGTCGCAGGGCGGGCGAAGAAAGTGTGAAATAGCGAACGGGGAGAAAGGCCAAATTTGTATCGAACAGAAACGGCTAGTGCCCCGTGTTTTGCGAGGCTTAAGGAATTGAATGGGTTTGCGTTTGTATCGAATAGAAAATGCGTGGTGCGCGGAGGCGGCTGGTTCATTCCGTGAGTCGTTCGCGAATTTTGTTGGTGAACCACAGGCCACGGTAGCACGTTGTTCGGGAAAATGCGAACGCTGCTGTGTGTACATTGGGGCGCGGGCGAATCTGAGACCATACAGATGCGTTGGAGGCGCGATCAAGACAGAAGAGCCGGCGGGACGCCGGCGCTACGAATACCCGGTGTCGACTGGATGTTCACGCCCGGGCGAGCAGGAGCAGGGATAAAAGATAGAGCACCGGCAAGATTGCCTATGCTACCTCCGGGTTATGGCGCGCAGGCGTCGGCTGAACTGGCGGCGTCGTGAGACGTGCTGGTTATGGACATAACTGTTGCGGTTGGAAGCGCGGCCAGGCCGGATTTGGAGATGATTGTGTTGGTGGCTGGGACGGATTGGGAGTCGAGGTCGTGCCAGGCGGCTAGGTTTTTGTTCAGCTCAGAGCAGGATTCTTCGAGGACGGCTTTGGCGGTTTGGCTGGGAGCGGCGTCGCCGGATTGGATGAAGAAACTTGTGCGGGCGAGGTCGCGATTATTGGGGCCTACGCCGGGGGCTTCAAAGGTTCCCTCGACAATTGCGGCGGCCTTTTTGTCCAGCTCGCTTAGGGCTTCGATAGAGGCCTTGGCTTCCGGACTTGCGGCTGCGGCTTTCTCGTCCTTTTTTTCCTCATGTTTTTCATCGTCGCCCATGGCAGCGCTGATTCGGTCCGCATTCGGTTTCTCCTCCGGCTTGACGCCGAGAGTTTTCAGGCGGTCGGCGATGGCGGCGCGAAGATTTGTGATGGATTGGAAAGCTTGGGTGCTGGCGGCGAGTCCGGAATCAATGCGCTTGGCGGCGAGGAGCTGCGCTTCGAGGTCTGCCTGCGAAACGTGGACGCGCGGATCGAGCGTGATGGTAAGCGGCTGCTTCATTACCGTGCCGTTGCCGATGAAGATCACTTCGTACTGGCCGGGGACGGCGAGCGGGCCGAGCGCCTGTTCGCGCGGCGTATCGGCGGGGAGGGCATGGTCGGAAATGGTGTACTCGATGTAATCGAGCAGGCCGCCGTAGTAGCTGAAGTTCAGAGCCTGCGGCGGATCGTAACGCAAATCCCAAACGAAGCGGTTCAGTCCGGCATCTTTCAAGAGATGTGCGGGCGGGCCGAACCAGTAATCCGGGACGTTCTTCGGCGTGGAATCCACGGCGGGGGTGAGGCTGTCGAAGCGGCGCACTACTTTTCCGTGCGCGTCATGGATTTCGATGGTGAGCGGATTGGACGGAACGGACTTCAGGTAGTAGTCAATGATGGCGCCGTCGGGCGGATTTTTCGCGGTGGGTTCTTCAGGCGGCAGAGGAGTTTCCTGGTCGTTGTCGTAGCGCGTGCGAACGACGTTGGCGGGTTTCAGCAAATACGCGTTGGATTTCGTAATTTCCGGGCCGGCCTGACGGAGCGGGGTGATGTCGTCGAGGATCCAGATGGCGCGGCCGTAGGTGGCGGCGACGAGGTCGTCACCGTGCACGGCGAGGTCGCGAACGTCGGAGGCCGGGAAATTGAGCTGCAGGGATTGCCAGTGGTTGCCATCGTCGAAGGAAACGTAGAGGGCGTTTTCTGTTCCGGCGTAAAGCAATCCTTTGCGCACGGGATCTTCGCGGATGACGCGGGCGATCCAACCGGGCTGCAAGCCTGTGGTGATTTGCTGCCAGGATTTTCCAGCATCGCGCGTGCGGAAAATGTAGGGCTGTAGATCCTGGCGGGCGTTCAGAACGACGTACGCGGTGTTGGCGTCGTAGTGCGAAGCTTCGATGGCTTCGATCTCGCTGTTTTTCGGCAGGCCGGCGGGCGTCACGTCCTGCCAGGATTGCGAGGCGTCGCGGGTGGTCTGCACCAAGCCGTTCGTGGTGCCGGCCCACAGCACCGAGGCGCTGAGCGGCGACGGAGTGAGGACGGTGAGCGAAGTGCGGCGCGGACGCTGGGCCAGTTCGAAATCGTCTTTGCCGCCTGCGTCGCGTTCTTCCAGGTCCACGGCTTCGTCATCTTCATTTAGGGGGGAGTGCGTGTTTGCGGACGGCGCTGGCGCGGGCGTCGCAGCATTTACATTCGCAGCGCCCGCAGGCGCGGCGAGGTGCGCGTGGGGTTGATCGGCTGTCGCCGCCGGAGGTGCCGACGGCGTAGTGAGGTCGGGGCTGATCTGCGCCCAACTATCGCCGCCGTTGGTGGTTTTCAGAACGTATTGCGCGCCGAGGTATAGCGTGTGCGGATCCTGGGGCGAAAAAACCAGCGGAGGCATCTGCGACATGCGATCTTTCGCGCCGCGGACGAAGACATGCACGATTTGTCCAGTGGTTTTGTCCCAGCGCAGTATGCTGCCGTACCAGCCGCCGGAATAAACGATGTTGGGGTTCGCGGGATCGGGAGCGATGTAACAGAATTCGAAACCGCCGATGGAGAACCAATCGCGGAAACTGATTTCGCCGTAGTCGCTGCGGTTGGGAACGGCGGCGGTGCCGCTATCCTGCTGCGGGGCGTAGGAAACGTAGGGAAATTGATTGTCCGTGATGACGTGGTAGAACTGCCCAGTTGGTTGATTGTACCAACTGCTCCAGGTGAGGCCGCCATCGAGGCTGATGGTGGCTCCCTGGTCCACGCCGAGAATCATGCGTTTGGAATTTTGCGGATCAATCCATAGGACGTGATAGTCGTCGCCGCCGGGCGCGCCTTTATAGGCCGAGAAATTCTTGCCGCCATCGGTGGAGCGGTAGGTGGTGGTTTGCATGACGAAAACCATGTCTGGATCTTTCGGATCAACGTAGACGCGGCAGATGTACAGGTTACCGGTGATGCGCGGGTCTTTGGTGATCTGGCGCCAGTGCGCCCCGCCATCGTCGGAGCGAAAGAGGCCGGGTTCCATGATGGCGAAAATTCTTTGGCCTTTGGTGCCGGGAGCTACGGCTAGACCGACGCGGCCGCGTGGTGTCGCGGGTAATCCTTCTTCCGAGGTGGGCTTCCAGGTGGCGCCTTCGTCGGTGGATTTGTAAATCCAGGAATCTTGCGTGTGAGAATCGGCAGAGCCGGAGCGGAAATCGAAAGGCTTCCAGAGTGCGGCGTAGAGGATGCGCGGATTGTCGGGGTCGGCGGTCATGTTGGAAACGCCGGCCATGTCGTCCTTGTAGAGAGTTTTGGTCCAGGTCTTGGCGCCGTCGGTGGTTCTGTACACGCCGCGATTTTCGCTGGGCGCGCCGATGCCGAGGATGGGATGGCCGAGGACTCCGACGACGATGATGTTGGGATTGCGCGGATCGATGAGGACCGTGCTGATGAAGCGCGAATCTTTCAGCCCGATGTTGGTCCAGGTGGTGCCGGCGTCGCTGGAGCGATAGACGCCGTCGCCGGCGGTTTGTTCGCCGGTGCCTACGATGATGATATTGGAATTCGATGCGGCGATCGCGACGTCGCCGATGGAGGCTACGTGTTCGTCGTCGAAGATTGGCTTCCAAGTGGTGCCGCCGCTGGTCGTCTTCCAGACGCCGCCGCCGGGCGTGCCCATGTAGTAGGTGGCGGCATCGCCGGGGACGCCGACTACGGCGGAGACGCGTCCGGCGCGGTAGGGGCCGATGAGACGCCAGCGCATAGCGGAATAGAGGCTGGGATCTAGGATGGGCGGAGCTGCTGTGGCTGATGCTGCTGCTGCGGAATTTTGTTGGGCGTGCAGTGTTGCGGCTGTCGCGGCGGCTGCGGAGATGATGAGCAGAACCGCGGCGAGAAGGCGTTGAAGGCTGGGCAAGTCAATCCTCCGGAAAACACAAAAGTTTACCATTCTGACGTGATTGCGGCCTACGATTTGGACGCGCGCTCGGGTATTTCGGTGTTTTTTTCGGTCGTTGCGATTCGAGCGGGCGCACCGCTTTGCTGCTTGGGCGAATTTCAGTTTGCGGCCACGGCGTGCCGTGCCCCTACGGCTGCAAAATCAAATGAGCCGGCGAGACGCCCTTCGATCCTGCCGCAGGCAAGTTCTCAGGACGAGCCGGCGCTACGCGTGCAAAATCGAGTTGACGTGCGTTACCCTTCGAGTCCGCCGCTGGCGGATTCTCAGGGTGAATTGTCCTGTAGGACGATTCAGTGCAAGCCCGACCAATCGTCGGCGAGGAGGATGGAATTGCTGGGGTTCGATGGGTCGTATTTGACGCTGGCGGTTTGGCCTGCCGCTACGCGGCCCAGGTGTTTGGCTTCTTCGAGGCCGGTGATGTCTTGCGCGGTTTCGTAGGTGACGCCGGATATTGAATAGGTGTAGTAGAGGAGCTTCTGCGTGCCGTTGGCGGAGGGCGCGGCGCGTTTTTGAAACATTCCGGGCGATTTGGCGGCGGGATCGTTTGCGTCACGAGCGTGCTCGACGATTTCGAGGACCTGGCCTTCGACGATGCGGCCGACGCGATTCAGGTAGGCGCGACGCTGGCGTTCGATGTCAGTCTCGCTTTCGGGCTTGCGGCGCAGCCATAGCACGATGCCGACCAGGACGACCACCGCGATGCCGGCTAGCGGGAGCCATTCGTGCCAATCATTCAGAAGTTCTTTCAACGCGAGCCTTTTCTGATGCGGATCAATCGTGCGCGGCGATGACGGGATTTCTGAGCGTGCCGATTCCGCCGACGCTGACTTCGACGACGTCCCCAGCGGCTAGCGGGCCCACGCCCGAGGGCGTGCCGGTGGCGATCACGTCGCCGGGCTCGAGCGTCATCACCTGTGCGATGAAACGGATTATAACATCAACGGAAAAGATCATTTCCGACGTGTGTCCAGACTGTTTCCTGATTCCGTTCTGGTAGGTTTCGACTGTGACGCCGGCGGGATCGATTTGCGTCTCGAGGACGGGACCGAAGGGGCAGAATGTGTCAAAGCCCTTGCCGCGCGTGAATTGGCCATCGAGTTTTTGCAGGTCGCGGGCGGTGACTTCGTTGAGGCAGGTGTAGCCCAGGATGTAGGGGGCGGCGGATTCGTCGTCTTTCAGGTGATAACAACTGCGGCCGATGACGACGGCCAGTTCGCCTTCGTAGTCCACGCGTTGCGAGATGCGAGGAAGGACGATCGGTTCTTCGGGAGCGATGACCGAGGACGGAGGCTTCAGGAAGATGAGCGGGAGCGCGGGGACGGCGTTGCCTAGTTCCTTGGCGTGGTCTTGATAATTGCGGCCGACGCAGACGATCTTGCTAGGCGCGGAGGGCGGCAGGAATTTTATTTGATCGAGCGGCCAGGTCTTGCCGGTGCGTTCGCGCGAGCCATTTAGTTCGCCGCGGATTTCGTGGATTTTATCACCTTCGATAATTCCGGCGCGCGGAGTGGGACGGGTTTCGCGCGCGGCGCAGGTGAGTTGGTGCGCATCGAATTCCAGGGGTTGAAATCGGCAGAGCTTCATCGGCGGTAGGTGTCGAAGAAATCGGAGCGGCGGCGGCGCGGGGCCACGCGGTGCCGGCGCGTCACGAGGATCATGCCGCCCACCCAGGAGCCCACCGCGCAGACGCCGTAGACGATGGCGCCCTCGAGGAACGCTTCGAAGGGCGAGCGCAGCGCCTGGAAAAGGCTGTGAAAAAACATTCCGGCGATGTCGTAGGCGATCACGAAAATTCCCCAGGCGAGCATGGCCGAGTAGAACATTTTCAGCGGGCGATTGAGGAAGCGGAAAATCGGGATGAGCATGATCGCGAGGAACAGTCCGTAGGACGCGCCGTTGCGTTCTAGGGCGCGATTATCAAGCCAGGAAAGGCGATTCGCGGCAATCAGGGAGCCGACCATTACGATAGTTAGCAATGCGCCGGTGTAGAGGCCTACTCGAACGGCGGGACTTACTAATTTTACCGAGACGTGCGCGTGCACTGGAATTGGGTGAGCGGTGGTGACTGGGTCGGTCATGACTTTGGCTGCGCTTTCTGTGTGCCTTCTGTTGGAACTTCTACCGGAACTTCGGCCGCAGCTCCCGTGGGAGATTCGACAGGCACTTCGCCGGGTGCAGCCGCGCTGGCGGGACTTTCGTTGCCGACGCGATCCACTGCCGTGACGGTGTAGAAGTAGCGATGGCCCGGCATGGTATTCATATCGCGAAACGCGGGAGTACGCAACAGCTCCGGATTTTGCTTCTGGCCGGGCGCACCTTCCTGCTCAGTTCTATAGATGTTGTAACCGGCGATATCGTTTTCCGCGCTGATGGACCAGGAGAGGTCGAGATAGGCGGGGGCGGAGGCTTGCGCGGGGACGAGCACTACGACGAGGCCTTCGGGCGCGGCTGGCGGAAAAGTGTCGAGCGGCGAGACGGCGATCGGCGGGGAATCGAGCGATTCGACCTGCAGGTCTGCGTATTGCGCGACGCTGCGCACGGTGTAGATGTAGGTTTTTCCGAACTCGGCTTGCGTGTCGCGGAATGGAGGTGCAGGGCAATCGCCGATTTGCACGCTGAGCTTTTGCGATTGCGGGGCGGGGCCGGACGCGGCTGTTTGGTTCACTTCATGGCGAAAGATTCGATAGAGAGCGATCGGCGGTGCCGAGCCGACTGCGGTTTTCCGCGGGGGCGTCCAGGTGAGGACCACGCCTTGATGGGTAATTTCGGCTTTTACGTCCGCGATCTGATCCGCGGCGGGTTCAACTCGCAGGGGCACGGCGTTGGAATTCGCGGAAATTTTTTTTGGTGAAGTACGCGTGCGCACGATGTAAACGGCCTGCGCGCCGGGGTGCTGGGTGAAATCTTCGGGCTTGAGTTCGTCGGAGTAGCGAATTCGTCCGCGGGTATCGTACTGGTCCACCATTGCGGAAGGGATGGTTACGAGCAGCGTGGGGGCCTTCGGAACGGCGGAGGCCGCTGCGGGCGTGGAGCTCGCGGGGATCGGCTGAAAATCGCGGAAAATTTCGATGGCGAGAGGCTGCTTTAGCTCGCGGCCTTCGACGGAATCCTTGGGAAGAGTGAAGGTGAGGGTTACATCGTCGCCCTGTTGCGTGGCCGCGAGATCGTTGATCGCTGTGGGAGTCGGCGCTTTGCGCTCGACTGGTTCGCCAGGAGCGGCGCAGCCGGCCAGAAGAACGGTAACGGCGAAAATGGAAAAGAGAAAATAGAAAATGGGCGGCAGCACTCGTGAACTCTGGGCAAACTGGGACGGAGCGGCCGCTTTTCGATTTTCCATTTTCTGTTTTCTATAAAATGTAACGGCTCAAGTCCTGGTCCTTCACGATGTTCGCCAACTGTTTTTGCACGTAAGCGGCGTCCACTTTAAAAGACTTCTTCTTCATTTCCGGGGCTTCGAAGGAAATATCCTCCAGCACTTTTTCCAGGATGGTGTGCAAGCGGCGCGCGCCGATATTTTCCGTGTGCTCGTTTACCTTGGCGGCAAATTTCGCGATGGAGGCGATGGCGTCCTCGGTAAAGGTCAGCTTGAAAGGCTCGGTATCGAGCAGCGCGACGTACTGCTTGATCAGCGCGTTCTTGGGTTCGGTGAGAATGCGAATGAAGTCGGCTTCGGTGAGCGAGGTAAGCTCGACGCGAATCGGGAAGCGCCCTTGCAGCTCGGGAATCAGGTCCGAGGGCTTGGTGGTGTGAAACGCGCCGGCGGCGATGAACAGAATGTGGTCGGTGCGCACCATGCCGTAGCGGGTGTTGACCGTGGTGCCTTCCACGATGGGCAGAATATCGCGCTGCACGCCTTCACGAGAAACGTCCGGGCCGTGGCCGGATTCGCGACCGGCGATTTTGTCCACTTCGTCTATGAAGAGGATGCCCATTTGTTCGACGCGGTCCACGGCGATGCGGGTAACCTGGTCCATATCAATCAGGCGGTTTTCTTCTTCCTGAATGAGGTAGTCGAACGCTTCGGCGACCGTCATTTTGCGTTTCTTTTTCTGCTGGCCGAACATGCCGGAGAGCATGTCCTTTACGTTGATGTCCATTTCCTCGACGCCCTGATTGGTGATGATTTCGAATGATGGCATCTGGCGTTCGCGGACTTCCACTTCGACCATGCGCTGATCGAGCTTGCCTTCGCGCAACTGGGCGCGGAGTTTTTCGCGCGTGCGCGCTACTTGCTCGCGGCGCTGAATCTCGGTAGTCGGCGTGGTGTCGGCGGGAATGGGCGAAGGCGGCAAGAGCAGATCGAGCAGGCGGTCTTCAGCGGATTGCTCGGCGCGCTCGGCGACTTCGTCGAGTTTTTCCTCGCGCACCATATCAATCGCGGTTTCGACGAGGTCGCGGACCATGGATTCCACGTCGCGGCCGACGTAACCCACTTCGGTGTACTTCGAAGCTTCCACTTTGACGAAGGGGCAGCCGGCGAGGCGCGCCAAACGGCGGGCAATTTCCGTTTTACCCACGCCGGTGGGACCAATCATCAAAATATTCTTGGGCAGAATATCTTCGGCAAGCTCCGGCGGAAGCTTCTGGCGGCGGACGCGGTTACGCAGCGCGATGGCCACGGCTTTCTTCGCGAGATTCTGACCGACGATGTATTTATCCAGCTCGACCACGATTTCGCGCGGCGTAAGCTCGTCGAACGACGGAAGCGGCTCCGGCTCGGGAGCCTGCGATTCGTTTCCGGATAGGTAGATGACCATGTCTTTCTCCGATTTCTCCGTCATAGCTCTTCCACGCTGAAATTGTCATTGGTATAGATGCAGATTTCGCTGGCGATGCGCATGGCCTCGGCGGCGATATCCTTGGCGCTGAGCTTGGTGAACTTGGAAAGAGCGCGCGCGGCGGCCAGCGCGTAGGAACCGCCGGAGCCGATGGCGCAAATGCCGTCGTCCGGTTCGATCACATCGCCATTGCCGGAAAGCAGGAACGTGGACTTGGTGTCGGCGACGATGAGCAGCGCGTCCAGGTGGCGGAGAGAACGGTCCGTGCGCCATTCCTTGGCCAGCTCGACGGCGGCGCGCGCGAGATTGCCGTGAAATTCCTGCAATTTTCCTTCGAAGCGGCCGAAGAGAGAGAGCGCGTCGGCGGTGCTGCCGGCGAAGCCTGCGATGATTTTGTCGTTGTAGATGCGGCGGGTCTTGCGCGCGCTGTGCTTGATCACGCCGTCACCGAGAGTGACCTGACCGTCGGCGGTGAGGACGACTTTATTGTCCTTGCGCACGCACAGGACCGTCGTGCCGTGCATCTGTTCGCTTTTGTGCGTTATTGGCATCCGACGATTATACCGCGCTCGTGCGGGAATGAGCCACAGGGACGCGGAGGGGCTGGAGCTAAGGAAAATTCACCACAGATGAACACTGATAAAAACTGATAAAGACCAAAGAATTCATGCGAAGGGAAAGGCAAAAGACTTACATAGAGAAAACGGAGGAACTGCGGAGGAAAATCTGAGACGGCAAGGTATGGTACCGCAGAGACGCAGAGGGCGCAGAGAAAACCAAGAGCAAAGGCGTGCCCGGTTCGATGAAACTGAACCGGCCGCTACAAATTCAACGGCAGCGGCGAGGAGGGATCCTTCGCTCGCTTCTGCGGGCTCAGGATGACGTCAAAGACGTTGGTTGGCTCGAGCGCAACGCAGGCTCAGTTCTTGTCGTTGTTTTTGTTGTTGGAATTGTCTTTGGACTTTTTGTCTTTTTTGCCGACCTTTTCCCAGCGTTCTTCTAGGGATTCTTTGGTGAACAGGGAGTCCGGGATGCTGGTGTTGTACTCATACTTATCGAAGAAGACCTGATAGACCTTGATGCCGTTGCGTTCGCGGGTGATTTGATAGGGGGTTTGGATGCCGTTGATGGGGTGATAGTTCGAGTAGTATTCGATTTCCTCGTTGCGCATGCGGGTGTTGGCATTGCGCGTGTCCACAACCTTGCGGACCGGCAAATGGTCCGTCCTGGCGATGGCAATGCGGAAGGTGCGGTTGTCGCTATCGACCAGCTCGACCCAGTCGGATTCCTTGTAGTCCACCACGTCGAGGCCGCCGTAACGGAAAATCATCCCGGCCTCGTGGATCCGGTGGCGGAGGATGTTGTCGATGTCTTTCTTGGTGTCTTCCTGAAAGGTGGCGAGGTCGGTGATGGTGGCTTCGGAGACGCCGCCTCGATCGAGTTCCCAGCCTTTGTCGCCGTTAAAGACGGAGATGATGTTGCGCTTGGGAAGATTTTCGGTGCGGTCTTTAAAGGGCGGCTGGGCATAGTCAACAAAATGCTCGAAGCCGTTGAGTTCGCCGGAGTGACCGAACTGGCTGAGGCGGCCTTCGCAGGTCACATCGTGCACGTTCAGATAGACAGGGCCGCCCAGCGCCTCAATGGCCTGCTGCAGGATGGCCTTGGCTTTCGCGGCGCTCTGCTCGGGGAGCAGGACGGTATTGTCGTCCTGCGCTAAGGCGCGCGGCGAGGCGACGAGGCACGCGGCAGCAAGCAATAGCGACGATGCAATGGCGCGAAATATGGCTGGGCGAGAAGTCATGCGATGAGCGTTCCTTCCGTGTGAATTCATGAGCGGTGAAATCAGCCGCAGAGCACCGAGCCTCCATTAACGTTGATCACTTCTCCGGTGATAAAGGTTGCCAGGTCGGAAGCGGCGAACAGGATGGGGCCCGCGATTTCTTCGGCGGTGCCGACGCGCTTCAGCGGGATGGGCACGAGCGCGGCTTTCAGGCCGTTCTTCGTGCGCAGAACCGAGGCGGACATGTCTGTATCCACCCAGCCAGGCGCGACGCAATTCACGATGATGTTGTAACGGCCCAGCTCGCTGGCGAGGCCTTTCACAAAGCTGATAATGGCGCCCTTGGTGGCGCCGTAATGGGTGTGAAATGCTTCGCCGCGCTGCCCGGCGGTGGAACTGATGGCGACGATTCGGCCGCTCTTCTGCGCGATCATGTGCGGCGCGACAAAGTGAATCACAGAGTAGACGCTCTTCAGGTTGACCTGGACCATTTCGTCCCATTCGCGTTCCGTCATTTTTTCGATGGGGGCGTCTTGCTCGTTCCAGATGCCGGCGTTGGCGACGAGAATATCAATGCGGCCGAGGCGCTCGCGGGTGAAGCCCACGAGTTTCTTGGCGTCGGCCATTTTGCCCAGGTCGGCCTTCAGGGATTCGATGCGCGTTCCGTGCTTGCGGGCTTCCTGCTCCACTTGCGCGGCGGCTTCCTTGCTGCGGTGGTAATTGAAGACCACGTCCGCGCCGGCCTGCGCGAAGAGTTTTACGGTCGCGGCTCCGATGCCGCGGGAGCCTCCGGTGATTAGTGCAGCCTTGCCTGCGAGCGAAATCATTTTTCCCCCGATGAATGGTGTGCCGAGATTGGTTCAGAGTTGAGAGTCAAAAGTTAAGAGTCCAGAGTTTACAGTTAAAAGTTGAAAGCAAAATCTGACACCTTGCATCAACTGGCGCCTGCTGCCGCGCCGTGCGGTGCGGCGCGCCTAAGAATGCGCTGGCGCTTTGCGCGTGGCGGCTGCGACCACGACTAAATCGCGAAACAGCGACCGCGCCAGCTCGTCCGAGGCGACCATGCGTTCGGGATGCCACTGCACGCCTACGATCCAGTTGTCATCGCCGGTCCATTCG
>Ga0116125_1000025_pt1 | contig 47139 bp, 37 predicted proteins | sample June2015DPH_16_1_2_FD_89729 | JGI IMG/M metagenome (GOLD analysis project Ga0116125, IMG submission 89729) | Peatland microbial communities from SPRUCE experiment site at the Marcell Experimental Forest, Minnesota, USA - June2015DPH_16_10 | ecosystem: Environmental > Terrestrial > Soil >...
ATTTTCTCCTGCGCGTCGAGAATCTTCGCCTCGTACTCCTTTAATTCGAGAGTAGTAAAACGTTCCGCGCCAACCAGCGTCTGCTTGCGTTCGTAATCCTGCGGAGCCAGATGCAAGTTCGCCTTCGAAACCTCGATGTAATAACCGAAGATGGAGTTGAACTTAACCTTGAGCGAGGCAATGCCGGTGCGTCCCCGCTCGCGCTGCTCAATCTGCGCCAGCACCTGCTTGCTGTTGCGGGAAAGCTCACGCAGTTCGTCGAGATCATGATCGACTCCCGGCGCGATTACGCCGCCATCGGCAAAGCTCAGCGGCGGTTCGGTCACGATGGTCTTCTCGATGCGCTCGCGAAGATCGGCCAGTTCGTCGAGCGATGCGTGCAAAGTCTTGAGGCGATCTGTGGGCAAACGGGCGACTGCATTCTTGATTGCGGGAATCTTTGCGAGCGACGCCCCCAGGGCCAGTACATCGCGCGGGTTCGCCGCTTCGAGAGTCACGCGGCTTAACAGCCTCTCCAGATCGAGCACGCCATCCAAAGCGCGGCGCAACTCTTCGCGTGCAATCGTGTCTTTAACGCCCGCCTGAACTGCATCTAAACGAGCGTTGATTTCGGCAAGATCGAGCGATGGGCGCAATAACCACGCGCGCAGCAGGCGTTTGCCCATCGGAGTAACGGTGGCATCGATCGAGCGATACAGAGTAAGTCCCGCATCCGCGCCTGCAAAGAGCGGCTCGATTAATTCAAGATTGCGCACTGTAACCGCATCCAGCACGAGGCAGTTTTGCCGCTCATACCAGCCGATGCGATCCACGTGGTCGAGGGTTCCGCGCTGCGTTGAGCGCACATAGTAAAGAATGGCGCCGGCAGCGGCAGCCGCGGCGGGGCGGCCGGCAAGTCCAAAGCCCTCCAGTGACAACACGCCGAAATGATTCTCCAGCAGCGGAATGGCATGATCGGGAGCAAAAATCCAGTCATCAAGCGGGGTGTCCGTACAGCTTGTCGATCCGCGGGGGGCAGATTGCGTGCGCGACGCCTTGCTTTCAAACAAAGGCGCTGCCGATCCGTACAGCAATTCCTTCGGCCGCAGTTGCTCCAGTTCTTCCTGCACGCGCCGCAGCGCATTCTCGCCGGCGAACTCGGTCGCGCGAAATTCTCCAGTCGATAGATCGAGAGCCGCGAAGCCCACGCGATCTCCCGATTGCGCCAGCGCCGCCAGAAAATTATTTTCCTCGGAGCCCAGCATGGAATCGGCAGCGGTTCCCGGCGTGACCACGCGAGTGACTTCGCGGCGCACCAGCTTCTTGGCCAGCCGCGGGTCCTCCATCTGCTCGCAGATGGCAACTTTAAAGCCCTTGCGAATCAGCTTGCCGATGTAACCTTCCGCCGCGTGGTGAGGAACGCCGCACATCGGCACGGCGATGCCTTTTTCTTTGTTGCGCGCGGTCAGCGTAATCTGCAGCTCTTTGGCGGCTACGATTGCGTCTTCAAAGAAAAGCTCATAGAAATCTCCAAGACGAAAGAACAGCAGTGCGGTGGGGTGATCTTTCTTGACGGCGGCGTACTGACGCATCAACGGAGTGGACGGCTCGGTCATCGCTTCGGTCAAAGTGAGGGCTTGGCGCGGATTATAGCAGGGGTGAGGTTTAAAAGTTCCAGCGTTTCAAAGTCTCAAAGTGGAACGCGGCGTAATTTTGTCTTTGAAACCTTGGAACCATGAAACCTTGAAACTTTACTTTGAACCTTCCCTTGACGCCGCTTCTCCCGCAGTGTTTACCTACTACATGGAACTCCGCAAGGATCCCATTACGCGCTCCTGGGTTATCACGGGAGACGACCCCGTCGAAACCAGTTCGCGCGCGGAAACTGCCTGCCGGTTCTGTCCTGATGCTGCCGATGTTCCGCAAGTTATCGCCGCCATTCCGAGCGCAGGTAGCTGGTCGACCCGCGCGGTGGTTCATCCCACACCGCTTTACCACATTGAAGGCGAGCCCGGGCGACGCGGTGACGGCATTTACGACCGCATGAGTTCCATTGGCGCGCATGAAGTGCTGGTGGAAAATCCCCGCCATGATCGTCATCTGTGGCAAGCGAGCGATGATGAGATCGGCCAGTTCCTGCGCCTGGCAGCCGAGCGCATCATGGACCTCAAGCGCGATCCGCGCATCAAGTATGTGAGCCTCTTTAAGGATTACGGGCCCAACGCCGGCCAGGAATTCCAGCATCCGACTTCGCAGATCACCGCGACCATGTTTGTGCCACGGCGCGTGCTGTACGAGTTGCGCGCTGGACGCGAATATTACCAGGCGAAAGAACGGTGTGTCTTTTGTGACATTCTCACACAGGAGGAGCGGCAGGCATCGCGGGTGATTGAAGCGCGCGGGGATTATGTTGCGCTCGGTCCTTATGCCCCGCGCGTTCCCTACGAAACCTGGATTTTGCCGCGCAATCATGAAGCCTCGTTCGAGCGCACAGGATTATCGAAGCCGGGCCTGCGGGTAAATCTTGCAGCGCTGCTGCGGCGCACGCTGCAGCGGATTCGCACCGTCACCGAAGGCTTTCACCTCGTGCTACACACTTCGCCGAACAGCTTACACCCCTCGAAAACGCTGGGGTATTGGAAGACCATCGACGACGACTACCACTGGCACATCGAGATTATGCCGGTGATCGCGACGAAAGCACGCTCGTATACGTTCAAGGAAGTTTATTATTCGCCGGTCAGTTCGGAGACGGCGGTAAAGCAACTGCGCGAAGCCAAGATTGACGGGTAAGAAGATTGCTGGATCAAGATGCGGGGCAGGAAACGGTTGGGATCATCGGGGGGCGTATCAGGGAACGCCTCCAAGCGTGCCGGATCGGGGAGACGAAGGGTGCGCTTTTAGGCGCTGAAGGGGCTAAAGCCATTATTGTCGGCGGCCATCGGCACGGCTGAAGCCGCTCCCTGATACGAAACTTCCTACCATCGAACCAGCCCATCTGAATCCTCCACCAGTACTACTTCATACTTCTCCAACATCGGCATTAACTGATTTTCCAATTCGTTTTTCCAGAGTTCACCGTCATAAAACTTTGCCTTCAACGGCTCGCGCGATGGCAAGTCCGGAAAGCCGCGCATAAAAAAGAATACGTCCGGATTTTCGATGGACGGAAATGGTCCCAATATCTTTATGCCGATATCCGCGTGCGCCGGAATCGACTTAGAGCGAAATATCTGCAGAAATTCGGAACGTCTACCCGGTTTCGTGGTGTAAGTGCGCATTTCTATGATCATAGACACTCCTGTACCAGCATCTTGAGACGGAGTGATGGATTGCTGCCAACTAAGGCCTAGCGCCAGCTTTGCGCAGCAAGCGGACAACCTCGGTCTGATTGCGGGCGAGAGCCCACGTCAGTGCAGTATAACCGTTGCGGCTGCGCAGATTCACATTCGCTCCCGCGCCGATCAGCGCCTTGACCACGCTGGCGCTCGGCTTCTGGCTTTGGCAGGCGAGAATCAGCGCTGACTGTCCACCCTGGTCCAGCGCGTTTACACTGCTCTCCGTCCCTGCCGACAGAACTTGCTGCACCGCCTTCAAGTCCCCCTCCACGGCTGCTCGCATCAGCGGAGTCTCGTCCGGGTCTTCGAACGTCTCACCCCCGTTGCCCAATGCCACCGGCCACGCGGCGGGAATAATTCTGGCAACCCTGATCCCGAGATCGCCATTCATCCTCTGCCAATCGTTTAGTTTGAAATAGCCGCGCAACAAGGGCTGAATCTCAAGCCCGATCAGCGACTGCAACGCCTTTGGAGTCTCCGCAGCGCGCCACGCCGATGCAGATTCGTCCCAGGATTGCAGCCGGAAGACCGTGAAGCCGTCAGCCGAGTTCCATTCAAAGTGCGCATCGAGATCCCGGACAAAACCGCCCGAGGCGACCCACGTGACAATGCAAACCACAAGCAAACCTGCCAACCAGAACGGCCAGGGTCGATGGCCAGCCAAGCGCGAGACAATCGCCGCGATCAATCCCAGGAACGCTAAACCGGCAATCAGCGAGCCTGCGCCAATGAGCAACTGACATCCCAGGCTCCACCAGTGCACGCGCCAGTCCAGAAAGCCGCCTTCGTCAATATGCCAAAACGGATTGAGGTAGAGCAGCGTCAAACCAACGGCAAACAGAACTGCGCCGGTTTGCAGGCTGGTGAGCGCCCAACTGGTGCGCCGCCGCGGACGCCTGGACGTCGGATTAAACGTGGTCGGTGTGAGCATGGCAAGCCGCCAGACACATGAGTATAGACACTGTGGCGTGAATGGGAAGAAAAAAGCAGCGGAACCCGCTAAGCTCCGGCCACCTTCGCCTGAAGCAACGGCGTGTGCTCGCTCAAGAGTTTGCCGGCGGCTGCGGCCTCGATGGGCTGAGAGAAGAGATATCCTTGTCCGAGATCGCAACCGAGTTCGCGCAGGTGCTCGAGCTGCTTTACGGTTTCAATGCCTTCCGCGATCGTTTTCACTTTTAATTTGTGCGCCAGCACGATCATCAAATCAACCGCGTCAGCACTGGAGCGGTCGGACAACATTTCGCCGATGAGGGAGCGGTCGATCTTGAGCGCATCGAGCGAAAACTGCCGCAGGGCGCTCAACGAAGAGTTTCCCGTTCCAAAATCATCCAGAACCACTCCGACGCCGAGATGCTTGAGGCGGGCAAGAACTTCGACGGTAAGTTTCGGATCAGCGGCGGCTACGGTTTCGGTCATTTCCAGCAGCAGACGGGCGGGTTCGACGCCGGTCTCGCGCATCACCGACTGGAGTTCGGCGACGAAGCGCGCATCGGCAAACTGCTTGGCCGAGAGATTCACGCTAATACACACGGCCTTGCGGGTGGGATGCTCGATCTCCCACGCCCGCAACTGCTGGCAGGCCTGTAGAATCAGCCACTGGCCGGTCGCGAACAGAAGACCCGTGTCCTCGGCCGCATCGATGAACTTGAAGGGAGAAATCAAACCCTGTTCGGGATGCTGCCAGCGGAGCAACGCCTCGAAGCAGGTAATCTGCTTCGTCTTCAGATCGACGATGGGTTGGTAGCATACGCGAAATTCGTGTTTGCGCAACGCCTGCAGCAGTTCATCCTCCAGCTTCAGCCGATGGACGGCGCGGCTGTGCATCGCCTCGTCGAAAACCTCGCAGCGACCGCCGCCGAGAGCTTTTGACCGCCGCATGGCGACCTCGGCATCCTGCAAAATGTCCTCCGCTTTCTTGTGCGCAGACGTGCCCAGGGCAATGCCAATACTGGCGGAGGTGCGCACCTCGCGGCCCTCCACCATGAACAACGCGGCAATCGATGAAAGAATTCGTTGTCCCACGCGCATCGGCCCGGCCGGATCGTCGACGCTTTCGAGCAGAATGGTAAATTCATCCCCGCCCATTCGCGACAACACGGCATTTCTGGTCACGAGTTCGTCCTGCGGCCGGGAAACGGTATCCTCATCGCGCAGGCACGCACCCAGGCGATGGCCGATTTCAACGATCACCTGGTCGCCAACCACCGGCCCCATGGTGTCGTTGAATACTTTGAAGCCATCGAGATCGACGAACAAGACGGCAAACTGATGCTCACCGTGCCGTTGGGCTCGGGCATAAAGGTGCTGCAACCGATCCAGAAAAAGATGCCGGTTCGGCAAACCCGTCAAGCCGTCATGATAAGAATTGTGCTCCGCCAGTTCTTCGGCTCGCTTTCGCTCGGTGATGTCGCGATTCACGATGACTAGCTTCGCAACCTCACCTTTTTCATTGCGGATGGTTCCAGCCACGGACTCCAGCACCCGCCAGCTCCCATCTTTATGGCGGATGCGATATTCCAGCTTCTTGCCTACTCCGCTGGAGCGCGCCTCGCGCGCCGCCTCCAGCACCTTAAAACGATCGTCGGGATGGATCTGATCAAAAGCGGAAGTCTCGCCGAGTTCCGCCGCAGAGTATCCAAGAACACGTTTGTATGCGGGGCTGTTGTAAAGGCGATTTCCTTTTACGTCGACCAAGGCAATCATGTCGGCGGCGTTTTCGGTAACAATTTGAAAAAGTTCTTCGCGCTTCTTCGATTCCTGCGCGATCTTGAAGATGCGGATCTCCTCAAACACAACGAGCAGGGCGAGGGCGGCGAAGGCAATGGTTTGCCAGTGTTCGATGATTGTGGGCACAGGGGTCAGACCTTCAGGAAAGATATCGGCAGATTGCGGAGAACATTTAGGGCCGGAGCGGTCCTGGGAACTTGAGGCGGAGGAACTTATTTCTTGCTCACCAGCTCAACTTCCTCAAATAACTCGGGCAAGCGCTGTGCGTTCTCCGCAGAATTGCCAAAGCGCGCCGACTCGTAAGCGTCGGTGAACTTTTCGATGGGAATCCGCAGATCATTGTCAGGGATCATCCGAACAAACTCTTGCGCCGTCTGCCCCGCGGATTTCTTCATCCCCCGGCGCGCCAGGAAGCGCGCCATGCGCTCGTACCACATGGCGGCAGCGTGCGCGGGCGCTCGCTCCGGATGCGCCTGCAGTTCGCGTTCGTTTATTAGTCGCGCGATTCGTCCCAGGTTACCCAGCAGGAGCAACAACACTGCAATCGCAATCCCACCACCCAACCATCGAGTCGGAGCTTTCTCCGCGCGCGATTGCCCGTGCCGCACATAGTCCAGCAGGCGCGCGTAGCGTACATAAGCCCAGGTTCGCGTCCGGTCCCACCAATCGCGCGTCCCGCCAATCGCGGCTCTGCCGAGAACATACTGGTGCGACGCGTCGTAGCTGATTACCCACTCCCGCCAGAACGATTGCGCGGCATCCAGGTACAACATCGCGCGCTCCCAACCTTCGGGAGTTCCAACCTCACCGCCCGGAGTGGGATCGAATGTGATCCATCCATAACGCGGAAAATACGCCTCCACCCACGAGTGCGCATTCTTCGCACGGACGATATAGTTTCCCGTAACGTCATTGAACTCATCGCTGCGGAAACCGTTGACCACGCGCGAGGGAATCTTGAGCGTGCGCAGCATTACCGCCATCGCCGAGGCAAAGTACTCGCAATGTCCCTGCTTGCGATCGAAGAGAAAATTCGCGAGCGGATCGGCGACCGGAGCCCGCAACAACTGCAGCGTGTAACCGTAACGCGTGTTCAAATATCGTTCGATCGCCGCCGCCTTGTCATATTCGTTCGAGGAACTCCCGACAATTTGATTCGCCAAACGCGGAATACGAGGGTCCAGCGGCGGCAGTTGGAGGTACGCTGCTGTGAAGTTCGGAAACGCACCGTCGGCCGCACGCAAGGCCGCGGCAGAAGGCCGGCTCAAGTCGGACTCCGCGCTGTACACACTCACGGGATGCTGGATATCGGCATCGTAGATCGCGCCGTTCGCGTCTACCGTGAGCGCGTGATACCCGCCCGCGATGCGTCGGCCCCACGGAGCAAGAAAAAACACATTCGTCCCGATCGGCTCCAGAAGCACGCGATAACGAATCAGGCTCGATCCACCTCTGCCAACGCCTGCGCTGGCTGACGAGTAGCTCGCAGCCGTTCCCTGCGCCAGCCAGGGAACCAGAAATGTGCCATCGGGCTCCTGCCCGACTTCATACTGCTGGCGCGCGTTGGACCAGCTTCGGCCATCAAAGTTCGCCAGCGCCACTCCGCGCCAGTGCAAGGCGTGCTCCCCGCGGGTGTCCCCGTCGATCTGTATATGCATCACGACCGCATTGGACTGCTGGATCTGTCCAATCCGTCCCAGTTGCACACGATCGCTGAACCCAGTGGAGAGGTCTGTGCCGAAGGTGTAGGCGCCAAGATAGCCTGCCGACATTCGCGGCATCAGAAAGAAAACTGCCGTCCCACCCGCCAGAATCATCAGCACCAATGCCGGAGTGATTCGCGCCAGGGAAAAGGCCAGGTGCCGGTGCTCGTGGTCGTCGCTGGAGTGCCGCGCCTGAAAACTGGCGGCCCGGCCTGATCGCCGCATCTCCATCAGGATGAATGTTGCCACCGCCAGAACCATGAATCCGGCGAAGAAGAACAGGAAAACGCTGTCGACCGTGAGCACGGCCGAGGCCAGCACCATTAAAAACGCCAGCACTGCCAGCATGACGTAGTCGCGGTCGCGGCGGAGAGAAAAAGTCCGCACCACCACGGCAAAAAGCACCAGGTGGACGGTGGCGGGAAGGAACGCGCGGGAAAGCAGAAAGTAATCGCCCGCGTAAAATACCACATACAAAATGGTCAGCGGCGTAGTCCACCGTTCAGAAATGACGATCCTTCGGCGTTTCCCCAGCAGATAGCCGCGGAAGGCCAGCGCCGCGCCCGCCAGAGCAATCGTGGGTGCATCCAATCCACCGGTGCTGGCCAGCATGCCAAATCCAACCAATACAAGCATAAACAAGCAAAGTTCAAGGTATTTGTTTATCGCTTGCTGCAGCGGGATGATTGCGGAACGCGGGCTAGTTTGCGGCATGGATTCGGCACAATTTCGGGGCAATGGGGAGGGGACGGCCCGGCCTGCATTGCTTCCTTATTCGATTCCCTATTGTTCGACAACGACCCTCCGAAAGGAAAGCTTTCCCTGGCATTTCTTGCACCGGAAGTCACACGCCTTTTGCCCAAAAAGCCTCGAAGTCTTCCTCTCGCCCGGATTTCTCATGCGATATGCAGCCGAATGTGACTTTCGGAACCCCCATTTGCTCTCGCCCGCGACTTCCGGCTCAAATGCAGCCGATACGGTTCGAATGATCGCTTCGGCGACAACGCATGCAATTCTTCCTGACCGAGGTATTTCATGAGTACATCAGGTTCCAATGGCATTCTTCTGGGCGATCCGGTTCCATGGTTCAGGGCGCGGGAAATCTCGGGCCGAATGGCCGATCTTCATGTCTCTGCCGGACGCTGGATCTTGCTTGCTTTCCTGGACTCTCTTGACGAGCCGCCTGCGCAGACGCACACCCAGACGCATTCCGAGAAAAGACTGGCAACGCTAATCGATCTGGCAACTGTGTGCTCTGACGACCACCTGGTGATTTATGCGATTCTGGCCACCCCCCCTGACGACCACGCAGCTTTAATTGCCTTGAGCGGCCCTGTCTTGAAATTTATTGCCGATTACGACGGTGTGATCGGCGCATATTTCAATGCGCATCGTAGCCCGCGCACCGTGGTGCTGGATCCCATGCTGCGCGTGGTCGCGAATATTCCCAGCAGCCCTGCACAACAGCATGACAGCACACTGGAGAGCTTTTTGCGCCAGCTGCCATCGGTTGACAATTCCGCCGGCGTGCCCTTGAGCGCACCTGTTCTCATCGTTCCGCGCGTGCTCGATTTTCCGCTTTGCGAGCATCTCGTGGGTCTTTTCGACAAAATTGGGGGCACCGATTCCGGCTTTTTGGTGGAACAAGACGGCAAGCCGGCAACCATTGTCGATCACGCCAAGAAGAGTAGACAGGATCTGCTGATCGTCGCGCCCGCACTGCGACAAATCATTCGAGATCGCATCGTAAGGCGGCTGTTGCCTTCGGTCGAACTCTATTTCCAGTTCAAGGCAACGCACCTGGATCGATATATCGTCGCCTGTTACGACAGCGCCCGTGGCGGTTGTTTTTTCCGTCACCGCGACAATATGAACCCCGGGGTGGAACACCGGCGTTTCGCTGTCTCTTTGAATCTGAATGGAAACTATGACGGTTGTGACTTGATCTTTCCCGAATTCGGACGGCGAACTTACCGCGCACCCGCGGGCGGTGCCATCGTATTCTCCTGCGGCGCTCTGCATGAGGTGACGCCGATTACGAAGGGACGACGCTACGCGTTCCTGCCGTTCCTGTATGGCGAATCCGACGTGAAGAAGAGTGTCGAGAATAACGCACTGTTACATGAAATTGGCGTTGATTATCAAGTCGGTCAACATAATCTCTATGCCGCGCAGCCGAGTGCCGCAGAGCAGCGCGAGAGCCGCGTTTAGGCCGCGAAACGCCGACCGATATGAAAGAGATGAAGCGGAGTTTGCTAGAATAGCGAGTCAGGCATCGCTCTCACGCGACGTACTCTCGCCAACCCCGCCAGGTCCGGAAGGAAGCAACGGTAACGGGCTCTTGCGTGTGCAGTGGGTCACCGGTGCCTGGCTTATTTTTCCACTCGCAATCGCTTCTCATCGAAACGATTCCCAAGCGTTATTCTGTTGTGAATTCAACTTTACAGAACCTTTACAACTCTATTCGCAAGAAATTCCATGCGCATCCGTCTCTTCAATAAGAGCATCAATACAGGGAGAGTCGGGAATCATGCGCAAGCTTTCAGAAAAATCGGTTTCGCCGTCAATCACGATTCGGGTAGCGGGATCACTGTCGCAAGGCCATTTGTCATATCTCGATCAACTCGTCGCCTCGGCGATCGACTGCGCTCTGTGGCCGCTACTCGATCTCGCGAATCTGGAAGAGCTGGATCGGGTGGCATTGATGTATCTCGTCGGCGGTGAAGGCCGCGAGTTTGGCATCGTCGCGTGCCCGAATTTCGTTCGTGAGTGGATGCAGCACGAGAAACAGCGCTTCGCAGCTTGAACGCGAGCCGTGCCTGCAGACACTCCTAACGTAGGCGTCACCCCGAAGCCCCGCGTTTTCACCAGCGGGGCGAGGGGTCTCGCTAAGCACACAGCCGTTTTGACCAGGCTGCTCGCGCGAACCTGATCGGAACCACGCCAGTCCTGAGTCCGCGTTAGACATTCCACCCTCCAATCCTGCAAAATACTGAGTTCTTATACTCAGGAGCTCTCATTGACCACACCAACCCGCGTCAGGGCCAAAATCAGCGCCCTTGGCACCTATGTTCCGCCCCGCCTTCTAACCAACGCCGACCTGGAAAAGATGGTCGACACGAGCAACGAATGGATTTTGGAGCGCGTGGGAATCCGCGAGCGGCATGTCGTCGACAAAGGTATAGCCACGAGTGATCTCGCGGTTGAAGCCGCAAAAAAAGCTCTGGCCCAGCGTGGCCTGTCGCCCAGCGACATCGATGCCATCATCGTGGGAACAGTTACCCCTGATATGCTTTTCCCTTCGACCGCGTGCCTGGTCCAGCACAAGCTCGGCGCAACCGGCGTGTGGGGATTCGATATTTCCGCAGCCTGTTCGGCTTTTATTTACGCAGTCCAGACCGGCGCGCAATTCATCTCCACCGGCACCCACAAGCGAGTTCTGGTGATTGGCGCGGACGTAATGTCCTCGATTATCGACTACAGCGACCGCGCCACCTGCGTGATCTTTGGCGATGGAGCAGGCGCGGTAATCCTCGAAGCCGCGGAAAACGACTCCGAGGGCCTTATCGACTTTATCCACGAGATCGACGGCTCCGGCGGTTGTTATCTCTACATGCCGGGTGGCGGCAGCCTGAATCCTTCCACGCACGTCACCGTGGACAATAAAATGCATGTGGTTCACCAGGATGGCCAGCAAGTCTTCAAGTTCGCGGTGCGCAAGCAAACCGAAGCTTGCCTGAAGTTGCTGGAACGCAACGGCCTGAAGGGATCGGACATCGACGCTTTCATTCCCCATCAAGCCAATCTGCGCATCATCAACGCCACGGCGGACCGCCTTGGCCTGCGCAACGAAAGCGTGATCGTAAATATCGACCGCTACGGCAATACCACAGCCGGCACCATCCCACTGGCAATGAACACAGCGATCGAAGAGGGCAAGCTGAAGAAGGGAAGCCTTGTTCTGATGGCCTCGGTCGGGGCGGGATTTACGGTAGGTGCGGCTTTGCTGCGGTGGGCATTCTGATTGTTCATGTCATTTTGTTCATGTCATTCCGAACCGGGCTGAAAGCCCGGTGAGGAACCTTGATGTAAGTTCGCAGCACGATGGCCCTGAAAAGGAGAACTAGGTGATCGGCAAGACGACGCTGTACGTGCCGTCTACTCACCCCGCCAACAGCGCCACTCCTGCCGCCACAAGCAGAGCCGCAATCCAACGTCGCTGGTCGACGCGTTCGTGCAGAAAAACTTTTGCCGCAATCGCGTTCCCGATAAAAGTAAGCGATGCAGCCGCAGGCGCAACCAAACTCACATCTCCCCATGACAGCGCAAACAGCAAACTAAAAAACGCTACCGCCATCGCCATGACCCCAAGCAGAAAGCTGGAGTTCCCCAAAGTCCGTCCGATCACCGCCAGAACGCCCAGTCGCCGCCGCAACTCGCCCACATCCCCAACCTGCTTCATAGCGCGCGCCAAAAGCACGTCGCCAACGACCGACGCGAACACAATCACAAGAATGGCGCCCCAGGTATAAACACCCTTCATGATTCCACTCCGCTGACGGTTTGTTCAGTGGGTGCCCCATTTCTCGCATCTTTTGCGAGAAGTGGGGAAGCTACCACGGAACGAGGTTCGTCCACAGCATGCGGATGCACCGTAATCTCCGGCCCACCAGCGATGAACCCGACGCCGCCAGTAATCAGCGCAATCCCCATCCATCGCATAGGGCTCACGTGCTCATGCAGAGCAAACCGGGCGACCAGCGCCAAAATCACGTATCCCAGCGAAGTCGCAGGCAGCACGTAAGTAAGATCGGCCCACGAAAGCGCATTCATGTAAGTGGCGAAAAACGCGAGCAGAAGAAGAATTCCAACCGCAACCCAGGGATTAAGAACGGCGAAGATCACACCCTGCAGATGATGCAGCGAAATGCTGCCCGTCTGCTTCATTCCGTGCGAGAGCATGGAATCACCCGCGGCGGCGAATGCCGTGACTCCAGCTAGAACGAGATACTTTCTAAAATTCATCTAAAGGAGCGGTTCCTGTTCTTCCGATTTACGAGGAAATTAAGATCCTGAACCCAGTATAGCGAACAGGTACGGAAGGAGCCGTCGGAGAATCCGCGACCTGGACTCACGACACCGGCAGCAACTGCAGATCAAGCACCCGGCTGTAATGAACAAAGTCTCGATCAGTGCTGAAAATCTCCCAGTGACGCCGCCCACTGACCGCACAGATCAACATATCGGTCGAGGACCATGCAACGCCGGATCGTTGGCATCGATTGCTCATCCGCGCCGCTTTAGGGGAACCTCTTCGAAGGCGCGCAGATAGGCGCGAATTCTCTGAAACTGACTTTTATCACGAATGCCGGAAAGGATTTCCTGCCGCGTGGCCCCTAGCAATTGGACACGAGATTCTTGCACTGAGCCGTAAAAGACTGTGATCAGGAGGCGTTCATGCTCGGAGAGATCTGCAGCGCGTCTTCGCAAAGCGAGCGACCACGCCGGCGTATCGACCAGGACCGTCACCGGCGTTTGCGCCGGCGTTCTGCCTTGTAGTCATAATCGGGATCGAAGTCGACCGTCCCGAAAGCTTCGATGATCGCTAACTGTTTGCGCCGCCGCACATACTCTTCCAGAGCCTTGGTCACGGCTTCCTTTTTTGTTTTGTGGCCGCCGGTTTTTCGGGCCTCTTCGATCAGTTTGTCATCGAGCGCAAGATTGGTCGCCATGCATGAAGTTTTACACAATCGGATGGTGGAACAAGTCAATAAAAAGGCCGAGGCTGTAAAGCCCCGGCTCTTTTTCGATCTTAAGCCTTCGCCAGTTCCGCCGCCGCTTCCGTCTCGTGCTTCTTGACCAACTTGTTCCGCGCCGATCGCAGCTTCATGAAAGTCTTAGCCTCGCGATAAAGCCGCTTGCGGTCATTACTGTCAAAGGCAGCCTTCCTCAGAATACGGAACACAGCCTTCGGCCGGAAGTAGTATTCGTCATAGAAGCGATGCACCGCCGACATAATGTCATCGGCCGGCAGCCCCGGATACTGGATATGCGCCAACTGGTGGCCGCCTTCGTCCACCATCTTGTTGTCGCCAACCATAAAACCGTTCTTGACCGCGTAGTCGTAAAGTTCGGTGCCGGGATACGCATGTGCCACAGAGACTTGAATGGTTTCCACATCCAGTTCCTTGGCGAACTTGATCGTGTTATTGATGGTCTCGTGCGTCTCGCCAGGCAGACCCATGATGAAGTCGCCGTGGACGACTAGCCCTAGCTTGTGACAATCTTTCGTGAACTGCCGCGCCCGCTCAACAGTCGCACCTTTCTTGATGTTCTTCAGAATCTGCGGATCGCCCGATTCATAGCCAACGATGAGCAAGCGGCATCCCGCTTCCTTCATCGCCTTCAGCGTTTCGTAATCGGTGGTCACGCGAGAGGTGCATGACCACGTAAGCCCCAGCGGCTTCAGTTTCGCGCAAAGCTCAATGGTCCGCGCCTTCTGGATGTTGAACGTGTCGTCGTCGAAGAAAAATTCCTTCACTTCGGGCCAGTACTGTTTCACCTTCGACATCTCGGCCGCCACGTCATCGGTCGAGCGCTTGCGCCACGGATGCCCGCTCAAAGTCTGCGGCCACAAACAGAACGTGCACTGTGCCGGACATCCCCGGGTGGTGTAAAGCGAAACATACGGGTGCAGCAAAAACGGCACGTTATAGCGCGTGACATCCAAATCGCGCTTGTAAATATCCGTCACGTGCGGCAGGGCATCGAGATCCTGAATTTGCGGCGCATCCGGATTGTGAACGATCTTGCCGTCCGTCAGGAAAGAAACGCCTGGAATCTCCTTCAGCGGCTTGCCCTTCGCGTAGTCGACGACTGCGTAATCGAACTCTTTGCGGGCCACGAAATCGATCGCGGGGCAATCGCGCAAGGATTTCTCCGGCAGCACGCTCACGTGCGGTCCTACAAAAGCAATTTTGATCGTCGGATTCGCCGCCTTGATCGCCCGAGCTAATCCAATATCCCCGGGAAAGCCTGGCGTGCTGGTGAACAAAACGAGAAACTCGTAATCCTTGGCAATCTCGATGGTCTGCTCCGCCGAAACATAATGCGGCGGCGCATCGAGCAGTCGCGCACCCTCCAGCATCCCTGCCGGATAAGCCAGCCACACCGGGTACCAGTAACTCTCAATTTCGCGGGTAGCGGGCCATCGCGAGCCGGCTCCGCCGTCAAAGTTTTCAAAAGAGGGAGGGTTCAAAAATAAGGTTTTTAGAGGCATAGTAAGTGATGGTTTATTCTAACATCGCATGGCGCAAGACCCCGCGCAAAAGCAGTGTTTATGCAGGTTCGTGGTTAAACATGGTGTTTGATGCATTGAAGGGCATAAGCGACGCATCGGGCGAATCACTTCGTCCCCAGCGCCCAGCTTTCCAGATCGCCCGTGGAGCGCAACAACTCGACCTGGTTCCGCTCTAACTCGAACGTCACATCCTGCAGCGCGATCAGCTTTTCGTTCTCCTGGGTGCGCGCATTATCCAGATCGTGCAGATTCACGCCGCCAGACTTCAGTCGCGTTTCAACCGTCTGCACGCCCTTCTGTGCGATTTCGTATTCGAGCTCGGCGACATCGCGGGCGGCTTCCATTTGCGTGACCGTGCGCTGCAGCCGCAACGTTTCCTCCGAAGCCTGATTGTGAACTGCGTCGGCTTGCTGTCTCGCCTTTTCTGCATCCGCTTCCGCTGCCTGCGCGCGCGCTCGCTGCGAGCCATTGAAAAGCGGAACGCGAATGCTGACGCCTAGAGTAGCGTTCGATCTCTGGAACGTGCCCGCAGGGCACAGTAAGGTGCCGATGCTTGTCGCGCAGGGTTTGGCTGGCTCGAAATAGTTCTGATAATTGTTAAAGGTGGAGAGCTCGGCGTACTGCGCGGCAAAATCGATGCTGGGCATCCACATGCGGTGCTCTCCTTGCGCCCGCAGATACTGCGCGCGTGCGTGTTCAATGGCAGCTCTGAATGCCGGACTGTCATTCGCGGCGCGCTCGGGTGCGCCTTCGTCGGCAGCGGCCGCAGGAAATGCAGGCAGTGTGTCGCCCTCCGTCTGAATACCCGCCGCCGGAAGTCCGGTGAGTTTTGCGAGATGCTCGCGCAATACATCCACGGAACCCTGGGCCTCTGCCATGCGCAGGCGCATGCGCGCCTTCGATAAACGCGCCCTGGTTTCGTCCAACTCGCTGTCGATGCCCTCTTTCACGCGCTCGGAAACCGCAGCTTCCATCTTTTGAACGTCCGGATACACTTCGCGCAGATGATCCACGCGCTGCTCCCATTTCTCGAGTTCGGCATAGGTAAGCACCGTATCCTGGATGATCTGATTGCGCTCGTCCTTGGAGCGGAAGCCAGCTGCGGCAAACTCGCTATGGGCGGAATGTATGTAAGACTGCAACTCAGGATGAAAGAGCGCCGACTGCGCCGTGACGTTGAAAATGGCGGGTGCCGAGCCGGCAAGGGCAAGCGGGTAACCATAAGATGGTCCCAGGCCCGAGCCCAGCACGATTTGCGGAAGGAAGTTGTCGCGTAAGTCGCGATAACCGGCCGATGCGCTCTTCTGTTCTGCCACCGCGATCGCTGTTCCATTCGAGTGTTGCAACGCTAGTTCTACCGCGCGCTTCAGCGCAAGGGGTTCAGCCAGAAGCGCTGCAGGCAGGAAGAGAAGCTCCCCCAACAAAAGCCAAAGGACGCCCGCAAAGCTTGATCGTTTCCTTATCATTTTTCTCACCTTGAAGATAGCTAGGAAGATTCTACGGAGAATCTGATGCCAGAGAAATGATAAGGATGGGTCGCAAGAGGAATTAGGAACTGCGATTGAAACAACTGCTTCCATTTCCTTCTCATGCTTGGAGACCTCGGAGCCGACGCGCGGTCTTAGCGTCGCTGCACGACAATCAGTTCTACAGCGTCCGGCGGGAGCGCGCTCGATAATTTCAATCTGTCTCCGGAGCCCTGTTGTTCGTCGACCAACTCCAGGTTCTGAGTTTTGCTGATGCGATACCGCTTCACGCTGTACGCCCTCGCGCCCCAAGGCAGGTGATCGATCGTCAAATCGTAACCCGCATTGTTTTTGTAAACGATGTCCCTGCGCGGCGGCAAAGGTTTGAACTTCGAGTAATCCGTGGGCGGAATCGACTTCACCACTTCGGCCGGCATCTTCATATCTTTCGGCTTCCATCCCGCCGCAATCGCGTAATTGCTGATCAAAATCTGGATCGTGTTTCCATCCGCCGATTCTCCTGCAAGCGCCGCAAATCCGAACGTATCCACTCCCTCCACGCCGAGCCGCCGCGTTGTTTCCTGCATTTTTCCCATAGCTTCGAATGCACGGGCGCTTTTGAAATAACCGCCATGCAAATCGAAAAGTCCCATCCACGCCGCATCGCCGCGATAAAACTCCGCATGATCGAGTGGTGCATCCTGAAAATACGTGAGCGCGGCGCCGATGAACGCGGCATTCTCGGTGCCCTGCAACCGCACCGCTTCTCCCGCGGTAAAGTCCGGCGTCAAGTTCCACTCCGAGAGAATGCTCTCTGCCTTCGGGAAGCCATGAGTGTCAAGCACACCGCGAATTTCGCGCGCCAGCCTCACCCCGTCGTAAGGGTCGGCGGAATTGATCGCGTAAGTATGCCAGGAATAAAAATCCAGCGGCACATGATGCGCCGCACAATAATCAAGAAAGCCCTCGCGATAAGGCCCGTCATCCGAGGCGATGGCCCGCGCATCGCCGCCCACTTTCAGCGTGGGATCGACTGATTTCAGCGCCCGCGCCGTTTTTTCGTACAGCGAATAAAATTGTTCCGGCGTCCCAGTCCAGAACAACGCCTCCGGCTCATTCCAGAATTCCCAGTAGCGAATGTGATAGCGAAAACCATTCGCCCAACCCTTGTTGTAATGCATGGCAACATGCTTCACCGCGCTGGCATACTTATCGAAATCCGGCGGCGGATCGATATTCGCGCCCCAACTGCGCCCGATGCGATAGTAAACTTCCGCTCCGCTATCGTGAATTGCAGCCAGCACTTTGTCGGTTGGGCCAAAGTTATAGCTCTCCGGTTTTTCCGGATCGGCATTCCAATCGGGAAAGATGATGCTGGCATTGCCGGCCTTGACCACACCGGCGCGCTGCGCCGCATCGGGAATCAGCCACGCCAGCAGGGCATTGTCCTCGGTAAAATGCGAATCGATTTCTGTGGGGCCCATGAAATCATGCGTGCGAACCATGTTGATATGCAGCTCTTTATATTGCTGCACGAGGTTCGGAAGGTCTGCCATTACTGGGCTGGGTGGGCCGTTCAATCCCTGGAAAGATCGAATCTCGCCGATCACTTTGCCGGCGTCGATGTATAGAGAGCGGAATCCTGAAGGTACATCCTGAGAAAATGCGTAGGCGCAAACGAGCAGGGCAGAGAAGCACAGCCGGGGAATTTTCATCGCCTTTATTCTAGTCCGAGAAGCCGGCTGGCTCGTCATCTCGCAGCCCCGTGTTTTCACCAGCGGGGCGAGAGATCTCCATGAGCACGCTTTAGCTCCGTCCGCGGAACTGAATAATATGCCGCCGATCCCGCTTCGAAGGCCGCCCAGCGGGCAACTGCTCAAACTCCCGCGCCGCCTTCCGCTCGGCGGCAACTTTCTGCCGCAGTTCACGGCTGGGCTCGGTCTCGCGATACAGAGTTTGCGCCACGGACGCGGGACCGCGCACGTCGCTCAACAGCAGAACTTCGATTTCGAAATCGCCGCCGTCATTCGAAACCTGCAACATATCTCCGATGCGGACTTCGCGCGCGGCCTTTGCGATCTGCCCATTGGACCGCACCCGACCCAACTCACAGGCGCGCGTAGCCAGCGAGCGTGTCTTGAAAAATCTCGCAGCCCACAACCATTTATCGATCCGGACGGACGTCATAAGTGTTTCTGGCGCAGTTTAGAACTGAAGCCGCTTCAATCCTTCTTGCGCGCGTTTAAAAGTGCGCGCCAGGCTGAGCGCCGCGCGATACTCATCCGCCGCCCCTTGCCGGTCTCCCTGTTTCTCCAGCAATTCCCCAAGCATCGCGTGAGCTTTGAAAGCTGGCCATTCTTCGACGGTCGACGAAGAAAGATAGCGCCGCGTCAACCGAATCGCCATAGGATACTCCCGCGCGCTGCGCAGCAGCAGTCCGGCGCCATCCATTAATGCCGCAGGACGATCGAGAGGCTGAGTCTCCATGGTGCGCAACGCCTGCATCATTTCATCCAGTCGATTCGTGTGCCGGTAGAACCCTGCCAGATTCACCCAGGCGCGCACTCCGCCATGGCTGGCCTCGATCTCGGCGCGATACTCCTTTTCTGCGGTAATGTTGTCTTTGTTCTTCTGCGCGATGCGTGCCCGCACCCAATGAGCCATTCCGGGATTCAGCGACAGTAACAAATCCGCTTGCGCGCGCGCTTTATCTTCGCCGCCGCCCATAATGCCGGGAGCTTCCACATAAAACTCCGCGAGGTCGGTGCGCGCCTGCCAATTCTCCGGCGAGATTTCAACCGCGCGTTCGAATTCCTTCCGCACCTTTCCCGCCAGGCCTATCGCCTTGAAAAAGGTGACACGATCCGCCTTCTCCCCGTAAACGCGTCCCAGCCACAAGTGAAATAGACCGTTATTCGGCGCAAGCGAGACGGCTTTTTCGCAGGCCTGAACTCCGGAATCCCAGGAGTCGAGTTCGAAATAAGCGCGGCAGAGCAGATTGTAGTCTTCCGCGGTAGGGGAGCTGCGAATTTGCCGATCGAGAATCTGCAGCGCGTCATCTACCCGGCCCGCTGCGAGAAGATCTGCGGGATGGTCGGCCGCAACGGCCATGGGCGTCAGTGAGAGCGAAAGAATCGTTGTGAGAAGGAGTAGCGATGAATTCAGCCAGGAAATTTGCTTGACTGGATAGGACAAGCCCCACTTCTCGCAAAGGAAGCGAGAAAAGGGGCACCCAGATTTACACAACTCAATTTTATGAAGACGCGACGAATGTCTCTTGCACTCACGCAACCGCGCCATTCGCTACGGAACCACCTTGACCCGCGCACCCTCCGCCAAGGGCTTGGCATCGGCGGAGGAGAGTACAACTTGAGAGTGCTCCTGCAGTCCGCCCACGATTTCCACTTCGGTGAGATTCTGCAGAGACACCGAAACGGCGTGGCGCTTCAGCTTCCCATTCACGATCTGATAAACGTAGGGCTGGTCGTCGTCATTGCGCACGGCTTCGCGAAGCAGGGTAAGCACGTCCTTATGTTCGGCGAGAATCACCGTGACGCCCACATTGACATTGGGAAGCAAGCGTAGGTCGTGATTATCCACTGAACACGTGACCTCACCGACGTTCCGCGAGCCACGAAGTTTTACCGTGGCAGGAACCGTGCTTACGTTGCCATTCCAAATCCGGTCGGGCAATGCGTCCCAAGTAACCTCGACTTTCTGCCCGATCGTGAGCCGTCCAATGTCCGGTTCGTCAACGAAGGTTCGCACCAGCATTTGCGACAGATCACCAACCTGTAATAACAGGTCTCCAGTTTGCACGAACGCACCCTGCTTCACCGGCAGAGCGTAAACAATACCATCAAAAGGCGCGCGCACACTGGATTTGCCCAACGCATCCTCGGCGGCCGTATAAGCGGCCAGCGCCTCGGCGCCCTGCGCCTCCACTCGCGCCACCTCGGGCTGCGAGTAACGGTCTTTCTTTTTCTGCCGCAGCAGGCTCACGTCGGCCTCGGCACGCTGCAAAGCTTCCTCCGCCTGTTGCACCTCACCGGCGGAGGCCGCGCCTTGCTGCTGCAATCGCCGGTAAGCATCCAGATTGCGCTGCGTGTTGTCGCGCGCGGTGCGGGCTTTAATTAATTGGGCATCCAGGGTTATCACTTCTTCCCGTGTACCGCCCGTGGTTAAATCCGATTGATCGGCCTGCGCCGCTTTCATCTGCGCCTGCGCCCGCGCCGCTTGGCTGCGCAGGTCGGCATCGTCGAGCTGCAACAGCACTTGGCCCTGCCGCACATGGTCGCCTTCCTTTACGAACAGGCGCTTCACCGTAGTGGCAACCGGAGCGTGAGCCTCGAAGTTTCGAATAGGCTCGACTTTTCCATTCGTTGAGATGAGACTGCGAATCGGTCCGCGCTCCGCCGTCGTGGTACGCACCTTGAGCGGCGCCTGTCGCGTGAACATGGGAATCACTGCCAAAGCGGCGACTACACCGATCACTAACCAGGTTCGATTCTTGCGCGGGGCGGGATGTCCGTTCGAATTGTTGTTGGCTGCCAACCGGTTTATCTTTCAGGGTGCCGCAAGCACAACTGCAAAGCTTTAATTTACCACTCTGGCGGTTGCGGAACGTAGGCACGGCATCCCAAGCCATTGCTCGTTTAGATGCGCAGCTGCCTGCGCCTGATGCGTATAAAACGAGAACGTAACCCGCGGGACGCCAACCGGAACCCGCTACAATATTTGCATGACCAAGTCGCCGCGTTACACTCCCGAGCACGCCGCAGCCGGGCTCGACGCCAACTTTCCCGAGATTGAAACCTGGCCCAACCAGTTTCCCGGATACGAAATCGTGATCGACGATCCAGAATTCACGTCCGTGTGTCCGAAGACGGGACTGCCCGATTTCGGTGTCATCACGCTTCGTTACCAGCCAAACAAACTCTGCCTGGAATTAAAGTCCTACAAGGAATATCTGCAGACCTATCGCAACCTCGGAATTTTTCAAGAAAACGTCGTAAACCGGGTGCTGGAAGACGTAGTCCGCTGGGCGAAGCCAGTGTGGGCCGAAGTGAAAGGAGACTTCCGGCCGCGCGGTGGAATTTCAACGACAGTTGTAGCACGCTGGCCAAGGGCAGGGAAGTCGAAGCAACGATGAGGGCGCGGCCTTGAAGGTCAGCTCGACAGAGAAGCGGTCCGTGGTTCAATCCGCTGAATTTCGGCGCCCTGTTCAGCTCTCACGCGGCTCACTTCGTAAGCATCCTGCAGATTCAACCAAAACTGTTCTGTTGTGCCAAAGAAGCGCGATAAACGCAGAGCAGTGTCCGCGCTAATGCCGCGGCGCTCAAGGACAATGTCATTGACCCTCGGCGCCGGAACGCGTATCCGCTTCGCCAGTTCGTACGCGGACATTTTCAGCGGCTTAAGAAACTCCTCACGAAGGATCTCACCCGGATGAACCCTCCAGCGCGGATTTGCCTTTCTCGGGACGCCCATAAAGCCATTCCTCCTGCGAACCATCTCTCAGTGGTAGTCGGTAATTTCAACTTCAATAGCGTCATTGCCACGCCATAAAAAGCAGATTCGATACTGATCGTTAATGCGAATGCGGAACTGTCCCTGCCTGTTGCCATGCAGGTTTTCAAGGCGGTTGCCGGGCGGATGATTCAAATCGCCCAACGTGGTTGCAGCGTCGACCATCGCGAGTTTCCGTTTCGTCACGCTGGCGGGCGGCGAGCCGCCAGTTCTACCAGTGGCCCAGATTTCCGCCGTTTGCCGATTGGCGAAACTCTTGATCACCTGTCTATAATAACGCAACCCATTAATAACGTCAATCGTTAAGGATTGGGAATGGACTGTGCTATATTCGCTCGACCGTGACCTCCGCAAAACCCTATCCCCGCACGGCGCTCGTTCTGCTCACCGCGCTCAACCTGCTCAACTACGTGGACCGCTCGGTGCTGTTCGCCGTGCAACCGCTGGTGCAAGGCGAATTTCATCTGAGCAACACGCAAGTCGGCTATCTCACCAGCGCATTTCTCATTTTTTACATGATCGCCGCGCCGTTCGTAGGGCCGTTGGCCGACCGTTACTCCCGCAAGCGAATCATCGTAGGCGGCGCGATTTTCTGGAGCGGTCTGACGCTGCTCACCGCCGTCACGAACACTTACACCGAGCTTCTGATTCGGCACACGCTGGTTGGAATCGGCGAGGCCACATTTGTCACGATCGCGCCGACGTTCGTCGCCGACTTATTTCCTGAAAAACAACGTGGCCGAATTCTGGGCGTCTTTTATTTGGCGATCCCAGTCGGAACGGCGGCAGGATATCTGCTGGGAGGGAATCTCAGTCCGCGCCACGGCTGGAGATTTCCTTTCTACGTGGCTGCGATCCCCGGATTTGTATTGGCGTTGGCTGTGCTCTTTTTGAAAGAGCCGGAACGTGGCCAGTTCGATACCGAGAAAGAGACTCCCGAACGCGCAACGGTGCTAGGCTTGGCGCGCAATCCAGCGTTTTGGACGTCGACGCTCGGCATGGCGATGATGACCTTCGCCCTGGGCGGTATCCAGGTGTGGATGCCGACGTTCCTCTCGCGTGCCCGCGGATATTCTCTCGAATCTGCCAACTACATGTTCGGCCTCATGATCGTCGTCGACGGGATATTTGCGTCCCTGGCGGGAGGCTGGCTGGGAGATTATCTGCTGCCTTGCATGAAGGGAGCCTACTACTTTGTCTCCGCGGCAAGCATGGCGCTGGGCGTGCCATTCATGATTGTGGCGCTATTCACTCGCGGTCCGGTCATGCTGCCGGCAATTGCTGTGTCGGCGTTTTTTCTGCTGCTCAACACTTCGCCGCTGAACGCCGCCGTGATGAACTCGGTAGGTGCGCACATCCGCGCCACTGCCCTTGCTGTTAACATTTTCATCTTTCATCTGCTCGGCGATGTCCCCTCGCCCACGCTCATGGGCTATGTTGCCGATAAGCGCACGCTGCAAGCCGCATTCGTTCTGCCGGTGATCGCGATGATCGCCTCCTCTGCCATACTGTTCTACGGGATGCGATTCGCGCCGGAGCAATCTGCCGCAAACGCAAAAACCGCCTAATCGAATGCATTACTTTCACTGGATCGCTGGAACAATTCTGGCGCTGGCATGGTTCTCGCGCATCGTCGATGCCGCCATTGGCATGCCCAGCGTGGCTGACGTTTCTCAGTCGGAGTGGAACCGCAATCCGGTTTCGCCTTCCGGAAATCCTCGAGTTTCGATCATTGTGCCCGCTCGCAACGAAGAACAGGAAATCGAGCAAGCGCTAACCCGCTTGCTGGCGCTCGATTACGACAACTATGAAGTGATCGCCGTGAACGATCGATCCACCGATCGCACCGGCGAGATTATGGAAGAGGTTAAGGAAAAGCCCCACTTCTCGCAAAAGACGCGAGAAATGGGGCATCCCGTGCTGACCGTGATCCATCATCACGAGTTGCCTCCGGGATGGCTGGGCAAGACTCACGCGATGTGGACCGCAGCCAACGCGGCAACCGGGGACTGGCTGCTGTTCACCGACGCCGATGTCTTATTCAAGCCCGATTCTCTGCGACGCGCTCTCGTGTACGCAGAGGCCGAGAAAGCCGATCACGTCATCCTGTTCCCGCAGATGATTATGAAGCAACCCGGCGAATACATGATGATCGCGTTCTTCCAGACTATGTTTGTCTTCGGGCATCGTCCGTGGAAGGTCGCCGACCCGAAGACGAAGGATCACATGGGCGTGGGCGCGTTCAACCTGATACGCCGCAGCGTGTATGAAGCCATCGGTACCTACGAAGCCCTGCGCATGGACGTGCTCGACGATATGAAACTGGGAAAGGTCGTGAAGAACGCCGGCTTCGCGCAACGCAACGTCTTCGGCGGCGATCTGATTTCCATTCGCTGGGCAAACGGCGCCATGGGCGTGGTGAATAACCTGACCAAGAATTTCTTCGCCGTGCTCTCGTTTCAATGGCCACGCACTCTCATCTCCGCCTTCGGGCTGGCGTTTCTCAATCTGATGCCGTTTCTGGGGGTGTGGCTGGCTCATGGCTGGGAACGCTTGCCGTACGCAATTGCTCTCGGTTCCATGTTCGCAATTTATGTTGGAATGTCCTGGCGTTCCCGAGTCCCAGCATATTACTTCCTGCTGCATCCGGTCAGCACGGCGCTGTTCATCTATACCTTGCTGCTCTCGATGTTTCACACTCTTTCGAACGACGGAATCATCTGGCGCGGGACCCGGTATCCACTGGAGGAGTTGAGGAAGGGAATGGTATAAGGTCGAAAGCGCGAGTGCGAAAATGGCTAGGAAGAAATCCAACAAGGCCTCAGCGGGCGCCATTGCTAAGCCGAAACGCCGGAAGAAAGTCCTACCGGAGCAAGAGAAGAACCGGTTGGCTCTCAGAGCTCACAAACGGTTTCTGGAGAGCGGGATCGAGATCAAGGATGTCTTCGGCGCCCTTGATTGATAATCGGACACCGCTACTGCGGCCCTCCGCCCACATCCGCCTCATTCCCATACGTCGCATTCGGCGAGACCGTCCCTTTCACTGTCGCCGGCTTCTTCGAGGGACGCATCCGCCCAGCGCTGTAATGACCCTGCTTTTCGACGTCATAATTTTTCGGCAAAGGCGGGATCAGTGTGGACCCCGCAGTTAACTGGCTCACGCGATTCAGAATGATCTCTGCGCGCCCTCGATACAGCTTGACCGGCCCGTGAATCTCGATAACTTGCCCAGCGAGCCGCCGAACGTCGCCAACGTCTTTCAGGTCAGCAGGGAAGACAACGACCGAAAACGGACAAGCCGATTGATCTTCGCAAAAATCGACGAAGTGTACTCCCTTCGCGCCCGCCTTCACGCGCAAAACTTTTCCCGTGATGCACTTGGTTTCGCCAACATGCTGACTGGCCTGGGCAATCGGAAGACAATCGGATGCAGCGGCGTAAATCGGAACTAGAATAAGAAGGAGTAGAGTTGTACGCAGTGGTGACAGCATCTGCCCATGTTAAGTCGCAACCATCCACCGCGAGCAGAAATTCAACAAAATGCGCGAAACCTTTCCCGCAATGGGAGCGACCAGAGTCGATCGAGTGATCACTGCTTCTGCCCCGCCGAAAACGCAGTCCAAGGGCCCGCCTTCATATCGCGCAGCGCCGGCTTCTGCCAAGCAAATTCCGGATGCTGCTGCAGAAAACCGGCCGCGATGAAATCCGCCCCACATGGATGTCCGGCGCGCGCCACAAAACTCATGTTCGCCGCCATTTTGCTGTCGGCAGCTTTGCCCTGCACCGCCCCGCCGGGATAGTAGGCTTCCCATCCCCACTGCTTGGCTCCTCGCGGCGAAGCGTCGTTGTGCCCGCAAAGTGTGCGCTCATTGGGCTGCTCCTTCTTCTCGAAGCTGTCGAAGTGATCAGAGAGAAAATCCTGCGCCATTTCCACGTCAATCGTTCCCTTGGCATGCTGCACCAACTCGTCCGCGCGAGCATGGCGTGCATTCATCGAAGACGACATATCGCTGGGATCGAAGCCGCTGGTTTCTTCTTTAATCAGTTTGGGATCGCGCGCGAAATTCGAACTGACGTAATACCCATCCTTAGTTCGCCACAAAGGAGTGTTCTTCAATCCCAGCTCGAGATATGCAATCTCGCCCGTCTTGCGGTCGCCGATCATCCAGTCGTTTGCATACCCGCCGTTGTTTCCTTCCTTGATGATGCGCACGTAATCGTCAATGCTCTCGGCATACTGCAGCGCCTTGCGCGAACGTACGAACTCGGGCTTGCCCTTCGGATCCCATCCTTCGAATTGAGTGATAGTGGTTTCGGTAATCATGATTCCTGCCGCGTTCACGCCAAAATCATCGTCGCTGGTGATCACGCCAGGAAAGCCGTCCATCAGAATGCGCTGGCCATGCTGCGGCAAAATGTCAAAGATGATGGTCCAGCGCGAGCCCGCAAGATAGCTGGTCCAGTTATTGTGCGCGATCACGATCTGGTGGTCTTTCGTGTAAGAACCGGTAGCAATGAACGCGCTGCAATTTCCCGGCGCCTTCAGCTTCGGAGCCCGCGCAGCCTTCTCCCGTTTGTTGAGCCACGGCACATAGTAGTCCGGAACCTCCTCGAACGCGTTCAGCGCAACAATGTCGTAAACATCGAGATTGACGCTGCGCGCCTTTACCCCATCGGCAATACCTTGCAATTCCTGCTGATAGTCCGCATCGATGTGCGGCCAAAGCATCTCGCGCGCCGTCTTGCGAAAGAATTCCCAGTCGCGCTGCGTCTCGTGCATGTCGACGAGCTTGATCGCTTCGAGTGCGTCTGCAATTTCGGGAGCAAGCAAAAAGCCGTGCTGATAGCCGACTTCGGCGGGCGAGCCTTCGAGGTGCACATAAGTCCAGCCACCCTTCTGAAAGCGATAAGCTTTCTGTAACCGTGGATCGGAAGCAGCATCGCTCTCCTGTCCTATCGCGGCGCATGCGGTCGCGGCCAGAAACATCGCGACTGCCCCAACCAACAACCTCCCACAAACCGCACGACTCTTTCGCATGGAATCCTCTCGCTCGCAAATCTTAGTTGGTGAACCTGCCAGCCCGCGCCGGAGAGCCATTCTAGTCTAGTCGCGCCAGCGTGTCGGCAAGATTTTGCAACTTTCGCCGCGTCGTTATTTCTCGGCTCGCCGCCTGCTGATCCGTGCTAAGATGTCGCGCTCGAACTTGTCCGGAGGATCGTATGAAATCTGCTAGGCTCTCCAGCATCTCCGCCGCCTTAATCCTTCTTCCTCTCCTCGCGGTCGCGCAGGAGTCGTCGCCGCTGGCGCACCATGTCTCCGCAAATGTTCCGGTAGCGGCCTCTCCGTCGCAGCGCGAACTCTCCGCCGAGCGCCCGCTGGTGCCGCCAGCTGCCGGCACAGAGCCACGGCAAAGCCCAGCTGCGCATAACTGGCAGTTGCAAGCTTCGCTTCCGGGATCGGTGATCCACGATATTTATTTCGCGTCGCCGACGGTCGGCTACGCCGCGGCGGAAGCCGGTCAGGTTTGGAAGACAAGTAACGGCGGCAAGAACTGGACCGAGGTTCTGAACCTCGGCTACCCGTACTACTTCTACGGCGTCGACGCGCTTACCGTGAACGATGTCGTCATCTCCGGAATCTACGACAGCAGCACGTTTGACGGGCTCATCCGCTGGAGCCATGACGGCGGCCAAACCTGGAGCGACGACATCGTCCTCAGTCCCACCGATTTTCTGCAGCGCGTGCGTTTTCAAAAAACCAACGACGGCTTAATCGTGGATCTCGTTGGCAGCAGCGAGAACAACGCGCAATACACCACCGACGGCGGTGCAGCCACAACCGACTGGACAACGGTCGTCGACAATACCGACGGCGGCTGGTTCGGCCTCCAATATAGCTTCTTGTCTAATCTTCACGCCCGCGCCTCCGGCATCAACTTCTGCACCAGCCCCAATGGCGGAGCGAAGTGGAGTTGCGGCCCGTCGGTCGACTCTGTCTTCGACGGCCCGGTATTTTTTCTGAACGATACCGATGGCTGGGTGGGCGGCGGTGAAATCAGCCCGAACGTGGAAGGCTGGGTTCACACCACCACCAACGGCGGAAAAACCTGGAGCGCCCGCACGCTCGATGGACCGTGGCCGATTCGAGAAATTCTATTTTTAACTTCCAAGATCGGCTGGGCCACCGGCGGCAACGTCTACACGGGCGTCGGCGGCATGTATTACAGCGGAGACGGCGGCCAAACCTGGTCCGTCGACGCGACCACCGACGCCGAAATGGACGCCTGCGCCTCGCAGAAACTCAGCACGGGATATCAGATTTGGTGCGCCGGATACAACGAATCGTTCACCGGGGTGATCTACACCGTGACTGTCAAGTAGGACGCCGTCGTAAGACGTAATAGCGAAAGGGTGGCGCTTTGAGCGCCGCGTAGAGCGTATAGAAATGAACACCCCGGGGGGCTTTAGCTCCAGAAATCTCGGATTCCACTTTTCGCAGGCTGCATGAAGGCGGCGCTGACTCGTTGGAGTGCGCGGCGCCTCAGCCCTTCGGTAACCTTTTCCGTGTTACCGCCGGTTTTCCGCGCCCTGTTTCGGCTTCCACGCGCTCTATCTCAGTTAAATTTTCCTAAACCAGATCCCAAATCAGGCATATAATAAGGCCATGCGGCGCCTTTGGGCCATTGCCGTTTCCTTGCTGCTGGCGGCTTCCATGCCTGTTCTAGCGCAGCGCGGAGGCGGTGGTCACGCATCTGCCGGAGGTCACGGCGGCTTCAGCGGTGGTCACGCAGGCGGTTTTAGCGGAGGCCATTCCTTCGGCGGCTTCCACTCCGGTTCCAGCTTTGCTCCCCGTTCCTACTCGCACAGCTTCTCTCGCGGCCCAATCGCCTCGCGCGGCTTCAACCGCGGCGTTAATCGAGGTTTCAACCGCGGCACGAACTTCAGAATCCGCACCTACGGCTTCGGCAACAACTGCTACGGATACCGCTGCGGCTATGGCTCGGGATGGGGCTATCCTTATCTCTACGGCGGCATCGATTCTTATTGGTGGTGGGATAACGATTCCGATAACGGCTATGATCCCGGCCAGCCCTATAACTACGATAACGGCTTGGCAAACCAGATGCAGCAACAGGGCATTCCCCTGCGGCCGCCCGACCCTGAAGATCAGAATTATTCGGCCCGCTCCATGCCGCAACATCACGAAGAGCGCACCGAAGCCTCCACGCCAACCGTCTTGGTCTTCCGCGATCAGCATACGCAGGAAGTGCAAAACTACGCCATCGTAGGCGAAACCCTCTGGACCTTCGCCCCGCAAAAAACCCAGAAGATTCCGCTCGATGATCTCGACCTTCCCGCCACGCAAAAGGTCAACGACGAGCGCGGCGTGACCTTCCGTATTCCCAACGCTGGCGAAGGCCAGTAACCTCTTCTCGCTCTGATTCCATCTTGTAATCGATTGGGTCACTCCCGCAAAACAGCCACCCTGCCTGTCCCATAAGCTCGGTACGCATAATTCTGGGCAGAAGACTCAAATGCAGGAAATCCCGAGCAAATTGTTCCACGCCGAAATGTTGGACTATTTGGACTATAAGGAGGGAAACTGGTGCGCCCGGAGAGATTCGAACTCCCGACCTATTGCTCCGGAGGCAATCGCTCTATCCATCTGAGCTACGGGCGCACACTTCAAGTTTACACGGGTGAGGGAAGAATTCACCTGGTCCTCTTAGCAAGGCGAAGAGTCTGCTTGAGCTTGTCGAAAAGATCTTCGGTTTCGCCTGGGGCGAAACTCTCCTCTTCAAGCCAGCAAGGAGTCCCGACCAAATTCTCGAACTGCAGGGGGCAGTACTCTCTTGGCACCGCCGGGCTCCGTCCCCGCGGAACATTCGCTCGACAAATTCGAACCGATTACCAGCGGCCTCGCCCACCACCGCGTCCGCCACGGTCGCCGCCGCGATCTCCGCCTCTACCTCCGCCGCGGTCTCCGCGGTCGCGCCCGCCGCCTCCAGCGTGCTCGGCCTTCGGCCGCGCCTCATTCACGTTGAGTGTTCGTCCGCCGATCTGCGAGCCGTTCAACGCGGTGATGGCCTTCTCGCCATCTTCGTTATTGGTCATTTCCACAAAGCCGAAACCGCGCGAGCGCCCGGTATCCCGGTCGGTCATGATGCTGACGCGGTCTACTGGTCCGAACGGCTCAAAAATCTGCCTCAGTTCGTCTTCCGATGTATTGAAATTCAGGTTCCCCACGAAAATATTCTTCAAGCGTCCACCTCTTGCAATGAACTGCCGAAGTGCGAGCTCGATGCGGTGGACTGGCAGGTCGGGGACGCCTTCCTGAAAATCGATACCGGAGCTGGCGGCAGTTAAATGCGGCAGAAGTATATCAGGTTTGTCAAGACTGATCGTCAAAAACTAGCTGATGGCGAGCCTGCTCAGCATCCGTCTACCTTCCAATATCCCTCGCGCTGATATCCGATATGCAATAGCCGATTTTTAGGATCGTGCCGTTTGCCGCAGCTGTGGCAAATCAGATATCGGCTCCATGGCGTGCCTTGACGATCATAATTCTCCGCGACGGCGAAAGTCGTTCCGCAACTGCACGGAACCATGAACATCCGCAGTGGCGCTTCGTCCTTCGATTTTGAACGTGCGCGCAACCTTATACCTCTTCCACCGCCTCCACCGCCCGCTTCTTACGCTTGTTCGATTGCAAGACTTTCTTTCGCAGCCGCAGAGACTTCGGAGTGATCTCCACGAATTCGTCATCAGCTATGAATTCGATTGCCTGCTCGAGATTCAGTTGGCGGAAGGGCACCAATCGGATGGCTTCGTCCGCAGTGGAAGCCCGCATGTTCGTGAGTTTTTTCTCGCGAACCGCGTTCACGTCCAGATCGTCATCCTTCGCGTTCTCCCCAATAATCATTCCTTCATAGAGTTCCACACCAGGTCCGACAAAAAGCTCGCCGCGCTCCTGCAGGCCCCATAATGCATACGCAGTCGAAACTCCAGAACGATCCGCAACCAGTGCTCCCGTCAGCCGATGCGGAATTTCTCCTTGCCACTCCGTATAACCGTCGAATAAAGAATTCATCACGATGGTGCCGCGCGTGTCGGTAAGCATTTGGCTGCGCAGTCCAATGAGGCCCCGGCTCGGCACGCGAAATTCGATGCGCACACGTCCGTAGCCGTGATTGTGCATGTTGACGACTTCACCCTTGCGCGATCCAAGTTGTTCCATGACAACGCCCACAAATGCTTCCGGAACATCGATGGTGAGATGTTCCACGGGTTCCATCAGCTTTCCGTCAATGCGCTTGGTAACGATCTCCGGCTTTCCGACCATCAGTTCATAGCCTTCGCGGCGCATCATTTCGATCGTGATCGAAAGCTGTAACTCGCCGCGCCCCAGTACCTTGAAAGATTCGGTGTTGCCCATCTCCTCCACACGAAGGGAAACGTTGGTGAGCAACTCTTTCTCTAAGCGTTCGCGCAAATTTCGCGAGGTAACATAGGTTCCCTCACGTCCCGCAAAAGGCGACGTGTTCACCGTGAAGGTCATCGCGATCGTGGGTTCGTCGATGACAATCGGTGGCAGCGGCGCGGGATTTTCCGCGTCCGTAATCGTTTCGCCGATGGTGATGCCTTCCACTCCCGCTACAGCGACGATGTCGCCGAGAACAGTTTCAGTAATATCGGTTCGCTTGAGGCCAGAAAAAGAGAATAGTTTGGTGATTTTCGTCTTGTGCATCGATCCGTCGAGTTTGGCTATTACCACGTCTTCGCCGGTGTACATGGTTCCGTTGAAGACGCGCGCGATAGCCAGGCGCCCGAGATAGTCGCTGTAATCGAGATTTGCCACCAGAATCTGTAACGCCCCTGCCGGATCACCCTGCGGCAACGGAATCGTTTTCAGAATCGCATCAAACAGAGGCCGCAAATCCTCGCCCTGAACTTTCGCATCCGTCGAAGCCGTCCCCGCCTTCGCGTTTGTATACAGCACGGGAAAGTCGAGCTGATCTTCCTTGGCATCGAGATCGATAAACAGATCGTAAATTTCGTTGAGCACTTCCTGCGGGCGCGCATCCGGACGGTCGATCTTATTGATCACCACAATCGGCGGCAGCTTCGCCTCAAGCGCTTTTCCCAAAACGTAGCGCGTCTGCGGCAGCGGACCCTCGCTGGCATCCACCAGCAACATCACTCCATCCACCATCTTCAGTGCCCGTTCGACTTCGCCGCCGAAATCGCTATGGCCTGGCGTATCGACAATGTTGATCTTTACATCGTGATAAAAGATGGCCGTGTTCTTTGCGAGAATTGTGATCCCGCGCTCGCGCTCCAGTTCGTTCGAATCCATCACCCGCTCGACGTGATGCTCGTTCGAACGAAAGGTGCCGCTCTGTTGCAGCATGGCGTCAACCAGCGTGGTCTTGCCATGGTCCACGTGCGCGATAATGGCGATGTTGCGAATGCTTAAACTCAAATTCGGATCCCTGTTTCCTAGATTGAAGTGAAAGGCTGAGGAACCGCCCCTGATACAACTTTACTATGTATGAGAGTTCTTGAGAGGTTCATCTGCCGGAGGGGCCTTAGAGAATGAGGCTCGAACCTAGTGTTTGGCCTCCTGCATGTTCGTTACAAGAAACTAACGTTGTCGTCCTGAGCGAAGCGAGGGACCTCTGTATTTTGCTTGCACCACAACGAAACTTTTCTTCCTCGCCGACAAAGCGGTCTAGTTCGCTTCTCTTGTTTCCGGAGGACAGTACGATAAATGGGGGCAATCCCCAGCTACATCGACTGCCCCTCGGCCGCGACAACGTCAGCCCCGACGTCAGCGCCGACTTCACTCCGCACGCGCAGCCGGTACCAAAGCACGATTGCCACGAGCGAAAATACGAAGATGATCGTTGACACCGCATTAATCTCCGGCGTTATTCCCCGTCGCAGCCGCCCCCAGATTTCAAGCGGCAAAGTATTTTCACGGCCGATCAAAAAGAAGCTCACCGCAATCTCGTCCATCGAGAGCGTGAAGATAAGCAAAGCCGCGCCGATGATCGGCAACTTCAGATTCGGCACTGTGATCCGCCAGAACGTCTGCCAGTAATTCGCGCCCAGATCCAGCGAAGCCTCTTCCTGCGCGCGGTCGACCTTCTGCAGGCCCGCAAATACTTCGGTGGTCGCGACGGAAATCAATGCCGTTCCGTGGCCGAGAATAATCGTCAGCAGACTCAACTTGGTCCCCGTTACGTTGAACAGCATCAGCAGGGAAAGTCCGGTAATAATCCCTGGCAGAATTAGCGGCAACAGAACCAGTCGCCGAAAAAGAGCTTTGCCCGGAAACCGCGCCCTTTCCAGTGCCAGTGCCGCGGGGATTCCGAGGGCCAGAGCAATCACCATCGCCGCAAATGCCACTTCCAGACTATTAAGCACAGAATCCCAGATCGGACCGTCAGAAAAAAGCGTACGGTACCAGTCGATGGTCAGGTGATGTGGAGGAAAACCGCCGACGCCTTCGCCGTTGAACGAATAAAGAATGAGAACGACGATCGGCAGATATAGAAAAGTGAACACTGCGATTGTGTGAAAAAGCAGCCATCGCGAGCCGGAGTGAACATTCGTTTCGCTCACGAATAACTCCACTTCTTTTCCAGCCGTTCGGAAAGAAACAGCAGGCTCACCACCAACAGCAGCATGCACAGAGAAATAGCGGCGCCCAGGGGCCAGTTATAAGCCGCACCAAACAGGCTGACCACGATGTTCGAGATCATGATGCCGCTCGGGCCGCCAAGCAGCAGCGGCGCAAGAAAATCGCCAAGGCTGAGCACGAAGGCGAACGTTGCTCCCGCCACAACTCCCGGAATCGACAGCGGAAAAATCACTTTCCAAAAAGTTTGGAAAGGTGTCGCCCCAAGATCGTGCGATGCCTCTACCAGCTTGCGGGGAATGTGCTCCAACGTCGCATAGATGGGCAAAAACGCAAACGGCGTGTAGATGTGCGTCAGCGTCAAAACCACCGCAAACGGGCTGTACAAAAGGAACTCTAAAGGATGCTTCGTGATGTGGCCATATTGCAGCAAAGCATTGAGCACGCCGTCGGAGCCGAGGATGGTCTTCCACGCATACGCCCGCACCAGATAGCTGACCCACAGCGGAATAATGACCAACTGATACAACAAGTCTTTTTTCTTTCCTGCGTAGAACGAGAGAAAATATGCCAATGGATAGCCGAGCAACAGCGAAAACATCGTTACTCTAGCGGCGATCCACATGGAGCGAAACAATGTCTGTCGATAGACGTCAACCCGCAGCAGTCGCGCATAGTTGTCGAAGCTCCATGTATGCACGATCGTTTGAAATGCAGACACGGACCAGAAGCTGTAGCAGAACATCAGCAAATAGGGGAGTAAAAGAAAAATCCCTACCCATAGGAGAGGAGGCGCGGTCACTGCCGTTTTGTAAGCTCGCGAAAACATCAGATTCGTTCCGGAGAATCGCGCACCAGGATGGCGTCCGCGGGAGAAAAGTGTAGATCGACGTTATCGAGAACCCCGCTCCGGTTTGGAGTGCGAACCGCTAGAAGTAATCCATCACCACATTCCACACGAATCAACTCTGTAGCTCCATGAAATGCCTGGGATCGAACTTTTCCCCGAACGCGGACGTTATCGGGCTCCGAGTTCTTCGTTGAAAGTCGAATGTTTTCCGGACGCAACGAAAACAAAGCCGTCCCATCGGGAAGCGCTGCCCGCCATGTCAGCGGGCCGGAGCGGACGACTCCCGCACTAATTTCGCCCTTCAGCAAGTTCGTGTGCCCAATAAACTGGGCCACGTAGGCAGTCGCCGGCCGGTCATAAATTTCCCGTGGCGTAGCGACCTGCTCTAATTCCCCAGAACGCAGCAAAGCAATCCGGTCCGACATCACCATTGCTTCTTCCTGATCGTGAGTCACAAAAATGAAGGAGATGCCGACCTCGCGCTGCAGCGATTTCAGCTCCACCTGCATCTGCCGGCGAAGATTCGCGTCCAGCGCGGAAAGCGGCTCATCCAGCAACAGGAGCCGCGGACGGTTCACCAGCGCCCGCGCGAGAGCGACCCGCTGCTGCTGTCCTCCGCTGATTTTCGATGGCTTTGATTTCGCGAACGCCGACATTCTTACCTTCTCGAGCGCTTCGGCCACCCGCGACCTCACCTCCGCATCGGGTCTTTTGGCCACACGCAATCCGTAGGCGACATTCTGCTCGACCGTCAAATGTGGAAATAGCGCGTACTGCTGGAAGACCGTGTTTACGCGCCGCCGGTAAGGTGGTTGGCGGTCCAGCCGCTCAGCGCCCATCCACACCTCGCCCGAGCTTGCGGTTTCAAATCCGGCAATGATTCGCAGCAATGTCGTCTTGCCCGATCCGCTTTCGCCCAGGATGGTGAGAAATTCTCCCTCGGCAACATCGAGAGAAATATCACGCAACACGACGTTCTTTCCGAAATATTTGGCGGCGTTGCGAATGCTGAGCAGGGGCGGCCGTCCTGTATTATCACGGTCGGCTGCCGTCATGAGTTCGGGAGAAGTTGTCATTCGAAAGTCGCCGCGCCTTCTTGATGCAGCTGACGGTCAAGTTGCGTGCTACTGGGCCGCTTTTACTTCATTCCAAATCTCGTTGTATTTCGCACGCCGCGCCACATTTTGCCAGAAGTAAAGCCGTTTCTGGTAGTTGTCTACATCATCCAAATGCAAGCTCTTCACTTCCTGCGGCGTCATAAACTGCGCCGCTCCCGGATTTGCCGGCGTGTATCCCGTCACATCGGTAACTTTCTTCTGCGTCTGCGCCTCAATCATGTAGGCGAGAAACTCGTACGCCAGATCTTTGTTTTCGCTGTCCGCCGTGATCATCAGATGATCGATCCAGCCTGTGGTGTTCTCCTTCGGAATCGTCTCGCCAACGGGGAAATTGATTTTGCGTAGTTGATTCGTCATCAGCGGCCATCCCATCGCCGCAACTACTTCGTGGTTTTGAAAGAGATTCGTCAACTCCCCGCCCGTTGACCACATCTTCCGAATATTCGGCTTCAGCTCCAGCAACTTCTTCTTACATTCCTCGAGTTGCGCATCCGTTAAGTTGTAAAGCTGCGAGGGATCTGGCTTGTCATAATCCAAAACTTGTGCCGCCATATAAACCGTGGACAGATCATCCCACACCGAAATTTTGCCACGGTATTTCGGATCCCAAAGCACGTTCCAACTCTCGGGCGGCTGCACGAATACCGTGGTGTCGTAAAGAAGAGGATCAGGCCCCCACATGAACGGAACTCCGTAGACTTGACCCTTCATGCGTACCAGGGGAAGGGAAGTGAGCTGCGGAGAAAGTCGTCCATAGCTCGGAATCTTCGACAAATCCAGGGGTGCCGCGAAACCCTTCATCGCAATGCCCGTGGCCACATCGCTTGACGGAGAGAGGATGTCATAGTTCGAGGCTGCGCCGCCGTTGAGCTTGGTGGTCAGTTCATCGCTCGACCCCATGTACGAAGCCGATACTTTGCAGTGATGCTGCTCTTCGAAAGTCTTAATGAAGGAAGGATCGGCGTATCCCTCCCACACCAGCAAATTGAGGGTAGGCGTCTTCTTTGTGCACGATCCTGAGAAGATCGTCACCGCGAATAGCATCAGCAGAACGGGATGTCGTGCCTTCATGGTGTCTCCGTAGTTGGGTCAGAAAGTCGGCGGCGTGTTCACCCAAAGTATCCACGCCTCCGCCCGCCCCGCATTTTTCCAGCTGTGCGGAGTCGAACTCTCAAAGTAAAAACTATCTCCCGCCTTTAGACGGTATTCTTTTCGTTCCAGCGTGATCGTCAGTTGTCCACGCAATACGTAAAGGAACTCCTCGCCCGCGTGAGTGTAAGAGTCGCCGCTGCCGGCTTCTGGCGCCACGCGAAACAAATGCGGCTCCATCACGGTGTTGCCCCAGGCCAGCAACTCCATGCGAACACCAGGTCCGGCCTGCAGCACTTTTCTTTGCGACGCCCGCACTTGCCGGCTGCTGCCCGTAGCATCGTAAAAATCCAAAATGTTAGTCTTATAAAACCGCGCCAGCTTACTCAATGTGCCCACCGAGCCGGTCATTTGCGAGCGCTCCATCGCGCTTAGAAACCCGACCGAAATCCCGACTGAGCGAGCTACCTGCGCCAGAGAGAGCTTTCGCTTTGCCCGCAACTGCCGCAAACGCGATCCGATCGCGGAGCTTCCATCTACCGCAGGCCGCGCGCGCCCTTCCCGGCGAAGCAGTTCCACAATCGCCGCCGCGTTAAGCCCGCGAACCTTGCGCAGAAATCGCGCCCGCTTCAACAGCGTCACGTCGTCGGCAGAGTACAGCCGGTACTTGCTCTCCGTGCGCTGGGGGCACGTCAATCCGAGGTTTTCCCAAGTGCGGATTACCGAAGGTGAAACGCCCACGCTTCGCGCCACGTCTCCGATTTTTAAGTACGGTTTGGCGCTGGACGAATTCATCGCGCACCCTACGAAGATTAAAGTTTTCTATGGGAAGGAACGCTTTTTTTCTCCTTGACAGTTCCCATCCCCCTTCTCTAACCTTGCGGGATTATAGCAAGGTTGTGGCTGCACACAAGCCGTACTTTTTCAAACTAAAAACGACATCGCTTCTCAGGATGCCTGGAGGTTCCATGCCGTCATTGCGTGCCCGCTGGACCGCCGTATGCCTTGCCGCCGCTGTTCTCGTCTTCGTCCCGACATTCCTTTCTGCCCAGGGCGCAAACGGCCGCATCCTTGGCCGCATCGCCGATCCTACTGGAGCCGTTCTCGCAAACGCGAAAATCACGCTGACCAATGAGGCTACCGGCATTAGCCGCGATACCCAGACCAGCGAGAGCGGCGACTACAGCTTCGTCGAGGTCGCGCCCGCGACCTACACCGTAACGTTTGAACTGACTGGTTTCAAAAAGAATGTTCAAAAGGGCGTCATTGTCGACGTCAACCAGGTGGTCACGCTTAACTCCACATTGCAAATTGGCGCTTCTCAGGAAACCGTGGAAGTTACTTCTGAGGCCCCGCAGGTGGATACGACCAGCACTCAGCTCGGCGCCGTTATCAACGACCGCTCGGTGAACGAACTTCCGCTGAACACGCGGGACACCTACCAGTTCCTACAATTGCAGCCGGGCGTGCAATCGCAGCTGGGATCGAGCGGAAGTCTGTTCGCCGGCTCCGACGATCCCGGATCGGTTTCCGTAAACGGCGGCCGCACCCGCGCCAACAACTTTAGCGTCAACGGCGGTGACGCGAACGATCAGTTCGTAAATACTCCCACCATTCAACCGACTCCCGATAGCGTTGAGGAATTTCGCGTCATTACCAATACCTTCGACGCCGAATACGGCCGCAACTCCGGCTCGGTAGTGAACGTGATCACCAAGTCCGGAGGCAACGCCTTCCACGGAAATGTGTACGAATACTTCCGCAACACCGTGCTGGATTCGCGCGGCTATCCCGATACAACCAAGCCGCAACTCAATCAGAACCAGTTTGGCGGAACTTTCGGCGGCCCCATCAAGAAAGATCGCACCTTCTTCTTTCTTTCTTACGAAGGACGCCGCATCCGCGACGGCCAGCCGGGGCAGTTGCTGAATGTGCCAACGGGTACGCCGGGTTCGGCCCCAACGGGAGAATTTGCCGGCGACTTCTCCGCGGCCGGTGGCTTTGCAGCACCTAATCTCGCGCAGATGAGTGCCGGGGCAGGAGGTATTGACGATAGCTCCGGAGTTCCGTTTGTGGCGCAAGTCCTTGACGGCCGCAACGGCTGTGACAATGCGTTGGGGGTCCCGTCGGTCGCGGGCCTTCCCGTACAAACGAATCCGGTCACCAACACGCCGTTCATTCCGTGGTCCGAAGTTTTCCAGAACACCAACAGCGTGATTCCCACGCCCTGCCAGGATCCCGTGGCTAGGAGTCTACTTTCGCAGTTTGTCCCCGCGGCCAACATCGGCGGTAACCAAAATCAGGTCGTCCCCGTTGGAACCGACAACCAGGACCAGTTCACCGTCCGCATCGATCACAGGATCAATGATCATCAAAACTTCACCGGCTACTACTATTTCAACGATACCCGTGATTTTCTGGCGTACGACACCTTCGAGGCAGCCGGCGCCAACGTCCCCGGCTTCGGAAACAACAATAATCTCCGCTTTCAACAGTGGAATCTCACCCACACCTGGACCATTAACAACGCGGTGGTGAACGAGGCCCACTTCACCTACATGCGTGAAGGCGAACTGGGATACATCAAGCCCCAAACTACAAATGGTGTTACATCTTCATGCACTGGCGCGTTCGCGACAAAGTATTGCTTTACCGGCATGTCCGATTCTTCGGCCATCGTCAGTGCGTTCGGAAGCGCACCTAATCTGGGTATAACCCCGGGTCTTCCGTCAAGTCTGACCGGAGTTCCTTACGTCAACATCTCGGGCGGCGCGTCGTTCGGCAATAATTTCGAGGGCTTTCTGCCGCAGGTGGGAAGCAGCTTTCAGTGGTCCGATGAATTGACCTGGGTGAAAGGCAACCACACCTTCAAGTTCGGAGTGGACGTCCGTCGCCAGCGTTTTGACCAGTACTACTATTTCGATCTCAACGGCGAATTCACATTTGACAACAGCGGCCCCAACGGGATTATTCCGGGCGACGGCGACGCGTATGCCGAGTTCCTGCTGGGGCTATCCGATGCCTATACGCAGGGTTCCGGCCAGCGCGAGGATGTACGCGCCTTTGCCGCTTATCCTTTCGCGCAGGACAGTTGGAAGATAAAACCGAACCTGACTCTGAATTATGGCCTGCGGTGGGAATACAGCCCTCCGCTGACCGACATTAGCGGCCACGTCGAGACATTCCGTCCCGGACAAAATTCCACGGTCTATCCTTGCGGCATTAATCAGAGTGGCCAAGGGGCAAGCTACAGTTATTGGACTGGCCTAGGAGTCGCGAATCCTACCTGCGCCAACACCGGCTCGGAGCCCACCGGACTGGTCGTCCCCGGCGATCCCGGCGTTCCTGCCAGTATGACCTCGACCTATTACAAGTCTTTCGCTCCACGCATCGGCATCGCTTACAGCCCAAACTTTAGCGATGGAGTGCTCGGCAAAGTATTCGGCGGCAACGGCAAAACTAGCATTCGCGCCGGCTGGGGTCTTTTCTACAATCCGATCGAAGAGTTGGTCCTCGCCCAGTTCGGCGCCGAGCCTCCGTTCGGCGGAAGTTCCTCGCTCTCCGATGTCTTCCTTAACACCCCGTATGTAAATCAAGGAGGGTTCACTGCGCCCAATCCTTTCGGCGGAATTATCACGCCAGTAAAAGGGCAGTCCACCGACTTGTCTTTATTTCGCCCCATCCTTCTCTACGGCGAATTCGAGCCCCATCTACGCTCGCAATACACAACCCAATACAACCTCACGATCCAGCGCGAGTTGAGCAACAGCATGATGTTTCAGATTGGCTACGTAGGGTCGCAGGGCCATCGTCTGCTGGCTACGCACGACATTAATCCGTCGAATCCGCAGACGTGCTTGGATATTATGAGCATTTCGGCGATAAATGCCGGAAACGTAAATTCCTTCGGTTCACCTGCCAACTGTGGCCCTACCAGCGAGGATACGCAATGGAGCGTCACGGTCCCGAACGGTTTCCCGTTTCACATGCCCAACGGCAGCGTCGTAACGGGCACCGGTCAAACGCTTAACCTTGTGGGGTTGCGACCGTACTCCTCGCCCAATTGCAATTCAACCCTGCCCGCGTTCACAGCAGGAACAGGATGCCCGGTCGACGGCACTCCTGTTTTTACCGACATCTTCGCTGAAGACACCATCGCCAACTCCAACTACAACGCGCTGGAGATGATGCTGCAGAAACGCTTCTCTCGCGGCTTGCAATTCCAAGCGGCCTACACTTTCAGCAAGTCGATCGACGACGGGTCCACTTTCGAAGAAACTCTCGATCCCTTCAACTTCCGCGCCAGCCGCGCCCTTTCGCTCTTCAATTCAGCGCAGCGCTTCGTGGTCAGCTACGATTGGGAGTTGCCGGTTCGCAAGTACTCGGGATTTACGGGCAAAGTGCTCGACGACTGGGAGGTTTCCGGCATCACCCAATTCCAGAGCGGATTTCCTATTCGCCTGAATACCGAAGACGACACCGAGTTGATCAACAGCTTGTTCTTCCTGGGCACCGAGGCGCCAAGCCTGGTGGCGCCGTTCAAGAAACTCGATCCTACAAAAACATATACCAACCTTGGCCTGACCACTCCCGGCTACTGGTTCAATCCCAATGATTTCGCCACAGCGGCAACGCCCAATGGAGCGCCAGTTCCGCCGCTGGGCAGCTTCAACAACGGCACCCAGCGCACCATCTGCTGCGGCCCCGGGCTCATCGATTGGGACTTCTCGGTGCACAAGAAGATCCCCCTCAGTGAAACCAAGTACTTCCAATTCCGCGCGGAGATTTTCAATGTGTTCAACCACACCAATTACTCCAATCCGGACGGCGGTTTCTCGGACGGTCCAACGTCGTTCGGTAAGATCGCAACCGCCGGAGATCCGCGGCTGCTGCAGTTTGCTCTAAAGTTTTTCTTTTAGTTTGCAGTGTAAAATAACGGTAACTACAACCCCTGGCGGCTTGCCCGCCCGGCATCCTAATGGCCCGCTTAGAGCGCCGGCCTGAGCTATCCCGGAGCAATTCGATGTACCCCGATCTGCAGAAAGAACTCTCGACGTTCGAGCGCCGCACGCCTAAGTCCGCCGAGGCGCACCAGAAAAATCTCAAGCGTATTCCGCTCGGCGTGGCGAGCAATTATCGCCATTACGATCCGTGGCCAATCTTTGTTAAAGACGCCAGCGGCAGCAAGTTCCGTGATCTCGACGGCAACGAATATATCGATTACAACCTCACCTTCGGCGCGCTGATGGCGGGGCATTGCCATCCTGCTGTAATGAAGGCCGTCGAGAAGCAGCTCACGACCGGCACGATGTTCGGCATGCCGCATGACATGGAGTGGGAACTCGCAGAAGAAATCTGCAAGCGCTTTCCCATCGAAATGGTCCGCTTCGGCAACAGCGGCACGGAAGCCACGATGCACGCCATTCGCCTGGCCCGCGCCGCAACCGGACGCGACAAGATCGTCAAATTCGAAGGCGCATACCACGGCCTGCACGATTCAGCCCTGGTCAGCGTCAAACCGCACGCCCCAGAATTCGGCGATATCAACGATCCAACGCCAGTTCCGGGCGGACTCGGCGTGCCGAAGTCCGCGGTTGCGAACGTTCTTATTGCTACTTTCAATGATCTCTCCAGCGTCGAGCGCCGATTCCAACAGAATCCCGGCGAAGTCGCTGCAATTATTCTCGAGCCGATTTTGATGAACGTCGGCCTCTGCCTGCCTGCGCCCGGATTCCTCAAGGGCCTTCGCGATATGGCGACGAAGTACGGCGCTCTCCTGATTTTCGACGAAGTGAAAACCGGCGCGAAACTGGGCTGGGGTGGCGCCAGCGAATACTTCAACGTGAAGCCGGACATGATCTGCTTAGCCAAATCAATCGGCGGCGGCCTGCCCCTGGCCGCATTCGGCGCGAGCAAATCTGTGATGGACCTCATCTCGCAACACAAAGTCTTCCACGGCGGAACCTATAACACGAATCCAGTCTCGATGGCCGCAGGCCTCGCGACATTCCGCGAGGTCTTAACCCGCGACAACTACGCCCACGTCGACAAGCTCGGCAAAAAGCTCGCTGAGGGCTATCGCAGGACCATCGCGAAGGTCGGACTGCAAGCCTACATCGCGCAAGCCGGGGCCAACGGCGCGCTGATGCTCTATCCGAAGGAAATCCGCAACTACCGGGACTGGACCACAATCGATATCGACCTCTGGCGGCACTACTGGTTTGCCATGGTGAATCGCGGCGTAATGCCGCAACCTTACTGGTGGGACGAACAGTGGACGATCTCGGTTCAGCACACCGAAGCCGACATCGACAAACATCTGGCAGCCTTCGACGACATCGCAGAATCGCTAGCCAAAGCGCAGCAAGAACGCGCAGGCCAACCAGTTCTGGCCGCGCATTAAGCAATGCCGAGCTCGCATCTCCACGAACCATGGAGGGACGGACGCCTCGTCCGTCCAGCGAGCGAAGCAAGCAGGATTTGCAACAGTTGCCCGAAAAGTGTCCACGACAGCCCAACCCGCCCAGCCCAAACTGATCCGCGCCCTCGGACGCCGCGACCTCGTCCTACTCTTCGTGGTCGCAGTCTTCAACCTCAACGTAGTCCCCTCAATCGCCGCCAACGGCGGCGTCACCATTTGGCTCTGGATCATCTCGCTAGTTCTATTTTTCTTGCCCCAAGGCATAGCGGTAATCGAACTCGCCCACCGTTATCCAGGCGAGGGCGGAGTCTATCTCTGGGCGAAAGAACTCTTCGGCGACTTCCACGGATTTTTCTCCGGCTGGTGCTACTGGACCAACAACATGCTCTACGTACCGACGGTCATGCTCTATTTCGTAGGCGTCTCCGTTTTCATTCTGGGTCCAAGCCACGCGGCCTTGGCCGACAACAAAGCCTTCGCTCTCTGGACCTCAATCATTCTTCTGCTCGTGCTCGCGGCCTTCAATATTGTCGGATTAGGCGTTAGTAAGTGGATTAACAATCTAGGCGCAATCGGCACTGGAATCGCGGCCGCGGTTCTAGTCATTCTCGGAGTAGTTGTAGTTTCGAAGAGCGGCGTCACCGTTACCGCCGCAGATTTTCGCATACCCCACGATCCCCGGTTCATTCTCAACACATTCGGTGTCATCTGCTTCGCGCTGGTCGGACTCGAACTCGCTTCCATCATGGGCGACGAAATCGACGATCCGCAACGCACGCTCCCCGGCGCAGTTTTATGGGGTGGCGTGATTTCCGGGCTCTTGTATGTCGCAGTCACTCTCACGTTGCTGGTTGCAATTGGCCGCAGCGGCATCAGCGTCTTACAAGGGATTGTTCAAGCCGTCGCATCCATGGCCGCGCAATTCGGACTCTCCTGGATCATTCCGATATTCGCGCTGTTGCTCAGCCTGTCGATTGCGGGCATCGCCTCGGCCTGGCTGGGTGGCTCCGCTCGCATTCCCTTCGTGGCCGGACTCGACAACTACATGCCGGAGTGGCTCGGCCGCATTCATCCTAAATATGCGACGCCGTACGCCGCGCTGATAGTGCACGTGAGCATTTCGATTTTGCTGTGCGTGGTATTTTTTCGATTCTCCAGCGTGCAGGCTGCGTTTCAGACGATGCTGTCACTAGCGGTAATTCTCCAGTTGGTTCCGTATTTATACGTTTTCGCGGCGCTCCTGAAACTCGCTGTCAATCGGGCGGAAGGCGGCGTCTACAGTAGAAACGTTTTGATCCTCGCAGGCGCAAGCGGGTTGATCACAACCACACTGGGCATCGGTCTGCAATATTTTCCGCCGCAATTGGTCACCAGTCTTCGCACCTACGAGTTGGAAATGATCCTGGGGACTTTATTTTTTGTAGGCACAGCGGCATATTTCTTTTTCATCTATGGGCGCGGTAAGGTGCATGTTGTCTGCGGAGAGAGCACCGCCGCTGTTGAGGTGAGTGGAGCCACCGAAAAGATATAGAAAGTGGATTTGTTCGGCGCGAGCCGACGCAGGGAGGAGGTTAAGACATCATGCCCGCGGGAGTTACTACAGAAGTGAAGACGCACCAGATGTTCATCGATGGCGAGTGGAGCGGCAGCAAATCGGGGAAGACTTTTCCCGTTTACGATCCATCCACCGAAGAGGTTATCGCACAGGTTCCAGACTCGAATTCTGACGACGTTAACCGGGCGGTCGCCGCCGCCAAGACCGCGTTCGAAGGCGGGCCCTGGTCGACCAGCACAGCGCAAGAGCGGGGCCGCGTTCTTTTCCGCCTCTCCGAAAAAATTCGTGCGAATTTCGGCGCCCTGGCCGAACTCGAATGCCGCAACACCGGCAAGCCGATCGTCGAAGCCGAATTCGACATCAACGACGCGGCAACCTGCTTCGAATATTACGGCGGTCTGGCAACGAAAGTTGTTGGCTACGTAAACCCAGTTCCCGACAACGCGATGTCTCTCTCGCTCAAGGAACCAGTGGGCGTTGCGGGACAGATTATTCCCTGGAATTATCCATTGCTCATGGCGGCGTGGAAACTCGCTCCGGCGATCGCCGCTGGCTGCACTTGCGTGCTCAAGCCGGCAGAACAGACGCCGCTGACCGCGCTAGAGTTGGCGAAGTATTTCTCCGATTGCGGCTTACCTCATGGGGCAGTCAACATCGTGACCGGCTTCGGAGAGTCCTGCGGCGCTCCGCTGGTCCAACATCCCGACGTCAACAAGATCGCGTTCACCGGCAGTGCCGCGGTTGGTAAGATCATCGTGAAGCAAGCCGCCGACACGGTGAAGCGCGTAACGCTCGAGCTCGGGGGCAAATCTCCTAACATCTTTTTTGCCGACGCCGATTTCGAAGCCGCCATCGACGGCGCGCTCTTCGGCGTCTTCATCAATCAAGGCGAAGTTTGTTCTGCCGGCAGCCGCATCCTGGTGCAGAAATCGATCTATAAAAACTTTGTGGAGGCGATGATCGAGAAAGCAAAGAAGATCAAACTCGGCCCTCCGCTCGACCGTGAAACCAAGATGGGTCCTCTGGTCAGCAAAGAGCAGTACGAGCGTGTCAACTCATACATTGAGATCGGTAAAAAAGAGGCAAAGCTCGCATCCGGCGGTGGACGCCCCGAGAACATAGGCAAGGGCTATTACGTCCAGCCTACGATTTTTTCCGATGTCAGTAACTCGTCCCGCATCGCCCGCGAGGAAATTTTCGGACCTGTTGCCGCCGTAATTCCTTTCGAAGACGAGAGGGACGCGCTCAAGATCGCCAACGATTCGCCCTACGGCCTGGCTGCCGCGGTCTGGACGCGCGACATCTTCAAAGCAATGCGCGCCGTCAAAGCCCTTCGTGCCGGAATTGTCTGGGTGAATCACATGCAACCCACGTACGTGGAAGCGCCCTGGGGTGGTTACAAGCAATCCGGTTTCGGCCGCGAACTCGGGCCGTGGGGCATCGAAGAGTATCTGGAAACGAAGCAGGTCTACATTAATCTGAACGAGCAACCGATCGGCTGGTACTGATGAAAAGACTTCTCAAACACTGTCATCCTGAGCGAAGGCTGTGCGAGCGAAGCGAAACACAGCCGCAGTCGAAGGATCCCTATAGTCTTTTCGTCGCCGATTCGAGGAGTTCTCACGAGAAGCTGAAATGAGTACGATTCGTATAAACACACCCATACCCGGCCCGAAATCGCAGGCTCTCTCCGCTCGCCGCGCAAAAGCCGTACCCCGCGGCCTCTCCCACGGCACGCCCATCTATGTCGCGAAGGCCGAAGACGCTTGGCTCGAAGACGTCGACGGGAACCGATACATCGATTTCGCCGGCGGCATCGGCTGCTTAAACGTCGGTCACCGCCAGGAGCATGTGCTCGACGCGATTCGCGCCCAGCTCGACCAATTCCTCCACACCTGCGTGCAGGTCACCCCGTACGAAGGTTACATTGATCTAGCCGAGCGGCTAAACAAAGTCACGCCTGGAAATTTCCCCAAGAAGACATTATTCGTGAATACTGGCGCGGAAGCGGTCGAGAACGCCGTGAAGATAGCCCGTGCCTACACCAAGCGGCCGGCAATCATCGCCTTCGAAGATGCCTTTCACGGCCGCACCATGATGACGCTGGCCCTTACCAGCAAAACCCATCCCTACAAAGCCGGATTTGCGCCATTTCCCGGCGAGGTCTATCGCGTTCCGTTCGCGTACTGTTATCGTTGCTCGTACAACCTGAAGTATCCTTCGTGCGATCTCTACTGTGCCCGCCATCTGGAAGATACATTCAAGCGCGTTGTCGCGAATGAAGAAGTCGCCGCGGTAATTGCAGAGCCAGTGCTAGGCGAAGGCGGATTTGTAGCGCCGCCGCCTGACTACTTCAAAGTTCTTATCGATCTATGCCACAAACACAACATCCTCTTCATCGCCGACGAAGTGCAATCCGG
>Ga0116125_1000027_pt1 | contig 46430 bp, 34 predicted proteins | sample June2015DPH_16_1_2_FD_89729 | JGI IMG/M metagenome (GOLD analysis project Ga0116125, IMG submission 89729) | Peatland microbial communities from SPRUCE experiment site at the Marcell Experimental Forest, Minnesota, USA - June2015DPH_16_10 | ecosystem: Environmental > Terrestrial > Soil >...
AGACCCTTCTTCGACTGCACCTTCACCAGCGCCGCCGTCAGCGTCGTCTTCCCATGGTCAATGTGACCGATCGTCCCCACGTTCACGTGCGGCTTGCTGCGTACGAACTTCTCCTTGGCCATGGCTCGAGTCTCCTGTGGGACTTGCTGAGAGATGCTGAATGAGAGGCACCGGCGCGCGCTGAGCAAAACTGACGACCGAACGCGAGCCCACCACGGGGCTTGAACCCGTGACCTCTTCCTTACCAAGGAAGTGCTCTACCACTGAGCTAGGTGGGCAAAGACTGAGCGGGAGACCGGGTTCGAACCGGCGACGTTCAGCTTGGAAGGCTGACGCTCTACCAACTGAGCTACTCCCGCGACTCCTCGTATTCTCGACCTGCTTTCCGTTCGCTGAACCGTTCACCGAGCCGGCGACCACCGATCGGATCCGCTCGATGCCGGTGGAGGGTGATGGATTCGAACCATCGAAGGCTATAGCCGGCAGATTTACAGTCTGCTCCCTTTGGCCACTCGGGCAACCCTCCGCACTTATTGGCCTTCTACCTTGAAAGACGCCTTTGCTATTGATGTCGGCAGCGAGCTGGCGAGGGGACTTGAACCCCTAACCACCTGTTTACAAAACAGGTGCTCTGCCGTTGAGCTACGCCAGCCCTCGACGGCATGTCGCCGCCCCGGCAGCGCTTGCGACGCCGACGGGCAAGGGGCGCGCAGATTACTTCCCGGGCGGGCTCCGCGCAAGCAACAAGGAAGCCATTTGACATAGTACCGCGCACGAAGGCCCAGCCGCCCCCGGATCGCCCGAAAAAATTGCGCTTCATCACCGGTTCGGGTGCGGTGTTCAGGTCCTGGGATCCGGTCGTCCCAGCCGCACGCCCGAAATGCGGCCGGTCGGTTAGCCGGACGTCACGCGCATGTCAAGCATCGAGAAGTCAGTGGGGTCAAGGCGCTGGATGGGGGGCAGGCGTGGCGCCCGGCGCGCTTCCTGAGGCGCGTGCCTTCTTCTGAAGTAGGTCGAGCGCCGCCTTCACATCGGCTTCCCTGAACGGCATCTGCTGCAGCCGTGCGCGCTCCTCCGCCAGTGCATTCTGCATTTCCTCCTTGGCTTCGCGCGCGCGCAGGATCCAAGCGGACGAGTCGCTCGTGCGCTCCCCGAGCGCGATCGTCTCGTCGATTTCGCGGAGGCCCTTTTCCAGCAGTACACGGTAGCGCACGTGCATGAAGGCAAAAAATGCCTCGCGCTGGCGCGGTGTCCTCGTCGAGGAGGGCGGAGGAATCTGCATCAGATCATGGTGCAGCAAGCGATACATGGCTCCCAGCCGGTAGCCTGCCATCGCCGCCCAGTGCGGGTCGACCGAGCGCACGGCCTGTGCGTACGCCGCCTGGGCTTGAAGGAGTCCTTCGCAGCGAGCGTCGAGTTGCGCGAGAAAGTCGGCCGGCATGGGGTCGAAGCGAATCCGCTCGGACCGAACACGACGCAGTTCGCCCAAGGCAAAGCGGACCTGGGCGACCGCGACGGGGAGCACGTCCCGATCGCCGTAGTGAAGCTGATCGGCGAGATCGAGGCCGTCGTTGATGTCGCGCGAAGCGGCGACGTCATTGCCGCGCTCCACGCTGGCGAGAGCGCGAGCTCCGAGCGCCACGATGCGCTCGACGTCGTCGAGATCGGTACGCGCGAACAACCGGTCTCCGATGGATTGCAACGCCGGCCAGTCTTCGAGATAGGCGTCGAGCGTTGCGACACGAACGAGCGCGCCGCGCGCGTGCGGACCATCCGGGAAGCGTCGCACGAGCTCGAGAAATGCATCCCGTGCGTGTGTGCGATCTTGTAGACCTTCGAGAGCGAGTCCCAGATCGAACAGGTACCCGGCGGCATTCGGACTTTCCGAGTCGGCCGCGAGTAACGTCCGATACGCATCCGCCGCGTTGCGCCAGCGCTGCTCCATCAGCGCACGTTCGGCTCGTGCGACCAGCTCGCCCTCGGTGGTTATCTCGCTGAGCGTCACGATCCGTGTTTGGGCTATGACGACCGTGGGGGAGGAGGAGACGGGCACCGGGCGAGGGCCGGCACAAGCTTGGACGACCAAGGCCGACGCCGCCGAGATCACGCAGAAATGCATCTGCGTCGAGAATAGCGAACCCCGCACCGATGTTTCCCGGAAGGCCGGACGGAGTCGGAGAGCTCGGCCATTGGGCCTCGCTCGATCGTGCACTGAACGCGCGGCGCGATTGACGCTTTTGCCTTCCGGCGTAGGGTCGATCGTGAGGGCCCGATATCGCCCTTCGGCGCAGGAGAAGTCCCGATGAAGCATGTGGACGCCCACGACTTGGAGCTTGCCCATCGAATGCTAGACGATGAAATCCACAAGTTGGATCGCCGCGGCGCTCACATGACCCCCGAAGACCGCCTGCGCGCTGCCGAGCTGAAGAAACAACGCCTGGCAGCCAGGGATCGGCTCTTCGCGATACGCACCGGGTAAGCGGGCGCGGGCTCACGGGTTCTTGCCGCCTATGCCGAGCTCCGCCGTTCCGCAATGGGGGCCCGTCGGCGTTCGTCAACGGGTCGCCGCTCGCGGCTGGAAATGACACCGCGCAGACAGCTAGCGAACGCATCAGCGCAGGCTGCTACGGCAATCGCCCAATCAACGTCGCACCATCCGACGGCGATGGCGAGCAGTCACGCCAACGAGCGCGGAGGCGCCGAGCGCGACAACCGCGTCGATGCGCCAACCTCCTAGTACAGCACATCCGCAATGGGACGTGGAGCGGGCCGGCGCAGATCGCGCCGGGCCTGCCGCGGAGTGAGCCACCATCGAAACGTCGGGCGAGCACTCCCACGCGCCTCGGCTCTCGAAACCGCAGCTCTCGATGATCGTGCCGTCGACTCGCATCGCAAGCGTGCGGATGCGCTCCTCCGTCACAGCGACGGCGACGAAGTGATACGTCGATTCCGCCTTACGCTCAGTCGGGTCGGTCCCCTCGATGCCGTAAAGGGGAGCCCCACCCCCTCCTGAAACGATGTATTTAAGAGGCCCGGCATTGCCTCGTTGGTAGATGTGATCGTGGCCCGACAGGAGCAGGTCGACCTTGTGCGCGGCGAGCAGCGCGGGCACGCCCGCGGCGATGAGTCGTGCATTCGCGCCATGAGGGCCCAGCGACCAGGGACCGTGATGCACCACCGCGATGCGCCAGACGAGATCTGCTTCCGCGTCCGAGCGCTCCAGCGTCCGCTCGAGCCACTCGCGCTCGTCCCCGGCACTCCAATCGTGCATGCCGTTCAGGAATAAGAACCGGGTGTTGCCGAGCCGCGTCGTTCCGTACGGGCGATTGATGCCGGACTGGTCCCGGAAGCCGAAGTATCGAGCGAAGTTTGCGCCGGCCAGGTCGTCTCTGAGTTCGTGATTGCCGATCGACACGAACAGCGGGCGGTCGCGTAGCAACGGAGCTTCGATCTCGAAAAATGACTGCCAATCTTCCGCACTTGCGCCGTTGTCCACCAGATCCCCGGTGTTGACGAGGAAGTCCGAGGGAACCTGCCGCATCGCTTGGACCACTGCGGCATGCGCGGTCGGGTCCGTGCGATCATCTCCGTAAACGAGGAATGTCAGGGCGGCTGCGGCATTGTCGGCAGGGGCTGTTTTGAAATGCCCCGCGCCGACGATCGCGCCCTCAACTCGAACGCGATAGGCGTAAGCGGTCCCGCGTTCGAGCCCCGTCGTCCGGACGACCCTCATTGCAGAAGCGCTTCGACTGTCGAAGACTCGAACGGCCTCTCCTGCGTCGTCTTCACGCACAATCTCAACGAGAGCGGTCGTGCTCCCGTCGAGTTCGAAACGTACATCTACACCGGTCGGCGACAGGCCGGTGAGGTACGGCCCCTTTACGATGCGTTCCCCGGCGGCTGCGGGAGGGGTAGCGGCGAACAAGCCGGCAGCCACAACCCACCGGCAGGCTCCGGCGATCAGGGTCGCACGCCCGCGGATCATCGTGCGGACTCATCCCGCTGCAGCCCGTCGACGGCACATGGTTCTGGCCGGCGCCGCCAGAGCAGACGGTGCACGGGGAGCCCATCGATACCCGCCCGCCGCTCGCGCGGGCTGCGCGCGTCGTACGGATTCTCCGATGCTCGCGGACTGCCCGCCTCGGTCCCGGCGGGGACGAATCGGGAGTCCAACGCAACGAGCTCTTCGTACGAACGCGCCCGATCTTCCACGTCGGTTTGCACAAAAAGTTCCCCCGATGGTTCGAGCAAACGCGCCACTTCGTCGAGAAATCGGTCGCTGACGAGCAGGCGCTTTGCGTGTCGCTTTTTCCACCACGGATCTGGAAAGTGCACGAACACTCGCCGCAGGCACGCATCGGGAGCGAGCCGCGGCAGCGCGTCGCGAGCGTCTTCGGCGAAGACACGCGCGCGATCGCCCAAGCCGCGAGCCCGTAAGCGCCCATCGACGATGGCCGCCCACTTGCGACGGATCTCCAGGCCCACCAGGGCCGCGCGGGGGACGGCGGCCGCTCGCTCGATCAGGAACCACCCGCGTCCAGGGCCGATTTCGAGCTCGACCCACTCACCGCGGGCGAGGGAGCACACTTCAACGCGATTGGCCGGAAGCCGTGGCGCGTCTTCGTACGGGCGAGCCATCCGTCGCTTGTACCGCAAAAGGATGCCCAGATCGCATCACAGCCGCCTTGACCGCAACCGTCGACGTCGGCACGGTCCGGCCGTGACCCCAGACGGCCGACCGCTGACGCAGGAGTCATCGCGAGGTGCCAACGGTCGCACTCGCCGAGAATGGAAAGCTCGCGCGCTCACTTACGGACCTCTCGCGATCGCCGTCGCCCTGATCGCTCAACGCGCCATCGTAACGGTAACGGCCAAGGTGGGACACGCGGGGGCCGCTCTCGACGACGCCTACATTCATTTTCAGTATGCCCGTGCCATCGCCGAGGGTCACCCCTTTCGGTTCGAATCGGGCGAGCCGGCGACGAGCGGCGCCACGAGCCTGCTCTGGCCGGTGATGCTGGCTCCATTCTGGGCCGTAGGCGCACGAGACGACGCGATCCTGTGGCCGGCATGGGGACTTTCGTTCGTCGCGCTCGGCGCTCTGGCGTGGGAGGCCTCGCGATTGACCGAACCTCTCGCAGGCCGCATAGCAGCCACGGGTGCGGCCGCTATGACGATCGCCTTCGGGGGCTTCGTATGGTGCGCCGCGAGCGGGATGGAGGTGGTCCCGTTCGCGTGGGCCATCGCCCGCGCGACCCGTCGGTCCAGCGATTGGGCGGAAGCACGGTTGGAGGCTCGCAGCCGCCGTGACGCCGCAGAACTCGTCGCCCTTGCGTGGATGGCGGCGCTTTTCAGGCCCGAGGGAGCCTTGACCGCCGGGCTCGTGGCCGCGACCCTCGGCTGCTTTCGTTGTGCCGGCCCCTGGCGCTCGCGTGCGGCCTCGCTCGCCGCACTGGTCGCCGTGGCCGCCGGACCGCTTTTGCTCTGGATGCTGACCGGATCGCCCAGGAGCTCCACGGCCATCGTCAAATTGCTGCCGGGCAACCCGTACTACACGGGACCCGATCTCGCAGCGGCGGTAGCGAAGAACGCGAAGATCCTCGTCGACACCATCCTCGACGGCGAGCTCTGGTCCGCGGAGTTCATCCCTCATCATGGGGCGCCCTTCGCCCTGGCGGGCTTGGCGGCGGTGGCAGTCCTCGGCCTGCGGACGCGCCGGCGCTGGCGCGCAAGCGCGGTGGTTCTGCTCGCGCTCACGATCTTCGCACCATGCTTCTACCTTACGTTCCTCTGGAACCGGCTGCGGTACTTGTGGCCGTTCGCAACGGGGTGGATGATCGGTCTCGCGTGCCTGTCGCGCATCGCCGGCGATGTGGCAAGCCTGTTCAGACCGCGATGGCGGATCACGACAGGGATCGCTTGCGGCCTTTTCGTCGGATTGTTCGCGTCGAAACTCGAGTGGTCCATCGATGACGTCGGCCAGTCCGCGAGCGGGATTGCGCGCCAGCAAGTGGCACTTGGCCGCTGGGCGCGGGACAACCTGCCGCCCGAGGCTCGAATCGGCGTCAACGATACAGGGGCAATCGCGTACTTCAGCGACCGACGAACGTTCGACATTGTGGGCCTGACGACCCGAGGCGAGGCACGTTACTGGGTCGCGGGCGCCGGGTCGCGTCTGGAGCACTACGAGCGGCTCGCCGACAAGGCGCCTTCGAACCTGCCCACGCATTTCATCGTGTACCCCGAATGGATGGCGATGAACATGTGTTTAGGCGAGCCACTGAAGGAGGCGACGGTCACCGATTCGACCATCCTGGGGGGTCAGACGATGCTTGCGTACCTCGCAGACTGGTCGAAGCTGGGAAGCGGCGAACGACCTTGGACGCGAGCTGGGGAGGTGATCGATGCACTCGACGTGGCCGACCTCGAGAGCGAAGCCGAGCACGAATACGACCTGTTCCGAGCGCACGACGGCGAGCAGATCGCGCGACAGGGACTTGCGCCCGATGGAGCGATTGTCGTCGACGGCGGGCGCACTGGCCGCACCCTCGAGCGATTCATCGCTCATTTGCCGGCCGGCATCGACGCATACGGGATCGCCAGGTTCGAAGGGCGAACGGGAACTACCGTACGCGTCATTGCGAACGGAGAGCCGCTAGCTTTTTTAGGTATCGACGCAGACGGCGATTGGATCGAACGCGCGTTCGACGTCCCGGCGCGCGCTACCGGTCCCCGGACGCGCATCGAATTGCAAGTGATGGGAGGCCCCATCACGACGTTTCACTACTGGTTCGTTCGTCGCCAATGACCCTTACTGCGGACCGCCGGTTTTCGGCGTGGCAACGGCCGGAGCCGCCTTAGGCGCAGGCTCCTTGACGGTGGCAGCCGACGCCGCGGTGGACGCCGGCGTCGCCTTGGAACCGAGCTCGTTGCCCGCTGCCTTCCCGATCGGCAGTTTGAACGCGCCTGTCTGCAGTTGAAGCTCAAGCAAATTGGCGTAGCCCCAGCTGTGTTGGATTTTGCCGTCGATTCCCGCTTGCCAGATGTCGATCCAATGCCAATTCGCGACCGGCTTATTCGAAGCCACCAGCGGTCCGAGCGGCCCCTTTTGCGTACCGGTCACCGTGTGTTCGATGATCGCGAAGCCATCGATGCCCCACGCGTTGGACGAAGACCACTTTTGATCGGGAAACGCTTTGAACCAGCCGGCGAGACCCTTGGTGATCCCATTGACTCCCTTGACGGCCGGAGCCCCCGTAAAGTTGATCCAGCTGTCCGCGTCGGTCGCCACTTGCCCTACGATCGCCTTCGGGTCGTCCTTGCTGAAGAGATCGTTGATGCCCTTGGCCCAGTCAGCCAACTTGTCCTCGTCGGGAGTGCCTTTTGCGAGGTGAACGTCCGGTGGATTCGTTGGAATCGCGGGCACCGGCGGCGCGCCTTTCCTTCCGGTCATTTGGGCGATGAGCCCCACCTGATCGCCGTAGTCGTGTTCTTCCTTGACCCGACCGTCGTCATTGAACCAGCTGACGTGGACGCGGATCTGGCCGACCGGCTTTTTGCTCGCCTTCAGAATCATCATATCGCCCGTCATCGTCGCCTGCCAGACGAACTCGGAGATCGCGACATTGCCTTTGATCCAGACACGCAGTGGGGCGGTCTTGGCGTCACCGAAGCCGTCAAAGAGCATTTGCAAGCCCTTCGCCACGTCGTCGGGACCGTGGGCCTCTGGCGTGCCGTAATCGTCGACCGTGCAATCGTCTGTGTAAAAGCTTGCGAGCTTCTTTGCGTCGTGCGCGTTGAATGCTTCTCCAATTCCCTTCAGCGTCTGCGGGATGAGCTCGGCAAGAGTGGGCTTCGGCGGCGGCGGCGGCGCCACGACCGCTGGAGCGGGAGAAGCGGACGCGCTCGCCGAGACAGCCGGCGGCGGCGGCGGCGGTTGTGGCGCAGGCTCTTCCCCACCGCACGCGACGGTAAGGGTGGAACTTATCGTTAGCAGCGCAGCAGAACGAGAGCTTCCCATTGGCTGTCTTCTCCGGAATCGGGTACCGGACGCCCTTTAGCCCGCCTGAGCTCGATCGGGAAGAGCCGTCTTGTGGTAGTGACCTGAATCGTGCGCGTTCGAACGCTCGGCAGGACAGGACTGCGCGTCAGCGAAATGGCCCTCGGCACATGGGGGCTATCGGGAGACGGCTACGGCCCGGTCGATGAGGCCGAACAAGAGCGCGTCATCCGGCGCGCACTCGAGATGGGCTTCACCTTGATCGAAACCGCCGACGCATACGGAAACGGCCGCATGGAGGAGCTCATGGGGCGCGCGTTGCGAGACCCAGAGCTGGATGACGTAGTCGTCGTCACAAAGGGTGGGGTCGACCGGGCGACCTCGCCGCCTCGCAAGCGATTCGAGACAGACTACCTGAGAAATTGCGTGCATGGCTCCCTAAAGCGCCTGCAACGCGAGCGGATCGACGTGTTCCTCCTTCATAACCCGAGTCCAGCCGTTCTCTCGGGCGCGCCTCCCGCCGCCGTGACGGCGCTCGTGCAATTGAAGAAGGAGGGCAAAATCGCGCATTGGGGGGTCAGCGTGGGCGACGTCGCGATTGGTCGCGCGGCGATGAAGCACGGCGCGGAGGTCATCGAGATCGCTTACAACCTCCTCAATGCGAGTGATCTTCATCGGCTCGCCGGCGAAGTCATGGTGTCGGGCGCGGGAGTACTCGCGCGGTCGACGCTCGCGTACGGCCTGCTTGCCGGGTCCTGGGAGAAAGACCGTAAGTTCTCTCCCGGGGACCACCGCGCCGACCGATGGACGAGAGTGGAATTCGGCCAGCGCATCGACCAGGCCTCCGCCGTGGAATTCTTGTTGAATCGGAACATCAGAACCATGGCGTCCGCCGCGGTTCGGTACGTGCTCGCGAACTCGATTGTATCGAGTGCGGTGCTCGGCCCGCGTTCCGTCAATCAACTCGAGGACATCGTCCGCGAAGTCGGAATGGGCCCGGTGTACATCCGCGATGCGGATCTCGCCCGTCTCCCTCGCTTGCTCGAAGCGGTGGGCGTCGAACTATGATTGACACCATGCGCGCGGCAGAAGTGGCGCTTTCTGCCGCACTCGAAGCTAGCGATCTCGTGATGCGCGTTTACACGGCGGGATTCTCCGTCGAATACAAAGGTCAGGACGATCCGGTGACGAGAGCCGACCGCGAAGCGAACGCCCTCCTCTGCGATCGGCTAGACGCCGCGCTTCCGGGCATTCCCTTAGTCGCCGAAGAGAGCGACCCCCGGACGTATGAAGGGTTCGAGCGATCGGACGCGGCGTGGTTCATCGACCCGCTCGACGGGACGCGTGAGTTCGTGGCGCGAAACGGCGAATTCGCGGTGATGATTGGGCTCGCGCAGGCCGGACGGGCGACGGCAGGCGTGATCGTCGCACCAGCGTGGGGGCGCGCGTTCGTCGGCGTCGTGGGGCACGGCGCGTGGGAGGTGGCGACGAACGGCGCGAGGCTGCCTATCAAAGTCTCGTCCCGTTCTTCGCTGCGCGGCGCATCCGTTCTCGTTTCCCGATCTCGACCTTCCGACCGAGTCGCTCCACTCGTCCGGGCAACAGGCTCGGCCGCAGTGATCCACGGGAGCTCCGGCCTCAAAGCCGTCCTCGTTGCAACGGGAGACCACGACGTCTACGTGCAGCCCGGGCCCGCGGGAATGAGGTGGGACGCGTGTGCGGGCGACGCCCTGGTCCAAGCGGCCGGCGGGACGTTCACTGAAATCGGAGGCGCGCGGATCGATTATGCAGCCGACGAGATCGTCAACGCGCGCGGATTGCTAGCCACGAACGCGCAGCTGCACGCCAACGTCGTGACGGCACTGATGGTCGCCGACTGATGGTCGCCGGCTTGTTCGCTGTTGGGGCTCCGGTTACCGTCGCCAGCGTGGACGCAGCACAACACATCGTTTTCGACGTCGGAGGAACGCAGCTGCGTGCCGCAAGATGGGACGCCGAGAGCGCGTGGCTTTCGCCACCGCATGTCGTCCCGGCGCCCAGCTACATCCGCTACCCGGACCTGTCGTGGCTGGATCTCAGGGGGCGACTCGTCGCGGAGATGTCGGCCCTTCGCGCGGCACTTGATCCGGCGGGCCAAGCGGGATCCGTCATGGTGGCGTTCCCGGGACCAGTCGACCAACAAGAACGGGTCCTGGCAGCACCCACGCTGTGGGGCAACGGGGGGCCATATCCTTACGCATTGGCCGACGACCTTCGCAACGCATGGCCAGGCACATCGGTGCACGTTCTCAACGATGTCGCGGCCGCGGGATATCGTTACATGCGCGACGAAGCCGACGCATTTTGCATCGTGACGGTTAGCACTGGAATCGGCAACAAGGTGTTCGTCGGTGGCCGTCCATTCGTCGGGCCTCGGGCGCGCGGCGGCGAGATCGGTCACGTCGTCGTCGACCCGTCGCCGGATGCTCCGGCCTGCGATTGCGGCGGCCAGGGGCACCTCGGCGCCTTTGCTTCGGGACGCGGCCTCCTGCAAAGAGCGCGCGAGGAGGCGGAGCGCTCGCCGGAGGCGTTTTGCCGATCCATTCTCGTCAGGGACGTCGGCCTCGAACCCAGCGGACTCACCGCTGAAGCGCTCGCTCGCGCGTACAGAGTGGAAGACGATTGGGCGACGCAACGGGTCAACCAGGGTGCAAACGCCCTCGCTGGAGTGCTCGCCACAATCCACCTCGCGATAGGCGTCGAGCGGTTCGTCCTAATCGGTGGGTTCGCGCTCGGGCTTGGCCGTCGATTTGCCGACACGGTATGTGCGATGATCGACGCCCGCTGTTGGCGAGGTAGCACACGAACCGTCTCGGTTGCCCTCGGCGAGGACGATGGGCGATGTGTCCTCATCGGCGCGGGCCGTGCAGCCAGTTTGGGGATGCCGCCTCGAGAGGCAGCCGGCTTCGACGCACGGCCGAGCGCAGGGGAAGGTGAGGCGACGCCGCGCGTTTGACACTCGCTCCCGCGCCCCTGTACCGTCGCGCGGCCAGGTCGAATCGTGGCAATGACGGGTCATGACGGGCACACGGGAGAGTTACATGAAGACGGTGCGGACACTCTGCTGCGCGCTGCGTCTGCTGTCGCGTGGGGCGACCCTAGCGGCGCCCTTTGTCTTGGTCACAGCGCTAGTCGCTTGCGACGACGAGAATGATCCGAAGACGTGGGTCAAGCGCCTGGACGATCCGGCACAGCGCGCAAACGCCATCAAGCGGCTCACGCAATTCTACGAAGACGACATGACGCGTGCGAGCAATGACGCCGCGGCGCCCGAGATCAGACAGCTGCTCGACACGATCGTCGACCCACTGGCAAAGCAGTACACCGGCGGGGCCCTCGACGACAAGACACGCACCGATCTCATGAAGTTTCTGGCAGAAACTCATGATCCGCGAACCCAGCCGGCCCTCGCGAAGGCGCTCAAGGACTTCGAAATGGGCAGGACGGACGACGAGGTCCGCGTCGCCTGCGAGTCGATCAACGCAATGGCAAAGGCAGGAGTCAAGATCGAACCAACCTTGAGCGACGAGCTCTGGGCCGTCTTCGCAAAATTCCGCCTGTCTCAGACGACAAGTCAGCGCCTGTATCAAGCCCTGCACGAGGCAATCGTCAACGTTCACGACCCGAGCTACGGCGACAAGGCGATCGAGAAGCTCAAGGCGCCCGTGATTCCGGGTAACGTCGATTCGCAGAAGGACCAGATCAATTGGTGGCAGCTCACGTCGGTCCAAGTCATCAGCGAGCAACGCTACACGAAGGCGATCAAGCAGCTTGTGCTCGTGCTTTTGACTCCGACGAAAATCGACTTGAACGCGACGGTCCGCATCGCACTCCTCAAGATGGCGCCCGCCGCTGAGCTCGAGCTGATCAAGGCGCTCAACGGCACTGATGCCGACTACGCGAAAGCGGGCGAGGCGTTCAAAGACAAGGCGAACCTCGCGATTGTCGCCGATACACTCGGTCTCCTGTCGCGGCCGGGGGGGCGTGATTCGATCCTCAACGCGCTGCCGACCGCCGACACGGACACAACGCGGACTGCATTCGCACAAGCGCTCGTCCAATTTCCGCAGGACGCACGCGTGGAGCCGGCTTTCATGGCCGCTTACAACAAACTAAAATGGGACGCGTCCGTCGAGCTGCTCGGTCCTCTCAGACCGCGAGCTGCACTCGCCCAAGCATCCGCCGGCTTCTACGATCCCAGCCTAACCGATTGGCTCATGAAGGAGACGGCCACCGCTCCCGATGCGGCCAGTAAGCTCCTGCCGATCGAGGCGGCACTAAAGGTCATGCCGCAGAACAAGAAGGACGCCGTCGGGGCCGCGCTGCAGAAGGCCAAGGCCGAACTCCCCGGCGACGTGTTCCAAGCGAGCAAGCAGATGTTCGACTTCGCGAGTCAAACCCTCGACAAGTGCGGGACAAACGGTAGCTGCTACCTGGGAGTGCTCGATCAGCCAATCCCTTCATCACCCACGACCGCGAACTGGCGCGCAATCAAAGCTTCCTGGATGACGGTCATTTACGGCCAAGGGAATCCCGATGCGACCCGCGTCGAGTTGCTCAAGCGGGTCGAGAAGATCAAGGATCCGAGCGCCCGCCTCGCGGTCGTCGAGGCCATCGACGAACTCGCCCCCAAGGGCGACATCCGGGCGGCCAATGCGCTGGACACGATGGTGGCCGCGGACAAGAGGTCCGGCGAGCAAGGCGTTCTGATGGCCGACGATTCCGTCGTCAAGATTGCTCTGAGACTTCGGGCCCGGGCGCCTTGAGTAACGGGCCGTGTGGATCGCCCTAAGACCAGCGGGGCCTTTCCGTCACCTTGGGCGTCGCTCTGCTGCGTTCTCGGGCTGACTGGAGCCACAGACCCGCCCTGCGAGATGCCGACGCCGAGAGCGAATTGTCCGCCGAGCTCCGTGGCGACGCGGGGTGAGTTATTCTCGCCCGACGAATGATCCGCCTCCAGGTGACAGAGGGGCTGGCGAAGGGTTCGCGGCACGAGTCGTCGGCCAGCGTCGTGCGTCTCGGGCGGGCCGCAGGCAACGACGTCGTCCTGCCCGACGAGCACGTGTCTGGAGAGCACGCGCGCATCGTGTTCGCCGGCGAGCGGTATGTCTTGCGAGACCTGCGGTCGACCAACGGCACGACCGTCGTCCGGGGAGAAGATCGCATCCCGCTCGAGGAGCGCGACGGACGCGAGGTCAAGCTCGAGCCGGGCGACCTCATCGAACTCGGGGGCGGAGACCGGGTGGTCCGCATCGAAGTCGCTGTGGACGACGACGATGCAGCGGCGCGAGTGATCGCGGTTCGGAATATCGACGAGCTCGGACGGCTCGAATCGACGATCGAACGCGACGACGGGCGGTTGCGCGCGCTTTACGACGCCCAGAAGCGAATTGGAGCCGCGACCGAGCTGAACGACGTATTGATCGCCATTGCCGACGCAACATTCGTGCTCGTCTCCGGCGCAACCCACGTCACGGTCATCCTTCGGGAGGACGATGACGATGCCGGACGAGGGGCCGCCGCCAGCTATGTGCCCATCGTGACTCGAATGCGCGATCAGCGTGGGCCCGCAACCCAGCCGATTCCCGTGACCAGAAGCATCTTTCGCAAGGTCGTGGTCGAACGAGCCGCTGTGATCGCGGCCGACGCGCCCAGGGAAATGGCGCATAGCGAATCGCTCCTCGGCGCCCAGATCCGCAGTGTTCTCGCGGTACCGCTCTGGAAGGGCGACGAAATCCTGGGCGTCCTCCAAATGGATAATCGGCAGAGTACAGGGGTGTTTTCGGCGGGGGATCTCGACGTGTGCGCGGTCTTAGCCCACGGCGCATCGCTGGCGGTCGCGAACGCGCGCCTGGTTCAGCGCCTCCGTGCCGCAGAGGAGCGCCTCAAGAAAGAGAATGCATTTCTGAAGACTCGGGAAGAATCGCGACGCGTCGGGAAGGGGTCGGAGGAAATCATTGGCACAAGTGCCGCGATGCGAGCGCTGCTCGATCAGCTCGCGAAAGTCGTCGATACGCGCGTGACCGTACTCGTCGAGGGAGAGACCGGAGTCGGCAAGGAGCTCATCGCGGCCGGGCTGCACTACGGTTCGCGTCGACGGGGGCAGCTTTTCGTTAGTCAGAATTGTGCGGCCATGCCCGAGAGCTTGCTGGAAAGCGAGCTTTTCGGACACAGGAAAGGAAGCTTCACCGGAGCCCACGAAGACAAGAAAGGCCTGTTCGAAATCGCCGACGGGGGAACCCTCTTTCTCGACGAGATCACTGAGACGCCGCTGTCGCTCCAGTCCAAGCTCCTCCGAGTTCTTCAAGAGGGCGAGATCCGACCCGTGGGAGCCACGCAGGAAAAGCGGGTCAACGTACGAATAGTCGCCGCAACCAATCGCAACCTCGAGAAGGAAGTCGCTGAGGGACGCTTTCGAGAGGACTTGTATTACCGACTGAAGGTGTTTCCGATACGCGTCCCACCTCTTCGCGAGCGGAGAGAAGACATTGCTTTGCTCGCCGAGCATTTCTTGAAGCGGTATGCGGCCGAGCTTGGCAAGCCGGCCGCCGGCTTCTCCCAGCAAGCGATGGAGCTGCTCCAAGCCTACGACTGGCCGGGAAACGTGCGCGAGCTACAGAATGAAGTGCAGAGGCTCGTTATTCAGATCGAGCCGGGCGACTTCATTACGTCTGAGCTACTTTCGCCCCGGCTGCGGCGAGTCGAGGGGCTCATCGATCGCGTAAAGCCGAGCAAAGGGACGCTCAAGGAAACGATGGACGAGCTCGAGCGGTGGATCCTCATCGAAGCGCTTCGGCAGCACGAGAACAATAAAACCGCGGCCGCCAGGACACTCGGCATCACGCGCGAAGGATTGCACAAGAAACTGCGGGCCTTCGGGTTGTGACGGATGCTTCGTGCAGTCGTCGGCGTCGGAGCCAATCTCGGCGATCGGCTGAGCACCATGCGCGCTGCCGCCGACGCCCTCGCACACGTTGCGCTTGTGGATGGGCGTTCGCATGTTTACGCAACCGCGCCTGTTGGACCTGCTCAGGGAGAATTTCTGAACGCGGCCATACTCATTCGATTCCACGGATGCCCGGCAGATTTGCTCGATGCGCTGCTAGCCATCGAGGTGAAGCTCGGACGAGTCCGCGGCGAGCGTTGGGGGCCCCGCACGATCGATCTCGATATTCTGTGGATTGAAGGCCGCCTCGTCGACACTCTCGAGCTCGTAGTGCCGCATCCACATTTGCTTGAACGCGCATTTGCGCTTATGCCGATGCTCGAACTCGTCCCGGAGGCGCGCGATCCGCGATCCGGCGCGCCTTACCGCATCCCCAGCGGTGACGTACGACGACTTCCCGACCTCCTCTGATTTTCGTATGATCCTCGGCCGGCAGTTCGAGCCGATCTTTGCCAACGTCGGCCCCGGGCGGTCGAACCGACAGGTGCCTCAACGGCGTCCACCGCCGCGACCGCGACCACCCCCACCTCCTCCGCCCTCGCCGCGAGACGAGCCGCCGCCGCTCTGAGGGGCCTCCCCTCCCCCACTATGAAGGCTGCCGTCGCCGCGAGCGGCCGTCGAAGCGACGCTGCTCGACTCACCGGCGGCGCCGCCCGGTCCGCGAGACGGCCGTGCGGTGGAGGCATCCGGCGCGCGATAGGCCGGAGCCGACGAACCCGCTGCGCCGAGATACGGACCAGGGCGCGAGCGGTTGGATGGGCCCCGTATCGGCGTCTCCGCAGCCGGATTGCCCGTAAACCCTGCGCCGAGTCGCCCTCCGAAGTGTGATTGTCCCGGGTCCGCGTCGGCCGACGGAGCCGATCTTCCGAGCGTCGTCGTCGAGGCATGCCGCGATTTGGCGGCCCACAACCCGCGGACCGAGTCGCCTTCAGGCGCACGCCCCCCCAGGGCGACCGCGGTGCTCGGCCGTGCGAAAGCGCGTGCCTGCAGGACCCCTCGGTCCTCGTCGCGGATGTGAACGACCGACGACGACGTGATGCCTAGAGCGGCTGGAGGAGGCCCGCCGCGCCCGATCGGCCCGGCGCGGGCGGCGGCGATCCTTCGGGATTGCGGCACCCAAGGGCGCGACTGAGCCGCGACACTTGCACCACGTGGTCCCACGATGACCTGCGACCTGAGAGAATCGGCGAATAGATTGCGCGCCGCGACGAACGCATACGGCGAGCGCGGAACGGAACCGAGGCTTTCGGCCACACCGCCACGCCAAACCTTTGTCGGTGGGAGCGGCGCCCACCCCACGTACGGCGAGTCACCTGCACCGCTCATCCCGTAACGCCATGACACCCAGGCCCCAGCGTAACTCCGTCCCGGGATCCACTCCCACCCACGTCCTTGACCGTAAGCCCATCGGCCGTAGTGAAAGGGGACCCAGCCCCAGTCGTAATCGCTGACCCAAACGTAGTCGTCATCGTAGGCCCAGTGCCCCGCGCTACTGTAAGGAGTGAAATCGTCGCCGACCACATCGGGCGACGGCACCCACACGGTGCCGTACGTCGGGTCTTCCGACCACGAACCATACGGATCCAGCGGAGCGCGAAAGTCTGTGAGCGCCGCAGGATCTTCGTCGGCGTAGGCGTCTTGCTCTGGCGTCCGGACCTGACCGCTGCCGTCGTCATCGTCCGCGTCATCGCCAACGACAACCTCGTCCGAAAACGCCGGTTGACTGGCGATCGGCGGCTGCGGGGATCTTGGCGCGGCTGTGATGCCGTTGGATGCGCCGGGAAGCGTATAGCCGATTGGTTCGGGAAACGCCACCCCGCGTGGATCCATCTCGTCAGCAACGCATCCGGAAGCCAGCGGCAGAGTGACTGCGGACAGGAACGAGCGGAATCGCAGCTTCATCGACCATTCCCCGAACTGCGCATCCCCGAACGGCGCACGCAAAGGCATCGCGCTGCATTCGCTGCGTGAGACCGGGAGATGCGCGCAAGTGTCGGGCCCATGTTTCAGCTTGGGTCGGCGGAGGCAACCCATACCACGCCGACGGCTTCGTTCCGCGGATGAGACTAGTTAGCACGTCTTCCGATGAGCCGCGCACACCCTACCTCGTCCAGTTCGTCGGCAACGAGACGTTGCTGACCCCCCGCAGGCACGCGAACTTTCGCCGGCGCGTTCCGATGGTATGGTGAATGAAATTTCTCGTCGCGCGGCTCCACGCCCTGATCGAAGAGGCAAATCCGATGGCCGAAACACGCCTGTCCAACATGACCGACCGCATCGCCGCGATGCAAGATTTCCAGCTGTATCGCGAACTGCACTGGGACGGCGGCTTCGAAGAATATCTCGGAATCGTAAGGGAAAGGCCGCAGGTGACGCGAAACGCGTACCAGCGTCTCTACGACATGATCATCAGCTACGGAACCGAGGAATACATCGACAACAAGAAGAAGCTCGTCCGCTACAACTTTTTCAAAGACGAGCACAACGGAGGCGCGAACGCGATCTTCGGTCTCGACATTCCTCTCATGCGCCTCGTGCACGTGCTCAAGGCCGCGGCAGAGGGGTACGGGCCAGAGCGTCGCGTCATATTGCTTCACGGACCCGTCGGTTCGTCGAAGAGCACGATTGCGCGACTGTTGAAGCTCGGCGTCGAGCAGTATTCCCGCTCAGCAGATGGCGCGCTGTACACGTTCGATTGGGCGGGACTCGCGGGACTCGGCATCGCAGGCGTTGCCAGCACGGACATCGACAGGTTTCCGAGCGCGATGAACGAAGAGCCGCTTCGCGTGATCCCTCCCGAGTGGCGCGCAAAGGCAATCGACCAGCTGGGCTTGTCGAACGACAAGTTCAAAGTTCGAGTCGACGGCGATCTCGATCCGGCGAGTCGTTTCATCTTCAATTCCTTGTTGCAGCGATACGAGGGCGACTGGGCGAAGGTCGTCCGCAATCATGTTCGCGTGCGACGTCTCGTTTTGAGCGAAAAGGATCGCGTGGGCATCGGCACCTTTCAGCCAAAGGACGAAAAGAACCAGGACTCGACCGAACTCACGGGCGATATCAATTATCGAAAAATCGCGGAGTACGGATCGGACTCCGACCCACGAGCCTTCAATTTCGACGGAGAATTCAACATCGCCAATCGGGGCATGTTGGAATTCATCGAGATCCTCAAACTCGACGTAGCGTTCCTTTATGACCTTCTCGGAGCGACCCAGGAACACAAAATCAAGCCAAAAAAATTCTCCCAGACCGACATTGACGAGGTCATCATTGGTCACACGAATGAAGCCGAATACAAGAAGCTCCTGAACAACGAGTTCATGGAGGCCCTGCGCGACCGAACGATCAAGATCGACATCCCCTACATCACTAAGCTCACCGAGGAAGTTCGCATCTATGAGAAGGACTTCAACTCCCGCAAAATCAAAGGCAAACATATCGCGCCTCACACGCTAGAAGTCGCGGCGATGTGGGCTGTACTGACGCGCCTGGAGGACCCGAAGAAGCACAACCTGTCACTCCTCCAGAAGCTCAAGCTCTACGACGGCAAGGTCCTGCCAGGCTACACTCAGGATACCGTCAAGGAATTGCGCAAGGAATCCAAACGCGAGGGAATGGAGGGCGTTTCACCACGCTACGTCCAAGACAAGATCTCGAATGCGCTCGTCAACGAAGCCGGCGAAGGAACAATCAACCCATTCATGGTGTTGAACGAACTCGAGAAGGGCCTACGTCATCATTCGCTGATCACCAGCGACGACATGCGCAAGCGCTTCGGGGAGGTCATCGGTATGGTCAAGCGCGAATATGAGGAGATCGTGAAAAATGAGGTACAGCGAGCCATTAGTGCCGATGAAGATGCGATCAGCAAACTTGCCGCAAACTATATCGACAACATAAAGGCATTCACGCTCAAGGAGCGAGTGAAAAACCGGTACACGGGGCAAGATGAGGATCCCGACGAACGATTGATGCGCTCAATCGAAGAGAAGATCGACATCCCTGAGAACAGGAAAGACGACTTCCGCCGCGAGATCATGAACTTCATCGGCGCGCTCGCCGTAGACGGAAAGCGGTTCGAATGGAACACGAACGATCGTCTGCGTCGCGCGCTCGAGCTCAAACTGTTCGAAGACCAAAAGGACAGCATCAAGCTGAAGACGCTGGTCAGTGCGGTCGTCGACAAGGACACGCAGGAGAAAATCGACATCATCAAGTCGCGCCTCATAAAGAACTTCGGGTACAACGAGGTCAGCGCGACCGACGTACTCAACTACGTCGCATCGATCTTCGCTCGGGGCGATGCCAAGGACTGACCGCGTTGCGCAAGAGGCTGGAGCGGCCTAAAGACGCGGACCGATGAGCTCCCTCAAACGAACCGTCGTAAGGCACGGCCTACGGCTCATGAGCGATCCACGCGTCGCCAAATTGCTTCAGGACGAGCGGATCATGCGAGCCGTCATGGCGGCCATGAGCCTGCCCGGCAGAGCACAGAGCTTCGCGCAGGACCAGCTCGAGAATGTCGCGAAAGCGATGGCTTTAGCGACAAGGGCCGACGTGAACGACATGCGTCGAACGCTGCGAAAATTGGAGGACGAACTCGCGCAGATAAGGGGTGAACAGCGGCTTTCAGCGCGCAAGCGCGACGCTGCGGAGTGAACGCGCGTTCCGATCGACCACCTGTTCGACGTACCGCTTGCACAGGATCAGTAGAGTCTCCGCGCACTTGGGAGGACGCGCCCACCGGTCTCTAGTGTAGCATCGCACGCGTCTCGCTCGCTCGCGTGCTTTCGACCGGAGGTCTCTGTCATGGTCAGCCTAGCCCACCGTTCCGCACGTCGATGCCTTCGGGCTGTACACCAACGCGGTCGAATCAGTCGTTGGATGGCGGCCGGGGGAACGCTCGGCTTGGCCCTCGCAGCATGTGGCATCGCACCGCTACCCGCTTTCGCACAAGCCGAAAAGCCCGACCAAAGCCAGACCGCAGCGCCGAAGCACAAGAGGAAAGCGACCCCGCCCCTTTCGGACGCTGAATCGCCGTCGCAGGGCGAATCGGCGGCCGCCACGGCCCCCCTCGAAGCCTCGTCGACCTCGGCTCCAAATCCAGCTCCGATCGCGCCCGCGGGGGCCCCACCCGCCTCGCTCGGCCCGCCCGTCGCCAGATCGCTGCCCGCCGTCGCGCCTCCCGAGAGCGACGCGATCACCAATACAACGGAATACCCGAACAAGCGCTATTTGTTCATCGGCGTCCGCTATCGCGGCACGATCATTCCAAAATTTCTCGAAAGCCTTTTTGTCAACGACGGAGCGACGATCTACTCCAATACCATTGGCGCTGAATTCGAGATCCGAAGCGCCGGCCAGTCGATGATTCCTTGGATTCAATATACAGACTACAATACCGGAAACATCCTTTTCTTTCAAAAGGGGGCATCGGACGTCCCGAACAATTACAGCGTCATCAACAGCAGTCTGAAGTCGATCTATCTCGGCATCGATGAGCTGTGGAGCACGCCCATCGCGAGACATTTGGACTTCGAGTACGGCTTCGGCGTCGGGATTGGCTTCGTCTTCGGTAGTCTCGGCAACAACTGGGTGAGCCAAACCTCGAACGGACCGCTCGTCGGCAGCAACGGCAACCGTTACACCGAGTGCCAAACGACCGCCGCGCCGGCTGACGCCGTTGGACCTACGAACGGCTGCGATCCGAGCCAGCACACCGACCCCAACCCCCACAAGGTCGGGGGCTACAATGAGGCAAACTGGTTCAACGGAGGACCCGTGCCGGTGATATTTCCGCATATCGCCATTCCGCAATTAAGCCTTAGGTACAAGCCTATCAAGCAACTGGAGACACGTCTGAGCGTCGGCTTCTCGCTGACCGGCTTCTGGTTTGGGCTCAGCGCGGACTACGGCCTGGAGCGCAAGGACGACGCAGCGACTGCGGAGCGCGCGACGAGCCACCAAACGCAGCTACGCACTCCGTTCCGCGATACACTCTGAGTCGGATGCTCGGTCTACCGCCGCGCTACGAGCCTATCCAGCGCCTCGGGGCGGGCGGCGCCGGCGAAGTCTGGTCCGTACGCGACCGCGTGAGTGGGTTGGTGCTCGCCCTCAAAGTGCTTTCGATTGGGGCAGGGGAGGGGGAAATCGGCGCGCTCGTTCGAGAGGCCATTGCCCTGAGCGGACTCGAGGGACTCGGCGTGCCGCGAGTCGTCGGCTTCGGAGCGCTCCGCGATGGGCGCCGTTACATGATACGCGAGCTCGTCGAGGGACGAAGCCTTGACGAGGTCCTGCAGCGCGCGGACGGCTCTGCCTGGCTTAGTGCCATTGCGAGCTCATGCGATCAGCTCACGGTGGTGCACCGCGCCGGGCTGCTGCACGGGGACCTGAAGCCAGCGAACATCATCGTCAGTGAAGACGGACACGGAACGATCGTTGATTTGGGCCTGGCCGCACCTTGGCGCGAAGGGGGCACACCGACGCTCGGACTCACTCCAAAATACGCAGCGCCCGAGCTTCTACGAGGCGAAGCGCTCACCGTTCGCGCAGAGGTGTATGCGCTCGGCATGACGCTGAGCGAAGCGATCCAGCTGCGAGCGAGCGAGCTGTCAATCGAGACGCGCGCGGCACTCGAAAGCGTGGCAGCGCGTGCAAACGAGGCGTCTCCCGGGGCACGATGGCCCAGCGTCGACGAGTTTGCGAGCGCGCTGAGGCGCGCTGCTGGGCTGCCTGCCTCGCACGCGCCGAGCAAAGAGGCGTGGCCGGTTCTCGACCTCGACGCCACCGCGCAGCTCCTGCTCAAGCGCGTGCGCTCGCTCGCCCCCAGCAGCGTCCTGGCCCTCGAGGGTCCTTGCGGATCGGGCAGGACGACGCTAGCCCGGCGCCTAGCATGGACGCTCGGCGTGGAGGGCCGCGCTGTTGCGTTCATCGAGGCGCCCACGAGCGGCATCGCCATGCGCGAAGTGGTCGATCTCGAACTGCAGCCCCACGAGAGCGCGCGGACCGAGGTAATCGTCATCGTCGACGATGCGGATCAGATTGGCGGCGAAGCTCGAGCGAGGCTCCAACGTGCGTCTGAAGCCGGAGCACGGCTGGTCGTCATCGCGCCACTCAACGAATGGGCATCGCTCGCGGACGGCGTTCACGAGTCGTTCATTTTGCCACCACTCGATTCGAGCGCCGCCGCAGAGCTTGTACGAAGATCGGTACCCTCGCTGCCGGATGCCCTTCGCGCCCGGCTGGTCGAGCGAACCGGGCGGCGCCCCGGGGCGTTGCGCTCCGCCGTCCGTCGACTGGCCGGGCGCCCCATCGTCTGCGACGAGGACGTCGAGCGCGCGCTCGATGCCGATCAGCCATCGTCCACTCCATCGGCGGCGGGCAGGCGCCAGGGCTTCGACGAGGCTGAGCGTGCGCTCGACCGCGGCCGGTTCGACGACGCCGCCGCCGCGCTGACCGCGCTGGGGGGACCGCTAACCATAGCCGAGGCGGTGCGAATGGGCCTCGCAGGAGCACGAATGGCCATTGGTCGAGGAGACGCGGCAGGGGCGCTGAGCGATCTCACCGCGATTGAGGACGCTTGCGCTGCGGCGGGCCAGGCCCGCGCCTGGAAAACGCTACGTGCGCGCGCATGCCTCCGGGCTGGGCACTACGCGCAAGCGGCAGGCTTTGCGGAAGCGGTCATCGGCGAGGGAGCGACGGATGTGCAGGCTGCCGAAGCGCTGAGCGTTCGGGGGGTTGCGCTCGCACTGACGGGCGAGGACGCTGGCGCACGCAGGACGCTCGACCGTGCGATCGAGGTGGCTCGCCACCTGAACGACCCCCGCGTCGAGGCCGTCGCCCTCGGCTCTGCGGGGATTGCGCACCAGCGGGCCGGACGCTCGTTCGAGGCTCGTGGCGCTTATGAAGCTGCGCTCGCCGCCGCCGAGAAGGCGCAAGACGCCGCGACGGTCGCAACGATCCGGCTCAACCTCGCGGGTCTCGCGCAAGCCGAAGGCGACCTCGCACAATCGCTCGTGCACCTAGAGGCGGCGGTCGACATGGGACGCCGCGCGGGTAGTGGAGCGGCGGTCACCCAGGCGCTGCTCAATCTGGCCAACCTCGATCTGTACCTTGGACGCTGGGCGCGGGCCCGAGCGTCCATCGACCTCTTGGCTGCGCGGCGCGGCGAGCTGTCCGCGGCGGCATGTGCCCAGCTTCTCGGTCTTGAGGCCGAGCACGCTGCGCGCACGGGCGACGCCGAGGCCGCGGTTCGCCTTTACGAGGAGACGGCCCGCGCTTGGCAAACACAAGGTCGCACGCACGACGCGGCGGAGTCGAGGCTCGAGGGGTTGCTCGCACGCGCGCGCGCCGGCGCGAGCGCACCCCACGATCTCACGCGCGAGTTGGACGCTATACGCGGGGCGGCGGGCGAGGGCGGCCTCGGAGAGCACGAAGCGCTCGCGCAACTCGTGGCCGGCGCAATCGCGCAGGCGGAAGGCAGCGAGGACGTGGCGCGGCGCGCGCTGAATGCCTCGATCGAGGCGGCGCAGCAGGCTGGTAGGCGCGAGTGGGCCTGGCAAGCCTTCGACGCTCGAGCGCGCCTAGGCGCTTTGCAAGGCGCGATGGCGACTGCGCGACGTGACACCGAGGCCGCGCTCGCGATGTTGGAGGAGACTGCCGCAAAGCTGCCGCGCGACCTGCGCGAAGTCTTCTGGGACGACCCACGACGCCGCGCCTTGCGGCAGGCCCACATGGCGACGGTCGCGTCGCCGGCGCTAAGCGTCGCGGTCGCCGCAGGCGTCTTGCGCACGGCGAGCGGCACGACCTCGATCTTCACGGGCCGGCTTGCCGAGGATCGGCTGAGCCGAATTCTTGCGATCACCCGCGAGTTGGCGAGCGAGCACGACATGGATCGGCTGCTGCCGCGAGTCACCGATCACGCAGTGGCGCTGCTCGGCGCGGAGCGAGGCTTCGTCCTGCTCATAGGAGACAACGGTGAACTTGAAACGCATACCGCGCGAACCCGCGGGGGCGCGGACGAGCCGCACGCAAGGTTTTCGCGATCCGTCGCCGAACGCGTCGTCGAAAGCGGCGAGCCGGTTGTGACGCTGAGCGCGCGCGACGACCAGCGCTTGGCCGAAGCTGTCAGTGTGCATCAGTTGATGATTCAATCGATCGCTTGCGTGCCGATCCGAGGCGCACCGCCCGTCGGACGGACCATCGGAGCCCTCTACGTCGAGACGCGTATGAGACCAGGGGTCCGGTTCGAACACGAGGTTCCGACGCTCACCGCCTTTGCGGACCAAGCTGCAATCGCCATCGAAAACGCCCGGCTCCTTGCAGAGAACCGCGACCGAGCCAACGAGCTGGCACGGGCGAACGGAGAGCTCGCTGCAGCGCGCGACGAGCTTGCTCGCATGCTCGGCAAAAGAACCGAGCAGCTTGCCGAGGCGCGCCGAGACTTGAAACAAGTGCGCGCCGAGCTACGAAGCCACTTCGGCTACGCGGGACTGGTCGGTACGAGCGCCGCTATGCGGCGTCTTTATGCACTCATCGAGCGCGTGAAGGATACGGACGTCCCTCTGCTCGTTACGGGCGAGAGCGGCACGGGCAAGGAGATCGTCGCCCGCGCAGTTCATCAGGCCGGGCCGCGTGCCAAGAAGCCGTTCGTCGGCGTAAATTGCGGCGCGATCCCCGCGAACCTCCTGGAATCGGAGCTCTTCGGTGCCGTCAAAGGGGCCTTCACCGGTGCTGATCGGGACCGGCGGGGCGTGCTGCAAGAGGCCGACCAAGGCACCCTACTGCTCGACGAAATCGGCGAGATGCCACAAAAAATGCAATTGGGCTTGCTCCGCGTTCTGCAAGAGAAGTGCGTGCGTCCCGTCGGGGCTACGCGCGAAGAGCCGGTCGACGCGCGAATCATCGCTGCCACCCACCGCGACCTCACTCGAATGGTTTCAGACGGCACGTTTCGGGCGGACCTATTCTACCGACTTCACGTCGTCGAACTGCACGTTCCCGCGTTGCGCGAACGCGTGGAGGACATCCCGCTACTCATCGATTTTTTCCTGTCGCGCTTCGCGACGCGGTACCGCCGTGAACGCAAGACCGTATCGAGAGCGGCTCTAAGAAGGCTATGCACCTACCCGTGGCCGGGTAACGTTCGACAGCTTGAGCATGTCCTTCTGAGCGCGTGGCTCATGACCGAGGGCACAGAAATTCGGCCGGACGACTTGGAGATCCCGTCGGACAAGCTGCACCCGGGCATGGCGAACGATCTGCGGGCAGATGATTCGTCAGCCCGAGGCTCGCCACCCTCCGGTGCGAAGAGCAAGGAGGAGTTCAAGGCTGCGGAGCGCGAGCGAATCCTCGGCGCCCTAACCGCCAGCAACTGGAACCGCGTGCAAGCGGCGAAGCTCATCAACCTGCCGCGCCGAACGTTCTATCGACGCTTGAAGGAGTTCGGGATTCTGTAGTATTGGCCGTGCGCTTGTCCGCTGCGTTGCTGCACTATCCGATGCGCAGATCGTGCAGGTCATGAGTTCGCTGAAGGTTCACGTCGATGGGGTCCCGCTCGGCGAAGAAGAGGGGCGTGCATTTTGGCGTCGTTTCAGCGCGTGGATGGATCAGAACGCTGGGGACCTCGCCGGTTTCGCACGCACCGAGGGTCTCGCGAGCGTTCACCCGGAGATGCACGCCGAGGGGCCGGTACTCGTCGGAAGCCGCACCACGCCGCAGAGGCCTTACGCCAAGGCAAGTGCGGCAGGGCAGTCCCGCATTTTGCGGCGGCGCTAAGGAGCTGGATCCAACCACGAGCCGCAATGGACACTCGAGCCGCGCAGTGCTACTGGGCGCGCTCGACTTTTCCCTCCTGACTGAACGGACGGAGACGCATGGTTTCGGCCTCCATCGACGGCATCGTGCTTGCAGCTGCCCCGCAAGCCATCAACGTCGATTTTGACGCGACGTTCCTCATCCAGCTCCTCCTTTTTGTCGGGCTGACGCTCGTCCTCAAGCCGCTTCTCTTCGATCCAATGCTTCGGCTGTTCGAACAGCGGGAGCGTCTGATCGAGGGAGTGAAGGCTCAGGCCCGGCACATCGACGAGAGGTCGGTCAGCGCACTCAGCGAGTATGAAGCCGCCATGGCCGCAGCTCGGGTCGAAGGGAGCGCTCAGCGCGAAAAAGCGCGCGCCGACGGGCTGCGGCGGGAGGCAGAGATCTTGTCGGCTCTCCGAGAGTCGATTGCACGCGTTTCCGAGGAGGGCAAGCGGACGGCACACGCTGAGGCTCAGCGGGCGCGCGCAGCGCTAAAGGCCGAGACCACGGCCATCGCCCAGGACCTGGCTGGCCGCATCCTCGGACGTCAGGTGAGGTCGTGAGGGGCGCACGAACTGCGAGGCGGCTCGCCCTCGTCGCGATGGCGCTCGTCACGGCCTGGTCGCTTTTGGCCTGGTCGCAATCGGATCAGGCACGGAACGCAAGGCCGGCGGGAGTCCGCTCCGCGGCCACAACGGGCGAGACCGAGCGTCGCGAGCGTGCGAAGGACACCCGCGAGCAAGCCGAGGACACGGGCCCGGCACCCATGAACTGGACGCAGTTCGGGGCGGACACGCCACCGTTCATCGCGATGCTCGTCAACTTCGGCATCCTGGTCGGAGGGTACTACTTGCTCGGCAAGCGGCCGATTGCCGCGGCCCTTCGCAGTCGCCGCGACAGCATCGCCAAGGACATCGACGAAGCGCAGCGTATGAAGGAAGAAGCCGAGGCACGCGCAAAGACGTACCAGGCCAAGCTCGAGAGGGTCGCCGAAGAGGCCCGGGCAGCCCGCGACGCACTGTTGCGCACCGGTGAGGCCGAGCGCGATCGGATCGTCAAGGATGCGGAGGCAAAGGCTGACCGGATGCGGCGCGACGCCGAGTTTCTGGTCCAGCAGGAGTTGAAGCAAATCCGTCTAGATTTGTTGCGCGATACGGTCGAAATGGCCGTCCTGGCAGCTGGAGAGCTCTTGGCGCAGCGCATAACGCAGGAGGACCAAGAGCGATTGGCGGAGGCGTATCTATCGGAACTCGGCAGGGCGAAGGACACTGCCGTCGCGCAACCTGAGGACCCGTCCGGAACGAGAGAGAGCGCTCCATGAGCATGGCGATCGTCGCTCGTCGTTACGCCAAGGCGCTGCTGGAGCTCGGCACCGAAAGCGGCCAACTCGACAAGATCGTCGATGATTTTGCGACCGTCGCTGACGCTTGGGCAACTAGCGCCGAGTTGCGAAACGCCCTCGAGAACCCACGCGTCCCTCATGCCAATAAGAGCGCGGTGATGGGCGAGCTGGCCGACCAGATCGGCGCTACCCCGACGACTCGAAATGCGCTTCTTCTCTTGGTCGACCGTCGCCGCGTTCGCGCGCTGCCGTACCTGGCGCGCAGTTTGAGCGAACTGGCGGACGCGCGAAAGGGCTTGGTGCGAGCCGAGGTAACGACTGCGACGCCTCTATCCGAGGCTTATTACGGGCGGCTTCAGGCTGAGCTCGAGCGCCTGACGGGGCGGCGAGTCCTCGTCGACCGAAAGACCGACTCGGCACTCGTCGGCGGCGTAATCACGCGGATCGGTGACCGCGTCTTCGATGGAAGCCTCCGCGCGCGTCTGGAGTCTCTCCGTGACACGCTCGTGCCTGCACTTTGACGACAATTCCTCTCGATCGCTCGGACCGCGGAAGACGGCCCCAGAATCGAGACCTACGGCTGCCGCCACGCCCAACGACGAGGAACCCACGATGCAACTTCGCGCCGAAGAGATCTCCGCGATCATTAAAAAGCAGATTCAGAACTACGAGAATGCCTCCGTCACCACCGAGACGGGAACGGTGTTGAGCGTGGGCGACGGCATCGCTCGAATCTACGGCCTCGATCAGGCTATGTCCGGCGAGTTGCTCGAGTTCCCCGGCGGCCTGATGGGGTTGGTGCTCAACCTCGAGGCCGACAACGTAGGCGCCGTCTGCTTTGGAGACGTGTCGAACGTGAAGGAGGGGTCGATCGTCAAGCGCACCGGACGCATCCTCGATGTCCCCGTTGGCGAGGCGCTCGTGGGCCGCGTGGTCAACGCGCTAGGACAACCCATCGACGGCAAGGGTCCGATCGAGACCCGCGATCGCCGCCGCGTCGAGGTGAAGGCGCCCGGTATTCTCGCACGACAACCGGTCAAGGAGCCCCTCCAGACGGGAATCAAGGCAATCGATGCGATGGTCCCGATCGGCCGTGGGCAGCGCGAGCTCATCATCGGAGACCGCCAGACCGGCAAAACGGCGGTTGCCCTCGATACGATCCTCAATCAAAAGGGCCAAGGCGTCTATTGCTTCTACGTCGCGATTGGCCAAAAGCAATCCACGGTCGCCAGCGTCGTCGACAAGCTGAACCAGCAGGGTGCCCTGGAATACACGACAGTGGTCGTCGCCGGCGCAAGCGAGATGGCGCCGCTCCAGTTCATCGCACCCTACTCCGGCGTGACGATGGCGGAGTATTTCCGCGACAGCGGTCGACACGCCTTGTGCATTTATGACGACTTGTCGAAGCAGGCGGTTGCCTACCGACAACTGTCGCTTCTGCTGCGGCGCCCGCCCGGCCGCGAGGCGTACCCTGGGGACGTGTTTTACATTCACTCTCGCTTGCTCGAACGCGCCGCAAAAATGGCGGACGAGTTCGCGGTGGTTCCGACAGACGTGACAGACTGGGATAAGCGCGGAAAGGCGACCGTTTACAAGGGCGAGCTCGGAAGACACCGCGCCGAGACCGAGCTCAAGGAAAAAGGCAACGCGAACCACGTCTTGCGCAATCCGCGTTCCGGGGGATCCCTGACTGCCCTGCCCATCATTGAGACCCAAGCCGGCGATGTCAGCGCGTACATCCCAACGAACGTGATCTCGATCACCGATGGGCAGATCTTCCTCGAAACGGATCTATTTTACTCGGGCGTCCGCCCGGCCATCAACGTCGGCATAAGCGTCAGTCGCGTCGGGGGGAGTGCCCAGATCAAAGCGATGAAGGCGGTCGCAGGGCGGCTAAAGCTCGAGCTCGCGCAGTATCGAGAAATGGCTTCGTTCGCGCAGTTCGCCAGCGATCTCGACAAGGTGACACGCGATCAGTTGGAGCGTGGCGCTCGACTCGTCGAGGTACTTAAACAGGGCCAGTACGTCCCGGTTCCTGTGGAGAAGCAGATTGTCGTCATTTACGCCGCAACGCGTGGCTACGTCGACAAGCTGGAAATTGGACAGCTCGCTGCCTACGAGCGGGGCCTCTACGATTTCGTCGAAAAGAAATACCCACGCATCTACGAGACGTTGCGCGCGAAGAAGACGCTCGACGACCAAACGGAGGGAGAGTTGAAGAAGGCGCTCGAGGAGTTCGGGGCTGCCTTCGGACCTTCGATCGTCACTGTTGACGACGGGAAGAAGTAGCCATGCCGTCGCTCAAGGTGATTCGAAAGCGCATCGCGAGCACCAAGGCGACGCAGAAGATCACGCGCGCTATGAAAATGGTGGCCGGCGCACGCCTCACACGTGCGCAGCAGCGCATCGTGTCGATGCGGCCCTATGCTGTGAAGACGGCGGACGTCCTCGAGTCGGTCGCGCGCGCCACGGCGGTCTCGATCGAGTCGCAAAACGAGCCGGTGCACCCTCTCCTCGCCAGACGTCCGGAAAAGAGAGCGCTGATCGTGGTCTTCTCGGGCGACCGCGGCCTGTGCGGAGCGCTCAACACGAACGTGAACAAGGCGACGGAGCGAACCTGGCGAGAAAAAGCGGACGGTGGCGTCGACGTGATCTTTGCTACGTGCGGCCGCAAAGGCCGAGAGTATCTCGGGCGCCGCCAAGCAAAGGTGGCGAGGGACTTTCAGCGGATCTACGAAGGTCTCGACTTAGGTAAGGCACGGGAGGTCGCAGGCTGGCTCATCCAACGCTTCCAGCGCGGCGAGTTCGACGCCGTATATTTGGTCTTCAACGAGTTCAAAAGCGCCATTGCCCAAAAGGTGACAATCGAGCGGCTTCTCCCGCTCGGTGACCCATCAGGAGGAGCACGGATCAGTCCAATGGACGGCCGATCAAACGGCGGATCGGCTAGGACACCCGAGGGACGCGCGTCGAGCGATTACATCTTCGAGCCCGACGAACGATCCGTTCTCGAACGGCTCGTCCCCATGTACGTCGAGATTACCCTGTACCGCGCACTGCTCGAGAGCCAGGCGAGCTTCTTCGGCGCGCAGATGACGGCGATGGATGCAGCGACTCGAAACGCCAAGGACATGATCGAGCGCTTGACGCTCGCGTACAATCGCGCCCGTCAGGCGGCCATTACGAAGGAACTGATGGAGATCATCGGAGGTGCCGAGGCGCTCAAGGATTGAAGCAACGTCACTCGCACGTTGGGAGCTTGACGCGATATGCGAGCAAGCCGGCGCTCGATTCGACCGCGAAGTACCCGCCTTGCGCCCGGACGGCAGTCTCCGCGAAATGTGTCGCAAGAGCGCGTTCGGACGAATCGATGTCGCTGTCGATAGGGGTCTCGACCCGTATGGTGATGGTCCCAGCACGCTGGTCTACGACGACGCAGCGTCCGCCCGCATGCCGGATCGCGCGCTCGAGGAGCCGCCCGAGTGCACGCTCTATGAGGCCTGCGTCGGCTCGGACGACATCGCTACCCGACGCCCAGAGGATGCGCACGCCGTACGAGTTGGCGTCGGTCCCCATGGCCGCAACGACACGCTCGACGACGTGCGAGATCGCGACGTCGGCCAATGACGGCTTCAGATCGCCGGTCGCCAAGCGGAGTCCGTCGACCATGTCTTGGACGAGACGGACGGCGCGAGCGTTCGCTTCCTTGCAGTCCGAGAGCGCCTCATGAACCGAGTCGGACGTCCCGACGGGTAGATCAGAAAGAACGTAATCGAGATTCATCGAAATAGCCGCAAAGGGCGTCTTCAGATCATGCGCCAACAGTGCGGACCATTCTTCGGGATCGGGCCCGCGCGGCGACTTCGGTCGCGGGGCCAATCCGGCCCAATACCTCTCGGACCTTACATTTGCCACGTGAGCCTCCCCACGAACCAGTGCCCCTCGAACGATACGGTGATCACCATGGCCGCCCTGTCGACCTGCGAACGGCGAGGACGGCTGCCTCCTGCGGCCCTTCACCAGAGGCGAGATCGCCAAACGCAATGTCGACGTCATCGCCCACTTGCGGCGCCACCGACCCGTCGACCGCAGGGGTGATGGCGCCCATCGTGCCGCCCCAAACGCGCACCCGCCTGGGGCAGACTTCGGCGCGACTGCGTTCGATCGGAACCAGATCGACTGTCGTCAGGAAGACGCCCCCTGCATTCTCGGTCGTCGCACCCACGACATGCGCAGTCGCGTAGACGCGAGACGCACCCGGTGGCTGCGCAGAGTGCGCGTGCGCCGGGAGAGGACGCGCCCCGAGCGCGAACAGGGCGGCGCCGCACGGCACGAGCAGGCGCGCGCGTCGGCCCGACACGACCCAAGCGCCAACGAGGACGACGAGCGCGAGCGCGATCTCGGCATCTCCGGATCGAACGGGCGACCCAGCGACGTTCGCCTTCCCGCACCCTGCGGAGGACGAGGACGGGACCCCGCCGCCGTAGAGTTCAGAAATGCCTTCCATATCGTCTTCGGCAGGCGCTCGCACCGAGGCGTCATTCGGCTTCGTATTGGGGTACATCAGTGCGGAGTCGTAGTCGGTCGAGTCCGGAAGTCCGAGAGCATGTCCGACCTCGTGCGCCACAACGTGCTGAAAGTCGAACGCCATGCGGTCTTGGCCCGTCGAGCCGTCGCCCGAGCCTCCCTCGGTCGAAACGGCCATGGCTCCAGCCGGCGGCGTCGCACCGGCCGGGAGCACACCGAATGCGTGCGTCCCGTTGATGACGATGTCGGTGTCCACGATCTCGCCGGTCGTTGCATCGAAACTGACAAGCGTAACGGCCAAGGCTTGTCCCGCTGGCAAGAACCCGTTCTTGGCGAAAATCACGGAGTTCTGCCCGTCGATGGCAGGAACGCTCGGGGTGTTACCGATCGTAAGCGTCAGTGTAGGCGCGCCGGGAACGCGCCAAGCGTCGACTGCCGTGTTGACGGCTTGGAGGCCACCGCTGACGGATGTATCGACGGCCTGATCCACGACGAACCCGACCTCAGCCGCCGACCAACGCACGGGCAGACCGAGCGAGGTGCGCTTGAGCGCGAACGCCTGCGCGGTGCCGGCGCCCGCGATGAGGCCGGGCAGCGTGGCACAAACGGATACTGCTGCAAGGTGCGAACGCCTGCCGTCCCTCAACATGGATTCGCTTCACTCCACAGGAGCCGCCACCGCGCCCGGCGCGCCCGTCCTGCAAGAGGAATAACGGAATACTCAGATAAACATTGAGCGAGTCCCCCTGGGCTCACCCGGAGTCGGTCGTCGGCTCACCGGTGGTTGGCCCGCTGGCCTTGAGTCTCATTTGGGTCACTGGGTTCTCGCGTCCGAGCCTTCGAGGTCCGCGAGTGCACTGCTGTCACGGGCGCTGACAGCCATCGGCGCCAAGATGGGCGACGGCCATAGGCCGAGGACCGCGGCAATCGCGGCAAGGGGCGCGAGGGCGATGAGATCGGCCGACGTTGCATCCGGAAGCACCCCGCCAAATGGCTTGAGGTAAGTGCTGTCGCGCCACGACCGGTGAACCTCGCCCATCAGCAGCAGTCGGCCAATCCGGATGTGGGCGGCGGCAGAAGCCACGACCGCGGCCGCCAGAACGACGGTCAGAGCCGGATAGCGCGCGAAGCCCCCTAAAAAAGCGAGCAAGATCCCCCACCAGCCGACGAGGCCCGGAGCACCGAGTGAAACCCCTAATCCGACCGCCGCGAACAACCGAAGCGCCGGTGCGTCGACGACCAGCGCACCGAGTCTCTGCGCGTCGCTGGTATGAACGCGTTGTTCGATAGCACTGGCGACGCCCAGCAGGAGGGCGGCCGAGAGGCCATGCGCGAAGAGCGCCATCATCGCCGCCGTGATTCCTTCTGCGGTGAGAGAACCGATGCCGTACAGCGACAACCCTGACGCGGCGATCGTCGTGTAGGCGACGAAGCGCCGCAGATCGCGCTGCGCCATCGCACACAAGGCACCCCAACCGGCGCCGAACGAACCCAGGACGGCAACGGCTGCCGCACCCCATCGCGCCCCTTCTGGCAGGGCGCTCAGCCCTACCCGCAGGAGTAGATACGGCCCAAGGGTGACCACCACTCCACCTAGAAGTATGCCCGCCGAAGCGGGCCCGTGCTCAAGCGCATCCGGCAGCCATCGGTGAAACGGCACCACCGGAGAGAGAATCGCAATGCCGGCAAAGAGCAGCACCGAGGTCACTCCGACGAACGGCAAGCCGCAAATGGGCGAGCTTGCCGAAAAGGCCGTTCGCGACAACTCGGGGACCGCAAGCGTATGCGCGATCGCTGCACCATCGACCAGGAAGGTCGGTCCCGACGCTCGGGAGAGAGCAACGAATGCGAGCAGCAGTGCAATCGATCCGACGACGCCCGCAACAGCGATCCTGCTAGCGGCCAGTGCACTGCGCCGCCCACCCCAGCCGCCCACCAGGAGCACCAGTGCCAGCCAGACGACCTGCCAGGCAGCAAACAGCAGCACGAGATCCAACGCGACGAGAACCCCCATGACGCCGGTCGAGAGCAACGCGAGTGTCGCGTAGTACGCACCACCTCGCCGCTCGACGCTCGCGATGAGGAGCGCAACGAACGCGACGACGGCGGCAAGCAGCACGAACGCAATGCTCGCGCCATCGACACCGACGTACCATTCCGAACCAATGGATCGCACCCACACCGCGCGTTCAACGAGTTGAAAGCCGTCGTTTCCGTCTGCGCGGGCGACGTCGCTCGCGAAACGCCGGTAACACCACAAGGCCAACAGCAGCTCAAGCGCCCCGACCGCAACGCACAAGAGGCCGATGCGCGGATCGTCACGCAGCCCCGCCATTCGGGCCGCCGCGACAAGGACAATGACCAGCAGCGGTCCCAGCACGAGCAACGCGAGTGCGTGCTCACCGATCCGTCCGAGGCCCGTCGGCAGCTGAGCCCGAAAGCCCATCGCGACTTCACCCGACCGCTCGTCGGTGGACGTTGCGACGACGTGACCGAATGCTTGTCGGACCCGAGGATCGCGGTCGGGCATCCATGAGACGATTGCGTCTTTAGACGCACCCGGGGCGATCGTCGCGTTGGTGGCCGCCCCGTCGACGAAACGCACAGACAGGCGCGACGGCGAGCGAATGTCGTCTTCGTCTCCGCGGATTGCGATGCGCGAAACGGTCAGTGGCTCGGAGCCCACGTTGCCAATTCTGAACTGGCCGACCATTCCCCCCTCCCCGGGCCGAAGCACGAGCGGGCCCTGTCCGCCTGCCGGGAGCGTCAGCGCGATGCGCCCACCGGACGGATCCGCCCAGGCGGTCGCGGCGGCGAGCACGACCAGGATCGCCCCGACCACGCCGAGCCAGCGGATGAACCACGCGCTCACCGCTGCCTCACCGGCCCGCCAAGAGGCCATATGCCACCGCAGCCGTGGCCAAAGCGGCCATGACGACCCAGGCAACGCGACCGAGGGGCATGCCAACGATCGGCTCTGCTCCACGTCCGAGCCCGGCGACGCGCGTGCCGATCGCGACGCCAGAGGCTCGAAATAGTCTCGCATCAAGCCGCGACGCCCCCCAAGCGGCGATCCGAGCGAACGTTCCCACCAGTCCGCCGATCGCATCCACGACCCAATGCTCGAACCGAATCAGCAAGGCTCCCGCGCGAGCCGGTGATCGGTCGAGCAGCCACGCGGTGGCCCCTGCCACTGCATTGCCGGGCCGCGATGCAGCCGACCAAAGGCTACGCGTAGCGGCGACGAGGATCGCCGCGACCGCGGCAGCCAGAACAAGGCCTTTTCGCGGGGCGAGCGCGAGCAGAACGCTGGCACGCCCGAGCAGGAACGGCCCCAGGATCGCGGTGGTTGCACCATGCGAGAGCGCGACGAGCGGGGCGGGCACATTGGCCGGAGGAGCCCCCGCACTCACGACCCAAGCGGCCGCTATCCACAGCCAGAGTGCGGTCGCCGCGCCGCCGTCATCGCCGGCTGGTTCGGACGGCTCTCCAGAGCCAGCGGCGATCGCAGCGCCGACCTCGCGAAAGGAAAGTGAAAGGCCGGACGGTACCAGCGTGATCAACGTACCTTCAGCCGAAGCCTCTTCGGTAATTACCGCGTCGTCCGACGCGCTGCCGGAATGTACGCGAATGGAATGCGGACCGCTTGGAATGGGCACTCCGACGAACGGGGCCCTGGCGAGCGGGGTTCGCGCACCATCTAAGTACACGAGCGCCCCCGGAACACTCGCCAGCGTCAGCGCAGAGCCGTGAACCCGGGGGTCGCTCGAGCGCAGCGCGACGAAACCGGACGACCCCTGGGCCGCGGAATCCTGTTTCGCTCCCTCGAGCCGCCAGAAAAGTACAGCTCCACCTAAGAGCAGGAGTGCGATTGCTGCGGCCGCGCGCGTCGCCGCTAGCGCTGCTGCCCGAAGGTCCGTCCACACGGCGAGCCCCGCGGCAGCGGTGGCCGCCAGCGTCCACCCGATCGCCATCGTGACCACTCCGTCGGCCAGAAACGATACCATCCCCCCCGCGAGCGCCAGCTCAATGCATGCCCATTTGCCCGAGCTACGCACGACCGCGGGATGCATGGCCAGCCACGTCGCGGCACCGAAGGCGACCATGCACAGGAGGAGGCAGGCTACAGCCGAAAGCGAGTCGAAATCGAAGGCAATCCCGGCATCGACCCTGCCAACTCGAGCGCCACTCGTGACGTATTCGACGAACGCCGCAGATTTGGGCGCTTGGACCAACGCGATCGCGTGTGCGAGCGTCGCTCCAGTCACGCATCCAACGGTTGCCATGCCCAGTAGACTCGCCCAATCCCGGCTCCGATTGGCCGCAACGTTCGCTCCTCGTCGGCGCGGCCAACAAGCCGCGATGAGGTGCCACGCGAGCTGGAGAAGAGATGGAGCGATGAGCAGCCAAAGCGTCGGGGCGAGGACGATGGGCTGCTGCAGCGGGGCACCGGCGGAGGAGTCGGCCATCGACGGCTTCAAGCTATCGTCTTCGGCCGGCTGGCTGTAAAGCTTGACGCTTCCATGCACGCGTCGAGTTTCAAAGAAAAGGGCTGAGGCGCGCATCGGCGACCGGTGACGTGAGCCCATAGACCACCCGGTGGCCGAGCGCGACGGCGACGAGAAGCGCGACCAGAGTGAGACCGCCGCTCGCAAGCCACTGCGCGGCTGGCGGAGGTCCCCAGCTGGCCCAAGCGGCGCACGCGGCGAGACTTCCGACCGCTATCGGTAGGGAGCACACCGCGGTCCAACGCGTCCGCTGCCAAAGCGTCAAGGCCGGAAGCGCCCAGCTTGCAGACGTTGATAGGAACACGAGGGCAGTCCCCTTTGCGAGAAACACGATCGCGCCCACGACTTCGAGCGCCGGCCGAGAGTCTTGCTGCGCGGGCGAAAGACCGGGCAGTGACCAGCCGCCGAGAAAGAGCGCGCTCACGAGACCCGCGACGACGAACTGATGTGCACGCAGCGCGGTCTCGAACGCCGGACCCCCTTGCAGCCCCTGCGGGGCAGTCAAGTCGTCGACCCGCGTGGCGAGCCCGGTGGATCGATATGAACAGCTGCGTTCGATCCATACACTCTTGAATAAAATCCATGCGGCGACGAGTGAAGCGGGGCTTCGGAAAGCTAGCCAGTCCCAGGGCGGGCCACCTTGGGCACGCTCGACTTCTTGAACACGGAGCGATCCGGTCGAGAGCACGACACCGGCCACCGCTAGGGCACCCGGGACATGCTGCCAGAGTACATGCAAGGCATTCCGCGCCCCTCGCCAGGGTGAGTCTGCCGCTATGAACGCGGCCACGGCCAACGCGGTCGCAGCCGCGACGAAGAGCACCCCGACGTCAAGCCTCGCGGCCACGAGATACTGGCCGAACGGCATGACGGCAAACGTTGCGCAGGCAACCAAACCGGCCACAGCAGACGGGACGCCGACGTGGAATGGCGGACGAACGCCCCTCCGGAAGACGCAGAAATGCTGTCCCCATGCCCTGCTTTTTGCGTCCGAAGTGGTGTGCGCGCGCAGACGGCACACGAATCGCTGAAGAACCACAGCCACCGGACCGGGAGTCGCTGCGCCCCAAAGGAGGACGGCCGTCAATGCCGCCGCCACGATGAGTGTGGCCGCCACAAAGCGCTCCGGCGGCGAGCGACGGAAGCCGGCAACCGAAACGGCTCGGCCAATCTCGGTGGCGGATGCCGATGGCCGAACGCCCAGCCAGGCCTCCGCGTCTCCGGCCGCGGGCACAGCGTCGCTGGGGGACATGACACGTACGCCATCGAAGCTCGCCAGGACATCGCCCGAGACGACGCCGGCCTTCTCCGCCGCCGATCGAGGGGCAACCGCCTCAACGAGGAGACCCGTCGGCCCACCGGACGCCACCCGCAACCCGATCCAGCTGAGCAAACGCTGTCCTTCTGCGTCGCGGTCTCGGTCCGCGGCCCCGGCAGGCGCTCGGACGTCGATCGTGACGCCTTGGAGTGCACCGCCGATCGGCGGAGCCCCAAATTCGGACGCCGCAAACGCGACCTCGACGTCGCCTTCAAATGTCGTATGGGCCGCCCGATCGCCGGATCGGCAGAAAAAGGCATCGAGCGCCTCGTCAAACGAAACTTCCACGCGCTCTGGACCGACCACGACACCCGCGGTCTCGATTACCGCGTCGCGCTGTTCACGCTCGCCGGCTCGGTGCAGAGTCCCTCGAAATGTGACGCGCGCGGCCTTGCCAGGCGCGAAGCCCTCGCCCAAGATCGCCACGCGGTCGCCGAGCTCCACGTCGCGCGGCGCGATTTCCAGCACTCGAAGGAGTTGCAATGGGGGCGCGCGACCACAAGAGCCGGCGATGCTGATACCAACAAGCATGACGACTGCGGCTGCAGCCGGGGCGAGCGCGCGAAGCCAATGCATCGGGTGGCTTCAATTTAGAACGACACCCCTCCGTGGGGCGAAATTCAGGCGAATCGATCAAGCCCTCGGCGCACGCATCCCGCGGCTGGCCGTATACCTGAAGAATTCCACTCCTCGGGCTTTCGGAACAAACGGACATGGATCGGTCGTAAGCAAGGATGAGGCCACCCATTGCTTCTTTGAACATCACTAACTTACGTCGTCAGAGACATCAGCCTGCCGGACCCAACACCATGCCGGGCGGTGCGAATCCGCGACACCGTGCGGCAATCCTTCCCCACCTCGACTAGAGGAGGGCTATGAGCACGCTGACGCAGTCTGCTGCCTGGCAAGCCCTCGTTCGTCATCGAGATGCATTGGGCACCGTCCATGTTCGCTCGCTGTTCGCCTCCGATCCGAACCGGTTTGAGCGCTACTCGCTCACTGTCGAAGACATGCTCGTCGATTACTCGAAGAACGCAGTCACCGATGAGACGATGACCCGGCTCTTCGATCTCGCACGCCAAGCGCACGTCTTCGAGTGGCGCGACCGAATGATGCGCGGTGAAAAGATCAACCGGACTGAGGACCGGGCCGTCCTGCACGTCGCGCTCCGGAACCGCTCCAATCGTCCCATCGAAGTCGACGGCAAAGACGTGGTGGCGGAGGTCAACGCCGTCCTCGCGAAAATGAGAGCATTTACGGACGCGGTCCGGACCGGAGCGTGGCGAGGGTATACCGGCGAGCGAATCGCTGATGTCGTCAACATCGGCATCGGTGGAAGCGACTTGGGGCCGTCGATGGCTAGCCTAGCGCTCCGACCGTACTGGCAGATTGGAATGCGTGCGCACTTCGTCTCGAACGTCGATGCGACGCACCTGGCCGACACGATTAGGAACCTGTCGGCGGAGCGGACTCTCTTCGTCATCGAGAGCAAGACCTTTACGACCCAGGAGACGTTGATGAATGCGCAAAGCGCGCGAGCGTGGCTGGTCGAAAAGCTCGGGAGCGATGCGGCCGTGCCAAAGCACTTCGTCGCGGTGTCAACTGCGACCGAAGAGGTCAAGAAGTTCGGAATCGATCCCGACAACATGTTCGCGATTTGGGATTGGGTCGGCGGACGCTATTCGCTATGGAGCGCCATCGGGCTACCGATCGCGCTTCTCGTCGGCATGGACCGGTTCGAAGCGATGCTCGCGGGCGGGAACGCCATGGACGAACACTTTCGGTCGGCCCGCCTTGAAGACAACGTTCCCGTGATTCTTGCTCTTCTCGGAATCTGGTATTCGAACTTCCTCGGCGCGGCGACACACGCGATTCTTCCCTACGACCAATCGATGAGCCGTTTCGCCGCATACTTTCAGCAGGGGGACATGGAGAGCAATGGAAAGCGCGTCGATCGCGCCGGTCAATTCATCGACGACTACACGACGGGACCGATTGTTTGGGGCGAGCCTGGCACGAACGGGCAGCACGCATTCTACCAGCTTTTGCATCAGGGCACGCGCCTCGTGCCGTGTGATTTTCTGGCACCACTCGAAACGCACAACCCGATGGGCAATCACCACGAAGTACTGCTTGCGAACTTCTTTGCTCAAACCGAGGCGTTGATGCGCGGGAAGACGTCGGAAGAAGCGCGTTCAGAGCTCGAGGCACAGAAACTCCCGCCCGCGCGCATCGCCGAGCTCACCCCGCATAAGACGTTCCCTGGCGACCGACCGACGACGTCCATCCTGTTCACGAAGCTGACTCCCCGAACGCTCGGGACGCTCATCGCGATGTATGAGCACAAGATCTTCGTTCAAGGGATCATCTGGGAGATCTTCAGCTTCGACCAGTGGGGCGTGGAACTCGGCAAGCAGCTGGCGAAGAAGATCGAGCCCGAGCTCCTCGCCTTGGGCCCAGTCGCGACACACGACCCATCCACAAACGGCCTCATCAATCATTACAAGCGCCACTACGGCCGGGCATGAGGAGAACGCCGCCGAGGGTTAGCCCCCGAGTGGACCCGAGACACGGTGGACCCGCCCGCGACCCGCATCGCAACAGCCACCATCCAGGCCAGCAGCAGCGTCAGGGCCGCCTTCTGGAAGGCAGGGAGTAGCGGCGTGCCCAAGCCACCCGCGATCAGATGCATGGCGAACCCGATGAAATCGACTGCGGCAACCGCTAGCGTCGCCGCGCCGAGCCATGCCGCGATCCTCGGCCGCCGATCGCAACGGAAAAGCGCTCGAACGGCAAGTGCCACGGCGACGAGCCCGGGGCCCCCGGCCAAGATGACAGCGACACCGTGCGGACGGCCAAATCGATCGCTTGGAAGCAAAATCACGGCCACGACTCCGAGCAGCGAGACAAGTCCAAGCGTTCGCACCACGGGGCCGGCCTTTCCTCGGCCCATCAGGCTCGGCGTGGCGATCCAGAACGGCATCAGACCGAGGACCAACGTGAACATGGCTGCCTCCGCCAGTCGCGATCCGATCGGATTGGCTGCTCCGTCGATGGCTTCTCGATGTTCGAAGTCACATAAATAATTTTGCGAAATGCTCGACCCGTGCGAGCTCGGATCCCACCACGTGCCGCCGGGGTAGAGCAACATCGCCGCCGCTTCGAGGCCTATGAACAGCACGACCGAGAGTACGATCGCGACGGAGGCGAAGCGCCGATTCACTGGGCTGACCTCCATCGGCGCGCTATCCGCTCGTATCGACACCGCACACTGCGGGTGTCACGCGCGCGGTAGTCAGAACGAGGCCATCATGGCGGCGCCATCTTACGCCGATGGTGAAAGGCCCTTCTTTCTCCCGCAGGTGGGATCGCACGACGGCATCGCCCGCCGGGAGCAGGGAGATGCTGACTTCCTTGAAGCCGACATAGCGACGAACGAACGGATCAAGCGCCTTGTACACCGCCTCTTTGGCCGAAAAGCGGACGAGGACTTCCCTCGGCCGAGCGGTCGAATCGAGTGCTTCCACTTCACTGAGTTCATCGTCTGCGAGCACGCGGGATGCGATCGCAAACGACGGCTCTATGTCGGTCTCCACGTCGACGCCGACGCGGGCCTCGGTCTCGCGGGCGACGAGAGCGACCGCTATCCAGTCCTTATGCGAGATCGACGCCGCAACTCCCGACGGGAGCATCGGTGCACCTCGATCGTCGGAGAGAATGGCAGGCGCGTCGATGTCGAGTAGAGTCAGCGTTCGGCGAAGGGCGACCCGACCTCCCACCCATGCGCGACGTCGCGCCGCAAACCGGGTCGAATGCGCGTTACGTTCCAGCGCCGGCAGCATCGATTCTGCAAGCGCTTCGACAGCACCCGGGAGAGCCGGAATGCGGACGCCGACACAACGGCCGTGCGCGAGCTCGAGATCGAAAACGATGTCTGCTTCCACCGCCCGCCATCGTGCCATGCTGGCCCGAGGCGTGATACGAGCGATTCGATGAGTAACGTTCATGCCGTCATCCTCGCCGGCGGTGCCGGAACTCGTTTCTGGCCCGCGTCGCGCCGTCAGCTGCCCAAGCAACTGCTGCCGCTGGCGGGGCGAGCAGACGAAACGCTCATCGGGGCGACGGTTCGACGCATCGAACCGCTGGTGCCGGCCGAACGAACCTGGATCTCGACTGCGGCGCGACTGGTTGAGGCGACAGCGGCGGCTCTACCGCAGCTCTCGCGATCCAACTTTCTTGCAGAACCGGTCGCGCGCAACACCGCTCCCTGCATTGGCCTCGCCGGCGCGACGATCGGTCGGTTTGATCCCGATGCCGTCGTGGCGGTGCTGCCCTCGGACCACTTCATCGCCGATGAACCGGGATTCCGTCACGTGCTCGCACGAGCCGTCCAGATCGCCGAGGAAGGCTGGCTCGTGACGATCGGCGTCGTGCCCACGCGTCCGGAGACCGGCTATGGGTACATCGAGCTCGGCGATGCCATCGCCCATCAGGCGCATGCGGTCAGGCGTTTCGTCGAAAAGCCGGCACGGCAGCTTGCCGAGACGTTCGTCGCTGGAGGCCGCCACTTGTGGAATGCTGGAATGTTTTTTTTCCGCGTGAGCGTCATGCGTGCGGCGATCGCCAAGCACATGCCCGACCTGGCTCGAGGTCTTGCGGCGATCGACGCCGCGGCCCTTCGGGGGGAGGAGGCGCGGGTGCTGGCCGAGGTGTTTCCAACGCTCCCGTCGATCTCGATCGACCGCGGCGTGATGGAAAAAGCGGATCGCATCGCCGTCGTGCCGGGGAGCTTCGGCTGGACCGACGTCGGCAGTTGGCAGGTTACCTGGGAGATGTCCGAGCACGACGCGGACGGCAACGCGTTGCCCGCAGAATCTGTCGCCATCGATGCTCGGAACAACTTGGTCCGGGACCTGACCCGGGGACAAGCGCGCAAGCGATGGGCACTGGTCGGGGTGAATGACCTGGTGATCGTGGAAACGGAGGACGCGGTGCTCGTCATTCCGCGGGAGCGCGCTCAGGACGTCCGGCTGGTCGTCGACGCGCTCGCGGCTCGCGGCGACATCGACCGACTCTAGCGACGGACCCGTAATCTAATGCGAACGTGGGGTCGAACCCCTAAAAATGTCATTTCAGCGGGCCTTGTATCGCCGTCCCCTCGAGCTCGGCGCCGAGGCCGCCTTCGCTGCCCCGCGCGGGCGCGGCCCTGATTTGGGCTTGGCGCCCGACGCGTACGGATCGAGGGTCGCCTCTACGCCCTCTGACCCAGAGCCGCCGGCAACCGCTTGAAATCTCTTCAACTCGTCGCGAATGCGAGCAGCCTTCTCAAAGTCGAGGTTTTCGGCAGCCGAGAACATTTCGAGACGCAGGGCAGCGAGCCGCTCTTGAACTTCGCCTGCAGGATCGTCGCCCGTGGCCGTGGGTCTGACGCCCCTGTCGATCTTCGGTACATTGAAATAGTCAATTGTCCCAGACGCGGGATTGATGTTCATCACGGCGCGCACAACCGTCTGTGGCACGATGCCGTGCGCCTCGTTGTAGGCGCCTTGAACAGCGCGGCGGCGAGTGGTCTCCTCCATCGCGTTTTTCATCGAAGGAGTGACGTTCGCGGCGTACATGATGACCCGCCCGTTGACGTTCCGCGCCGCCCGGCCCATCGTCTGAATCAATGATCGAGAACTCCTCAAGAAGCCCTCCTTGTCGGCATCGAAGATCGCCACCAGAGAGACCTCCGGTAAGTCGAGCCCCTCGCGAAGTAGATTGATCCCAACGAGCACGTCGAACTCCCCGAGCCGCAAGTCTCGCAGGATATCAATCCGTTCGAGCGTATCGATGTCCGAGTGGAGATAGCGAATGCGAACGCCAATCTCGCGGTAGTATTCCGTTAGGTCTTCAGCCATACGCTTGGTGAGCGTGGTTACGAGAACACGCTCGCCTTTGCTTGCGCGATCCTTGATCTCGCCCAATAAGTCGTCAACCTGGCCCGACACGGGACGCACCTCCACTTGAGGATCCATGAGCCCGGTCGGGCGAATCAGCTGCTCGACGAAGACGCCCTGCACCTTCTCAACCTCGTACTCGCCCGGTGTGGCGGAGACGTAGATGATCCGATGAATGTGTTTGTCGAACTCCTCGAACTTGAGGGGCCGGTTGTCCAGGGCACTGGGAAGGCGGAATCCGTACTCGACGAGCGTCTCCTTGCGCGCGCGATCGCCGCGATACATCCCTTGCAGCTGGGGAAGGGTCTGGTGCGACTCGTCGATGACGAGCAAGAAATCGGGAGGAAAGTAATCGAGCAAGGTCGGTGGTGGTTCCCCAGCCTTGCGCCCGGACAGGTGTCGCGAATAGTTCTCGATTCCCGAGCAGAACCCCATCTGCTCCATCATTTCGAGGTCATAAAGCGTCCGCTGCTCGATTCGCTGCTTTTCTAGAAAGCGCGCTTCTTTATCGAAGAACTCGAGCCGATCGCGAAGCTCCTCGCGGATGCTTCCGATCGCGCGGCGCATCTGCGTCTGCGGCGTGACGTAATGAGAGCCTGGATAGATCGCGTAGCGATCGAGAACGCCCTTCACCCGGCCGCGAAGAGGGTCCACTTCCTTGATGGATTCGATATCGTCACCGAAGAACTCGACGCGAATCGCGGTGTCGTGCTCGTACGTAGGAAATATCTCGACCACATCCCCGCGGACGCGAAACGTACCGCGGTGAAAATCGACATCGTTTCTCTCGTATTGAATGTCGACGAGCTGGCGGAGGAGTGTGTCGCGGCGGAGCTCCTCGCCAACCGCAAGCGTCATGACGAGGCCGTGGTAGCTCTCGGCACTTCCGATTCCATAAATGCAGCTCACGCTTGCTACGATGATGACGTCACGTCTCGACAGGAGCGCAACCGTCGCCGAATGGCGCATGCGGTCGATCTGATCGTTGATGATCGAGTCCTTGTCGATGAACGTATCGGTTGAAGGTATGTAAGCCTCTGGCTGATAATAATCGTAATAGCTTACGAAATATTCGACGGCATTCTCTGGAAAAAGCTCACGCATCTCGCCGTAGAGCTGAGCGGCAAGGGTCTTGTTGGGTGCAAGGATGAGCGTGGGTCTTCCGAAGCGACGGATGACGTTGGCGATCGTAAACGTCTTGCCGGAGCCGGTAATCCCCAGCAGGACTTGATCGCGCTCGTTGCGTTCGAGCCCGCGCAGAAGGTGCTCGATGGCCTGCGGCTGATCGCCTTTCGGCTCGAATGTCGTGGTCAACCGGAACGGAGAATGCATGGTCAAAAGGGAACTATCGCGGTGATTACCGGCGCGCGCAAGTCGGGGTTGCCGACGACTGGGGCCGGCCCGGCTCAGGGTGACCGCATTCGCGCGGCGCGGCGAGTGGTATATTGCCCGGCCGGCCAATGCCGGTACCAGATTGCGTGCACGACCGGCGCCCCGTCGACGGGAGACACGTCTTGCGCGATCCCGCCAACCACTCGCACGAGCGACCGTTGTCCCACCGCCAGCGGACCGATGTCGTCGTCGGCACGCAAGGCCACAAGCGCCCAAAGAACACCGAAGTCTTGGTCGCTCACCGTCACGCGACAGGAATCGTCGTCGGCGCTGCGCTCGCAGACATTTCGCGGCTCGAGCGAGCGTGCCGCTAACCTTAGGAGCGCCTGCCCGCCGGGGCCGACGGCACGCCGATCGACGACGCCGAAGAGCACGACATTGCCCCGTCGCCAATCGTCAGGCCGGCGAGCCAGTCCGACGGGGTCGTATTCGCGCGCCCCCGCCACGATGTCGCGCTCCGAGCCGAGTGGGCGGTACTGCGGCGAATGTCCGTAGATGCCCGCCCCACCGCAACCGGCTAGCAGCAGGGCCGCAGCGACGATTCGGGGCGCTGTCATGGATGTCGCATTGGCGGGTCCCCGCAAGCGCACGAGCCTACGTCGGCTCCGCCTGACGACGCGAGACGATTCGAAGAGCGAGCTCGAGCGCCACGAGCGCGAGCAAAGCGATGGCGACGGGACCGCTCGCGTCGACCGACCCTCGTCGATCGCGGACGGTCGGCGCGGTCGCCTCGGGCTGAGTAGAGCGCGGGCGCATGTCGAGCTCACGCAGGATTGGAGCGGCAATCCGGGTCTCAGACTTTCCATCAACCGTAATGCGGTAGGCGCCAATCCGGGGGGGGACGATGCGAATCATCCCACCGTCACGCGTCATCGCAACCGGTCCGCCAGGACCCTGAACGAGAACTTGACCAGCCCCAGGGAAGCCCCATGAAGTGCCAACGTCGCTCCGCAGGGGGGCGGAGCGCTCGCGCGCGCTCCGGACCCAGGCGTCGAGCAGCGCCAGGAACGCGGGACGGAGAGCCAGATCGCTCGCATCAATCGAAAGGGGCAGAGTGACGATCCATGCTTCGCCGCGGCCCATCGCGCGGCGCCCGACCAACAAGGCACCGTCTTCCCAGGATACGACGGGCTCGAAAGCCCCGACGTCCTCGGGGCTAAGCGCCGCTCGACGCGGGGCGCTGAGGTCGACCAAGGTGGCCTCGCTACCGGCCAACACCCCCGCATTTTTCGGCGAAGCTCCGCGTGCCCTGGTCTCTTTCCATGAGACAGGGTGCATCGCGATCGGCTCAAGCGTAGCACCCAAGGGAGCCGCAGCCGCGTGTGGTCCGAGCGCCAATAGAACGACACCTCCGCCATCAATGAACGCGGCGACCGCGTGCCGCTGCTCTGGAGTAAGCCCGGGAGGATCATCGATGATCAATCCGAGATCCGCCGAAAGATCCTCGACGCGATCGGGGGTCGCGGGGACCGGAGCGACATCGACGTCGACCTTGAGCGCTCCGAGGGCTCGCTCGACGAGCGGCGGACCTCCCGTAGCGACGGCCTCGTTGCCGACGTCGGCGACCACCGCGATCACTTGGCGTCCGACCTCCGCAACCACCGGGGCCGTGTCGTCGGACGC
>Ga0116125_1000028_pt1 | contig 46079 bp, 34 predicted proteins | sample June2015DPH_16_1_2_FD_89729 | JGI IMG/M metagenome (GOLD analysis project Ga0116125, IMG submission 89729) | Peatland microbial communities from SPRUCE experiment site at the Marcell Experimental Forest, Minnesota, USA - June2015DPH_16_10 | ecosystem: Environmental > Terrestrial > Soil >...
CAAAGCCGATCGATCCGCCTGGATGTCCATCGAATCGGTAGCCGACTGGAACGCTGAGAATCCGGCGCAAGGGTAAGCAATGAGCACAGGACCCACACCTATCGGTATTATCGCCCAGGAGTACGTCCAGAACTTCGTGCAGGGCGAGATCAACGAAGCCAACAGCAATGCCTACGCCAACTACCAAAACGTTTTCAGCAATTGGGCTATTCAGCAAATCGGAGCGCCGCCCGCGCCGCCGCAACTGAAAGTGCTGAACCAGGCCCTTGCGCTCCAGCTATTCATCACCTATAGCAACACGGCTTACCAAGGCGCGATTGGTTCCCAGGTTGCCCTATTGGACCTTAGCTCGGCTATCTCGACAGTTCAAGCCGCGCCGATTCAGTCGCCGCCCCCGGCCATTCCGGCGCCTCCCAGTGATCCTGTAGGGCCACCAGATGGTAGCTTCGTTACCATCGGTGCTCAGACCTACAATACCTACTACAATGTGGCCGGCGAGACTCCGGCACAGTATCCCAACGGCAGCAAGTTCACAGACTCCCGTGGGACTTTCCTGCACATAGAAAACGCCACACCTTTCGGGATCAGCAGCCGCTGGGCGCTGATTCCGTCGGCCGCTCCGGCAACAACGTTTACAACGACAACCTGAATGGCCACCATAACCACTAAATCGGAATCGAGTCGATAGTCAGTCAATTGGCGAGTTTGATCGTATTCAAACTTCGCCACGTTATTTTCATCAGTCAACCAAATCCAACAGGAACTCAAGGAGATCAAAACAGAAATGGGAACTCAAGGAACGACACTAAGCCAAGTGCAGGCATCACTCGCCACACTTCAATCCACCGCGTCCACTCTGATCACGGACGTAGCCTCGGCAATCTCTGACATTACGGCTCTCGGTCAGCAGATTACTACACTACAAGCTGCAGGCGGAGCTTCACCCACGGACCTAGCTGCGCTCAACACGACTATTCAGGGAATCACCAGCAGCCTTAGCACGTCCACCAGCGGATTGGCCGCTGTTCTTCCGGCAGCTCCAACCACCAGCAGCACGGCCGGCCCAACCACAACGCCGCCGACGACAACGACATAGCGAACCTCCCTGCCTTGGGCGACCAGGGCATCGATAGAAACCCATTGGCCTTCTCCTTGCGAATCGGAGGTCCTCCCGAACAGCCAGTGGGTTTCTAGTCCCCAGCCCCCAGTCCCCAGCCCCCGTCTTTGCTAGACTCGATGATTTAGAGGAGTCGCATGCTCGAAAATTCCAACCCCACCCGCCGTGATGTCGTAAAAGCCGCCGGCGTTGCCACTGCCGCAGTCGCTGTCGCCGGTCTCGAAAGAGCGCCCGCCATTTTAAAGGTACATGCCGCATCCGATCAGATGAAATACGGCGTCATCGGGCTCGGCGGCCGCGGCGGCTATCTCCTGAAACATCTCACCAAGGTTGACAACGGACGATGCGCGGCCATCTGCGATTTTGACGACGCGAAATTAGATAAGGCCGCCGCAACCATCGGCACCAGTCCCTCCAAATACAAGGACTATCGCGAACTGCTGGCCGACAAGAACGTGGAAGCGGTAATCATCGCAGTGCCGCTGTTTGAGCACTACCAAATCACCAAGGATACGCTGCAGGCCGGCAAACACACCTTCTGCGAGAAGAGCCTGGTCTTCAAGCCCGAGGAAATCCACGCGCTCCGCGCGCTCGTGCCGCAATATCCCAAACAGGTTTTGCAGGTCGGCCTGCAGCGCCGTTATAGCAAGTTCTATCAGACCGCCAAGGAGCTGGTGGATAAGGGCGTGCTTGGCGATGTCACCCACATTCACGCGCTGTGGCACCGCAACCCCGGCTGGGTGATGAATGGCTTCAACTGGCGGCTATACCGCGAATATTCGGGTGGCTTGGCTGCTGAGTTGGCATCGCACCAGGTGGACGTTGCGGATTGGATCTTCGGCGGTTCGCCCGAATTTGTAATTGGCCTGGGAGGATTGGATACATGGAAAGACGGCCGCGATGTCTTCGATAACATCCAGCTCATCTACCAATATCCGAAGGGCCGCAAGCTCACATACAGTGCCATCTCCACCAACCACCACCTGCCCATTCTGAATAACACGCGTCCGGAATTCGGCGAAGTGATCATGGGAACCGCCGGAGCGCTGGAAATTACTGTCGGTGACGGCGAATCTACCATGCCCACCGCGTTGTGGTACCGCGAGCCGGAAAAAGTAACGGCGGCGCAAAAGGCCGAAGGCAAAGCTCCGGCAACATCGGCGGGCGCAAGTTACGCGCTCGGTGGATCAACCAAAGGATTCCCCATCGCAATGGCGACTGACCAGTTGGTAGTGGGTCCGAACGATTCCTTCCTGGAGCGGGAGAAAAAGCACGCGCAGCGCTGGCTCTATGGAAAGGGCATCATGGCCGACGACGAAGAACGCAACCCGGTGGAGACTCAAATGGAAAGCTTCTTCAACGATTGCCATTCGGGCGGCCATCCCAAAGCCGATCTCGAAATCGGACTGCGTGATTCCACCGCCGTTATCCTTTCGAACCTCTGCATGGATCAGGAACGCCGCGTCTACTTCAAGGAAATGGACACGCTCGGCGCCGATGTCACAGCGCCGCAAATGGCGGCGAATCTCGCGGCTTCTCAATCGAGCTACACTAAGTCGCTCGCGGCTAAGAAGAAGGCTTCGTAAGTGGGCTGGTCAACTTTTCGAAATCGCCACGTCGCGCAAATCGAAAATGACGGCATGCGCGTCACAGTAACGGCCGAAGGCGGCCACGTTGCCGAAATCCTGCACAAGCAAACTGGAATAAACCCGCTTTGGATTCCGCCCTGGCCATCCATCGAGCCTTCCACCTACAGTTTGGAAAAACATCCCGAATACGGCAACGACGCCGAAAGCAAGCTGCTCTCGGGATTGATGGGCCACAACCTGTGCCTGGATCTTTTCGGCGGCCCGTCGCCCGAAGAAGCGGCCGCCGGGATGACGGTGCATGGCGAGGCTTCCATCGCGCGCTACAAGATTTCATTCACGGAAAAAGAGCTAAATGCGAGCTGCGACTTGCCCGCCGCCCAGCTTCACTTCGAACGCCGCATCCGGCTGGAGGGCCAGTGCGTCCTGTTCGCCGAAACGGTAGAGAACGTTTCGATTCTCGATCGCCCCATCGCCTGGACCGAGCACGTCACCCTGGGTCCGCCGTTTCTCGAAAAAGGTGTCACGCAGTTCCGCGCTCCCGGATCCAAAGGCCACACCCTCAGCACCAAGCAGGATTTCGATTGGCCGGTAGCGGCGCGCAAAGACGGCGCCAAAGACGATCTGCGCGTGTACACCAACGCGCCGGAGTCCGGCACGTTCGACAGCGTCCTGATGGATCCACATCGCGACCGCGCTTTCTTCTTCGCTTTTCATCCCAGGAATAAAGTGCTGTTCGGTTACGTATGGAACCGCTCTGATTTTCCGTGGCTCGGCCAGTGGACGGAGAATTACGAACGCAAGCTGCCGCCCTGGAGCGGCCGTACTCTGACCAAAGGCATGGAGTTCGGCGCATCGCCAGTGGCTGAGAGCCGCCGCCAGATGATCGAGCGGCATACTTTGTTCAGCGTTCCTGCCTACCGCTGGATTCCGGCCAAAACAAAACTGCACGCTGAATATTGCGCCTTCATCACCGTGGCGGATTCAATCCCAAATAGTCTGGAAGAACTCCAGGTCCACATTCCCGCCTGAAACGATCACGCCGGTTTTTCCCAGGCCTCCCGGCAATTTGTGATGGAACAGCGCGGCGGCTGCAACCGCTCCGCTGGGCTCAACCAGCATTTTCATCCGCGTCAGCAAGAATCGCATGGTTTCACGGATCTCCTTGTCGCTCACCAGCACGACATCCTCGACATGTTTTTGGATGATGGGAAACGTCAGCTCTCCAGGCTTCGTCGCCCGTAATCCGTCGGCAACCGTCAGCGGCATTGGAATCTCGACGCGCGATCCCGCGCGAACAGAGAGATACGTGTCGTTAGCGTCGTGCGGCTCCACGCCAAATACCCGAATATCGGGGCGCAGTGCTTTGGCGGCAATCGCGCAGCCGGAGATCAATCCTCCGCCGCCGATGCAAACGATTAGCGTATCGAGATCCGGTACTTCTTCAAGCAGTTCCAGCGCCGCCGTGCCTTGGCCGGCGATGGTCCAGGGATGGTCGTAGGGCGGCACCAAAGTCGCGCCGGTCTCTTCCGCTATCTTTCTGCCTATGGTTTCGCGGCTGCCGAGCATTCGGTCGTACGTTACAACTTGCGCTCCATAACCGCGCGTAGCTTCGAGCTTCGATTTCGGTGCATCCACCGGCATCACAATAGTGGCCGGAATCCCGACCGACGCGGCAGCAATGGCCACTGCCTGCGCGTGATTTCCCGAAGAGTAACTAACCACGCCGCGGCTCAACTCATCCTTGGGAATGGAATATACAAAGTTCGCCGCGCCACGAATCTTGAACGCGCCACCGTGCTGAAAGTTTTCACACTTAAAGAAAGCGCTGGCGCCAGCCAACTTATCAAACGTCCGCGAAGTAAACACCGGCGTCCGATGCGCAATCCCCTGAATCCGCTCGGCAGCCCCTCGAATATCCTCAATCGTTATATCCGTGTTCATCCGTGTTCATCCGTGTTCATCCGTGTTCATCCGTGTGCATCCGTGGCCAAAACAATAACAGTATCTACCGCATCGCGCCCGGCCGGGAGCCGCAACAACGTTCCGCCATCCACTTGCCGGATCTCCACATTCTGCCCGCTGCCCAGCACCGTCGCACTCCGCACGTTCGCCAATTTCGGCAGCGCCAGCAACTCATCGCTCCAATCCAGCACATGCACGTAGATCTTTCCGTCTTTCTGCGTCGTCACGCCCCACGGCCGCGGCGTCACCGGTCCTCCCCGCGTTCCATAAACCGATTCGCCGTTTTTGCGCAGCCATTCGCCCATGGCATGCAGGTTCTGGATGAACTCCGGTTGAATCTTCCCGTTCGGCATAGGGCCAACATTGAGCAGGAAGTTCGCATTGTTGCCAGCTGCCTTCACCAGGTATTGAATCAACTGCGTGGGAGTCTTGAAATGTTTGTCGTTGCTGTTGTAACCCCACGCATCGTTCATCGTCTCGCAAGTCTCAAGCGGCAGCGCTCCGATTTCCGACTTGCCGCTAAACCCAGTCGTATTCTTTCCCGGCAAATCCTTCTCGAACATCTGAAAATCTTCGCCATCGAACGGCTTCAGGTGATGATTGCTCCCCACCATCGCGGCAGGCTGCAGGCTATGAATCATCCCGTATGTCTTCGACAATCGCCAGTCGGCATCCGGCCGGTCCCACATGCCGTCGAACCAAATGCCCGCGATCTCGCCATAACCGGTCAGCAATTCGCGAAGCTGGTTGTCCATGTAGTCCAGATATTTGTACCAATCGCCCTTCTCCGGACGGCCGCTGGTCACGCCAGTGCGCCCGCGCGGAAAGTAATCGGTATTGTGCCAATCGAGTTGCGAATGATAAAAGAACAGCTTGATGCCTTGCCGATGGCATTCGTCCGCCAGCATTTTGAGTACGTCCTTGTGGTACGGCGTGCGATCCACAATGTCCCAATCGCTCTGCTTGGTTCCCCACATGGCAAACCCATCGTGATGCTTGCTGGTGATAGTGATGTATTTCATCCCAGCGTCTTTCGCCATCGCCACCCATTCCGCGGGATTGAACTCGGTGGGATTGAACTGCGCCGGCAGCTTTTCATAATCCGCCACCGTGATCTTCTCGTTATTCATCACCCATTCACCCCGGCCGAGAACGCTGTAAACGCCCCAGTGGATAAAGAGTCCAAACTTCGCGTCCTGGAATCCCTGGCGCGCTTTCAGATTGTCCGGCGTAGGTTGGTAGTTTTGCGCCATAACGGCGGAACCTAACAGCATCAGAAGAAATTGTTTCATATCAGTAACCGGCCTTTTTGTTGACTAAATTCAGAAGCGGTTGTCCGGCGCGGAAGCGCCCGAAATTCTCGATGAAAACATGCATGGCCAGGTCCGCCCAGCCCACCGTGTGATCGGCCGAATGCGGCGAGAGCAGGAGATTCTCGAGGCTATAGAATGGATGGCCTTCCGGCAGCGGCTCTTCGTCGAAAACATCCAGCGCAGCGCCTCGAATGCGCTTCGATGCGAGCGCGGCGATCAGGGCCGATTCCACAATCACCGGGCCTCGGCCGAGATTGATGATCACAGCAGAAGGTTTCATGACCGCCAGCTCCGCCTCCCCGATCATGCCTCGCGTCTCGGGCGTCAGCGGAGTTGTCACCAGCACATAATCGCTGATGGCCAGCATATCGCGTAAACCCTCGGGCGCGTAAGTTCGCTCGAGATCGGGATCCTGATTCGACAGCGCTGCTCTTCTGCGCACGGCCATCACTCTCATTCCGAAAGCTCGCGCCAGCCGCGCTGATTCGCGTCCGATGTCGCCATAGCCCACGATGCCGAGCACCTGGCCGCGTAACAGTTCGATATCGAATTGTTTCCATTGCCCGGCTTGCTGATTGCGGACTAGCCGCCGCAGATCCTTCGCGAAAAACAGCATGGATGCGATGGCAAATTCCGCGAGAGAAGCGGTGAAGACGCCTCTTCCGTTGGTCAGCGGCACTGGGCTCTCCACCAGCTCCGGGAACAAAATCTTCTCCACGCCGGCCGACATCGAATGTACCCATCGGACCTCGCTTGCGAGGGGAAAAACCATGCGGAGAAGATCGCCTTCCGAGCTGCCCACCAGAATCACTTCCGCACTCGCAGCATTAGCAGTGGCAAACTCCGGATCATTTCCCGTCAGAACGTCCACTGGCTTGGGAAGCCGGCCGAGGAGCCGGAGGTAATCCGCCGCAGGATTCGAAAGTACTAGAAGCTTGATGGGTGCCATCCAAAGAAGGAAGATAGCACGGCGCTTATGGGACGCGTGCGATCATTTTCTGGACACGATGTTTCTCCTCGCGGTTCCAATCGGACAGAGCTTCCACATCTTCGAATCGCACGATCTGGAATCCCAGGAAAGCTTGCAGCACGCCGTTATCCGGCGATGAGCCATTTTCGTAGACCACCACGCCTCCGGGTCTCAAAGCTCGCCGGAATACAGTAGCGTCGTGAGCAGTGAGATCGCGGACATAGGTCACGACAATCAGATCCCATTGCGTGGCGCCAAAATCGAATTGGTCATCGCGCGCCACGATCGCGTGAATTTTCACGCCCACGCTGGCTGCATTCTTCTTGGCAATTCGAATCGCTTCTTCCGCGGGATCGAACCCAGTCACATCCCAACCTTGCTGCGCCAGAAATACAGCATTGCGGCCCTGTCCCATTCCGAAATCAAGAGCGCGGCCAGATTTGCGCCCTTGAATCGCACTTACTAATAGAGCGTTGGGTTGCTCGGTGAAGATAGGCTTGTCGCCGGCGAAAATCTTGCTCCAGAAAGGCCCCACTCCATCCGGGCGATGGTAACAACCCGACCAGATCATGTCCATCCGGCGGTTGACTTCCGGTTCCGTCACGCCCTCATGAAGCAGCTTGTCGCGATATGGATTAATCAGATCGGCCGGCCTGCTATTGGGTGGTTGCACTTTGAGCCATTCGAGGAACGCCTTCCAATTCGCCTCGTCCGTGGTGGTCCTCTGTCCGAAGACCAGTGCCACCGCGAGAAACATCCAGATCAACGCCCGCATCGGTTTAATAGACGTCAAGGTCCTTGGCGGATCGAACGGTGCCCAGATAGGTCCTCCGGACTTCCTTCAGCAGCGCTTCATCTTCGACGCTGCCCCACACCTGATGATAGACAACCAGAAGCTTGGGCTTCGCCTGGTTTGCGATTTCCGCCACCTGCGCCGTGGAAGTATGGAACTGGCGCATGTACTCCGGCCAGTCCACGCTGTTGCGGCGGCCGTGCTCCGGCTCAGTCTCCGAGTAAACTTCATGCAACAGCAGGTCGCAGCCTTTCGCAGCCTCAAGCAGCGCGGGGCTCGGCGAGCAGTCACCCGAAATGACGATGGAACGGTCTGGTGCATCGATGCGATAGCCAAAGGCCTGCGGCCAGGAGCCATGGTGGACGGGAAAGGCCGTGATCTTCAATCCGCTATCGCGATAAACCACGCCCGGCTCTATCTCGTGAACGGTGACTTTGTAACCGGTTTCGTTGCCGTGCTCCAGGCCGTGGACGCGAATATCGATATCTTGCTGCCAGGCTGCCTCAATATGATCCACCATGGCTTTGGTGCCGGGCGGGCCAAACAGGTCCAGCGGCGCGGTTCGTCCGAGCACCCAAGGAGAGAAGATAATATCCGGCAGGCCTAGCGTATGGTCGGAGTGCAGGTGAGTAAGAAAAACGCGACTGAGCCGTGGAGCGGCGAGGGCCGGGATGCCGTGGACCCGAGACGCAGCAGCAGCGCGGCGGACTACTCCGGGACCGGCATCAAACAGGTACGCTTGATCGTTCGAGATGACGGCGACTGCCGGACCGGAGCGATCCGGATCGGCCCGCGGCGTGCCGGTTCCGAGAATCACTATCTGTGTACCGGCGAAAGCGTGGAGGCAGGTCAGAGTCAAGAGCAGCAAACAGCGCATCGTGCTCATTATTGCACCGCACTTCTCAACCCTAGCCCCAAGCCGCCAGTGCCAGTTGCGCGCCCTCGTGCCGCAGCAGCCACTGCTTGCGTTCTAAGCCGCCTCCGTAGCCTGTCAACGATGTGGTTCCGATCACTCGATGACAGGGCACGATCAGCGAGACCGGATTCACAGCATTCGCGTGCCCCACGGCACGTGCTGCTTGCGGATTTCGAAGAATCTTGGCGAGTTCCCCATACGTGCGCGTCTCCCCCGGCGGTATGTTGCGCAGTTCCTTCCAGACGCGCTGCTGAAAGGGGGCGCCGCCCAGGGTCACTTCGACAGAATCAAAGACGTGCAAATCACCCGCGAAGTATTTCTTCAAGACAGACTTTAAACCATGCGGATCGTTTCCACGTCGCAATTCGAACGATCCAAAACGGCGCTCGAATATTGGGCCCCAGCGCTTTTCATAGCCTTCGAATCCGAGCCCACAAACGCCGTCGGCAATGGATGCAAATACGATGCGGCCGATGGGTGATTCAAACTCGTCGTAATCCAGCAACATAGTTTTCACTCTTTCTAGTGCAAACTTTCCCATAAATACATGGCTGCATAGGAACGCCACGGACGCCACGCTTCGGCGATTTCCGCCAGCCGCTTTTCGGACGACAATCCCGCAGCCTTCAGCAAACCGAGATCGGACGCCGGAAACGCATCCGGATCGCCCAATGCGCGCATGGCAATATAGTTCGCCGTCCACGGACCGATTCCGCGCAGTTCACACATCCGGCCTATCATCTCTTCGCTCGTTACGGACCCATCAAATCGGATGCAGCCGTCCGCCACTGCTCGTGCAAAACCGCGAATCGATTCCGCGCGCGCTTTCGGTATCCCGATTACAGTTAGATTCTCGTTAGCCAATATCTCCGGCTTGGGCGGTCCGAAGCGTTCTACCAATCGGCCGGCGAGTGTTGTCGCGCCTTTCACCGTGACCTGTTGTCCGAGCATGGCTCGCACGGCCAGCTCGAATCCATCCCAACAGCCGGGCACGCGCAGCCCCGGATGCCGCTTGACCACCGTCTTCAGTGGCGAAGATTTTCCCAAATGCGCGGCGATCTCGAAGGTGTTGGCCCGCAGATCGAACAGGGAGCGGATCTGTTCGGCGGTGGAACGCAGGCTCTTGACGTTATTGGGCGTGATACGCGCAACCAGACAATTCTTCGCCGCGCACTGCGTTATTTCGACGCCGGCTCGCCGGTATGAACTTGCATCCACTTGCTCCAGCCCAGGGATGGCGCGGGGCCCGATGAACCCGAGGAACGCGGTCCAATCATATGGCGGCCGGTAATGCAATTTCAATTCGATGGTTTCGGCTGGGGCATCCGGAGGCGCGAGCCGGCGTAGCTCCTTGGGGTTTCGCCGATAGGCGCTACGGAGCGCTTCGTTGAAACGCCGCAAGCTCGAGAATCCGGAAGCAAAAGCGATTTGGGAAAAGGGCAGGTTGGTTTCGGTGATGAGCCTCTTCGCGAACAAAACCCGGCGCGTTTGTGCCACCACCACGGGCGGCACGCCCACGTGCTCGAGAAACAGCCGCCGCAGGTGACGATCGGTGAGGCCAAGCCGCTCCGCCAAATCTTCTGTCGAGCCCTGGTCGAGAGCGCCGTCCTCAATTAGCCGCAACGCCCGATTTACCGTTGTGGAGGTCCCGGCCCAGACGGGAAGTTCCGGTGATACCTCAGGCCGGCAGCGCAAGCATGGCCGGTAGCCCGCTGAAAGCGCTGCCGCGGCGTTTGGAAAATATTCTACGTTGCGGCGCAGCGGAATCCGAGCCGGACAGATGGGACGGCAGAAAATGCGCGTGGACCGCACGGCGGTGAAGAATAATCCGTCGAATCGAGCGTCGCGCGCGCAGCCGGCACGATAACAGGCATCCGCGTCCATAAGGCGAGTATGCAGTATCGTGTCCGAATATACCAGCGGTTTTCGGACATGGTTGGCTTTCGCTAGCTGGCAGGGTGCATGGTGGCGACAGTGACTGGCGCCTCGTCCTTCGGCATCACGATCCAGCACACGATGTATGCGATAACCCCACAGAACGGCACCGGTAGAACGGTGAGCGCCAGCCAGAGGATTCGCACCAGAGTTACATCCAAACCGAAGTAACGTGCGAAACCGGCGCAAACGCCGCCAAGCTTGGCTTCGTTCATCGGCCGGGACAGGCGGTCCATTCTGGGCGTGGGCGCTGAGGAGCCTCGGCCGGTTGGGTTTCCACAGTCGCAACAAAATTTGTCGCGCTCTTTTAGCTCGATACCACACTTAGTACAGAACATGGCAGCACCTCGTCCATCATCATAAACGCATCTCGCCAGCGATTTGTTCCGTGGGTCGTGGGACAAGCCTCCGGCCTTGTCCGGTTTGTCAAGCCGGGGGCTTGCCCCACATTCAGAGCCGCGAAATCTTGCCTAGAATGACCGGTTTAAGCGCTCCCGTGGCGGATGGCAAATTGCCTGCTCGCCGCTGATGCGTTTCATACGCCAGGACGGCGAACAGGATGGCCTCTTTCGCATCCACGCCGATGCCGAACTCCGCCGAAGTTGTCACGCGAGGCTTCAAGACAGCTCGCAGGCGCTCCATCAAATAGACGTTATGCGCACCTCCGCCCGAGACGATCACTTCACGCGTGGCGGGATAGCGTTCGATGGCAAGCGCGATTGTTTGAACGGTCAGCTCAGTTGCGGTTGCCACATCGATGCCGGTTTTACGGACGAATTCCGCGCCGTATTGCTCGCGCCCGCAGGATTTCGGCGGGTCGCGATGGTAATAAGGGTCGGCTAGCAATTGATGTAATAGCGCTTGGTTCACGCTTCCGGCGCGAGCGCGTTCTCCCTCGCGATCGAACGGCGGCGCGAGTGCGTCCATCACCATGTTGCCAGGGCCGGTGTCGAATGCGATCACATCTTCCGGCCGGGCATTCGCTGGAATCACCGTGATGTTGCCAATGCCGCCGATATTGAGCGCGATGCGCGCGAGTTCCGGATGCCGGAAAAGCTGATAATCCAAGAACGGAACCAGTGGCGCGCCCTTTCCGCCGGCGGCGATATCGGCAGTTCGGAAATCAGAAATAGTTTCGATGCCGGTGCGTTCTGCGATTACGGCAGCCTCGCCGATCTGCATCGTGCTCGCTACTTTGTGGCCTAGAAATTCTATCGGTTCGCCTTCATGGAAGATGGTCTGGCCATGCGATCCGATCAGCTCGATGGTTTCGAGCGGAACCCCGGTCGCGCGCAAGGCATCCGCGAACAGTTCGCCTAGCAGGAAGTTCAATCGCGCGATGGCTGCCGTATGCGTTTCGGCATTTGAAACCGAGAGGATTGCCTTGCGAACCTCCGGCTCGTAGGGAACGGTTTTCGATGCCAGCATTTGGATGGTCTCGCCGATATCCACCACGGCGACATCGATGCCATCCACCGAAGTGCCGCTGATCAGACCCGCGACTCTCATCTCAGGTCCAGAGCGTCGGCATGAGTGCCGACGCGGCACGCAAGAGTGCGTGCGCCACGGTTACAGCTCAACGTTTTAGCTCCTGCTGGAGATCGTTTAGTAGTTGCAGGGCTTCGATGGGCCTGAGCTCATCCAGCTTCAGGTTGCGGATGCGTTCGGCGATTTGATAATTTACCGGCTCGAACATCTGGATCTGCATGGGAGCTGCCGGGCGCGGCGCCAGCTCTTCGGTGACGGCTTGTTCCGACCGTTCGTGTAACGCGAGAATCTCCCTCGCTCGCTCGATCACGGACACTGGCAATCCCGCGAGACGCGCTACTTCGATTCCATAGCTGCGGTCGGCGCGGCCCGGTTCCACTTTACGCAGGAAGATCACCTGGTCGCCGGCTTCCTTCACCGAAACATGTAAATTGCGGACGCCCTGCATCTGGTCCGCCAGCTCCGTCAGCTCATGGTAATGTGTTGCGAAAAGCGTGCGGGCGCGGATGCGCTGATGGATGTGTTCGATCACGGCCCAGGCTAGCGAGAGTCCGTCGTAAGTCGCCGTGCCCCGGCCGATTTCATCCAGCACCACCAAACTGCGCGAAGTGGCAGTGTTTAAAATCACGGCCGTCTCGGTCATCTCCACCATAAATGTGGAACGGCCGCGCGCAAGATTGTCGGCCGCGCCGATGCGCGTGAATACGCGATCCACCAGCGATAACATCGCCGAATCGGCCGGCACGAACGAGCCAACTTGAGCCAGAATCACGATGGTCGCGGCCTGCCGCAGATACGTGGACTTTCCACCCATATTCGGGCCCGTAATCACCGCGATGAATTGCGATTCCGTGTCGAAGTAAAGATCGTTGGGGATGAAGCGCGTCGCTTCTTTTTCGGTCAACTTTTCGATCACGGGATGGCGTCCGGCCACGATGCGGATCTCGCCGGAATCGGAAAAACCCGGCCGAGTGTAACGATTTTCCGCGGCTACTTGTGCCAGCGCGCAGGTTACGTCGAGCTCCGCAATCGCCGCGGCGGTCTGCCTGATTCGCGTGGCGTGCTCGGCCGCAAACAACCGCAGTTCCTGGAAGATCTGGCGCTCCAATACCAGCATCTTTTCTTCCGCATCCAGAATCTTGCTCTCCAGTTCCTTGAGCTCGGGCGTAGTGAACCGTTCGGCGTTCACCAGCGTTTGTTTGCGCTCATAGTCGGTGGGCGCATGATGCAGGTTGGCCTTCGAGATCTCGATGTAGTAACCGAAAACATTGTTGAAGCGAACTTTGAGCGATTGTATTCCAGTGCGGCTGCGCTCGCGCGTCTCAATCTCGGCGATGTATTGGCGGCTATTGCGGCTGATATCTCTGAGCTCATCGAGCTCGGCGTGATAGCCGGCGCGGATGGTTCCGCCGTCAGCAAGATTCGCGGGAGGCTCCTCCGCGATCGCCGTCAAGATGCGGTCGCGCACCTCGGGAATTTCGTCGAGCGCGGCACAGATCCCAGCCAACCGAGCCGACTCCAGTGCCACGCCCTGCTCTTTCAACTTGGGCACCAGCGCCAAGGATCGCGCAAGGGCCAGCAGTTCCCGAGGCCCGGCCGTTCCGAGTGTCAGTTTCGCGAGCAGGCGCTCCAGATCCAGCACGCCCGCCAGCAGTTTCCGGATTTCGGCGCGCGCGATGGTGGATTCAAGAATCTCTTGCAAAGCATCCAGCCGCGCTTCGATCTCCTGGATCTCCAAACACGGCCGTAGCAGCCGATGCCGCAACAAACGGCCGCCCATGCCGGTGCAGGTTTGATCCAGCACGTGGATTAGCGTGGATTCTTTGCTCTCGCCGGCGAACAGCGGCTCCAACAATTCAAGATTGCGGACCGTGACCGAATCCAAAATCATGGAATCGCCGCGATCGTAATAGGACGGGCGGTCCAAATGATCCAGTGCGGATTTCTGCGTGTCGCGCAAATAGTGCAGAATCGCACCGGCGGCCGAAACCGCTAGCGGCCGGCCATTTAGGCCGCAACCGTCCAGCGACAGAAGCCGGAAGTGATCGCGCAGAGCGCGGTCGGCATAATCCAAATTGAAAACCCAATCTTCGATCGGAGTTTGCAATCCCGAGAGCCCGGTTATGGATTCCGCAGCCAGTACTTCGCGGACGTTCAGGTTCTCGAGCGCGGCGTTCACTTCGGCGCCAGACATTTCTGTAGCGCGGAATTCTCCGGTGGAGATATCCACGTGCGCTACTCCGGCACGCTCGCCGTTGCGGCAAACCGCGGCCAGATAATTATTTTCGTGCGAGCGCAGCAGCGACGATTCAGTAGCGGTGCCAGGCGTCACCACGCGAGTTACTTCGCGCTTCACCAGCTTCTTGCCGGCGCCGGCTTCCTCCATCTGATCGCAAATGGCTACGCGATATCCTTTTTGGATCAGCCGCGAAAGATAGCCTTCGGCCGCGTGATAGGGCACGCCGCACATGGGAATAGGCTCGCCCTTTTCCTTGTTGCGCGCGGTAAGCGTGATTTCGAGTTCGCGCGCCGCGGTGACGGCGTCATCATAGAACAGCTCGTAGAAGTCGCCTAGCCGGAACATCAACAGGGCATTGGGAACCTGCTGTTTGATGGCGTGATACTGCCGCATCAGCGGCGTGGAGTGGGACTCGGGCGCGGCGCGGTCCGCTCCCGAATCAGGCATAGATTCCGCGCGTCTGGAGGGCGAAGGCCACGCGATCGATGGCCAGCATGTAGGCCGCCAGCCGGTTGTGCACCGCATGCTTGTCCGCGTAGCCTATCACGTCCTTGAAACTGTTCACCATGATTTCTTCCAGACGGCCGTTCACCAACTGTTCGTTCCAGTAGTAGCCTTGGCGGTTTTGCACCCACTCGAAGTAGGAAACCGTTACACCGCCGGCGTTGGCGAGAATGTCCGGGATCACGAAAATTTTCTTCTCCGCCAGGATGGCGTCCGCTTCCGAAGTGGTGGGGCCGTTGGCGCCTTCGCAGATGATCCGGGCCTTAATCCGATCCGCGTTGGACGAGGTGATGACGTTCTCTTTCGCGGCCGGCAGGAACACTTCGCAATCCAGGAAGAGCGCTTCCTCCTTGTCAACGTCTTCGGCTTCCGCAAAGCCAAGAATGGAGCCGGTCTCGGTGCGGTGCTTCATCAATGCTTCCACATCCAGCCCGTGCGGATTGAAAACCGCGCCGTCGTATTCAATGACGCAGATGATCTTGAATCCGGCGCGAGTCATCAACTTCGCGGACATGCCGCCGACGTTACCGAAGCCTTGCACCACCACTCGCGTGGCGGAGGGTTCCAGACCAAATCGGCGTAGGGCCTGCATGGTGACGATCATGCAGCCACGTCCGGTAGCTTCCGGCCTTCCGCGCGATCCGCCTAGATCCAGCGGCTTGCCGGTAACCACGGCGGTGGAAGTCTGGCGCTTGTGCATGGAGTAGGTGTCCATGATCCAGGCCATGGTTTGCGGATTGGTGTTGACATCCGGCGCCGGCACATCGCGCTCCGGACCGATGATGTCCATGATCTCGGCCGTGTAGCGCCGCGTAATACGTTCCAACTCGCCGGGGGACATAAGATCCGGATCACAAATCACGCCGCCCTTGCCGCCGCCGAAGGGGATATTCACCACGGCGCATTTCCATGTCATCCAGGCTGCCAGGGCGCGCACTTCGTCGAGCGTGACGTCAGGGGCAAAACGTATTCCGCCTTTGGAAGGACCGCGAGCGATGGAATGTTGGACGCGATATCCGGTGAAGACTTCGAGCCGGCCGTCATCCAGTTGCACCGGGATGTGCACGGTCAACTCGAGCGCCGCAGTTCGGAGAACCTTGCACAAACCCTCATCCAGCTTCAGCCGCTGGGCGGCTTCATCGAATCGCGCGGCGGCGGAAAGCCAAGGGTTGATTTCATTGTCGACGGACTCGGTCGCTTCGAGAATCATGGGATGTGCCTCGCCTACATTGTAGCTGTAGGACAAGCCTGTGGCTTGTCCGGGGCAAGCCGGAGGCTCACCCTACCGCTTCTTTGCACGCTTCGCCCCCGGCACCTTGCCGATGCGAGCGTCCCGCGCGAGGACAAGTTCGCAGGCTCGTAGCGAGGTTTGCTCAAAATCCGGCGCATCGGCGGGAAGGATCTGCCAGCCCGTTACTTTGTTGCCCAACACTTTGATGGACCGCATGTTGGGGAACTCGCGCCGCAGACTTTCGTGATGCTCTTCGGTGGTAGCCAGCCACACGCCGTTGTCCGCGGTTTCGCCCGCCTTGTCGCGCAATATGAGAACAATCTTCTCACCAACGTAGATCGCGAGACACCCGAACATCGGACGGGTCCGGGGCGAGAGCGCAGCCATTGCGTCCAGCACGAACTCATGCGGAATGGTTTTGCGTCGCTTGACGGGAGGGTCTAGCGGGAGCGCACCGGGTCGTCCTTTGGGCATCGAAAACTAGGATACCGGGATTTCCAGCCGATGAGCCTAAATGGTCGTCCAGTAGAATAGGAGTAGTGGCTTAATGCTTTTTCGTCTGCATTTTTTTCCGGGGTTTTGTCTATTGATTCTAGGCCTCGGACTTCAAGTTCTGATTCTGGGTTTGCTTGCCGAGCGCAGGGTTCGCCGGGCGGTGCTGTTAGTAGCCGGCCTGGCCTCTACAGTGCTGCTGGTGTTGGGCTATCTTTTGGAGTTCCAGCGTGTCCTGCGGCATTTCCCGGTGTGGTGGTCCACGTGGCTGGAGTGCACCTCTATTCTTGAAACCATCTTACTGATCGGGTTTTCGTTGGCGCTTTTGGCGTGGCGGAAACCATCCGAATTCCGGCCAGCCCGCCGTAGCTTTCTTCAAACCGCGGCTGCAGGCCTCGCCATCGCACCGCTGGCCGGAGCAGGCTTCGGCATTTTGGAGCGCGGCCGCCTGCAAGTATCCGAAGTTAAAATCCCCATACCGAACTTGCCCAAGGACCTGGATGGTTTGCGGTTGGTGCAAGTCACCGATATTCATCTCAGCCCGTTCCTGAGCGAACGAGAACTTGCGCGCGCCGTGGACATGGCTAACGAAACGCGCGCGCACGTCGCCTTGGTGACGGGCGATCTCATCAGCCGCGTGGGCGATCCGCTGGATGCTTGCCTTAGTCAACTGGCCCGGCTGCGCGCGGACGCGGGCGTACTCGGCTGTCTCGGCAATCACGAGACATACACGGGAACGGAGGATTACGTAGCCGCCCAGGGCCGCCGCATCGGAATCGAATTTCTGCGCTGGGAATCCAAGCAGCTCCGCTTCGGCGCGGCCTCCATCAATTTCGCCGGCGTGGATTACCAGAAGTTTCGATCGCCCTACCTGGTAGGCGCGGAACGGTTGATCACGCCAGGCGCCATCAACATTTTGCTCTCGCACAATCCGGACGTTTTTCCGGTAGCCGCGGGGAAGGGGTTCGATCTCACCATCGCCGGCCACACGCATGGCGGCCAAGTGAATTTTGAAATTCTACATCAGCATTTGAATGTCGCGCGCTATTTCACGCGCTACGTCCTAGGGCTTTATCGAGAAGGCGCGTCATCGGTATATGTTTCAAGCGGCATCGGAACCATCGGCGTCCCAATTCGGTTGGGCGCGCCCCCCGAGATATCTCTCATTCATTTGTGCGCTACTTAATCCTGAGCGACATCCACGGCAACTGGGAAGCCCTGCAGGCGGTGCTGCGCCAGGCGCGATCGAAGTACGACAGCATTCTCTGCTGCGGCGACTTAGTGGGCTACGGCGCGGATCCAGATGCCGTCACCGAATGGGTCCGCGGCAACGTTGCGTCCATTGTGCGCGGCAATCACGACAAGGCAGCCGCCGGATTGGAAGATCTGGAGTGGTTCAATCCGGTGGCCAAACAGTCCGCTCTGTGGACGCAGGCGGCGATGAAATCGGAGAATATCGCGTACCTGCGCGATCTTACGAAGGGTCCCGAGCAGGTCAACGGGTTTCAAATCCTGCATGGTTCGCCGCTCGACGAAGACGAATATGTAGTGACCGCGCACGACGTGGCACAACTGGCGCCGTATCTGGATTCGCCGGTTTCCTTTTTCGGACACACTCACCTGCAAGGCGGATTCCTGTGTCATCGAAACGGCGTAGTGCCGTTCCCAGGCGTAGGTGAAGAGGCTCAGGATCGTGCGTTCGAGCTGGCCAACGATGCGAACTATCTGATTAATCCAGGTTCGGTAGGTCAACCAAGGGATGGCGATCCGCGCGCCGCCTATGCCGTGTATCAATCGGAGACGCGCCTGGTGACGCTATTTCGCGCGGAATACGATGTCGCAGGGGCGCAGAAAAAGATTCTGAAAGCGGGGTTGCCGGAATTGCTGGCGGCGCGGCTGGAGGCGGGAGTTTAGTGGAAAGCACCGGCTCCGTTGAACAGACCGTGGCGCACGCACTCTTCGGAACACAATAGGAAGAAGAATTATTTTCATGGCGTTCACACGAGTGTGAACGCGGCACGCAGGAGTGCGTGCGCTACGGATTTCCTCACGGTCGAGGTTGGGTAACGCCCCGCGAGCGTAGGAGTTGCTCGTAGATTTCTCCCATTCGTTCGGCGGATGCGCGGATCGAAAAACGCTCTTGCACGAACTTCGCGCCGGCGTCCGCCAGGCGCTCGCGCAGTGACTGGTTTTCTACAAGAACCTGGAGCGCCACGGCCAACCTCTCAACGTCGCCTGGTTTGAACAAGAGTCCTGTTTCGCCGTTCCGCACCAGTTCCGGATTGCCGCCTACGTTGGACGCCACCACCGGGCAGCCGCAGGCCATGGCCTCCATCAGAGCATTGGACAGGGCTTCCGATAGAGAGGGAAGCACGAATATATCCATGGCGCGCAGCCACTCTGTCACCTCGAACGTAGCGCGGGCAAACACGCAATCCTCGCGGATGCCGAGCGCGCGCGCTTTCGCCTGCAGCGGTTCCAGCATCGGGCCATCGCCGACGATCGCCAATTTCATGCCGGCCCGCAAGCGGCGCACGCGCGCGAAGGCTTCGAGCAGCGTGGACAATCCTTTTTCGGGCCTCAGGGCGCACACTACGCCGATCACGAAAGAGTCGGGCGCGAGTTCCGGTGGCCGGGGCGCTTCGCCGGCACGGAATGTTTCGAGGTCGATGCCGTTGTAGCAAAGCTGAATCCGGGCAGCGGGCACGCGCTTTTGCTGTTCTAGATGCCGCCGCACGAAATCGCAATTGACCACGATGCCGTCTACGAGATTGTCGGTCATGCGGACCAATCGGCGATAGCCGGGCGGGATCAGGTCCCGATGGGAGCGCTGGCTCGAGAGAACGGCGGCTGAAGTCAGGAATCGGCCGGCCGGTACTGCGAAAACCGTAGTTGGATAATCGAAGGTGTGGATCAGCCGAATTTTGTGGCGGCGGACGTAACGCATCAGCTGGAAGGCGCCCGACACCGCGCTCGGCGAGACAAAGGAGTATACGGGAAAATGGACAACTGGAACCCCCGCGGCTTCGAGCTCATGGCGGCCCGCACCCTCCGGCCGGAAGCAGCCGGCGTGGGGTTGAAACCGCGAGCGATCCAACGACTTTGCGATTTCCCGCAACTGTCGCTCGCTGCCGCCCCCTTCGAGTGCCCGCGCCATCAGCAAAACCGGCCACGGCATTAGAAATCTCGGGCCAGCCGGAGACTTGCCCCACGCTTGCGTGTCATACTGATGACGGGAATTTCGACCATTTGAACGCTGCTAAATCTCGCTGGCCGTACTTGGTGTTATTGCTCGTCTTCGCAGTATCACGCATTGTATATTATTGGCTGGGAGTCCGCTTTGACGCGCGGCCCCTGCTGACTTTTTTCCAGATTATCGATCCGGAGTTGTTGCGGCACCGGTTGCTCGAAAGCCTGTACTATGAGCATGCATTTCCACCTGGATTCAATCTTTACACGGGCATCCTGCTCAAGCTTTTTCCCGTTCACTACGCCACAGCATTTCATGTGCTGCACCTGATTTTGGGCGCGGCCATCGGCTGTCTTCTTTATCACCTCATGCGCGTATGCGGCGTACGTCCGGGCGTCGCCCTCGCCCTCGCGGCGCTGTTCCTGGTGAGCCCGGGCGTTGTAATGTTCGAGAATTTCTTTCTTTACGAATATCTGGTGGTGTTTTTGCTGCTGGCAACTGCTACCGCTCTGTATCACTTTTTTGAGCGGAAGAGCCCGGGCTATGCCGCCGCGGTTTGCGTCTCAGTGTTCCTATTGTTGCTGGTTCGGAGCCACGTTCAACTCATCTATCTGCTGCTGATATTCGCGTGCCTGGTGTATTTCGGCAAGTCCCGGCGCCGGGCCATTGTTTTGGCCGGCTGCATTCCCGTATTACTCGCGTCCGCTTACTACCTGAAGAACTGGATCTTATTTGGTACGCTCTCCGGCACCACCTGGATGGGGATGAACATGGACGTAATCACGTCGCACCAGTTAACTCCGCAGGAGGCACAAGTCCTGCTTCGCGCCGGCGTGATCTCTCCGGTCTCATTGATTGATGTCGGAGCGCCGCTTTCCGCTTACGCGTCCTTCATCACAACAGCGCCAGAGACCGGAATTCCCGTTTTGGATGAGCAGGTGACGTCGACCGGCGCCACAAACTTCGAGAACATCGCTTTCCTTCAGATTGAAAAGTATTATGTTCGGGATGGACTTGCGATTCTCCGGCACTATCCGCGCGCCTATTTGCGCTCCATCGAAAGGGCGTGGTTCTCGTACTTCCTACCGAGCGGGGACTTTCCGTTCTTCGATCTCAACCGCTCGAAAATCCAGCGGATTGACCGCTTCTTCAATGTCGTATTCTTCGGCCAATGGAAGGACGCTTCCGACCGGAAGCAGCTGCGCGCCATCGAGCAGAGCGGGCACAGCTTGGGCCTGATTCTCTATACCGGCACGTTTTTGATGATCGGTTTGCCGCTGCTATGGGCGGGCGGAATTTACTATTTGATCAACGGCTGGCGCAAGAAGACGCTGGATGGCGCTACTAGCGCGTTGCTGGTTTTTATGCTTTCCACCATTACCTACTTGACCGCAGTCGCCAATTTCCTCTCCTCGTTCGAGAACAATCGATATCGATTCCAGGTGGATGGCTTTTTTTTGATCCTGTTCGGCATGGCTTTGGAACAGGCGCGCCGCGGAGGCGCGGATGAACAGCTATCGAGTGCAGAGAAGCCGCTGGAGTTTAGCCGGCGCCGCCGCGAATATTGGGACAGCGTGGCGAGATCGCTGGACCATTCGCCCAGGATCCGCGCCTACTACCGGCAACGGCTGACCGAGATTTACCGGTTCCTGATTCCTCCCGGAATGCGAGTGCTGGAGTTGGGGTGCGGGGAAGGTGGGCTGTTGGCCGCGGTACGGCCGCGGGAAGGTGTGGGGATCGATTTGTCGCCGCTGATGATCGAACGGGCGCGGCGCCTGCATCCGGAATGCCGGTTTCTGGAAAATGACGTTCACGCTCCGGGACTACAGGAGAGATTCGACTTTATTATTTGCTCCGATCTGCTCAACGATGTTTGGGACGTGCAGCGCGTGCTGGAGCAAGCGGCCGGTCTCTCGCATTCCTCCACGCGCTTGATCATCAACACGTATAGCCGGGTTTGGGAACTTCCGAGAAGAATCGCGGAGAGCTTGGGAATTGCCCGGCGGCTGCTGCCGCAGAACTGGCTGACTACCGACGACATTGTCAATCTTTTGTATCTCGCCGATTTCGAAGTGGTCCGATCGTCTGTCGAAATCGTTTGGCCCATCCGCACGCCGCTTCTGGATAACTTGTTCAACAAATACGTGGGGCGGCTGTGGCCGTTTCATTATTTCGCGATGGCGAGTTTTTTGATCGCTCGGCCTCGGCCGAAGCCTGCGATGGCGGAAGAGCCGGTGGTGAGCGTGATTGTGCCGGCGCGCAACGAAGCTGGGAATATCCCGAACATTTTTGACCGCGTCCCGCAGATGGGCGGCGGGACCGAGCTGATTTTCGTGGAAGGAAATTCTACCGATGATACCTACGCGGCGGTGGAGCGCGAAATGGCGCGGCGGCCGGGAACGCGCGTGAAGTTGTTCAAGCAACCGGGCAAAGGCAAGGGCGATGCGGTACGTGTGGGGTTTCGCGAGGCTTCGGGCGAACTACTGATGATTTTGGATGCCGATCTGACAGTTCCTCCGGAGGATCTGCCGCGCTTTTACGAAGCCTGGCGATCCGGCAAAGCAGAATTCGTCAACGGCGTGCGCCTGGTTTATCCCATGGAAGAAAAGGCCATGCGCTTTTTCAATTTTTTGGGCAACAAGTTTTTCAGTCTGGCGTTTTCCTGGCTGCTCAGCCAGAGCATCAAGGACACGTTGTGCGGCACCAAGGTGCTGAGCAAGCGCGACTATGAAGTGATTGCCGCGAATCGCGCCTATTTCGGCGAGATTGATCCGTTCGGCGACTTCGATCTGATTTTCGGCGCGGCAAAGTACAACTTGAAGATTGTGGATCTGCCGATCCGTTACGCGGAACGCACCTACGGCGAAACCAATATCCAACGCTGGAGCCACGGATGGCTGCTGTTGCGCATGGTGGTGCTAGCGATGCGAAGGCTGAAATTTATCTGACGCCCGCGCAGCCTTCCAGATGCGACGGCCGTTTGTAGAGCTGCCACCACTCGGTCTGGGCGCATAGAACATACTGGGCCTGAATGCTTGGGAGATAATTCCGCATCAGAGCTGTGGTATCTTGTTCGGCGGCCGCCGGCCGCTTGGGCACCATCACGATGTCAGCCGCGCCGAACAGCCACTCTGGGGAAGGCTTGTGTTTGTCGCTGAAATGATGATTCAGGCTCATGCATGACGCCCCTCCGTGAGCTGGACGCCGCTCGAGCGCATAGGAGAACGGATTTGTCATGTCCAGTGTATATATTGTCTCCTCGGGTGTTGAGACGCTGCGAATCAAATGGATGCCGTCATTTAGATATTCCACATAGACGCGCCCACTGCTGCGCCGGTCGGACTCGAGCGCATCCGGCACGTCATAAAACAGCAGGCCTGCGAGTGGAGCGGCATGAATCCGGGGCACTTCGGATTCCGGCGGATTTTCGCGGCTCTTCACCATCGCGTAAACGAGTCCGCTGGCGCTGCCAAGAAAGGGCGGTGCGAAGCAGAGTAATGCCACCAGCAGGATCACTGTATCCGCTCTAAGAAACCTGGCTGCATTGCCCGCACCGAATTCTTTTGCGGCGAGCCGGCCTTGCTCAGCCAGAATAATCGCGAACACCGCGTTGAGTGGAAAGCCGTCCGCTTGGGCGTTGGTTGCGAGCAAAAGCGATCCGCCAATCAGCACCAAAACTACGCTGACCAACGGTTGAAGGCGCGATCGGATCACAACGACAAATACTGCTAACAGCGCCGGCCAGAGAATGTCCCGAAGCCCCTTGACCATGGCCGTGCCGATTCCCCACGGGTTTGCGCCGCTGCCTTTGGCCGCCGCTTGGAGCGAGACGTCGTTCCAGACGGCGGCGAAGTCGAACCTCAACCAGGCCATCAGCGCGGCGCTGCCGACCACCAAGCCTAGAACAATTCCGATCAGGCGCCAGCGCTTCCGCGGATCCAGCAGGACAGAATAGCCCGCGAAAACCAGCGCGACCATGCCGTAGCTGGGCTTGCCGAAAAGCAGAATGGCGCTAAGAATACCGGTTGCGACGGCGCCGGGCTGCAGCTTGGCGGAGGGGCCCGACTGTCTTTGAAATACTTCGAGCACTACTGCGCCCAACATCGCGTACCCGTAGCGGTTATAAACCATGGCATGGCTGAGGATATTGGGAGGCAATCCCAGCGGATAAGGAGCAATGGCAATCAGAGCGAGAAACAGCGAAATCAGCGTGGCCGGAATCCAGGGCATTCGTTTGCGGCCGATGGCGTAGCCCACCAAGCCCACAAACGCTCCCACGAGCGCGCTACCATACGCGACCCCATTGACCGAATTGTGCGCCAGCTTCAGCCCAGCGGCCATTATTAGCGGCGTGACAATTCCGATGCCGGGACTGAAATCCACATCGGGCCGCTGACCGTTCAGGACGCGCCATCCACCATCGAGCATGATAAAGAGATCGTGACCGAATCTGCGGGTGTGCACCGCGCCGGTGAATGCCGTGCCAGCGCAAACAGCCAGAATTAACAGGATCGCGAACGCGTCGCGAGAAGGGCCGGCAGGTATCCGCCAGAGCTGTGGCAGCCGGTCAAGATAGGCGCGTAGCCTTTCTCCGCCGGACTGGCATTGCGGCGGTTGGACAACTGGCACTATCCACAAATACCACGCTTGCAACGATTCTACGGAGGGGTGGTGACCATCACGGGCGAAGTGGTGACAACACCACCGCGATTCCGCTGGATGACATAGTAAGCCACTCGGTCAGGAATCAGATTCATGCGAACCCGGCAACCGTTGCTGCAATCGGCGTACTTGGCGGGTTCGCTGGCCCACCCGAAGGGGCCCATGACCGCTGCCGTACCAAAGGGTCCACTTCCGAAGAAGATCCCGCTCAATACGGCACTTTGGGGTCCTGTATTCGTGATTTTCACCGTCACATGTCCGGCAAGAGTCCAAACCAGATAGACCCCGTTGGAAAAATTGCTGAGCGGCCTGGTATCGAGGACGGCGCCGGTAGCGGCGTTCAGAACTTGTACCGTTTGGGTCCGGTTTAATTCGTCCCAATCCAAAAAGTAGATGGCGACAGTATGCGGCGCTCCGTCCGAGAAATTGAGATCGACGGTGAAGGAGGTGGAACTGTAGAGACTGGCAGCAATACTGCCCGACGCAGCGACTCGCTGAAGCGCCCGTGCGTCCGAAGTCGGCACGGCCCAGATAGTGGTTGACGCACCTGTGACATTCACATTCACGTAGGCGGGATATTGTGTGGAATCCCCGACTACGTTGTAGCCATCCGATCCATATACTGCTTTCCAGCTTCCTTCGGTGGTGCTGTCGGTTTTGATAAAGCTGGCCGCAGTGGGCGCCGCCGCGACGGACCCGATGGAACAGCCGCGTTCCTGGCGCGAAGTTGGATACAGACTGTTCGCGGAACCATCCACGGCACCGTTTTCGGCATAACCCCAGCAAAGACGCACTTGGTCGCCGGAAGTACCGGAAATGGTCATATCCTGCGGTACGTAGTTGGTCCTGTCAACCGAATCCGCAACCGGGAAGGATGGCAAATAGACGCCGCACACTTCCGAACGAACCCCGTTCAGCCACCAGCAGGGCACGAACATCCAGGCCCCATCCGGGCTCATTTTGGGTTCGGAGAATTGATATTGGCCACCGATGCCGGTAAACGCCGCCGGCAACATGCGCTGGTGCGAGCCGTTCTTATCCAGAGATCCGGAAATATCCATCTGCTGAATCTTGCCCGCGTCCGGCGTGCTGTTGAAGAAGCAGGGCGCCACTTCTTCGTACTGATTGGTGAGGCACTGATTCTCTCCGGCGGCAAAAGGCACGCTTACGTAGCGATCTCCGGCGCTCGAATCGGTCCGGCATTCCCCGGCATGAATGGCGTAGCAAGCGCTATAACTGGTTGCGTCCGTGATAGTGTGCTGCGCCGTGTTGGGGTTGCTGATTTCTTTCAGCAGAAATCGGCCGGCGAACAGAATGAAAGGAAGATTTTTAGGATCGGCTGGTCCTCCCGAATATGGATCCGTCAGCTTGTATACCTGGTTCGTGCCCGATACAGGAGTAAGTGCCGTGGTTCCGCTTGGACCCGAGCGGTACTCAAATCCGACTCCCACCCCAGGATTGAGATGCCGGTAGTTCACCACCCATCTTCGGTCCCACGCAGTGGCACTCAACTGCCCGGCATCCATGTAGGATTGGAGCACGCCGTTGTATCCCGCCGTGGATCCTGCCCAAGGCGGATTGACTGCAGTCAGATCGGGCAATGGCTGCATGATCTGTTGAAAGATGGGCAGATCAAAGAAGCCGGCGAAATCGGATATATTCTGTAGGTCGATTCCCACCGCAATCTTCCTATCGGGAGCGGATCCAACCACTGCCGTCCCATGAGTGAGAACCCAAGCCGGGCTGTCCGGCATCCACGTAGCGGTTGTGTCGGTGGCATCCATTAGCCAGTTGGCGGCCGAAGCACCCCAGTTGGCGGTCATCGCCAATGAAAATCCATCCGGATGAGTGGAGGTAATCGTGTTGTAAGGCGGTAAGGCATTGTTGGCCCACACGCCGTTGCCGCGGATCAACCACAGTTGGATCTGGGAAGATGAAATCACATTTTTCGCCGCGACAATAAAGTTCTCGCTGTAGTCGTTCAGTGTCTCGTTCTGGCGCATCCAATCGCCAACCTCGAGATTCTGCAACTTCGACCAAGCCGCGTTCGTAACCACCGTCCCATCCGTGCTGGTACATGGGAACTGCTGGGCTTCGGTTTCGCCGCCGGGATAAATGGCTGCCGTACCCGGGGTGTGGCTGCAGGGCTCGGAAGATACCTGCACCTGGATGCAATGGTTGCCCACTGCACCCGCGCTCACCAGAGCTTGCGCAATTGAAGTGGGACACGCGTACGCCTCATTCGCGGCTATCGAAGTCCCCGGGCTGCCGCCGGACGCGGTCCAGTTGGGGATCTGTCCAAATCCTACGCGGTTTACCGCCGTCACCGCCAATTCAAAGGGACCATAAAGGGTGTTGCTGGAGCTGGCCGATGCCGGATACGGCTGATCGAGCGTAAGGGCGTGATACTTTCCGAGCGTATGAATCGGTCCGTGAACGTAACCCCAGCGCCCCGGATATTTTGAGAAACTGTCGAACACTTGGACCAAGTTCCCGCTGGCCGTATCAAATGCCGCGCAAACTTCGAGGGCCCGGTCGCCGCCGCCGGTAGCTGCCAAACATGTTCGAGCAAATCCTCCGTCTGCAATCACCGCACCTACGACAAAACCCGACAAATCTACCCCGGGATTGTAGGCCGCGTAGGCTCGCACGATTTGCGACCGCAAATCCATGGGAGGGTTGGACGAGGGATTCGTTAGATTCGTATAAGTGAAGCAGGTTACCGCGGGGAACGCGTAGGCGGTTATGTAGCTTTGAGCGCCCTGCCAATTCATGTAGGGCGGATTGCAGCCGGCAATCGTGGAATCGTACCGGGCGGACGCCAGCAACAATGTGTTGCCATTGTTGTACGACACGCTTCCCATGAACTGGGAGCCGTCAGTGGGATGCCAGCCCGCGAAGGAAATATTTGCCCCGTTCGGGAAGCTGGCGCCGTTGGATGTCCAGGAGCTGGTATAGGGCAATCCCGACGGTCCCAAAGGGCGCATTTCGCCGAGCGGGCTGCCGAATTGATCCTTGGAGATTAGCAGCCAATAAGCTGTTCCGGCCCATTCATGCTGAAACATGCAAACGTAACCTTCGAGCGAATACCCGGTATACGCGTGGCCACTCGAATCGTTCGAGACGGTGACGGGATTCAGGTTGCAATGCTCGTTGATGCCATCCTCAAGCACCGACCACGACGTAGACATATCCGCCTCAAAGCCGAAACTCACGCCAATGGAACCGCTGGAGCCTTGCCGGGTGACTTGAAATCCGAAAGCCCGGCCTTCGTAATTCGCGGCCGTTGGACATGCGGAAGCGCACGACTCCACCGTGGTCAGTTGGACCGCGGATTGGATTGATTGTATGGTGCAGTAATCGTTCACGCAGCCCCACGCGGAGGAACCCTGAATGTAGATCTGACTGCCCGGCGGCCAATCCACGTCGAACGCGTTTTGGTACGTGGTTGGCTGGCCGGGATTCGTCAAAGACACGGTATTGCCGCTAACCGATACTGTGCCCGGAGTGGGGACGACATCGCCATGCAGCGGTGTGTAACCCCAATCCGCAAACACAGGCGACGGCGTAGCGGCTGGGACTTTCACGGTTCCGGTGGCGCCGGCGCTGCTCTTGAGCGGGACGCTAAACTGCTGGGAAAGACAGGGCAGATTCAACCCCTGCGCCAGACACACGCTCACGGTATCGCTGCCATTTGCGGCGGCAATGGCGGTTGCATCCGCCGAACCATAAAGGTAGAGCAGAAGGTCGTCCACGTTGAAGCGCGGATACCAGTTGTTGAACACTCCACTGCCCACCATTTGGAACGCGGGCAGCGGCATGAATATCTTCGCCGCTCCGGTGCACGTTGCGTAAGAAGCGCCGCTCGAGTTCAAACTGCTGGTATTCGAGCACGTGGAACTTCCAGTGATCGCCGTGGCCAGGGGCGCGCCCACTCCATCCGTGCTGTTCAGACCCTTGGCATAGGCATCTCCGGCGAAGGTCATGCGTTTGACAAGGAAGCCAGTGGAGGGATCCACCAGCATTTCGTTTCGCTGGGCCTGGGTCCAATCGAACTGGGGATAAGCGCGGTTATCCCAGGCATTCGGATCGAAGGGCGGTTGCTCCGGATACAGATTTCCGAGCGCTGGGTTGCGCGTTGTAAACGACCCTTGAGCGGACTGAAAGGCCAAAACGTCAGTGATGGTGTAGTAGTACGAGGTGACGGCCGCGAGCGGCCGGGAATGGAATTTTCCATCGGTTGCCTTTTGCGAAGTCCGCAACCCGGCCACGAAGCTCACGCGAGCGCCACTGATCGCCGATCCCGCGCGATTGCATCTTTGCGATCCCGCGAATAATGTTGAATTGGTATCGTTGACCAGTTCGGTGCGCGCGGCGTCGCTATACACCTGCACCAGGCATTGTGACGGATCGCTCACGGTGAATGAAAGAATGGCTTGTGAGGGAGTGGATTGGATGCTGATGGGCCCGATGGCCGCGAAGCAGGCCGGCGCACACAAAACGATTGCTAGTTTTAGACGCTTCCCCATTGCCATCTTCACCAGGTTGTTAGCGCCACGCGGAGCCAGCTATTGGCGGCCACACAGACGTAGTAATAAGTAGTGTCCGTCGACCATGCGCCTTGAGCGCACGGGCTGGAAGAGCTGGACGGAACGGGCGCCCATATCCCGACCAGCGTCGGATCAATTGCAAGCGTGGTGTGCCCATTGGCGGTTGTTCCCAAAAGCCCGGTACTGGCTGAAACGTTGGTGGTGCTTTGAAATGCTCTTCGATCCGCTCCTCCGGTGGAATCCCAAGTCCCGTTCGTCGCCGTCCAGGTGAATAGAGGAACCGAATCCGGTGGAAATGCCGTTATTCCCGGTACAGCCACGCATCCTGAGTTGCAAGTAGCCGTCAGATTGTGTCCCACGGTCAAATTCCCGCTGGAATCCATATAAATGAATGCCGTGCCGCTTCCGCCGCTGATGGTGGCGGAGGTCGAACTGGTGAAGGAGAACGTTACACTGCCGAGCCGGACATTGCAGGGCGTCGCCGCTGAGCAAGTGGCGCCGATCACCAACGTGGTTGACGAGCTATGGCTAGCCACCAGATCCGCAAGCTGGCTCGAGTTCTGCACGGAAGATCCGCCAGTGCCGCTTTCGACAGTCCACCCATTGATGGCCGCGCAGCCATAGAGATTTGCGCCTGCCGCTGCGCTCGACAAGAAGAACATTTCTCCTACGTTGCAAGTTGCCGGCAGCGTCACACCCGACTTCAGCGGCCGAGTGGTGGGCGACATGCTGAAATCCACATTCTTGCCTTGGGCCTGCAGGTCGATCTGTGTCTGGGCTCTCACTTGGTGCAAACAAAACCCCTGCTGCAGACAAAACGAAATTAGAATAGACCGGAAATACACTCGCCGAAACCTCGCTTTGCCGACGAGTATATAGTGTCCAACCGAGAAACTTGTCTCAATGCATTGATACTATTGGAGAATCTGTTTGTGACTGGCTTTCTGGAATGGCGTGACCTTTGGGTCAAGCGGCTCACCATCGGCTTCTTGGTGATTGCTATCGCGTTGGGCGCCGCCCAAGCGTGGACCTCGCGCTACGCAATGAATCCCGACGGAGTGCAATACTTAGACAACGCCAGCGCCTATTCCAGCAGTGATTTCCAGCATGCTCTCAACTCGCAATGGAGTCCGCTTTATCCGTGGCTGATTGGCGCCTGGCTGGCAGTCTTCCATGCGAGCCCGTATCTGGAATTTCCGCTGGTGCATTTGCTGAATTTTCTTATTTACCTGCTCTCGCTGGCGGCATTTCTGTTTTTTCTGAAGGGCGTGTTGGGGAGGATTCCGGAAGAGAAGCACGCGCCTGTGCTGCTGATCGCATGTTCGTCCTTTCTTTATTGCTCGCTGGATTTCACGAACCTGGCCTATGTCACTCCCGATCTGTTGGTCAGTTTGTTCACTTTTCTCGCGGCTGGTTTTTTATTGCGAATTGCTTCGGGGAGTGCGTCAGCATCCCGCTATGTTGCGCTGGGAGCCGTTCTGGGCGTGGGATACCTGGCCAAGACTCCGTTCCTGATTCTCGGTTTGTTGTACCTGGGGATTACCGCCGTGCTCAGCTTTAAGCAGCGTGGCGGCCTGGTACGGTGGTGCCTTCTAGCGGCGGCATTCGCCGCGATTGCCGTCCCCTATATCTGGATTTTGTCCAACGCCAAGAGCCGGTTCACGGTGGGTGACAGCGGAGCATCGAATATTATCTGGCTGGTGAATGGCGTGCCTTACTATAACTGGCAAGGCGGACCTCCCGATAACGGCGCCCCAATTCATCCCACGCGGCAACTATCCAGCGATCCGGCCATCTTCGAGTTCGCCACGCCGATAGCCGGCACTTACCCGCCTTGGTACGATCCCTCTTACTGGAGCCAGGGCGCCGGAATCGCATTTCGCCCCGGGGATTTCCTACGCGCGCTCCACCGGCAAATCCAGTTGTACGGGTATCTCGTCCACCATCGCCAGCTCCCGCTCGTCTTTGCCCTGGCTACGCTTTTTCTGCTGTCTCGGGATAAGAGCCGCATCTTGGCCGGCATGCGTCCCTTCTGGCCAGTACTGTTATTGGGAGCCACGCCCTTTGCCATGTATGCCGTGGTTCACGCGGAGGGACGCTACTTGGCGCCATTCTTTGTGTTGCTGTGGACCACGCTCATGGCCGGTCTTTTGGTGGGTGTGAACGACAACTTGGACCGGCGGGTGTTGCTTTCGATCGTGAGCGTCGCCGCCGGCTTGATGCTGGTCGAGGCAGTGACCGTGACCCCTGCTGCCGCCGGGTCTGCTCGGCTGCAGTATGAAATTGCGGAACGAACCCAAACGCTGGGGCTGAAACGCGGCGACCCGGTTGCCATCGTGACCGGGGATTTGGACTATTTCTGGGCTCGGCTGGCGGGAGCCCGTATCATCATGCAAGTGGACTTCGGCAAATCAGGCTGCCCGGATTGCCAAAAACTCCCGCCGGAATGGGCGAAAGCGAAACAGATTCTAGCGGCAAATGGCGTCGTTCTGGTGGTCTCCCCTTGTATTCCGGGTGTCGTGGATCAGCCGGGCTGGCAGCAATTGGGCGCGACGGGAGCGTTTGCGTACCGGTTACCGTGAGACGACGGGCAGCAATCCAGCACTTCAATTAGAGTCCAAAATGGCATGAGCCGGTTCAATATCTCCGGGACCGCGGTGAAGACGGCGCTCGAAACGCTACCGGTCAGAGTCATACCCGCGCGCGAAGCTGAAGCTTCCCTGATCCTAGAACCCTCCGTTTCCGAGGTCACCCTGGTACAACGCGCGGGTTTTGTCCTGATGTGCATTTTCGCTGTGTCCGGCTACGCGAACGAATTCGCGCTCCGCTATTTTCATGTCAAAGCCTACATTTCAACGGTCTCGTGGGTGGTGCTGCCGGTGCTGCTGGTTCTAAGCGGCAATTTACTCCGCGGCCTGCGAGATAAAACCGGCCGTTTGTGGTTGTTCTTTCTGCTCTGGATAGCGCTAGCGGTTCCGTTCAGCATCTGGAAAGGCGGATCGACTGCGGTGTTGCTAAATTACGCATCTCGCGGATGGATCCAGCTGTACTACTATTCCGCCTTCCTGATTGCATTCCGGCATTGCCGCCGCTTTCTGTTTTTTCTGATCGCCTCCAATGTACTGCTGTTGCTGGACTGCTTCCTCTTCGGCACAACAACGTACGGGCGCTTTGACATCCCGGACAGTATCTTCTTCGCCAACGCCAACGATCTCGCTCTTCAACTACTGATCGCCGCTACGCAATTCATGTACCTTTTGTACCAGCATCAAGTTTGGAGGCGCGTTGTGGGCGCGGTGGGGATACTGATTGCACTGATGTATATGCTCAAAACAGGTTCGCGCGGAGCATTACTCGCTGCGCTGGTTCTCGCCACAGTCTGCATTCTGTTCGGAAGAAATCGGATTCGCTTGGCTATCGCCGGCGTGCCCATTGCGTTGGCTCTAGCTTTACTGGTTCCCTCCTCGTTCTTTCACCGGTTCACGCTCATCGCATTTCAACCGGAGGCTACGACCGCGCTCGATTCTTCGGATGCATCCGCGGTTGCATCGCAGATCCAGCGCATGGCGCTGCTCCGGCTAAGCGTGACCTATGCCGTTACCCATCCCCTGTTTGGCGTAGGACCGGGCCAATTCGCCGTGGCCGCTTCGGGCGATGCGGCCAAGCAAGGGAGGGTGCCAAACTGGTTGGGCACCCACAATTCTTATACGGAAATCGCGAGCGAGTGCGGGTTGCCGGCATTCTTTCTGTACGCGTCGGTTATTGTAGTGACGCTCCGATCCAACTTCCGGATCTTCCGGCGGACCGCACATTTAGCAGAGTACAGGGATCTGAGCGCGCTAGCATTTTGTTTTTTAAACGCCACTCTTGTGTACGCGATTTGCACGTTTTTCTTTCACATCGCCTACAGCAGTTTTCTGCCGGCCCTTGCAGGAATGAGCGTAGCGCTGCGTTTGACGACTAGTCCTAGGCTGTGGAATTCGAGACCTGGGTTATAAAAAACTGGACCTAGGCTCACTCCCTGGCGCCGGCACTCCACGCGGCAGGCGGGTTGGTTGCTTCAAGAAGTCCGTAGGCGGCTTCTTGGGGCCGCACGTCGCCAACCACGGCTGCAACAATCCCCGCAGGCCGTTTCTTGATCTCCTGCAGCAGGACGATCAAGTACTCCCCGACAATTCCCATGCAAACGAACAACACGCTGAGAGCAAAAGCCAGAAACACCAGCACTGTCGCAGTTCCCGCGTTTGCGCCCACCCAGTAACCCAGCACCGAAAAGCGCGGGAAAAGACGGTTGATCAAAATGAGGACGCCGAATAGAACGGAGAGAAAACCCATGCTGATGCCGATGATACTGGCCAGCCGCAGTGGGATGGTGCTGAAAGAGATGAGTCCTTGCAAAGCTAGCGCCGTCAATTTCCGCAAGTTGTATTTCGTGGTTCCGTGCAGCCGTGCCGGCCTATCGTAGGGGATGCCGGACTGGCGGAATCCAACCCAGGAGCGTAACCCGCGCAGCATTCGCGACTGTTCCGGAAGGGCCAGCAGCGCTCGCTGGCAGCGTTCGCTGATGACGCTGAAATCGCCTGCGTCGCGCGGCCAATCGTGATCGGCGGTGCGCTGAATGATGTAATAGAAAACCGAATAAGCGGCGCGCAGCAAGACGGGCGCATCCCGTTTTCGACGGATGCCCAAACAAACATCCAGGCCTTCCGCCATACAGGCTCGGTACAGTTCCACCATAATTTCTATGGGATCCTGCAGATCGCAGTCCATAATACCGATGTAATCGGCGCGAGCGTAAGCTAATCCCACCGAGAGAGCGGCTTGGTGGCCGAAGTTCCGGCTCAGCCGTAAGCCGGACACTCGCCGGTCGCGTGCATGCCACTCGTTGATGGTTGCGAAGGTAGAGTCGCTGCTGCCATCATCCACGCATAAGACGGTCCAACGTCCCTCGGTGGCTTGCTCCAGCGCCGGCAGGACCTTGGCGAAGAACGCGGGGAGCATTTCCTGCTCGTTATAACAGGGAACAATAACGCAAAGGGAAGGCGGCAAGCGGAAGCCCCCAACTTTCGTCTTAAGAGTAACAGCGGCCGCCGGCGCTTCGCAATTGACGGCCGCATGCTAAAATCGAGCAGCCAGGAAGATGGCGTCGGAATTCGACCAATATGCCCGCGACTATGAAGCGATGCAGAAGGACCCGCTGCGTCACTCCTTCAGCGAGGATGGTGCCTTTTTCATTGCGCGCAAGTGGCTTCTGATTCGCTCCTACTTTGCCACTCTCGGGCGCGATCTTTCGAAAATAAGTTGGCTGGATATAGGTTGCGGCAAAGGTGAGCTTCTGCGGCGAGGCGCGCCCGAAGTTGCCTCTATCATGGGCTGCGATGTCTCTACCGAGATGCTGGCGCTATGTCCCGACATCGCCTCCCGTCCGATGACCCATCCGGAAAGCCTGCCGTTCGCCGACCAGAGCTTCGATCTGCTAACTGCCGTTTGTGTGTATCATCACGTCCCTCTCGACGGACGCGCTGGCTTGACTCGGGAAGCCGCTCGGGTACTTCGCCCCGGCGGTGTGTTCGCGATAATCGAGCACAATCCATTGAATCCGGCCACGCGGCTGATCGTCAACCGTCTACCCATGGATCGTCACGCGATCCTGCTGGGATCCTGGGAAGCGCGCCGGCTGCTAAGCGCGGAGGGCTTCGAAAAACTGGAGACCACGTATTTCCTCTACCTTCCCGAAAAGCCCTTCCAGGTATTCGGCGGCCTTGAGACGGTGCTTAAGCGAGTGCCGTTGGGCGGCCAGTACGCCGTTTTCGCGCGGAAGCAATAATCCGCGCAGTTATCATGAGAACGTGCATGACGCTGCCGGTCTGGATGCGGCAAATTCAAAGGGACGCAGCGAAATCTTTGTTCGGAGTGTCGTCTGGAATTGGGCGGGCGTCAGCATCAGCCTGATTACGGGCTTCCTGCTCTCACCTTATCTTTTTCGAAAGTTGGGTCCGGAAGGTTACGGCATCTGGGCTCTATCGTTTTCTTTGATTGAGTATTATTGGCTGCTCGATCTTGGCATGCGTTCGGCAACGGGCAAATTCGTGGCCCATTACTGGACCACCGGAGAATCCTCGCAGCTTTCCGAAATAATGAGTACGGCGGTCGGGTATTCCTGCCTGATTGCCGTGCTCATGCTTGGCTTGGTGGCACTGGCTGCAGCGCGCATTGAAGGATTCTTCCGCATTTCAAATTCCTATCACGGAGCCTTCTTGGCATTGTTGATGTTGATGACCGTGAGCTGGTGCCTGGGTTTAATCTTCAATCTATTCTCGGCGGCTTTGGAAGCCGTGCAACGCTTCGACGTCACCAATCGGATCGCGATCATAACCACTGGTTCCCGCGCGGCCCTTTGGGCAACCATGCTCTATCTGGGTTATGGCATTGTGGCGCTCGGAATCGCTACGCTCGCGAACCAATGCCTGATGTACGCGTTGAATTACTATTATTTCCGCAAGGTCCTGCCTGGCTGCCGGGTTTCTTTCCGGCGCGCAGGATTTAAGACGTTCCAAAAAATGTGGAGCTTCGGCATCCATACCTTTCTCCAGACCGTTTCCATGATGGGTCTGAATCAGGGACCGCCCATTCTGATCGGCCATTTTCTTCCTACTGAGTTCGTGGGTTTTTACAACCTTCCCATCCGCTTGCTTCAGTACACCGTGGAGTTCATCGGGCGCATCGGGATTGTCACCAATGTCAATGCAGCCGCGCTGGCCGCGCGCGACGAATCCAAGCCGCTAGCGAAACTGGCGGAATACGCCAATCGCTACTGCCTGGCAATCTTTATGCCGCTGGCGATCCTGCTCGCGATCTACGGAGACCAGTTCTTTCGCCTCTGGATCGGTCCCGCGGGCGCGGCCCAAGCAGCGCCGCTGGTGCCGATCCTGCTGATTGGATATGTTCTCGGGGTGGTGGCCCAGTTCAGCTCCAGCATGCTGCTGATGGGACTCGGCAAACACCAGGGTTACGCCAAAGGATTATTCGCGGAAGCTGTAATCGTGGTCGCGGCGCTGTGGTTTGTGATCCCGCGCTGGGGGATTATCGGAGCGGCTTGGATATGTTCCGTGCTCATGGTCTTGAATCGCGGAATTTTTGCGCCCTTCTTGGTTAGCAAGACGCTTTCGCTCGGATTCGCCAATTACATGGGAACCATCTACGTTCGTCCGCTAGCGGTCGCCGTACCAGTGGTCGTGATCGCGTATGTGTCGCGCGCAACTCTGTTGCCCGGCGCCAACTGGCTTCAGATTTTCGGCGCCGCGATGCTGACGGGCGTCCTCTACTATGCACTGGCATACCTGATTTGCCTGGATCGCGACCACCGCGCACTGTTGCAAGCCTGGCTGCGGCAGCGTAGGACCGAGCCGCGACCGGATGGAAGCGTGTAGACAGTTGCGGTCGTGGTAGCGCTCGCGCAAAACGGAGCGCGGCGCGGGCCAGTCTGGTGCGTTTGGCGGTGCGCGCCGCACCCTTTGCGCTTCCTTCCGGGCGCGGCTCGGAAACAGGCGTTCGGAAGTTCGGGTAGAGCGCCAAAAATTCGATAAGGGCGCGCGGCGGTGTATACTTGCTCCGAATGCCGGAACACAAGCGAGCAGTCATTGTCGGAGCCGGACTCGGGGGCGTTTGCGCGGGCATCCAACTGTTGCGCGGAGGCATCGGCGATTTTGCCATTCTCGAGCGCGAAACGGAACCCGGAGGAACCTGGCGCGACAATGTGTATCCCGGCTGCGCCTGTGATGTGCCGGTGGCCTTGTACCAGTTTTCTTTCGCGCCCAGCCTGCACTGGCGGCACGTTTTTCCGCGCGTGGCGGAGATGCAGGAGTACGTTCGGCAGTTGATCTCGAATTTTGAGCTCGCGCCGCATTTGCGTGGCGGCGATGGCGCCAAATCCGCGCGCTGGGACGAAGAAAGCTGCTGCTGGCGAATCCGGACCGAGGCTGGCGCCGAATTCGAAACTGAAGCTCTCATCGTCGCACTCGGCCAGTTGAATCGTCCCAAGCTCCCGGATATTCCTGGGCGCGACTCCTTCGCGGGGCCTGCGTTTCATTCCGCGCGTTGGGACCATTCGGTGCCTCTGGATGGAAAGCGCGTGGGCGTGATCGGCTCGGCCGCCAGTGCCGTGCAGTTGATTCCGGAAGTTGCGAAAGTTGCCGGGCATCTCACGGTTTTTCAGCGCACGCCGAACTGGCTGCTGCCGCGCATGGATCGCGAGATTACCGAAGAAGAAATGGCGCTGTTAATCACAGCCCCGCACGTGGCCGAGCTTACGCGCGAGCAGATCTACCAGAATGCCGACTGTCTTTTCTGGCAGGCTTTCAGTTGGACGCCGCAGGGCCGCGCGGCTTTCACGCGCCAGTCTACGATGCATCTGGAAGCGCAGGTGGCCGATCCCGAACTGCGCCGCAAGCTCACGCCGGATTATCCCATCGGATGCAAGCGCGTGCTGTTCGCGGACGATTATTATCCAGCGTTGCAACTCCCGAATGTCACGCTCGAGACGGAAATGATTGAGCGCATCACATCCCATGGTATTCGCACTCGCGATGGCGTGGATCACGCACTGGACGTTCTCGTTTTCGCCACCGGATTTGAAACCACGGATTGGCATTGGTCTTTGGATGTTACCGGGCGGGACGGTCTTCGCTTGAGCGACGCGTGGAAAGACGGCCCGCAAGCATATCTGGGTCTTACGGTTTCTGGTTTTCCTAACCTCTTCATGCTGTACGGTCCGAATACCAACCTGGGCCACAATTCCATCACCTTCATGCTGGAACGCCAGAGCGAGTACATCGTTCAGGCGCTGACGGAGATGCAGCGCCGCGGCGTGGCCACTATGGAACCGGCGCGCGAAGTACAGGATCGTTTCAATCGCGACCAGCAGGCGGCGCTGGCTCACACCACCTGGGCCGATCCGCGCGCCCACAACTGGTACATAAACGCAGCCGGACGAAACACGCAGAATTGGCATTCCCACACGCGCGATTACGCGGCCGCCACCAGGACCGTCAATTTCGAAGACTATGTCATCCACGCCCACCAACGCGCGTAGCGCAAATATGTTGAGCCCCAAATTGGATCCAATCGTCCGTCAATTGCTAGAGGCAGCCGAGGCGGAAGGAAATCCGCCGCTGGAATCTTTCTCCCCTGAGGAGGCGCGGAAACTCGCGATCGAGAGTCTGAAACTGGCGGGAGGGACCATGGAGCCGGTCCACTCCATCGAAAATCTTCGGATTCCCGGACCTGATGGCGAGATTCCCATCCGCATATACACGCCCGACGCCCCGGCGCCGCGTCCGGCCTTGGTTTATTTCCACGGCGGCGGATGGGTGGTGTGTGATCTGGACACGCACGATGTAGTGTGCACCGCGATGGCACGCCGCGCCGGTGCTGTAGTGGTTGCGGTGGACTATCGCCTGGCTCCCGAGCATAAGTTTCCGGCAGCGGTGACCGATAGCTACGCCGCGACAGCGTGGGTGGCGTCGAATGCGGAAAAACTTGGCATCGATCCGAAGCGTATTTCTGTGGGCGGCGACAGCGCCGGCGGCAATCTTGCGGCAGTTGTATCGCTCAAGAGCCGGGACGAAGACGGTCCCGCGATTGCGTTTCAGGTGATGGTGTATCCGGTGACCGATCTCTCGTCATACGATACGCCGTCCTATCGCGAGTTCGGCGAAAACCATTACCTCACCAAGAGCGAGATGGAGTGGTTCCGCGGCCACTATCTTCGGAGCATGGAAGACGCGCGCGATCCGCACGCATCGCCATTACTGGCGCTGGATCTCAGCGAGTTGCCTCCGGCTCTCATCATTACCGCCGAATGCGATCCCCTGCGCGACGAAGGCCAAGCGTATGCGAAACGCCTGGAGTACGACGGAGTGCCGGTAACATACACCTGCTACGCCGGAATGATTCATCCATTCTTCTCGCTATCCGGCGCAATCCCTCAAGCCTTCGACGCCATCCAACAAGTAGCGAACGCCGTAGCCAACTCCCTGTCCCTAGCCCCCAGCCCCGGCAGATGACGATCTCGTCATGCTCAATTATTCGATTTGTGCTGCATAATGAATGAGGATTCTGGAGGTTTGCAATGGATAAATCCAAAGAGGAAACCAGTCAGGTAACGCGGCGAGCTTTCGCGGCGGGCGCGGCAGCTTTCATGATTGTTCCGCGCCACGTTTTGGGGGCTCCCTATACTCCACCCAGCGACAAGTTGACGGTGGCAACCATTGGTCTGGGACGCCAGGGCCAAGACGTCACCATGGGCCTGTTAGCGCGGCCGGAGGTCCAGGTAGTTGCGGTCTGCGATTGCAATAAAGGCAGCAAGGATTACATCGAATACGGTCCCAACGCGCTGCTGAACGCCGCGCGCAAACTGCTCGGGCCCGGATACGAAGGATGGGGAGAGGATCTCGCGTCGCCCGGGTCCGTACAGTTCACGCGCGAATTCTCGAGCAGCCTTGGCATGGGCGGGCGCGATCCGGCGAAACGATTGGTGGAAGCATACTACGGTGCGCATAAAGGCTCCGGCACCTACACAGGCTGCAATGCTTATCGCGATTATCGCGAGCTGTTAGCGAAGGAAAAAGATCTGGACGCGGTCTACGTGGCCACGCCCGACCACTGGCACGCCACCATCTCCATCGCCGCCATGCGCCAGCACAAGCATGTGCTTTGCCAGAAACCCATGGCGCACTCCATCGGTGAAGCGCGCCGCATGGCGCAAGTGGCGCAAGAGATGAAGGTGGCTACGGGGCTGCCTGTAAATAATCCATCGAGCGAATCCACGCATCTGCTGGCTGCCTGGATTGCGGACGGGGCTATCGGAACGGTGCGCGAGATTCACAACTGGTCCGGGCGTCCGTACTGGCCCCAAGGGATCGAGCGGCCAACCGAAACGCAACCAGTTCCCGACGGCCTGGATTGGGATCTTTGGCTGGGGCCTGCGCCGGAGCGTCCTTTTAATAAAGCTTATCTGCCGTTTGTTTGGCGCGGCTGGTACGATTTCGGCTGCGGCTCATTCGGTGATATGGGCTGCTACAGCTTCGCCGGACTTTTTAAGATTCTCAATCTCGCGCCGCCCACGGTGGTTGAAGCCAGCTCCAGCGAGTCGTTCGACGAGACTTATCCAAAAGCGTCCATCGTTCGGTTGGAATATCCAGCGCGCGACAATCGGGCGTCCGTGAAGATGGCCTGGTACGACGGTGGTATCAAGCCCGACCGGCCGGCGGGAATGCTGAAGGAAGACGAGCACCTGTTCGTTCACAACGACGAAGGCGAGGGCGTGATGTATGTCGGCGACAAAGGCATAATTCTCGCTGGCTTCAATGGCGATCGGCCCCGCGTCTATCCTGAGTCGAAGAAATATCAGGCGCCGCAAAGGCAACACGGAGCCCGCGCCGGCCAGCGCGACACCGCCGTGGATCAGTGGATCGCCGCGTGCAAAGGCGGACCTGCTTCACTGACCAACTTCGAAGTCTCAAGTCCAGTTACCGAAGCGTTCCTGCTGGGTTGTTTGGCGCAGCGGCTGCCGGGTGAGCGGTTCGAATGGGATACCGCGAAAATGCGGATCACAAATTCGGAGAAAGCCAATAAGTATTTGGATCCGCCGGGGCGCAAGCCTTACGCCGGCTAACTCAAATACTTCAGTCCGGCGTCAATCAGCTTGGCGACGCCGGCATACGCATCGCCTTCGCCTTCAAACTCGGCCGAATAGTATCCTTTGAAGCCGCTCGCTTTTGCGATGGCGAAGGTCCGCGCCAGATCCACGCGATATACTTTCCCGTTGTCTACTTCGGAATCTTTCAAATGCGCGATGTTGTACGCTCGCTGGAACATTGCCGTAACGGCGTCGTAGTTGAATTTCTCATCGCCCTTCAGCATGGAATTGCAGAAGTCCGGCAGCGCACGTAGCCACGGGCTGTTCACGCGGTCGATTACCTTCACGATAAAGAACGCATCCTCAACTTCGGGATCGTCGTTCTCAAGATTGACCACTACGTTCTTGGACGCCCCGTATTGGGCGATCGCGCCCAACCCTTCGGCGGTTAGCGCGACATCCGGCTTGACGCCTTTCGCTCCTGAAATGTTGAGGCGCACGCTCGGGCAATCCAGCGCACTCGCGACGTCGATCCACTTCTTGCCGTCTTCCACAGCCGCGGCGCGCTTCTTCTGATCCGGATCGTAAAGGCTCGCGTCGCCACCTGCGGGAAGATCCACCACGTGCGATCCAGCGCGCTGCACGGCCGCGCGAAGCTCCTTCAAATAAGCGGGCGATGTGGAAGGCATGTGCTGGCCGAGGATCTCTACGTTATGGATGTTGTAGCGCTGGGCAACCATGGCGGGGAAATCCTTGAGGGCCATCAGATTGCCGTGTGTTTTCTGCGCGCGATTCTCGGCTGTGTCCAGGTGTTCACGAAAGCTCCAGGATGCCACCGCCAGCCGCTCGCGCGCGCCTGTGGGAAAGCGCATGTTCGGCGCGGCCGCAGCCGTCAAGCGTCGGACGGGAGCGAGAAGCACGCTAGAGATCAGGAAATTCCTCCGGCTGGTTGGCATGCTTAAAGTCTACGCTGTCCGAACATTACCTGAAGATTACGATTTTGACATATCAGGCCAGCGTCCCGTTTGTTACCTTACGATTGGAGCATGCAGAAGAGTTTCGCGTGCGCCGCGATGACGTTGATGCTCTCCTTGGCAACAGCGTCGGAGCGGATCAACCTGGAAAAAAGCTGGTTGATTCAATCCTCCGCCAAAGTAACGGAGCAGGGCGACGTGATTTCGACATCCAAGTTTCAACCACGGGACTGGTACCCTACATCGGTTCCCTCCACAGTGGTTGCGACGCTGGTGGACAACAAGGTCTATCCGGATCCTGACTTCGGAATGAATCTGCGATCGTTCCCGGGTATGAAGTATGGCATCGGCCAGAATTTTTCCAACAGCGCCATGCCGGAAGACAGCCCGTTTCGCGTCCCATGGTGGTATCGCACCGAGTTCACGCTACCTCTCTCCACGCGCGGCAAGCGGCTCTGGCTCAATTTTGACGCGATCAATCAGAGAGCCAACATCTGGCTGAACGGACACCAAATCGCCGGCTCGGACAAAGTTGCCGGCATGTATCGCATGTTCGAATTCGATGTCACGGATCTTGCGCAGCCGGGCGCTCAGAACGTGCTGGCCGTGGAAGTATTTCCGCCGACTCCGAACGATCTCACCCTTACCTTCGTGGATTGGAATCCCATGCCGCCGGATAAGGACATGGGGCTGGTCCGCGATGTCTACATTTTGACCACCGGACCAGTGGCATTGCGCAACACGCAATTGATCACGCACCTGGATAAACCGCCGGACAAAGCGCAGCTTACCATCAGCGCAGACGTACGGAATTCAAGCGACCACCCAGTGGATGGCACGCTTCGGGCACAGATCGCCGACATCGCCATTTCGAAGCAAGTCCGGCTGGGAGCTCACGAATCCACGCGTGTGATCCTGGCCCCTCAGGATCATCCACAGCTCAACATCGCTCATCCGAAATTGTGGTGGCCCTATCCGCTGGGCCCGCAGAATCTGTATCGCCTCCGTTTGGAATTTATAACGGGCGGTGCTGTGTCCGATCGGCAGGATGTTAGCTTCGGCATTCGTGAATTTACCTCGGAGCTGGACGCGCGGGAACATCGGCTATTCAAGATCAACGGCAAGAACATCCTGATACGCGGCGGCGGGTGGACGCAGGATATGCTGCTGCGCTATTCGTCGGAGCGAGCCGAGAGCGAGATCCGCTATGCACGCGACATGAATCTGAATACGATTCGGCTGGAAGGCAAAATGATGGACGATCATTTCTACGACACCTGCGACCGGCTAGGGGTGATGGTGATGCCGGGATGGTGTTGCTGCTCGCACTGGGAACAATGGAAGAAGTGGAAGCCGGAGGATTACACGATCGCCGGCGAATCGTTGACCGATCAGCTTCGCCGCTTGCGAAATCATGCCAGCGTTTTCGTTTGGCTGTATGGAAGCGACGAAGCCCCGCCGCCCGAGGCCGAATCCGTTTATCTAAAAGTGATCGAACAGGAGCATTGGCCGAATCCATATATCGCCTCGGCGGCCGACCGCAAGACCACCGGCGCTGGCCGGACCGGAGTGAAGATGAGCGGGCCGTATGAATACGTCGCGCCCAACTACTGGCTGCAGGATCAAAAACACGGCGGCGCTTTCGGATTCAATACGGAAACCAGCCCGGGGCCGGCCATTCCGGAGTTGGCCAGCCTTACCGAGATGCTGCCCCCCGAACATCGCTGGCCCATCGACGAGTTTTGGAATTATCATGCGGGCGGCGGCGTTTTTCGCAACGTGAAGGTTTTCACCACCGCGCTCGAGAACCGTTATGGAAAGGCTAAGAACCTGGAAGACTACGTGAAGAAGAGCCAGCTCATGACCTATGAGGGCGAGCGCGCGATGTTCGAAGCCTACGGCCGCAATAAGTACACGTCAACGGGAGTTGTGCAATGGATGCTGAACAACGCGTGGCCGTCGATCATCTGGCATCTCTACGATTACTACCTGCGCCCGGGCGGAGGATACTTCGGAACCAAGAAAGCCAATGAGCCGCTGCACGTTCAGTATTCGTATGATGACCAGTCCGTGGTGGTGGTGAATTCCTACTATCGTTCTTTCACGGGTCACAAGGTGAAGGCAACTGTATACAATCTGGATCTCACAGAGAAGTTCTCGAAAACAGCGTCTGTGGAGATCGAGCCCGATAGCGTTACCCATGCCTTTGAGATTCCGAAGATCGACGGCCTTTCGGATGTCTACTTCGTGAAGTTGAGCCTTGAAGGGGAAGGCAGAAAACTGGTGAGTTCTAATTTTTATTGGTTGTCCACCAAGCCGGATGTCTCCAACTTTGCCAAGTCAGATTGGTATTACACGCCCATCAGTTCATTCGCGGATCTTACTGGTCTAGAAACTTTGCCTGAGGCAAAAGTGACCGCTGTATTGCGCGCCGAGCAGAGCGGAACCGAGGAAGTAGATCACGTAGTTGTCTCGAACCCAGGCTCGCACCTGGCGTTTTCTGTTCACCTGACTGTACTGAAAGGCCGCGAGGGCGCTGACGTGGAGCCGGTGTTGTGGCAGGACAATTATTTCGAACTGATGCCCGGCGAACGGCGCGAGATTACGGCTACGTACCAGAAGAAACTGCTGGGCGGAGCGAAGCCGTATATCAAAGTGGACGGTTGGAATATCGCGACGGGCGCTCAATAGCCCGTCACTGCTTGGTCTCGGACGGCATCAGCGACTTTCGATAAAACTCTTCCTGTAACCGCGGGCTAACTTGATCCGCCTTCACTGCTCGGATCGCGTTCGCGATGCTGTCTGCCCAGGCTTTCATGTCGAATTCGCCCAGCTCTTTCGTGGCCGGTGCGCCGTCGCCGGCGTAGTGGTCCGGGAACTTCGCGTACCACCAAATTCCTGTATACACGCCGGCCGGCAAATCCAAGCGGTTTTGATCGGCGCCGGATTCGCTGCCCGCGCGATCGAGATGCACCAGATCGGGGCGCGAGACCAGCGTGTGCGCCGTTTCCGATTCACCGGCGTGCTGATCCACTTTGGTTTTGAGAGCCGGACGGCCGGGCGGATTGCTGTGGCTCATCATTGCATACACAACATAATCGTGCGGCGCGTCCAATTGGGACTGTGCAAAGAAAGGAATCAGGTGATTGTTACCTCCGTGGCCGTTCACGATCAGGATTTTCTTGCATCCGTTGCGCGACATTTCGTCGGTGGTTTCCTGCAACAGCTCCAACTGCAGCTTGGCGCTGTAGGCCACGGTTCCTGGCTCATGCTTCGCTTCGAAGATCTGGCCGAAGTAATATTCAGGAAACACGACGGCGTATTCCTGACCGGCGCCTTGGAGCGATGCGTAGCGCACGTTGATGAGATCCGTTCCAAGTGGTAATTGCGGGCCATGCTTTTCGATGATGCCGAACGGCAGCACGCAAGTATTTTGCGCTTTCGCAATAGCCTGTTGGAAATCGGGGCCGGTCAACTCTTCCCAGTGAGTGGAAAGCGTTTGGCCGGGCGCGCAGAAGGCCGCGCCCAGCAAAATAAGTGTCAACCGCATATCGGCCTCAGATAAAGGCGATGACGTCGATCTCAACCAGCGAATTGCCGGGGATGCCACCGGCTGCGGCGATGGTGGTGCGCACCGGAGGCTCGTCACCCCACCGGCCTGTGAACACCTCAGTCATGGCGTCGCGGTCCTTCAGATCATTCAAATACACATTACATTTGAGACACTTTTCCATGGAGGAGCCAACGCTCTCGAGCTGTTTCTGGATGGTATCTAGAACACCTTTGGTGTGCACTTTGATGTCGCCTGGTTCGTGATAGCCCACGCCGGAGATGAAGACCAAGTTTCCATAGGTGATGATGCTGCTGTACGGGCCTATCTTATCGGGCTTCTTGCCGTTCGGGTAATGCACCTTTTTGACAGGCTTGTCCTGAGCGGCTGCTGGAACTGCCGCAGCAGCCGTCACCGCCGCAGAAGCAACCACGCCTTTTCCAATGAAGTTTCGTCGATTTGATTTGTTCATAGAGTTTTCCTTTCGTTATCCATTCCGGCGGTTTCCGCCTGTCTGATATTTGTGCCTCTGCGCTGACCAACTAGTCTCGCCATACTCGCCGAGGTTTACGGTGCCCGAGATCTTGTCGCCATCCACGGCGCCCGTGAATTCGTAAGAGAGCCGGGTGCCTTCCGCGCGAGTGGAAGTCCGGAAGCGCACCTGATTGCCGGACACAGTGCCCGCGAGGTCGCCATTGTAGAACTCGCCGTGATGCGTGCCGAGGAGCTTCGAGCCGTCCTGTTCCAGCACGATAGTGTGATTGGCGGATCCGCGGCCGAATTCCAAACGCGCCTCCCATTGGCCGGACACCGAAACTGAGGGGTTCGAGGGCGGCGCCGGATTCTCGAATTTCGGCGGATTCGAGAGCACTGCGTACAATCGTTCCGCCACAATCTTGTCGTCGCCCGGCATCATCATGTAAGGGATGATGGAAACCGAACTTTTCTTGTCGCCATTGCGGTTTC
>Ga0116125_1000029_pt1 | contig 45594 bp, 39 predicted proteins | sample June2015DPH_16_1_2_FD_89729 | JGI IMG/M metagenome (GOLD analysis project Ga0116125, IMG submission 89729) | Peatland microbial communities from SPRUCE experiment site at the Marcell Experimental Forest, Minnesota, USA - June2015DPH_16_10 | ecosystem: Environmental > Terrestrial > Soil >...
CCGCGGCGGTCGCTGCCCGGAATGCCGTAGAAAAACCGTTTGCCATGATCTCCCCAGACCGGCAGATGGGCGTCGGTGAAGCGCGCGTCTCCCGCCGGGGGACCGAAGAAAAAAATGTCCTGCTTGGTCGGTCGGATGATTTGGCCGAGAGTATAAGGAAACAGTTTGCCCAGCCATGGGCCACAGGCGAAGACATAGTGGTCAGCTTTGAGCTGTGAGCCGTCGGAAAGGTTGAGGCTTCGCAATGGCGCGTCCTCCAGATTGCCGGCCACGATTGCGAGTTGCCGATATAGCCCGCCTTGGTCGATGAACGCATCGACCACGACCTGACAGCTGTCACGAGCGTCGAGGTATCCGCATTCGGGTTCGTAAATTCCCCAGCGGACGTCGGAGAAATTAATTTGCGGCCAGCGCTTTCTCATCGCCGCCGTGGAAAGTTCCTGAAACTTGATCCGCTCCTCCCGCAGCACGGGAAGCGAGCCGCGCTCGTATTCGTCATCGGCGCTGCTGACCATCCAGAGGACGCCGCTCGGATGCAACAGTTGGCGTTTCCATCGTTTCTCGTACTTCCGCCACAACTTGAGTGCGCGCGCGGCGAGGGCTGTGTAAGGCTGGTCGGGGCCGTAGGTGCAGCGCATGATGCGAGTTTCGCCGCCTGACGAAGAGCGCGAATTTCCCGGGCCCCAGGCGTCGAGCAAGGTGACGCGTGCGCCGCGCTCAAGCAGATGGAGCGCGGTCCAGCCTCCGAAGGCACCGGCTCCCACGACGGCAATATGCGGTTTCGAGTTCACCGGAGATAGTTTCGCACCGAAAGCCGCGAAGGAACGCTAGGCATGCGCAAAAGCCCCTTGAAAGTAACTGCGTTCAAGGTCTTCGGCTTAGAACTAATGCGGCTGGGTTAGCCTGCTTGTTCTTGACAGGAGGTTAGCGCGTTCCTAGAATCCAAGCAGCGAGCGCCGTCTGCGTCGTTCGGCTAAGTTTTTGCATCTAAATTAGTTAGCCAAGGATCACTGAGATCGGCATACCTAAGCTTTTGAGACGAAATGCCTTCCGAACCTAATATCGGTAAGCGCGAACGTGAGGTTTTGACCGCCATCGTGGAAACTTTCATTTCCACCGGCGAGCCGGTTGGCTCGCGCACGTTGTCGCGCTCGAACCGCGAGGGGCTGAGCCCGGCGAGCATTCGCAATGTGATGGCGGATTTGTCCGATGCGGGATATCTGGAGCAGATGCATACGTCGTCGGGACGCATCCCGACTCCCGAGGCTTACCGCTATTACGTGGAGCAGATTTCTGGGACGGCGAAACTGGCGCCGCAAGATGAGAGCATGATTTCCGACTCATTGGCCGGCGTTACGGATGTGCAGGAGTTCATGGAGCGGACTTCGCATGTGCTGTCTCTGATCTCCCGAAACGTAGGGGTTACAGTCGCAACGAGCGGGAAGAAAAATGCACTGGACCATGTGTATTTTTCGCGGCTGGGCGATCAGAAAGTGCTGGCCGTGCTGGTGACGCGTTCGGGACTGGTGCGCGATCGCGTGTTCCGGCTCGACCTGCCGCAGTCTGATCTTGACTTGGCTGCGCGATACATCAACGAGAATTTCCGCGGCTGGACGATAGAAACGATGCGGGCCGAACTGGAACGCAGAATTGAACGCGAACGCAGCGAATATGACCGTTTAATGAGCTCGATCGAGCAGCTTTACAAGCAAGGCGCACTCAACGCGGAGAGCGGTGCACAGACGGTTTTCGTGGATGGGGCGGCTAATCTTCTGGCTGGCGAAGAGAACCGGCAGCGGCTACAGGAAATGTTGCAGACGTTAGAGGAGAAAGAGAAGGTGGCGGAGTTGCTCAATGCCTACCTGGATGTGAAACAAGAGGCGGTGCGGGTCGTGATTGGGCTCGACGGAACGCTGCCGTCGATGCAGAATTTCGTGCTGATTGGCGCTCCGGCGCGTTCTGGGACGGATATGTTCGGGTCGCTGGCGGTAATCGGTCCGACGCGCATGGATTATCAACACACGATGACAGCGGTTTCTTACATCGCGCGCCTGTTTGACAAGATTCTTAATGATGCGGAGTAGTGACAGGAGTTATGGGGAAAACTAACGGAAGACCGGAATTAGATAACGTGAGCCTTGATCTGGAGCATGAGTTGCCTGAGTCGGGTGACCGCGGCGAGAATACGGTCGCATCCAGCGGCGGCGAACCTTCTGCGGGGCTCTCGGAACTGCAGAAATTGCAGGCGGAGCGCGATACTCTGCTTGACCGCATGGCACGCATGCAGGCCGAATTCGACAATGTGCGCAAGCGAACGGCGAAGGAACAGCAGGAATTCCGCGACTACGCCGCAGCGGATGCCATCAAATCACTGCTTCCTGTGCTCGATAGCTTTGAGCGTGCGCTGCAGGTGAAGGCGGACCCAGCTGAGTTTCGCGGCGGGGTGGAACTGATCTACAAGCAATTGCAAACCGCGCTGGAGAAACTTTCGCTGCAGCCGATTAAAGCTACTGGGGAGCTGTTCAACCCGCATGTTCACGAAGCGATCGAGATGGTGGACACCACGGACGTGCCGGACCATCAGGTGATAGAGGAATTGCAGCGCGGCTACAAGCTGAAGGACCGCCTGCTGCGGCCTGCGATGGTAAAAGTGGCAAGGAACCCCGGAAAATAATTTCCCAACCTGCTTGTATTTTCAAGCGAAGGAAAGGCTTTTATTCTGACCACGAACGCAAAACGCGATTATTACGAGGTGCTGGGCGTAAGCCGGACCGTTACAGAAGTCGAACTGAAGAGCGCTTACCGGAAGCTGGCCATGCAGTGGCATCCGGACCGAAATCCAAACAACCCGGATGCCGAGGACAAGTTTAAGGAAGTCACCGAAGCTTACGCAATTCTTGCGGACTCCGAAAAGCGCTCGTTGTATGACCGCTATGGCCACGCTGGGGTGGGCAGCGCGGCGGGGCAGGGCGTGGGTTTCGACGGCACAGCGTTTCAGGATCTCGGCGAAATCTTCGGCGAGTTTTTTGGCTTCGGGGACGCGTTTGGGGCCGGAGGACGCAAGCGCAGCCGTGTACAGCGCGGCGCCGATTTGCGCGAAGACATCACCATTGAATTTGAAGAAGCTGTATTCGGCACCGAGACTCGCGTAATGGTGCGGCGTCACGAAACCTGCGATTCGTGCCACGGTTCAGGAGCCGCTCCTGGCAAAGGTCCCACTACTTGCCGCACTTGCAACGGGCGCGGGCAAATGCGCTATCAGCAGGGATTCTTCAGCATCGCACGCACCTGTTCCACTTGCCAGGGAACCGGCAGCGTAATTAGCGATCCATGCACAAAGTGCAAAGGCGAAGGGCGGTTGCTGCAGCAGCGCTCGGTCGAAGCGAAGATTCCCGCAGGCGTGGAAGATGGAACGCGCATTCGATTTTCCGGCGGAGGCGAAGCCGGACCGTTCGGCGGACCCGCGGGCGATCTTTACGTTGTGTTGCACGTGAAGGAGCATCCGTTTTTTGTGCGTGAAGGCAACGATCTGCATTGCGCGGTTCCCATCTCCATTGCGCAGGCTGCTATGGGTGCTGAAATCCGTGTACCGACGCTCGAAGGTGAGCACGCGCTCAAAATCCCCGATGGCACCCAGCCCGCTACAACGTTTCGTATTCGCAGCAAAGGCGTGCCTGTGCTGAACGGGCATGGCAAAGGCGATTTGTATGTGGAAGTGCGCGTGCAAATTCCTACCAAGCTGAACAAGCGGCAAAAAGAACTGCTGCAGGAACTGGAGACCACTTCTAAAGTTGATAATCAGCCGCTGATGGGGTCACTGTTGGGAAAAATGAAAGATATGTTCGGATAGAGCAATCCGGCACCGAAGCGCTGTTCCACCCGAGCTCGATTCTTGCGTAGCCCTTTCACGCGCTACGATACTCCCCAAATGACACGCCGCCGCTGGATAGCCGACGAAGTCTCCGAAAATGCTGCCGCGCTGGTTGGCGATCACGCAGACCACTTGGTCCGCGTGCTTCGTGCCCGTGTGGGACAAGAGTTCGACATTGCGACCGGCAATACCATTCGCCGCGGGCGGGTTACTTCGGTTGAAGCGGGCCGGGTCGAGTTCGAACTCGGCGAAGAGATTTCAGTCGCGAGCGCGACCGAGATCACTCTCCTTCTGGCCGTTTTCAAGTTCGACCGGATGGAGTGGGCGATTGAAAAGTGCACGGAGCTTGGCACATCTCGCATTGTGCCTGTGATCGCCCAGCGCACCGACGCGCATCTGGCGGCGGCTTCCGCGAAGCGAGTCGAACGCTGGCGGCGGATTATTCGCCAAGCCTCGGAACAGTCGCGGCGCACTGCGCCTCCAGAGATCCGCGCGCCCGTCAGACTTTTCGAAGTGTTGGATTGCGGTGCAAGCGCGCGAATTGTTCTTTCCGAAACGGAGGATCGAGTCTCGCTGCGCGACGTCGTCCCATCCGATGCACCGTCTGGTGGAATTGCCTTGGCTATTGGGCCTGAGGGCGGCTGGAGTGAAGACGAATTGCAATCTTTTCAGCGAGCCGGATGGGTCTCGGCCTCGCTCGGCAAGACGATTCTTCGTGCCGAAACCGCTGCGATCGCGGCTCTGGCTATCGTTACTTCCGCTATTCACTAGCGTTAGATTGTTGGTCTCCCTGTGGACGTCTTCCTATGCTGCCGGCGGGTGATATTCTGACCGCTGATGTCTTCTTCTAAAACAAAATCTCCTCCATTTGTTCCGGATGAGCGCCAGCGCGAGGCGATTGAGCACGCCCACGGTCCCATGCTGGTAATCGCTGGCGCCGGCACAGGAAAAACGTCCGTTCTCATTCATCGCATGGCCAATCTAGTAGAGAAGGGCTACGCGCAGCCGGATGAAATCCTTGCCCTTACGTATACCGTGGCCGCTGCGAGGGAGATGCAAGAACGGGCATCCCATCTGCTTGGTAGTCAGATCCGTTCGTCGACCTTCCATGATTACTGCAATGGCTTGCTCAAGCGGGCGGGAAAAGAGTTTGGCGTCCTCGATGAAAAAGATCTTTGGATTTATCTGCGCAAGCGAATTCACGAGCTTCATCTCCAGCACTATATCCGCGCCGCGAATGTCGGTCAGTTCCTCAACGACTTGCTGAACTTTCTCAGCCGCTGCCATGACGAGTTGGTTTCCCCGGAAAAGTATGCGGATTATGTTTCCCGCCTCGAGCGCGGCGAGCTTTCTGTTCCGCGAGTTGCGAAATCGAAAGATCAACTGGCTGATGAAGAGGTGATCGGACGCTGCCGAGAAATCGCGCGGGTGTTCGCAACTACCGAGCGCTGGCTTCAGGAAGAAAACCTGGGAACGTTCAGCCACATGATCACGCGCGCCTATACGTTGCTCACAGCTGACTCGAAATGGTCGGAGGACGAACGCAACCGCACACGCTACATCCTGGTGGACGAATTTCAGGACGCGAATTTTGCGCAGATCAAAATCCTGAGCGCACTTGCTGGCGCGGACGCGAACGTCTTCGCTGTTGGGGATGTTGACCAGGCAATCTATCGCTTTCGCGGCGCGTCGAGCGCTGCTTTTCAGCTATTCCGCCGTCACTTTCCCCTGGCCAAATTGGTTGTCTTAGGCAAGAACCGGCGTTCAACTACCCCAATTCTGCAATGCGCGTTCGCAATCATCAACAAAAACCCTCCTGTATTTGCCGCGACGGACGAGAAATCGCTTGCTTACCGGCGGGTTCCGTTGCAATCTGCGCGCGAGGAAGATGCTCACAAATCGGAAATAAGTCTTGCGCCTGCTCCTGTGGAGGCCATTGCTTTCGCTGGAAAGGACGCAGAGGCGCCGGATGTCGTTCATATCATCGAGGAGAGCAAACGCCGCCTGCACTGCCAGTGGAAGGATTTCGGCATTCTGTATCGCTCCCACGTTCATCGCGACGAAATTGTGCAGGAACTCGCCGAGCACGAGATTCCTTTCACCATCGAAAACATGGACGTAAGCGACACCGCGGAGGTGCGGGATTTGTTTGCGTGCGTGAACGCAGTTGTCGACTCCAATTCCGATGCGAACCTTTTCCGCGTGGCCGCGCTGCCGCAGTTCGATGTCGATCCAGAACAACTGCGAGCAAAGCTGCGAGCCATCGCGAAAGATTCCAGAGAACGCGACAAGATTACGCTGGCTTCTGTTCTAAGTGAGGTTCCGGGCGGGGCGGCTGTTTTGCGGACGTTGAGCCAAGCCCGCGAAGAAGTGAAGTCGAAGAAAACGCACGCTGCGCTGGAATTGATAGGCAGGAAATTTGGCCTCGACCTCAATTCAGCAGTTCTGCGGGCCGCACTAAAGTTTGCGGCCGATTGGGAACAGAAGAAGACCACCAAGACCGGGGAACTCGGCGAATGGATTGAGTATCTGGAATACTTCCGCGAGGCATGCGGCACGATTCCCCTGCCTTCGAACGAGGATGAGGATGCCGTGCGCCTTATGACTGCGCATGGCGTCAAAGGGCTGGAGTTCGGGCATGTCTTCATTCTTCGCGCCACCAGCAACTCGTTTCCGACCAGCTTCCGCGAGACCCTCGTTGAGTTTCCGAGGGATTTGCGCGACCCCGATTCAGCCATAGCGGGCGATGAAAAGACGCTGCATGAGCAGGAAGAGCGGCGGTTGTTCTACGTCGCGATGACCCGCGCCAAAGATTCGCTGCACATTTATGGAAAGCAGGGAATCGGTCGGGACAAGACGCCGGCCGGCCTGATGCGTGAGTTGATTGGTAATGCCGGATTGCACCCCTGGCTCAGGTCGCGTGCTGCCCTTCCTTCCCAGCCGGAGCTAATCGAACTCGCCGCGGCTGCGGAGGAGACGACTAACGGCTCTCATTTGCCTGCTTGGCTTGCGTTGCCGCCCATCGAGGGGCTCGATTCCCGCTTGAGCGCGACGGCGGTCGAGACCTACGAGCTTTGTCCATTGCAGTTTAAGTTCGAGCGCGAGTGGAAATTATCGAAACAGGTGCACGCCGCGATGCAATACGGCGCGACCATGCACAACGTGCTGCGCACCTATTTTGATTCGGCGCGATTGGGGAGAACGAAAACCGATGAGGAGTTGTTGCAACTCTTTCGCGACGGCCTGGCAAGCGCGGGGATTCAGGATGATTATCAGCGCGATTTGTATCTGGGGCAGGGCTTGAAACAGTTGGAGGAATTCCTGGGTGCTGCGCGTTCCACCGCAATCGACGTTTTGCATACGGAGGAGTGGTTCGACGTTGAAATCGCCGGAATCAAGGTTGCGGGACGCATCGATCGCATCGATCAAGCGGCGGACGGCCGCGTCGCGGTAGTCGACTACAAAACCGGTAAAGCGCGCTCGCAGGAGGATGCGGATGAGAGCCTGCAGCTTTCCATCTATGCAATGGCTGCGCAGCAGAAGTGGGGATATCGCATTGGCGAGTTGGTATTTCACAATCTGGAAGGAAATGTTTTAGTCGCTTCGAAGCGCGACGAATTTCAATTGGAGCAGGCGAGGGAGCGGGTGCAAACAGTCGCCCACGGAATTGCCGATGGAAACTTCGGCGCGAAGCCCGGTTTTCACTGCACCTATTGCGCATTTCGTGGACTGTGTCCCGCACGAGAGAAGCGCGCGCCAAAAACTTAGGGGACGCTATGTGCGTCCCCATGGTCGACTTCATACTGACCGCTTAGTGCTTTTTTTTCTTCTTTGCCTTTTTCTTGGTTGCCATTGGTTTCTATTCTCCCTTCCATTCTTCATGGAAAAATCTGCAACGATGTTTTGTTGCAACTATTTGATTGTATAGAGTTAATGAAAAATGAAGTCAAGAAAAAAATGAATGTGATGTAGCTAGCGATGGTGTACCAAAGTCACACGAAGTTCGAGTTGAAGGCGAGATCGGAGCATCTCGGGCGCAAAATGCATCGATGGATCACAATTGCGGCGTGAGAATTGCAAATGCTGCGATGCTCTAGCGAGTTGTGAATGCCTGCACCGACGACGAGTGAGGGCGGGTGCGATTGGTCGCAGTAGTTCATCGTTTCGGACGATGCTGCATCTATAATGTGAGTGCGAAATATTCGCGGGAGTATTGATTTATGGCGGCTTTCGATGATGTTGTCATCATTTCCGGTTGTCGAACGGCGGTAGGAAAATTTCAAGGCAGCCTTTCGGATTTAAGCGCGCCGCAACTTGGCGCAGTGGTTGTGCGCGAGGCGGTGAAGCGAGCGGGGTTGAATTCCGACCAAGTGGACGAATGCATCATGGGCAATGTGCTGCCGGCCGGACTCGGACAAAATCCCGCGCGGCAAGCTGCCATCTTCGGAGGATTGTCTCCAGCGACAGGTGCCATGACAATCAACAAAGTTTGCGGCTCAGGATTGAAAGCAGTCGCGCTTGCGGCGCAAGCGGTGCAGACCGGAAACAGTTCGATTGTCGTCGCGGGTGGGATGGAGTCGATGACCAACGCTCCGTATCTGCTGCCGCAAGCGCGCAAAGGATATCGATTGGGAAATGGGCAAGTGGTCGATTCGATGGTGCACGATGGACTCTGGGATATTTACAACGACTATCACATGGGCATTACTGGCGAGAATGTCGCGGAGAAATACGGAATCACGCGCGAGGAGCAGGATGAATTTGCGGTGAACTCTCACCGCAAGGCGGTGGCCGCATGGAAAGAGTGCCGCTTCAAATCGCAGATTGTGCCAGTTGAGATTCCGGCGAAAAAGAAAGGTGCGGCTCCCGTTATCTTCGATCGCGATGAGTCTCCGCGCGAAGATACGACCTTCGAGAGCCTTCGCTTATTGAAACCTGCTTTCAAGAAGGACGGCACTGTGACCGCTGGCAATGCTCCCGGAGTGAACGATGGAGCTGCGGCTGTGGTCGTGACGAGCGCAGCCCGAGCGAGAGAACTTGGCGTGCAGCCGATGGTGCGAATCGTAGCGCAGGCGACCAGCGGCGTGGAACCCAAGTGGGTAATGCTGGCGCCGATCGAGGCTGTGAAGAAAATTTACGAGAAAACCGGCTGGGCGAAAGACGATGTCGATTTGTTTGAGCTCAACGAAGCTTTTTCTGTTCAGGCTCTCGGCGTGCTCCGCGAACTCGGGCTCGACCTCAACAAGGTCAACGTGAATGGGGGTGCGGTTGCCATCGGGCATCCGATTGGGGCTAGTGGCGCTCGCGTGCTGGTCACCCTAATTTACGAGATGGCTCGCCGCGACGCGAAGCGGGGGATCGCTGCGCTCTGCCTTGGCGGCGGCAATGCGGTCGCGATGGCTGTGGAACGAAGCTAGCGGGATGCGGCCTCACTCAGCGAATTAGCTGCCGGCAGTGTGAGGGTAAAAACAGCTCCGCCTCCGGGAGCATTGGCGGCGTCAATGGCGCCGTTGTGCTCTTTCATCACGGACTTACAAATGCTTAGGCCTAGCCCCGTTCCGCGTCCCGGACGCTTCGTGGTGTAGAAGGGATCGAAGATGCTCGGCAGGATGTCCGGCTGAATGCCGGGGCCGTCGTCCAGAAAACTTACCCACACCGATGCGCCGTTATTCCCCATGCGGATGCGTAGCGTGCCACGGTCGCGCGCCTCGCGAATGGCCTGCTCGGCATTCAGAACCAGGTTCAGGAAAACCTGCATCAACTGATGCGGATCGCACTGCACGAACGGCAGTCCGCTTTCGCGAACAAAATCCACCGTGATGTTGTTTTTGCGCAGCGAGTAGGAGTGCAGGTTGAGCGTGCGCTCGACTACATCTCCCACATTCACGCGGGTCGTGCCCGGGGTTGGCGGGCTGGAAAAGTAAGTCAGGTTGCGAACGATCTCGGCGGCGCGTTTGGCTTGCTGTTGGAGAATTCCGATCTGCCTTTGCGCCGAGTCTGTGGTTTGACTGTCCTGGAGCAATTCGCTGATTCCCAGGATGCTGGTGAGGGGGTTGTTCAGTTCGTGGGCTACGCCGCCAATCATTGCGCCCATGGCGGCCAGGCGCTCACTCTGTACCAACTGCTGCTCGAACTTCTTTTCGGTGGTTACATCGCGCACGCAAAAGATGACGCCCGCCAATTTCGAGTCGGCGTTGAAGAATTGACTGGCTGAGGCACGCATCGTGCGTCCGCTGCCATCGCGATGGCGCGCACTGTATTCCACCGATCCCACTGTCTGGCTTCCGCTCACAACGTCGGTATAGAGCGCGACCAGTTCCGGCGAGTGCGCCTGAGTTTCGGATATCTTTTCGCCCAAAAGATCTGCGGAATTGCAACCGAGTACGTCGCGTGACCGAGAACTCACGAAGGTGTAGCGCTCCTCCAGATCGACCACCAGAATGAGATCGGGAAAGCTCTCGAGCAGACGGCGGCGAAACTCCTCCTGCTGCGCCACCTGGCGTTCCAGTTTTCGGCGTTCGGTTACATCAACGAGGGTTCCCTGATAGCGAATCAGTTTGCCTGCCTCATCCCAGACGGCACGCGAAGACTCCAGAAAAACGGCCGAGGTTCCATCTTTCTTTCGCAATATAATCTCGCGGGCCCGAACGCCTCCGCGATCGTCTGGGGCACGGCCCAGCACGGGCGGCTGCTCGGCATGAAGGTTCAACTGGTTGGGCGCGAGGGCGAGTAATTCGTCTTTTGAGGCGTAGCCGAGAATACTCACCAGCGCCGGGTTGGCATCGAGCAATCTCCCATCCGGCGTGCTGAAATATGCGCCTTCCTGCAAGGTCTCGAATAACTCCGTGAAGCGCAGCTCTTTTTCGTGCTGTCCGGTAACGTCACGGCCCAAAATGCTGACGCCCACCACCTCGTCGCTCTTCACAATTGCGTTGAGCACGCAGTCGAAATAACGCGGGCGACCGTTGTTCTTCAGACGCATACGCACGGTTCCGGTCCAGTGACGCTTATCGAGAAAGCGCGCTAAGCCTGCTTCGACGGCGGCACGCGCCGGCTCTTCGATGAACTCGAAATATTTATGGCCAACAATTGCAGTGTAGGGAAGGCCGATGAGTTCGCTGACACTCTTGTTGACGGTGCGCAGAGTCCCGTCGAGCGACACCGCGCAGGCGGAGTCGTCAATCGAGTCGATCAGCTCTTTGAAGTTCCGCTGCGAGCGCGCGATCATCTCGTTCAGCTGATCGAGTTGCTCTTCCGACGGAGCGGCGCCCACGTGCTCTTGCAAATCCTGAAGCAAGGTTTTTACTTCGACAACTTCTCTGCGCCGCCCGTAGGCGTATACCGCTAAGAGAACGGAAAGAGCCAGGACGCCCACGGCCATCGGGCCCAAGTGGTATGGCAGACCTTGCAGACGCTCCCATGCTAGAACGGCGAATCCTGTCGCCAGCAACACCATGAAGAGCAGAATCCATCGCCAAAGCTGAGATTCTTCGCGCTCAAGATTTTGCGGAGGCCGAGATTTGCGAGGTGCCGGAGCAGAGGACTGCATCATTGGAAAACCAACTGGCCTTCCGCCCCACCAGAGGGGAAAGCCTTATATCGTTCAGACCATCGTAAAGGCAGAGATGGGGCGGAACAACCGGCGCTGTTGGAGAGTTGGGTACGTTAGTGACTTGCTTTTTCAGGCCGAGGTTCGATTTGGCATGCGGCCTCGACCGCGATTTATTCCTTTTTCTCGGGTTCCGGCGGCAGTCCCTTTTCGATGGGCTTGCGTGGCAGCATTCGGTCGCTCATGGCGGCATCGTAGACGAAGCTGGCAACGATCACCGCGGCCTGTTTGAGATCGTCGGGCTGCAGGCGGTCGTAGACGTCCATATTCGAGTGATGAGTGCGGGTTTCGTACTCGATGGGGTCCTGAATGAACTGGAATCCGGGTATGCCGACGGCGTCGAAGGAGAGATGATCGGTGCCGCCCGTATTGCGCATGGTTAGGGTGGTCATGCCTAGATCTTTGAATGGCTCCATCCATGCTTTAAAGATGGGCGCGACCGCTTCATTCTCTTGCAGGTACACTCCGCGAATTTTGCCGGTGCCATTGTCGACGTTGAAGTAGGCCGAGACCTTGGCCTGCTCGGGCTTGACGGTGACATCGCCAGCCTGGCGGCGCAGAAGCGTCGGCATGTCCTTCAACAGCGGCTCGTTCATGGGAGGGCGGAAGCCGAAATGATGCTCGACATAAGATTGCGAGCCGAGCAGGCCTTCTTCTTCGCCGCTCCACAGGCCGATGCGGATGGTGCGGCGCGGGTGAATGTCGAGCGCTTTGAGGATGCGAACGGCTTCCATCATGACGATCGTTCCGGCGCCGTTGTCGGTAGCGCCTGTGCCGGCGTGCCAGGAATCGAGGTGGGCGCCGAGCATGACGAGTTCGTCCTTTTTGTCGGTGCCAGGGATTTCGGCGATGGTGTCGTACTGCATGGGATCGTCGTCGTAGAAAGTATTTTGGACGTTGAGTTCGAGCGAGACGTCTTTTTTCTGCGCAAGCAGGCGCGCGATACGGGTCCAGTGCTCGACTGCCATTGTGAGCTGCGGAACCACGGTGGTTTCGCCGGGCTTGAACGATCCGCCGGATTGTACGAAGACGGTACCACCTCCTTCACTGCGGCTGCTGTGATCAACAACGGCAAGAACTTTCTCGTCCGCGAAGAATTGATTCCGATCTTTGACGAATTGCAGGCGTTTCAGGTAATCGGCGAAGGTGAAGTTGTGCTCGGTCGAAGGATTGTAGTCGGCGAGTTTGGCGAGATCCTCGTCGGTGTCGCGTTTGTAGAGAGGCTCGCCGACAGGCTTTACATCGGCCTCGGGTCCGAGAATGACGATCATCCCGGCGAGCTTGCCCTTGTATTTGTCGAAGTCTTCTTTCTTGTCGATGATGGCGCGAACGCATTTGCCCTGTATGATTCCGTTCGTTCCGGGAGTCCAGGCTTTTGGATAGGCGAGAAGCGTGACGACATCGGGCGTAGTCATGCGAACGTTGGTGTATTGATTCGCCCAGCCGCGGCCGAAAGGCCCCCATGGTTCGAGGTGCGCGTTGGATAGGCCGATGGCGGTGAGTTGATCGCGCGTCCACTCGTTAGCCCGCTTCATGTTCGGAGAGCCGGTGAGGCGTTCGCCGATCGAGTCCATTAATCCGCTGGCGTAGTCCATGACTTTGGAATTGTGAAAGCCCTCGTAACGGATTCGGCCGATGGTTTCGAGATCGACCTTGTCTCTTTCCTGGGACCACAAGTTCACAACCGAAGTCATGACAAACAGAAGGCACACGGCACGAACGAAACTCTTCATGAACACAGGCTCCTGAGGAAGGATCAAACGGGCGATTATACAGTGCAGTTGACGCGTGTGAGTCGGATCAGTTTGTAAAGTTATTTCAAGCGAGCCGGCGATGTGCCGCTTATTCTTTCTTTGCACCAGGCGGTGAAGCAGCGGGTTTTCCCTCTGGCTTCTTTTCTTCCATGCCGGCTGAGGGCCTTGGGGCAGCCTCTGGTTCTTTCTTTGCTCCTCCGCCCTCGGACGAGGGTTTTTCCTCCTCAGGTTTCGGCATGTATTGCACGATGAGGGAGATTCGCCGGTTCGAGGGATCCAAGGGGTCGGACTTGCGCAGGTGTTGGTCGGCAAAGCCGCGCACCTGGGCAATCTGATTCTCGCCTACCCCATTGTCCTGCATAAGACGGCGGGCGGCATTGGCGCGGTCAGTGGAAAGTTCCCAGTTGGAATAGCCACTCTTGCTGACGTAGGGCTTGGAGTCAGTGTGGCCCTCGATCGAAAGTTTGTTCGGCAACTTCCCCAGTTCCTGGGCCAGAGTGAGGAGTAACTCTCGTCCGTCAACGTTTAGTTTCGGGCTGCCACTATCGAAGAACGTTCCCGATGCCGATTCCATCAATTCGATGCGCAGACCTTCGTTGGTCACAGTTATCTCGATGTGGTCTTTCAGCTTATCGAAATCGTTCATCTCGCGAATTTTTTGCTCGAGCTGGTCCTTCAGCTTGGGCATGTTGTCTTTGGTCAAAACAAAATTTTCCCCCACGCCCACCATTGCTGAACCTTTCTTCTCAGCAGTGCCGCTTGGGTCGCGGAAGTAGCCGCTCACCGCTTCTTGCACCGGCTTGCTCGAGCTCATCAGCCACATCACCATGAACAGCGACATCATCGCGGTCACAAAATCGGCATACGCGACCTTCCATGCGCCGCCGTGATGGCCGCCGTGTCCGCCTTTCTTCTTGAGGATGATGATGGGACGAGTCGTTTTTTCCATATACAAGCGCGCCGATGGCGATTATGCAGAGGCTGCGGCGGCAGCTCCACCGCCGCGGCAAGCTGCCTCCAGTTCCTTAAAAGAAGGCCGAACGTTTGCGGGAATCGCGCGCCGCGCCACTTCCACGGCCATGATGGGGGCTGTGCCTTTGAGAAAAGACACCATCAAAACCCGCAGAACATATAGATATGCGTGCTCTTCGTCGGCAATCTTCACCATGTTGGCGGCAATGGGCCCGACCAATCCGTAGCACAACAAAATACCGAGAAATGTTCCTACTAGCGCCGCAGCGACTTTCTTTCCAATTTCCTCGGGAGGCCCTCCCAAGGCTCCCATGGTGATGACAATGCCCAGCACCGCAGCCACAATTCCCAACCCTGGCAATGAGTCTGCCATGCTGTTTAGGGCGCTGGTGGGGATCGCGGCTTGATGATGGTGAACTTCAAGATCGAGATCCAACATTTGATCCAGATCGAATGGATCGACTCCGGTGATTGCCATACGCAGCGAATCACAAACAAAATCCTGGGCATGGTGATCTTTCAGCACCTTCGGAGCTTTGGAAAGAACTGGACTTTTGTCGGGCTCTTCCACGTCGCCTTCCAGCGCCATCAAGCCGTCTTTGCGAGCTTTGTTCAGCAGGTCATATAGGGTCTTGAGAGTTTCGAGGTAGGCTTGCTTGGTGAATTTCGAGCCGCCGAAAACGCCGCCAATTCCTCCGACGATCTTCTTGAGAATGTGCAGTGGATTTGCGACTAGCACTGTACCGACAGCGGCACCCCCGATCGTAACCAATTCCGCTGGCTGAATAAGCACCTTCAGATTGCCGTGCTCCATGAGGAAGCCGCCAATCACAGAACCGAAAACGACGACGATGCCAATAATTGCAAACATGAGTACCTTGCCGCTACGGGGTGCGATCAGCCGCTTTGACCGGCCGCAGCCCCGCGTTCGGGTTGAGTATTGCCGGATTGACTAAGGCCTTCTTGAGCTCTTTGTAAGAGGGATTCCAGATTGTCGCCGGCCACTGCGTTCGTGGAACCCATTAGAACCGCCACCGACAGCTCCTCCCCCCACCACTGAATCGTAACCCTTGCTGTTATCTTCAACATACGCGCACAGACCGCCTTCAGCGCCTGCTCATCACAGCCGCTGAGGATCACCAGAAAGCGGTCTCCGGCCCAGCGGCCGACAAAGTCCGTCGGCCACACTGAATTTCTTAAAGTGCGAGCCAGCACGCGCAAAATTGACATGGCCGCTTCTTGCCCGTAGCGGGCACGGAATTTATCCAATTCTTTGATCTCGAGGCAGAGCACGCCCAGTGGAATCTGCAATTCGGCAAATGTGGCCAGTGACTCCCGCAGATGTGATTGCATCATGGTCTGGTTGGGCAGTTGAGTGACGAAATCGAGGCAACCGCGATCTTTCATGCTGCGGTCGTTGGGATCGGGGCCGTTTACGGCGAATTCACTTTCGAATGTCTGGATAATGCCAATAATCGATCCATGCTCATCGCGCAGCGGAATGGCCCAGGTATGAACCGGGGTCCAATAGCCCGATTTGTGGTGAATCGAGCCCATGGCTTCCACAGGTTTGGCATTATGCAGAACTGCGGCCATGGGACACTCTTCGATGCACATCTCACAGCTGCTCTGGTTGCAATGCAGGAGAATATTGTCATTGCAGGAATGGCCGAGCACGTCGATGCGTGCGTATCCGGTGATTTTTTCTGCGCCGTCGCTCCAGAAGACAATTCGCTTTTGCACATCGAGGACGCTTACTCCGATCTGCAGGCCATCGAGAATGTCGCGGTAGATATGCGGATCTTTGAAATGCGGCATGGTTCGGCAGAGGCTGGTGTTCGAGTATCCATCGGCAAAAAAGCTCAGCGACTTAAGAGCGATAGGAGGAACTTTGAAAGCCAAGGGTGCATTGCGAGGCTGCAATCTTCCTGAGTTTACGTATCTAAATGGCCTAGCACGTTAGAGCCGTTGGCATGGCACAGGAGTGCCATTTGCAGAACGCTGCCTCGAGTTTAATTTTCTAGGTGAGCAGTTCTGGGGGAGGGCTGCCCGGGCGCCCTGATCTCGCAAGAGATTGGGGCGTTCGTCATTTTGGGGCGGAATTGCCTGGGTTCGGGACCTGTCGTGGAGGCGTCAGGTGTCAGGTCCTGGGCCGCCAGGATGACGGCCTTCCTGCGGCCTAGCGCCTATGACCCTTCGGATAGTAGCTAATTAGTCGAGATCGTAAAGTTGACAGTGATTTTAGCTTCGGTTTCCACCGCTTCGTTCCCTTGAAGGTGAGGCTTGAAGTGCCACTGGCGGACGGCATCTTCGGCGGCAGATGCCAGGATGGGCGGCCCGCTTACCACGCGAAGGTTTTGGATGATACCATCTCTCCCGATGAGGGCCTGCAGAATGACCCGGCCTTGGACTTTCATCTGGCGGGCCAGCATCGGATAGCTTGGCCTTACCGGACTGCTAACTACTCTTGAGGCATCCGACGATATCTGTATTCGCTCAGCCGCGGGGCTTGTGACGTTCGCGGCTACTTCGCCGCCCCCGACTTCGGCAGCGACGGAGGGCGGTTCGATGGGCCGCAGATCCACATGCACAGAATTGTTGCCCGGCTGCATTTTGCGATGTGTGTCCCCAGCCACTACTTCCACGTCCAACGGAGGCAGCACCGTGCGGCTGGTTACTGTGACCGGAGATTGATCTTCCGCGGCAGGTTCGAAAGCCGGACTCGGCACCTGCGCCTGGCGCTGCGCGTGAAGAGTTTTGTGCTTTGACTCGACAGCCGGAGCGACTTTGATTGTAGGTGCGGGAGCGGCAATCGCGGTCTTCTTTGGGGCCACCGGCGTGGTTTCCGCAGGCTGATCGACCTCGGCGTCGAATGAATCTCCAATCCAGAAGTCGCGGTCATGCCAGAGGACGATGCTGAGAGCCAGCACGAGCAGACAGAGAGATCCCACCATCAGCCCGCGCTGCCGGCGATCTTCGCGCCACTGGATGCGCAACTGCGTGGCGAAAGTACGACGGGGCTTCGGCACAATCGTCTTCAGGATCGACATGCGGGAACCTGGACTTCCGCTAGCTGGGGCGGTGGTTCTAGGTCGCTGAACCGAGTCCGCTCCCCGGGGGAGATTAGCGCTAACAGTATGCCCTGAAAACGTCCAAAAAACCAGCAAAAGAACGATTCTTTAGGCTTGAGCGCGATATCATGCTCAAATCGGGCCAACGCGTAACTTTCCTATGGTCTGGCGAATCCGATTGGCTGCTGGTACCGGAACCTTTCCCGGTCAATCTTATGAAGAGCAAAGACAAGAAATTAGATGAGAAGCAATTCCGCCAAGTCTCGCGCCGTGAGTTACTTAAGCTGACCCCAGTGCTGGCGTTGGGGGCCTTCGCAATTCCCCAATTGCAAGAAGGTTTGTTGAAAAAAGGGTTGGGATTCAGCGATTGGGCTTCCGCGCGGCTGTTCCGGCCCGGCCATTTGGCGACTACGTTTGACAATAATGAACTGACTCCATTCTCCAAGTTTCCGATCAACGGTTATGACGTCGATGATCCAGGAGTGATCTTCGAAAGTTGGACTCTGACCGTAAGTGGGGCCGTGCAGCGGCCGGGGGAATACACGCTGGCGCAGGTGCAGGCGCTGCCGCGTTATCGGCAGAACACCCGTCATGTCTGTGTCGAGGGCTGGGATGTGATCGGCCGTTTCGGGGGAGCACGGCTCTCGGATTTCCTGCAGCTCATCGGGGCCGATCCCACAGCGAAATTTATTACCGTAAATTGCGCGGATGATTATTATGAGTCGCTCGATATCGCGACCGCCCTGCATCCGCAGACTCTGCTTTGTTATGAAATGTATGAGCAGCCGCTCACGCGCCAGCATGGCGCGCCGTTACGGCTGACGATTCCCACCAAGATTGGATATAAGCAGGCAAAGTATTTGACGGGATTGAAAGTCACGCATGTGCTCGACCGAGTTGGTTATTGGGAAGATCAGGGCTATTCGTGGTTTTACGGAATGTAGCTCGGCGTTAACCGGCATCGGCGGAGGTAGCGCTGGCGTCCCGCCAGCCCGTAACGGAGGATAGATGAGCGGTGCGGCGATCGAGATTGTTCAGCCGAGGGGAAAAGACGAGGAGCCTGTGGTCGTGGGGCGCGCCGTCTACGAGCATCCTTTTATTGTGCGCCTCTGTCACTGGATCAATACTGTCGCGCTGTTTGTGATGGTGGGGAGTGGCCTGCAGATATTCCGCGCTTTTCCCAGCTTCGGCGCAAAAATTCCGCAGAAAGATTTGTTGCATTGGCCAAAGCAGTTCGCCGTAGGCGGTTGGCTCGGTGGAGGCTTGCAGTGGCATCTGACCTTCATGTGGATTTATATCGGTACGGGATTGCTGTACGTCGGCTACCAACTCTTCAGCGGCAATTACCGGCAAGTCCTGTTCATGCCGCGAGACATCCCCGGCGTATGGCCGATGGTGAAGCATTATTTTTTCTTTGGCCCGAAGCCGCCCATCCGCGAAGCTTACAACCCCCTGCAAAAACATGCTTATACCACGGTAATAGTGCTGGGCATTCTTTCTGTTCTTACTGGCCTCGTGGTTTGGAAGCCGATTCAATTCTCGTGGTTGGGCTGGATGATGGGCGGCTTTCACTACGCACGCATTTGGCACTTCGCGGTGATGTGGGCGATTTTGTTTTTCGTGCTCGGGCACTTGGTGATGGTGATTCTGCATGGCTGGAACAACTTTGTTTCGATGCTGACGGGCTGGAAGAAGGATCCGGAGTACTTTGCTCGAGAAGAAGCAGCGCCTGAAGGCGAGGTTGGGGAGTAGATTAACGCGTGGCACGCCTGAAGGCGTGCCCTGATACGAATTTGTAGGGCGGATTTGCAGCAGAAGGGTGGCTGGCGGGCTTGTATCAGGGTATGGCTTCAGCCGTACCGTCTCCGAATTGGCGAATTGAGTGAGCTTCAGCCCCTGAGAGCTTGCGCGCGGAAGAGTTGCAATTGTGAGCAAGGATGTCCGAACCAAGCGTGGTGTCGACCAATTCGGAGCAGGCGGGCGGCACACGCGAGCAGGAACTGATCTTAAGCGTCCAGCGGGGCCAGAACGAATTGTTTTACGAGTTGGTCCGGCCCTATGAGAAACGAGTTTATGCTGCTGCGCTGGCGATTCTGCGCAACGAGCACGACGCCGAAGACGCGGCGCAGGAGGCGATGCTGAAGGCGTTCGCGAATATCCGGCAATTTCGCGCCGAGGCTCGCTTCAGCACGTGGCTGATCCAGATTACGGTGAATGAGGCGCTCATGCGGCGACGAAGAGGGCGGACCGTGGTCATGGAAGGCATCGACGATCGCCGTATCGCCGAGGAAAGTGATTACAAGCCCCGGGAGTTCGCCGACTGGCGGGAGATTCCTTCGGAAGCGCTCGAACGTAAGGAGGTTCGGCAGCGACTGGCCGATGCTTTGAGGACACTCGACCGAAAATATCGCGAAGTCTTTGTTCTGCGCGACATGGAGCACCTGAACATTCAGGAGACGGCGGAGGCGCTGGGAATTTCGGTGGCGTCGGTGAAGACGCGGCTGTTGCGCGCGCGGCTGATGTTGCGCGATCTGCTGGCCGCCGGATGGGAGCAGGGCTGGTTCAGCCGGCTGCCATTCGAGAAGGGAACCAAACCATGGTAGGCCGCGAAAGTGTGAACTGCGAACAGGTGTGGAGCGAGATTTCGAACTACGTCGATGGAGACGTGGACGCCGCCCTGCGCGCATCCATGGATGAGCATTTTCACAGCTGTAAGCGGTGCGCATCGGTATTGGCTGGTACGCAGAATGTGGTCAGGCTGTACGGCGATGAGCGCATGTTGGAGGTGCCTGCAGGTTTCAGCCGTCGGCTGGAAAAGAGGCTTGCGCAAGGTTCTATTGGATTTTTAGGAATAGGAGAGCGCTGGTCGAGTTGGTCGGCCTGGTTAGTGCCGGTCGCGGCACTGGCTTTGTTTGCCGGGGGATTAAAGCTAGCGGATAAGTTTATTTTTAATCCGCCTGCAAAATCGATACTGTCCGCGCCGGGACATGACATTCCTCCCGATATGCAGGTCGTAATTTCTGATGGATCGAAAGTATTCCATGTGGCGGGATGTCCCTTCATCCACGACAAGGCTACCGAGCGGACCATTACCGCGAAAGACGCGATGCAGGATGGATATGTGCCGTGTACGCGGTGCCTGCGGCAGTATTTGAAGACCGGAGTGAGTGGCAAGCGCGGGATCGTCGCTTCCGATAATGATAGCGACGACGAGCAAGACGAGAAGGTAAGTATTGGTTCGATAACGCCGTAGTCGGCCAAAACAGAATGGCGCGGACTACAGTCCGCGCCTGGAATCCGGAAGACTAGTTCTGCTTCATCTGATCGTTCTTCATGCTGTCGTCGTGCTTCATATTGTCGTCCTTCTTCATGTTATCTTTCTTCGCGGTCTTGGACTTCTTGGCCGTCTTTTTGCTCTCGTCCTTCTTCATGGAATCGTTCTTCATCGAGTCGTCTTTTTTCATCGTGTCTTGCTTGCTGTCCTGCTGCGTCGAATCCTGTTTCATGGAATCCTGAGCGAAGGCCGCCATCGAAGCCGTCAGAATGCCTGCAAGCGCCAAACTGCCGAAAATCTTCTTCATAAGTTTTCTCCTGGAGGTGAGTTAGGTCGTCCGGCAGGTTCGCACCTGCCGGCGGAAATGGGATGAACCGGACGCGGGAAAGTTACGGCAGGGAAACAAGAATGAGCGACCACAAAGGACACCACGGAGCACTGAGGTACGCTTCGTGCATCGATGTTCCCTATTCAGCAGGCGAGATGATCGCGGGAAATCTTCAATCCGCTCAGGTTGCCGAGCGCGGTAACAGCGATGGATTCCGACTTGAAGAACTCTTGCGCCAGCTTTTGCAAATCATCCACAGTGACGGCTTCGATTTTTTCGATCAACTCGTCGAGATCCTGGAAGTGATCGAAATACATTTCCTGGCGTGCTAAGTTGGACATTCGCGCTGTGCTCGATTCGAGCGAGAGCATCAGGCTGCCTTTGAGTTGATCCTTCGAACGGCGCAGCTCTTCTTCCGGAACCGGGTTATTTTTCAGATCGCGGAATTCCTTGACCACCGAGCGCACAACTTTGTCTGCGGAGGCCAGCGAAGTACCGGCGTAAACCGCCATGCATCCGGTATCGCGATAGGGGTTGAGGTCGCTGTAAATCGAGTAGGCAAGGCCCTGCCGCTCGCGGATATTCTGGAACAGGCGCGAACTCATGCCGCCACCGAGCAATGTGTTCAGAATATAGCTGGCGTGGCGCTTCTCATGGGCGATGGGATAGGCCGGGACGCCAATGCATAGCTGAACTTGTTCGAGTGCCTTCTTGTTGCGCAACACGATGCGCGAGGCAATTTTCGGCTCGGCGGAGTGAAAGCCGTTTTTTGCCGGCTTCAGATGCTCGAAATGCTTGGTCACGAGATCGACAAAATGGTCGTGATTGAGATGCCCCGCAGCGGCCACGATAATGTTCCCTGGGGCGAAACGATGAGCGTAGGTGTCGAGCACCCCTTGCCTTTCGAACCGCTTTACGGTTTCCTTGGTTCCCAGGATAGGCTTGCCCAGCGGATGATCTTTCCAGAAGTTCTGGGTGAAGATTTCGTGGACGAGATAATCGGGATTATCTTCGTCCATCTTGATCTCTTCGAGGATTACCCCGCGTTCGCGGGCGATATCTTCGGCATCAAATGTGGGGTGCAGAACGAGGTCAGAGAGGATCTCAAGGGCAATCGGAACATTTTCGTCGAGCACCTTGACGTTGAAGCAGATACACTCTTTGGAGGTGAAGGCGTCCATGTTCCCACCGATGGAATCGACCTGACGGGCGATTTCTTCGGCGGTGCGGTGCTTTGTTCCCTTAAAGACCATGTGCTCGATGAAGTGGGAGATGCCATTCGACTGGGGCGTCTCATCGCGCGAGCCGCTCTCCAGCCAAATGCCGATAGAGGCGGAGCGAATATGCTCCATCTGCTCGGTGATCACGGTCAAGCCGTGGGGGAGGATTTGACGACGAATGTTGCGAACTTCCTTTACCATCTTTACCATCTCTTATCTGATGCTCGAAGATTCAGGACGGAGCATGCTGAAGGGGAAACGCGGGTCTTCCACAGCTACTCCATTATTCTTACACATCTGAGACCCAGCGCGGGGTAATGAACGATAAATAAGGATCATCCTTAGAATCAATCGATTGCACGTACTTGCAAAGTATTTCTAGAGGTTTTTCGGGGAGTCAGGTCGCGAAAATGGCCGGAGCCAAATCACTGTCGTTGCTGGGGATGAACCGGGAGGAGTTGGGCGAGTTGGTGGCCGAATCCGCCGAACCTGGCTATCGCGCCAAGCAGATTATGGACGCGGTCTACCGACAGAGAGTGGGATCTCTCGCAGAGATCTCTACCTTGCCGCAGGAGTTCCGCGAATGGTTGGCTGAGAGGCAGGCAGAGGTTGGTGCAGCAAGGATTGAGAAAAAGTTTGTATCTGTTGATGGGACCGTCCGTTATCTGATTGGTTTTGCCGACGGAGAGAGCGTGGAGACGGTTTGGATGCCGGAGGGGGATGGCGGAGAAGCCGGAGATGGGTCCGAGGCTGGGGAAGAGGCACAGAGTTCCTTGTCGGGAACCACGGGGGCTAAAGCCCAAGAGAGTGATCAAGTCACACAGCTGGACCGCCGCCTCACGCCGAAGAGCGGTCGCTCAACGATTTGCATCTCTAGCCAAGTAGGCTGCGCGGTCGATTGCCAATTTTGCCTAACGGCTCTGCTTGGCGTTAAACGCAACCTGACCGCAGGCGAGATCGTCGGCCAGGTTTGCGCCGTGCTCAGGGATCAGCAGGTGTCGCCGCCGGAAGATCGCGTCAACCTCGTTTTCATGGGGATGGGTGAGCCGTTTCTGAACTATGACAACTTCATCAAGGCATCGCGATTGCTTGTCGATGCAGTAGGCATCGCGGAGCGGAGGATGACGGTCTCAACCGCGGGAATCGTACCGCGCATCTACGACTTTGCGAATGAAGGCATCCGGCCGAAGCTGGCAATTTCTCTGAATGCTTCGAATGACGAGTTGCGCACGCGGTTGATGCCGCTGAACAAGAAGTGGAATCTGGAAATGTTGCTGGCGGCAGCGAAGGCGTTTCCGCTCCGCACGCGGGAGTGGATCACTTTTGAATATGTGCTTCTCGGCGGGGTCAACGATGACGCGGAGAATGCCAGGGAAGTTGCCGAACTGCTGCGTGGGCTGCGTTGTAAAGTGAATTTGATCGCGCTGAACCCGGGGCCGAGGATCGACTTCACTACTCCAACTGAAACTCGCGTTGCCGTATTTCAAAAGACGCTGCGTGCGGCCGGGATTTCTGCTTTCGTGAGACGACCGCGCGGCCGCGACATTTATGCTGCGTGTGGGCAGCTTAAGCGAACGACCGAGGTTGCCACACCGCCGGAGCGGCTGCTGCAGATGATTTCTCCGCCGCCGGAATAACTGGAAGTTCCACTCTGATGGCAAGGCCAGCGCCATCGCCACTCTTCCACGAAAGTTTCCCCCGATGTTGCAAGAGAATGCTCTGACAGGCGCTTAATCCCAAGCCGGACAGCGGTCCGGAGGTAGATTGCGAAACAGCACTCGCATTTTCACTAGTTTGTTTTTCTGCGGTGCGTTTGCCAGCAGGTTTTGAACCGTCTTGGCCAATACTGATGATTACAAAACCCGCCTCATTTTCCGCTGATATCGCTACGTGGCTAAGGCGCTCCTGTTTCGCCGTATTCGCCGCGCTGTTGAGAATCTGCACGCACACTTGTAGCAACTGGTTGGAGTCTCCGAGAACCGCGGGCAGGTCGGCTCCCAGATCTGTGTGCACTTCGACATTCAGATCCTGCCACACTGGTTCCGACAGCTTAATGGCCGTACGCAACACAGTCTTCAGATCCAGAGACGTCATGGTCGCAGGGCCTTGCTTGGCAAAACTGAGCAGAGTCGCAACAAGTAGCCGGGTGCGGCGCACATGTTGGCCAATTGCCGCGGCCAAGCCCTGTTGTTGATCATTCAATGATGTCGTAAGTAGGAGATCGGAATAGCCCATCATGGCGGTGATGGGATTATTCAGCTCGTGAGCGGCGCCGGCTACGAGTTGGCCGATCGAAGCCAACTTTTCGGATTCGGTGATCTGTTCTTGCAGGCGCTTCAGATTGGCCAGCGACTCGCGGGATTGCGCCAGCAACCGTAGCAACTCCCGATCAAGCCGTCTTTGCCGCACAAACACCATAATGCCCATGAACAACGCAGCGCCAAGGGTGAGAACCAGCCGGAATGAGCGGATGCGCGGCGGAATGGAGGTTTCGAGCAGAGCCAGCGTCGCAAGCAGTGGGAGGGAGAAGACAGCAATCATGCCGACTCTCGCCAGCCATACGCCCTGCGACGTGGAAGCGGTCCGCCTGCTCGCTTGAGGTTCGCCCGCGTGTGACCTCAGTCCGATCAGAGTGATCCAGGCCATGGAAGCGACTAGCGGGACGTCGTAAAGGCTTCCGCTGTAATAGACGTGTCGGCTGATTGCCCAATTGGCCAGATATGAGCTGGAAGCATAAGTCAGGCTTGCGCCGAACAGATTGGCGTAGAAGAGTCTCCAGCCGCCTCTGCTATTCTTCCATGCGACAAACAGCCCGCTCAGGAAAGCCAGTTTCTCGATCAGATATAGAAAGTTGAGATTGCTATCGTAGGCTGCGACATTCGGAACTACGTACTGCCAGGCCATCACGGCAAAGATGTACAGATACATCCACCACGTCATCATTAATGCAAAATCGAGTTGGCGGAGGCGAGCGGCGTACTCATCCTGGCGACCATGAGGGCGCACAGCCAACGCCGCCATGAAAGGAACTATGTGCAGAAAAAGAATAATGTCGCCGGCGCATAAGTCAGGAACGTCGGTGCGGAGCACGACCTCGAAGTACGTCCACATCAGCTGGTAAGAAAACCAGAAAGACATTCCCGTGGCCAGGAGGGCCCAAAATGCGCGCGATCTTCCGCGTGAACGGAGAGCGTTCGGTACGAGCGAGAGCGTACCCGAGAGCAGCAATAGGCATTGAATGCAATCACTAAGGGCCGTGAGCTGAAACGACCGCGGCAGAAAGAGCGCAGCCAGAACCAGAGTCGCCGTACAGACGACGACTGCCCCGGTCCAAAGTTTGGAATATGCGCCCAAAAAGTGACCCCTCGTCGCCGATTTTAGAGGGGAAAGAAAGAACTGTTTGGTTACTCCAGTAACCACCCGCGTAGAAAATCTATCTTGCGCGAAAGTTTTTCTTGCTACTTATCTTTGTTATCAATAATATGCGAGACAACTTGTTCATGCGTGCGGTAGCGCGCTTTGCGGGAAGCAAATCGATTGCGCATATACTCCCAGAATCGTTTTTTGAGTAAAACAGCAGCCCCTATCGACCCGGGCGAGGTTCGCCGCACGGAGCGTTGGCTGGCGACCGCACGGGTATTTTTGGCGGTCTCGGCCTTGGTTGCGATTCGCATGGACCCGACGCAACTCGGAAACTCCCCGGCAGCCTACGGACTGCTGGGTTTCTACATGGGCAACACGATTCTGGTGTTGATGCTTTTGCGCCGGAGAAAAGCGTCGACGCCGGCATTTCGGATCATGGTCCATGCGGCGGATATTGTGTGGCCCGCCTTTATTTCAGTCTTCGGCGATGGTCCCAGAAGTCCATTCATTCTATTTTTTGTTTTCGTACTTACCGCCGCAGCCTACCGATGGGGCTTGTGGGAAACGCTGAGTACCGCGGCAGCAGAGGTGGTGCTGCTTTGGGCGGAGAGCTTTTTGCTTTTCCACGTGTGGGCTCTGCCGGGCAGAGGCCTGCCTTGGCATCTCTTCTCCGGCTTGCAGATGAATACCACCGAGTTCGAGCCCAAGCGCTTGTTCATGTTATCGGTGTATCTGCTGGTGATGGGACTGCTGCTGGGCTATCTGGCGCGGCAGCAGAAGCATTTGCGCGCTGAGAAGGCGGGGATTACTCGGATGTTGGCCACCGTCCGGGTCGCAGCCGGATTGACCGGCACGCTCCAGCAGATTAGCCGGGAAGTCCTCAGCATGTACGGCGCCACGAAAATCGTCGTTGCCGCTGAGGAGATTCACAGTCACCGGCAGTTTCTGGGGGAGTTGCACAATGTAAACGGAGAATTTTCCGATTTCGCATGGCAGGATTCGCGGCCCCGCGAGGCCAAGATTTATCTGGATGAGTTTCCGGGCGATGTTTCTTACGCCCACAAGGACGAAAATGACTGGACGGTGGTGGCCCTCGATGGCGACGGCAACCCGTTGGCTGCGGCTTCGACAGAACCGTTTGACCGATTGAGAGAACAACAGCCATTCCGTTCCGTGATGTCGATTTCTTACCTCTTTGCCGGGGAATGGAGTGGTCGTGTATTCGTCTTCGAACCGTCATTGCAGGGAGACACGCAGGAGCAACTGCGCTTCATGCTTGACGTTCTTCATCAGGTGGGGCCGGCGGTTTACAACGTATATCTGCTGCACCGCTTGCGGCGCAGAGCAGGCGCGGCCGAGCGGGCCCGCTTCGCCAGAGAATTGCACGATGGGGCGGTGCAATCGCTCATCGCCGTAGAAATGCAGGTGGATGTCCTAAAGCGCCAGGCGGAGACCAGGCCGGACGTCGTGATCGGCGAACTAGGCCGTATTCAGGGCCTACTGCGTGAAGAAGTTCTCAAACTGCGCGAACTCATGCAGCAGATGAAGTCGATCGACGTCGACTCTCGAAAATTCCTGAACGTGGTCAACGATAGCGTGGAACGGTTCGAGCGCGAGACGGGAATTTCAGCGCGCTTTGTTACCGATATCGACAAGCTCAAGATGCCAGATAGAGTTTGCCGCGAACTCCTGCGCATTGTTCAGGAGAGCCTGGTGAATGTGCGCAAGCACAGCCGCGCTCGGCATGTTTTAGTGCGCCTTGCATCGAACTCAAGCCAATGGAGCCTGACTCTGGAAGACGACGGCAAGGGGTTTCCATTCGCTGGCCGGCTCACGCAAGCGGAATTGGACCAGATGGGCAAAGGCCCAATGGTCATTAAGGAACGGGTTCGTTTGATTGGCGGCGCACTCACTGTAGAATCAACTCCGGGTACCGGGTCACGGTTGGAGGTTAAAGTTCCGAAAGATGGAGAAGTCTCCGATGAATTTTAAGAAGTCGCAACCGGTTCGCATAGTGATTGCCGACGACCATCCGATCTTCCGCGATGGCCTGCGCCGCCTGCTCGAAGCCGAACCGAACCTGAAAGTACTGGGCGAGGCCTCCGACGGCGCGGAGGCAGTGAAACTGGCGCGGCAGTTGAAGCCGGACATTTTACTGCTGGACCTTGCTATGCCCAAGCATCCCGGTTTGGAGGCTCTGCGGGATCTTGGCGCGGGAGTGAATTCGACGCCGGTGCGCGTGATTCTCTTGACCGCGGCGGCGGAGAAAAGCCAAATCGTAGAAGCTTTGCAGTTGGGCGCCCGCGGAGTAGTGCTGAAGGATTCCGCTACCCAGTTGCTTTTGAAAGCTATTCAGACTGTTATGGATGGCGAGTACTGGGTCGGACGGGAAAGCGTCTCCAACCTGGTGCAGTACCTGCGGACGTTGGTGCAGTCATCGAGCGACGAAGCTCGCCAGAAGAAATTCGGCCTCACGCCACGCGAACTGGAAATTGTGGCTGCTGTTGTCGCGGGATATTCAAACAAAGAGATCGCCGAATACTTCAAGATCAGCGAAGATACGGTCAAGCACCATCTCAGCAACATCTTTGACAAGCTGGGCGTTTCCACGCGGCTGGAGTTAGCCCTGTTTGCCGTGAATCAATCTCTTCCCTTGAAAAGCATTGTGTAAGATGGATTTAGGAAGCTAAATCGGGTTCCGCATTCATGGCACTTACGGGCCATTGGCGGGATCACTGGCCACTCCTATGATTTACTTCAAAGCCAGCCTCACGACTGTAAAGGATTCTGGTCACGTGTGGTGACCGTTGTGAAGTGGTGTCCCCGGCTTTTAGGTGGGAAAACGAAGCAAAGAGAAGGAGCCCAGTGGCACGAATTCTACAGAACGTTTGGCAGCAACTAGGTAAGGACGAGAGCGGTCAGGATATCGCCGAGTACGCCGTCATGTTGGCGGTTATTCTGGTGATCGTTGTTGGAACCATCCGGCTAATCGGTTCCAACGCCAACAACGTGTTCTCAAACGTTGGCAGCGCTCTCCAGTAATCGCATTTCTGCGATCTCGCGACGCGGCAGAACCCTGCCCGCTTGAATCCACGAATGCCCAATAACCTCTATTTGCTCGCGGTAGGAGCAGTGAGTGCGACCTTCTCGCTGCTGGGAATCGTGAGCCGGGTGAGATACGGGAAGAACGGTGTAATCTCAAACGGCATCTTCTCACGCGCAGAGGCAAGGGCTACCGGTTTTGCCTTGGCTAACTCCACCTGATCGGTCCATGGATCCAGCTTGATGCGTCCGCCGAGCGGCAAAGCCGCGATCTGATCGGTGCGCTCCGGTTCCAGTTGCGGCGCGGAGGCCAACAATACTGACATGCGAATGCTCTTGCTGCTGGCCAAACTGTTGCCCAGGTGAGGACGAATTAAGTTTGGCAACGCGGGCGCGCTCTGCTGCAAGGCCTTCAAGAACAGTCCAGCGCTTCCCAACTTATCTTTGTAAGGAGAATTCTTCAGCAACTCCAGAGCCTTCGTGTCCGCGGCTTCTTCATCGGCAGACCGGCGCTTAAAGTCGAGGCGCTGGAACGAATCTTCATCGGGAAAGAACATGCGATCGTTGAAAGCAAGCTTGGTATCGGTGGCATGTCCCAGCACGATGTGACTGACTTCATGCGCGAGCACCGTGGCCAGCGATGCCTCATCCGGAAGAACGTCGAGCAGACCGCGGCTCACGACGATAGTGCGGCCAATGGTGAAGGATTCCAGTGGAGACGTCAGCAACACGCGGCACCGAATGTCTGACTGCAAATCGATATTGTTCGTGACCAAAAGATTGTTCACCACGGTCAGCAGAATTTTGTCGACTTCTCCGGGCGGCGCTAACAAACCAATCTTTTGCAAACGCTCCACGGCATTGTCTTCCGCCTGCCGCTCCCACATTCGCTCGGCGACCACAGGAGTCGCATCCGCGGCGGCATCGCTTTGATCCTTTACGGAATCGGGAGAGTCGACCAGGATTTGCGCGAACTCGGTATTTTTGTTGAGAGCTTTCAGGTCGTATCCCCAAAGACGAGTTTGCGCGCGAAAGTGCAACGTGTGGCCGAAATTCGTCTTCAAGTCCGACTCTTCGCTGTAAATGTACGCCGGCAGCCATGCGCCCGGCCGCATGTTTAGCCGCCAACTGTCGAAATGCAGGTAGTAGCTCGTTTTCGGATGCGGAAAATAGGTCCCGTTAAAGCGGACGACGTTGTAATCCTGGTCTTCGACCCAGATACGGCCTTGAAACCTTCCCGGAGGAGCATTCTCTTTTGGCTGAACGTCGATCACCAAACAACGCACTTCTCCTAGAAACTCGCGGCGCACAAAGGTGAAGTCGTAATATTTTTTCTGAAAATCAGTATCGAGAACCACCATTTGGGCGAAGCCCAAGGGCAGGAAATGCATGGCATAAAGCCCGGTCAAGTGGTTGAGCATGCGATGCCCAAACCCGGGCTGGCCGGTGAAGGAAGTGTCTTCGGGGCCATCGCTCATGTCAAGGCGTCCGAGAAAGTACTGATCTTTTACCGGCTCGTTCTTTCCGCTGCCGTCGGATTTGTAATCCTGTATGTACGTTTCTACCATCGGCCGCATGTGACGCATCTGGGCCAGGAAAAGGTGTTCCCGCTGTATGACGCGATCCATTACGTCGTTGAAAGACGCTGGCGGAGCCGGGGCGAGCTGGGCTCGACCTGGCACGGAGCGATCACTCGGCTCAACTTGCACTGGAGACGTAGATTCCTGCGCCATCGAAGCGACAGACAGAACCAGAACCAAGCAGAACCAAAACCAACTCATCTTAAAAATGCGCATAAACACCTATGGGAAACCTACGCCAGCTGGAAAACAATGTGCAACACGACGGTAGAATCGGCGGGTTGACCGTTCCGCATCGCGGGCCTAAAGCGAATCTGTTGGGCTGCCTTGACTGCGTTGTCGTCGAGGCCGTGCCCCAGGCCGCGCACAACTCGCACGATGTGCAAGCTGCCTGAAGCTTCGAGAACAACCTCGAGCAAAACCTCGCCTTGTATCCGCAGGCTGCGAGCCTCGGCGGTATATGTCGGAGTTGGTTTCGAAATAATCTCCGCCGGCAACACAGGTGTTGAGGTCACTTCCGGATGAGCCCGCGGAGTGGGTTGCGGCGGAGCCGCGGCGTCGCCAAAACCGGTGGCTTGCACGGCCTGAGTTGCGCCAGTTCGCGGATGATTGTCGGCTATGGCTGCCCCATTGCCAAAGCCTGTGCTTGCAATTACTCCAGGCACTCCTTTAGCGCCAGCGCTGCCGTTCCCGTTGCCAGGCCCGGAGGGCGAGTCGAACGACCCCACGGCTGCGATGTTGGCCGCCTTCCCTGAGTCCCCCTTCGCCGGAACTCCATTGGGATCACCGAAGCCGCCGGTTTGGACTTGCTCAGGCGCGCGCGCAACCGTAGGCCCGGCCGAACTGCCTGCGGAGAACAGATTCGTCGCTACAATCTTGGGCGTGACGGGCGGCGCATTCATTGCGAGAGGTTCTGGGCGTTGGGGAGCTATGCTAACGGTGGGAGCGGGAGTGTCCTCTATTCTTGCGGCCTTTGCTTGCGGGCTGGGAAGCCGCAACGCATTGGCGGGCGGATCGGCATTCGCGACATACACCGGCTCAGGCAACTGCCGCACCGGTTGTGGCTCATGATTGACCGGCGCCGGGGTGCTGGTCAGCCGAACCGAGCGGAAACTGTGTTCGGGAGTCGAAATAACGGTGGGCTGGAGCAACCGCAGCCACAACAGGAACGCGATAACGCAAGCCTGCACGCCCGTGCTGTAGACGAATTCCCGCCACGGAGTTCTGGTCTTCGGAAGCAAAGAAAAGAGACCCTGTGGAGAAGAGGAGTATCCCATGACAACGCCCACTCGACCTATGCTGGAACACCTTTGCAGGTGAAAAAGTTTCTAGCCGAACCGAATGATCAGTACATGTGCCGGACCGGCTCTTTAGACTCAAAACGTCAAGCCGCTAAAGTCTACTACCGCTATGCCCAAGATGCACGAGAATATGTGCGATTTGCACTTCTCCTTCCCGTTTGGGCACACGCCATGACTAATTACTATTCAGTAGGCTAAAAGGGCAATCGGGGAAAGGCTGTAGACTCTGGCACCTGGAGAAGACCTCAGGACTGATTGGTTAAGTGGGCTGCTCCTTCGAATTCTTCCCGTTGACTCTTTTACCCCGCGCAACACCTCCAAATTTTTAGGGCTTAAGCACCTCACACGGGCAATGCCGCATCGAATAATTAACCGTTTGGTTAATTTGTGAAGTTTTGTAAAAGGGTCGGAGGTGACCTATGAAAACAGCAAGGAAAACTTTGGCAAAGCTGGCGGGTTTAACTTTAATGATAGGTTTGTGGAGTGCGACGCTCTTCGCCGAGCCCGTAACCGCTACCCGCTACGACAATCAAATACAGACTACTGTCACGCAGAAGCTGTCTGCGAAGAATCAGTTCCGGGCCGTGCAGTCCAGCGTGCAAGATGGCATTGTAACGCTGATGGGTACAGTCGATCTCTATCAGAGCAAGATGGATGCGGACAAGTTGGTCCGAAAAGCCGCTCACGTGCAGGGTGTGCGGAATCTGATCGGCGTTGACGGAGCAAATCTGCCTGATTCGGAGCTTGAGCAGAAACTGGCGCAGAAGCTGCGCTATGTGCGCGAGGGCTACGACATCACATTCGATTACTTTGCGCTGAACGTGAAAGATGGAGTGGTTACGGTGGAAGGACAGGACCGGACGGGTGTAGGACGCGACGAGGCGCTTGCCGACATTCGCAATACACCTGGAGTGAAGGATGTGATCGACAACATCACGCTCGAACCGGTGTCGATTTTTGACGACGGTTTGCGTTTGCGCGCAGCCCGGGTGATCTATCGAGACTCCGTTCTGAGCAAGTACGCGATCGATCCGCAGCGGCCGATTCGCATCATCGTGGACAATGGCCACATTACGCTCTACGGTTCGGTCGATAGTGAGATGGACAAGAATGTCGCGGGAATTCGGGCCAATCAGATTTTCGGCGCATTCAGCGTGCAGAACAACTTGGCAGTGGAGAATTCGAAAAAATCCTAAGCGATGGCTTCGGAGGGGATGGGAGGCGCGGCGCAAGCTGCGCCTTTTTTTACCCGTCCGCAGGACCAATGACTAGTATCCGACGTCGATGTCAATCCAAGCAAATCGTTTGCGGAACTCATCGCGAAGTGGGGTCTGGGTCTGCGAGGGAGCTTTCCGTATATATTCCTCCGCTTTCTGATCTCTTCCACGTTTGCGCAAGTCCTCCAGAAAGGAAATCGCGTCCTGCGCCAGCGTCTCCTGCGAGGTGAAGTTCGGTCCCAAGTTCGTCCACAGGACAACATCTACCTCCGCCCGCTTGGAGTCGAGCCAATTCTGAATTATGTGATGGACGCCTGGGATATTTGACCCTGACCCCGCGGACCCTCGCGGTGCAGGAAGGTACGCGATCTTATCGAGGTTGCAGCCTTCCCTTGTTTTAAGGTTCTCGCGGGCACCCCTTGCAAGGTCTAGATCGGGGATTTGAGAGAGCGTCCAGTAGGTGGTGATTCGGCTGTTTCCCGGATACAAGACCAGGGACAGATAGGGCAGCTTGTCAGGTCGTTCGCCGCCGTTAGAATCCAATCCGGATTTTCTCGCAAACTCAATCGGGAGAGATGGGCCGTCGCGTCTCCAAGGGGTTTGTATCTGGAGGCTTCTTGGTTCGTATAACAGTGAACCCCACCCTAAGATAGCGATTCGAGCCATAGCCTCCCTCAGAAAACGCCGAGGAGCAATTGGGTCGTGGCAGACAGGCGAATTCTACAGCCGGTTGATCAGCGATGCAACATACCCCGCCCCAAAGCCATTGTCGATGTTCACCACGCTCACATTCGAGGCGCACGAATTCAGCATTCCAAGCAGAGCAGTTAGTCCTTTGAATGACGCCCCGTAGCCCACGCTGGTAGGAACCGCGATTACCGGTACACCGACTAAGCCTCCCACAACGCTGGGCAGCGCGCCTTCCATTCCGGCGCACACGATCACGACGCGCGCTTTCGTCAATGCTGCGCGCTGGGCTAGCAAACGGTGAATTCCGGCGACGCCAACGTCGTAAAAATGCTGTACAGCATTGCCCATCATTTCGGCAGTTACGAGCGCCTCTTCCGCGACGGGAATATCGCTGGTTCCAGCTGAAACCACAGCGACGATTCCTTTGCCATACGCGTGCCCGTCGCGCTTCAGCACAATTGCGCGCGCCAGTTCGCGATACTCGGCCGCCCGGACTTTTTTTTTCACCGCGGCGAACTGTTTTTGGTCGGCGCGGGTGGCAAGAACATTGCCGCCATGCTTAGCCAGCCGGGAGAAGATGCCGGCGAGATGCGCGGGAGTTTTGCCTTGCCCGAAGATCACTTCCGGCATCCCCGCGCGCAAGGCGCGATGGTGGTCCACTTTCGCAAAGCCCAAATCTTCGAACGGCAAATGGCGCAGACGATCTACCGCGTCGTCAGGCGAAAGTTCGCCCCCGCGTACTTGCTGGAAAAGTTTGCGAATCGATTCTGCGTTCACTGGTGCGCGGAATTCTCCGCCAATTCAGATTAGCATTACCGGAAGATTCCTATTGGCGAGGGTTGCGGGATCTGTCGCGGACTCTGGCGATCACGGCCGTACAAATCTTGCGCGCGAAACCGGGTTCATCGAGATGCGCCAGGAACAGGCGTCGCAGGCCGCTCGTTTTGACTCGGCCTGCAAGATAAGCCGCATAGATTTGACTGCCCAGAATGTATCCCCAGGCTCGAGCAGTTGCTTCGAACATTTCTGCGTCTGCCCGAACGGCTTCCTGAGCGGCCTTTTCACAGCCGGCGCGAGATAGGGGAGCGGGACTCTCTGTCTCCGGCGCTCGCCGCGAGGGGTAGAGAACGCGCGATCCGAAGTAAGCCACCGCGTGCTCGAGCACAAGCCTGTAGAAGTAGTCGATCTTCGTAGCAGCGCGCTCCCCGTGCGCGCCGTTGCCGTTGCCGCCGTGTCCATTCAGCCGCAGAGGCAAACCGCGGCAGGCGTGATGCAGAAAGCGCGTGGCGTCCTCAGCGGCATGCATCATTTGAAATTCGCGGAAATAGAACGCGTTGACTTCAGGAACATAGGTACTGCCGCGCTCGTCTACGTTCATCAGCATGTCTTCTAATCGCTGGGCACTGATGCCCTTGCGCGAGAGCAGGCGGCGGAGCACCGCTTCCGATGAACCGCCATGAACTTCCGGCAGCATGTCGATTAGAAATTTCGGCTGCGTGCCGTTGTGCGGGGAATAGCGGTTGATCTGCAGGAAGCTGGCGAGGCTGTCTATGAGATTGTAAATTGTGGGCGCGAAATCGGGCACGCGGTCGCAGCGGCTCCACTGATCAAGAAACAGGCGGTAGCTTTCATATTTTTCCAACGGTGTGGCGTTGAATACGCAGATTACGTCATCGGCCACGCGTACCGCATCCACTTTCTCCGCGCGTTCCCCGGCGGCGTGCCAATAGAGAGCGTCCACATTCTGCAAAACCGTGAGCAGGCGCTCGTTGGGCAATTCCTTTTGCAGGGTGCGCGGCAGATGACCGGGGGCAAGATGGGATTCGCCGAAGAGAACGAAGATAACCGCGTTTGGATGGCGATCGCGAATTTCGGAAATCTTGGCGGCGGCATGGCGATCGCGCGCCCCAATCTTCCGCAAATTGTCACGCGGCATACAATCCAGGCCATAGATGGCCTCGCCGTGATCGCGCGCGGCGACGAGGAGTTCGTAGAAGGGAGCCCAGTCATAACCCCAGTCCAAGTCGAAGCGGACGCGCTGCCTCAGTTCGGCGTCATCGATTTCGCGCCGCCACCACTCGTCCACGATGTGCTGATCGCGGGCGAAGATGGTTTCTACTCCCAGCACCACGGGTCGGTCGCCCACGAGCGCACGCTGCTCAAACGATGTTGCGGCAAAGCGTTGCGCGGCAGGGAGAGCGTGGTAATCGCCGATTAAGACGATGTCGGCCGCACACAGGGAATCCTGAATCTGCCCGGCATCCAAAACAGAATCGTAGCTGCGAAACGCCTGGGTGAATTCGCGGAGATATTTGCGGCGCCCGTGCGAGTCTTGTGCGTGAATTTCGCGCTCCACTCCGGCTAGGGCGTGAAGTTGGGCTACGCTGCGGCGCGAGCGCAAGTTGGTGGTGGAAGCCATAGGTTAGCTTTGAGATCTGAGCCGCGACGGCTTCCTTGACTTCCCTCCGCGCATGTTTCTATGCTCCAAACTTCGCCCCATGGAGAACTCTTGCCAAATCATCCTCCGCAAAACTTGATCATCGCCACCACCGGCGCCAGCGGTTCGATCTTTCTCAAGCATTTTTTGCTCGCTGCCGGCCGCGACGCCCGAGTACGATCGATCAACTTCGTCGCCTCCGACAGCGGCCTGCGCGTTCTGGCGGAGGAGTTGGGATTGAAAGGACGCTCCAACCTGGTCGACCAGATTCTGGGTTTCCCGCGTGGGCGTTCGGCGCGCAAAATCCAACTTCAGTCCAACACGGATATTGGCGCGAATGTAGCCAGCGGTTCTTACCCTTCTGACGCCATGGTCGTGATCCCTTGCAGCGTGGGAACTCTTGGCCGCATTGCCAACGGCGCGGGATCGAGCCTGATCGAACGCGCCGCCGACGTTAGCCTGAAAGAAAGCCGGCCTGTGATCCTCTGCGTCCGCGAAACGCCTCTTAATAAGATTCATATCCGCAACATGTACCGTGCCGCCGATGCCGGGGCGACCATCTTTCCCCTGATCCCGGCCTTCTACTATCGGCCGGCCAGCTTAGATGACATGGCTCGCGAGTTTGCCTATCGCGTGCTCGCGCATCTGGGACTGCCACAGCCCGACGCTTTCCGGTGGAAAGGCTGATCCGCCAGCGGTTTACGTGCCTACAGGAAAAACGCTTTCGGCCTACGGAAAAAATCGGCTGAGATCGGGGGACCTTAAGGGTAAGAATCTTTTCGAGCGCCTCCCAGATACCAGCGGGTCATGTACGAGAGGGATGCATCTAAGCCTCAATTGGAAAGAACTTATGAACATGACCGTCCAAACCTCGGTGTGCATTGTTGGGGGCGGACCTGCTGGAATGATGCTCGGCTTCCTATTAGCCCGAGCTGGCACGGACGTGATTGTTCTAGAGAAGCACGCGGATTTTCTGCGCGACTTTCGTGGCGATACGATTCATCCCTCAACACTCGAGTTGATGTACGAACTTGGCCTGCTCGAAGAATTCTTGGCGCGTCCTCATCAGGAAGTTCGCGAATTGGGAGGGAAGGTTGGCGGCGAGACGGTCCAGATTGCCGATCTCACGCATCTTCCCACGCATTGCAAGTTTCTTGCGTTGATGCCGCAGTGGGATTTCTTGAGCTTCATCCTGGAGCAGGGCGGGCGCTATCCGGGATTTCAGGTCAAGATGCAAGCTGAGGTCACGGACCTGATTGAGCAGGACGGACGCATCGCTGGCGTGGTGGCAAGAGTTCCCGATGGGACAATCGAGATCCGCGCGCCCCTCACGGTCGGCGCCGACGGCCGGCATTCGATTGTGCGTGAGCGCGCAGGTTTGCAGGTGATGGATATGGGTGCGCCGATGGATGTTCTATGGATGCGGATCAGTCGCCAACCGGACGACCCTGCTGACTCACTAGGCCATATCGAAGCCGGCAAAATGTTTGTCATGATCAACCGTGAGGAGTATTGGCAATGCGCGTTTCTCATTCCGAAGGGAGCGGCAGAGCAGGTTCGTAGCCGGGGAATTGAGAGGTTTCGCGAGGAGGTCGCCGCTCTCGAGCCGTTTCTGCGCGATCGACTTGGGGAATTGCGCGACTGGAGGGATGTGAGCCTGCTCACGGTGAAGGTGGATCGATTGCGGGAGTGGTCGCGCCCGGGTCTCCTATGCATTGGCGACGCGGCACATGCCATGTCGCCAGTCGGGGGAGTGGGGATTAATCTGGCGATTCAGGATGCGGTTGCGACGGCTAATATTCTGGCTGCGAAATTACAGGGGCAGAATGTTTCCGATGGGGATCTAAAAGCAGTACAGCGGCGAAGGGAATTCCCCACGCGCGCCATGCAGCGGCTGCAGATTGCCGTACAAAACGAGGTAATCAAGCGTGTGCTGGCCAGCTCGCAGCCCATCAAGGTTCCGTGGCCGCTGAAGTTGATGCAGCAAGTCCCGGCCTTGAGGCGCATTCCGGCGCGCATTATAGGGATGGGTTTCCGCCCCGAGCACGTGCGAACGCCCGATGTTCTCGTCCGGCGAAGCTGAATGTTGGTGAGTGTCCTCGGGCGATGGTACTATCCGTTCATCTTTTTATTCTTTTAGCTTCGGTTCCAGATAATTTTCCAGTTTCTTCTCCGTCGAAGACTTGGAGGAGGTGCGGCCTATGCGCAGGACTGTGTGCAAGCAGGTAAGAGGACAGTTCCCATGTCTTCGTTCATTGCGGCGAATCGCTTCTTCAGCGCTGCGTGTGGGCCTAACGATGGGCATCTTCGTCGCCGTAGTCGCAACCGTAGCCGTATCCGACGATAAAAATCCCTTCGCTGGCGATCCCAAGGCAGCGAAGGCCGGAGAGTATGAATTCCGCATTAACTGCGCGCTCTGCCATGGGCTTGGCGCTCACGGCGGCGGGCGTGGCCCGGATTTGACCCGGGTGCAGAAAAAACACGCGCACACGGACGCGGAGTTATTTCAGGTGATCAGCAACGGCATTCCCGGCACGGTGATGCCCGCGAACGGAACCAACGGCCAGGGTGTAGGCATGACCGACGAGGAGATTTGGCAGATTATCGCCTATATCCGCAGCGTGGAAGTGAAGGCGTCCACAAATGCCATAGGCGATGCGGAGCACGGCAAGAAACTGTTCTATGGCGACGCGAATTGTTCTCTTTGTCACATGGTGGAGGGCAAGGGCGGGCGGGTCGGTCCGGAACTCACGGCGGTCGGCGGGTCGCGCACGCGCGACGCGATCATCGACTCGGTGCGCAATCCAAGCCGCCGGCTTGCATGGGGACTGACCGAAGCGACGAAGGAGTTTCCGCAGGAATACGAAACCGTAACGGCGGTGATCGCGGACGGGACGGAAATCAAGGGCGTGGCGTTGAACGAAGACAACTTCAGCGTGCAGATGATGGACGCAAGCGAACAGATTTACCTGCTGGACAAAGACAAGCTGCGGTCGTTCAAGAAAAGTAGGGAATCGTTCATGCCTGCGTACACGACCAATTTGCTGAACGATAAGGATCTCGACGACATCGTGGCTTACTTGATTAGCGTGGGGGCGAAATGAGCAGATCGATCGCCGTATTTCTGCTAACGGTTTGTCTGTCCTTGGGATCGAAAGCGCAAGTCACGTTCGAGCGCCTGCTGAATTCCGCGAAAGAGCCGCAGAACTGGCTGACGTATTCCGGCGACTACTCAGGGCGCCGCTTCAGCGCGCTCAATCAGGTAAACACTAAGAACGCGCACACCCTGGTGGCCAAGTGGGTTTATCAGACCGCGGCCACAGGCAAACTTGAGGCTACTCCGCTGGTCGCCGACGGCATTCTCTACGCTACCGCGCAGGACGATCGCGCTTTTGCGTTGGATGCGCGCACCGGACGGCCGATTTGGATGTATCAGCGCCAGGTGCCCGCGGATATTCGTCCTTGCTGCGGCCACGTGAATCGCGGTCTCGCGATTCTGGGCGACAAGGTTTTTCTCGGCACTCTCGATGCGCACGTGATCGCCCTTGATTCGAAAACGGGGAACGTCGTTTGGGATGTTGTGGCGGCAGATTATCGCAACGGCTACAGCTTTACGGTTGCGCCGCTGGCAGTGAAAAACCTTCTCGTAATCGGTGTCTCTGGCGGCGAGTATGGCGTGCGCGGATTCATCGACGCCTACGACGCTGCAACCGGCGAGCGCAAATGGCACTTTTATACCGTACCTGGCCCCGGCGAGCCGGGACATGAAACGTGGGAGGGCGATTCCTGGAAGGTTGGCGGTGCTCCCGCATGGAACACGGGAACCTACGATCCTGTAACCAACCAAATTTTCTGGCCTACAGGAAACCCGGCGCCTTCCAATCGCGGCGCAGGTCGCGCAGGTGACAATCTCTACAGCAATTCGCTTCTCGCACTCGATGCCGATGCAGGAAAGCTGAATTGGTATTTCCAGTTCACCAAGCATGACGAACACGACTGGGACGCGACGCAGGTTCCGGTGATGATGGACTCCGGCGGCAAGCATCTCATCGCGCAAGCCAACCGCAACGGATTTTTCTACGTCATCGATCGCACGACCGGCAAGTTGATCTCGGCCAACGCCTACGGCAAACAAACTTGGAGCGACAACAAAGATGCCGAGGGTCGACCCGTAGCGAAGAGAGAAGCCTCACCGACGCTTGAGGGGCACACGGTTTGTCCGGGGGCGCTCGGCACGACAAACTTCATGGCGCCCACGTTCGACCCGCAAACTTCTTTGTTCTACGTGACCGCGCGCGATCAGTGCGATATTTTCTCGACTGCACCGCAGCCGTACGAAGCCGGGCATGCATATTACGGCAGTGCTTATTTTCCTTCGGAAGAAGCCGAGCCGTATCGCGGATTTCTGAAAGCGATCGATCCCGCGACGGGAGAGATCAAATGGAAGTTTGAGCACACCTCGCCGACCTGGTCCGGCGTGCTCTCCACGGCTGGCGGATTGGTTTTCTCTGGCGATGCGGAGGGAAATTTCATTGCGCTCGATGCGGCGAGCGGCAAGCTGCTCTGGCATTTCCAGATGGGCGGCGCAGTCTATGCCGCGCCGATTGCATTCGCTGTGGACGGAAAAGAATATCTCTCCATCGCTGCGGGCAGCGCTGTGTACGCGTTCGGATTGCCCTAATCGTCGAATGCATGCACGCGTGAATTGAATTTACGCAATCTTGACGAGACAATTTCTCCAACAAAATACAAACCTTTGACCGCCAAGTGACACCCGCACAATTGGCGGCCCGTACTCTCGCTTTACACCGTGACCCGAAGCAAGCAGCGGAACACGCGTGAAAAGAGAGGAAATTATGAAACAACTTACGGAAGTTCTGGAACGGCCATCGGACCGGCGGTCGTTCCTCAAGAAAAGCCTCGTGGCAGGCGCAGCGGCGACTGCAGGGGCGAGCATTCTGGGCCATGGGCTGCCGCTGTTTGCCCAGCAAACGAGCAGTGCAGGCATCACCAAAGGAGACGTTGCCATTCTCCGCTTCCTCGCGGCTGCCGAACTGATCGAGTCCGATCTGTGGATCCAGTATGCGGAACTGGGCGGCATCGGCAAGCTTCCGCCCATCGAAGTCGACCCGAACGAAAAGTTGAATCCCTATCAAGTAGCCCTGTCGAATCTTGATTCCGATGGACCGCAATATATCTCCAGCAACACGCTGGACGAAGTGAGCCACGCGAATTTCCTGAATGCCTATCTCGAATCCAAAGGCGCAGATCCAGTCAACTTAAGCGAGTTCGCAGTTCTACCGGGAAGCAGCGCGTCTGGATCGACAGGCAAACTGCGGCTCACGAACCTGATGAGCCTCAACGTCGACACCAGTTGGTACGTGCGCTATCGCAGCACGCAGAGTCCAGATTTCGGCGCAACCTTTCCGCAGGCGATCACACTCAACAACGTTACTGCCATTCCTCGCACGGACGCTGACTACGACGGCAAATCCAATCCCAACTTTCCCGGCAACGATCACATTCAAGCCATCGCCAATGTGGCTGCATTTCACTTCGGGCAAATCGAACAGGGCGGCACCAGCCTCTACGCCGCCATGAGCCAGAAAGCGACCAGTTCCGAAGTTCTGCAAATCACTCTCGGCATCGGTGGCGACGAGATCGCGCATTTTCTGGAGTGGGTGGATTTCGCAGGCAATGGTGTCCAAGCCCCTGTGGCGCCATTTTCCGACCCGATCTCCGGCCTCATGTTCCCGAATTTCTTCAGCCCGCTCAACAAGTCGATTCAGCCCAGCCTGATCTTCCCGGTTCCGTTCCAGTTCAGGCCGAACCTACCCAATGTTTCGATGATCCGTCCGATCACCGATGAGTTTGCCGGGGCCATGGCCGCAGTCAAGGGCCTGACCGCGAGCGGATTGTTCATCGGACAGTCGGCGGCGTTCTTCGATACGTTGAATTCCCTGGCCGAAGCGGCCGACGCGGCGCAACGCGGGGTTTAAAGTTCACCGCGAGCGTACAAGGGTCTCGGGGAGGGCCCCTTTGTGCGGCTCGCGGTGCGTGGGGCGCTGTTTACCCAAATCACCGGGTGCGGCGCCCGTTTTTTGACAAGCTTTTTCAGATTTCATTTTGACTGGAGGAACAACATGTTCGAAGGCATATTTCAGCCCATGCACCTGATGATCATCGCCGGAATCGCGCTGCTTGTTTTCGGTCCGAAGAAACTTCCCGAACTTGGTAAGGGAATGGGTGAAGGCATTCGCGGCTTCAAGGCCGCAATGCAAGGGAAAGAGGAACCGAAGCCGCTGCAACCCGCGGCGGCTAACGCAACTGAGAAAGAAGCATGAGCCTGACGGAAATAATTTTTATCGGGTTACTGGCACTCGTGGTCTTCGGCCCGCGGAAATTGGCGGCGATTGCCCCGGAGATTGGGAAAATGCTGCAACGACTGAAGGCGACGAGCAACGAATTTAAATCCCAGATCGAAAGGGAAGTTACGCAGAGTACGACCGTGCAAACGGCGCGGCAGGGGCGGGTTGACGGAGCGCCTGTTCCGTAATAATCTGGCGTTACACCGGAAAGGAGGTGGCCGAATGACAAGTTCAGATGGTAGTAGTTGCTTTGGGAGTCTAAGACCAGGTGAGGTGGCTGAGACTTAGAGCTGGTTGCTCTAAGCGGGGCTTTCGTGGAACGGGCAATGCCCGCCGCTCGGAAGCTGCAGCCCGCACACTACCGGTGAGTAAGGATTGAATTCCGCCTGGCTCAGGTCGGCCAGTTCGTCGCAGGACGAAGCCCGGAGTCGCCGTGAGAGGCCACGTAGAGTGACCACCTCTTGGTCAATCCCAAACAGTACACCGGACGGCCCGCAGTTTAATGCTGCGGGCCGTTTGATTTTTTTGTCAGATGCCCCCTACGAGTCTGCGTGTGATCCAAGTCACAGTTTCCTGCCCGCTTTTTTGGCTAAAGTAGGTCTCAGCCATGGGGCCTTTTTCCATTCTCACCAACCGCAAACGCGCCATAGTTGCGCTGGTGCATTCGGTCGTTTTTCTTTCGATTGCCGTGCGCCAAATGGTTACAGCGACGCGGGCCGCAGGTGTGTTCGTGCCGTCGCAGGTTTCGGCGGGCACCTGGATTCTCTGCGGAATATTCGGCATCGTCTCCACCATTCTCTTCCTGCTCCTGCTGTTCTCGCGCAGCTGGATGGAGAAATTCTATTTTGCCTTCTGCACCTTGAGCTCGACCTCGGGCTTGCTGCGAACTACGGCCGGTGATCAGGCTTTTCACGCTGGAATTTACGTGCGGGTAGTTATGCTGGTGAGCGCGGTGCTGGTTGGGCTGGCCATCCTGCGCGCGCACTCGCTGCAACTTCAGTCGAGCTGCTCGAACGTGCAAGATGAAGGCTGCTTTTCCGGCCGCCAACGTAGAAACTTAGTGCCGTGACGAAACCGACCGCCCGAGAAGTGATCGTACTGGACTTCGACAACAAGTTCAGGCTTTAGGGGCACCCATTCCGCCGATCGCTCCGTGCTCCAGCGGCTCGGTCCGCCTGGGGCTTTCCCGGTAAAGCCCTCGCCGCCGATCTTGGGTTCGACAATCCTCTTCAGTTCCAGCCGCTGCTCGCGATTGAAGCTTGAAGTGAATCCCACGTGATCGAGCCGGCCTTCTTTGTTGTACAGCCCGAGAAGAAGCGACCCGATTCCTCCCCCTTTTCCCGCGTAACGGAAGCCGCCGACCACCGCATCCACCGTACGAATGTGCTTGATTTTGACCATGCCTTTGCGCTCGCCCGAGCGGTAGGGCTCATCGAGGACCTTGGCCACGACTCCGTCAAGGCCGACCTTTTCGAGTTCGCGCATCCACTTGTTGGCCTGATCCATATCCGGCGAGGCGGGCGACAATCGCACCGTGGCATCGCGAGGAATTTTATGGAAGAACTCTTCGAGATATTCCCATCGTTCGGAAAGCGGCTTTTTATCCAACCTCTCGCCTTCGTCCGTGACCAGCAAGTCAAAACAGATATAGGTCGCGGGAGTTTCAATCGCGAGTTTTCGGATTCTCGATTCGGCTGGATGAATTCGCATCAGCAGGTTGTCGAACGAGAGGTGCTTGCCTTCGTAGATTACGATTTCGCCATCAAGCACGAACTGTGATTGGGGAAGTTCAGAAAGTGCCGCGACGAGTTCAGGAAAATAACGATGTAGCGGCTGGCCCGCCTTCGATTGCAGTTGAACATTCTTGCCCTGCCGAAACGCCAGGCAGCGGAAGCCATCCCATTTGGGCTCGTAGAGCCAGCCTTCACCGGCTGGGATTTTCTCCACCGACTTCGCTTCCATCGGAGGATACGGAGGACTAATCGGGAGGCGCATGGAAGCAAAAGCCTGTTCGAGATCTCGGGCGGGAACGGCACCTGTCTCAACGCGATCTGGTTTCGCTTTGGAGGCTTTTCCAGAAACCCTGTGCTTCGCCACGTTCGCCATAGTATTCATCCTCTTCATCCACCGAATCAGAGTTAACCGATGGATCGCGAGTCGGAATCGGGTCCATATGGTACAGCCTCGGGCGACGGGCATTATCCCACGACACAAGGCATAGGAGTTCAATGGCCTACGCCGGGTTCCGCCGTGTTCCCTGTGTCTACCACGACCTTTGCCGTTTCCATCCGCCCGCAGTATCCTTGCCAAGTGTCGCACTCTGGGGGATCTTTTCTCAATGAACAACGCGAGCGCCGACGGCTCGCGGCCAACTATGCCAGCATGACCGACGGCGAGTTACAGCGGCTGGCGCGCCATGCGGAATCGTTGACGGAACTGGCCTGGGACGCTCTCGAAGATGAACTCGACCGCCGGCATCTGGAACCTGCCGAGGAGGACGTAGCGTCCGAGCCGCGCCAGACTTTACAAGTGCGCGAACTCGTGACCGTCCGCCAGTTTCGCGATCTGCCGGAGGCGTTATTGGCAAAGGGCAGCCTCGAGTCGGCGGGAATCGAATGTTTTCTGGCCGATGAAAATCTTGTCCGGCTGGATTGGTTTATTTCCAACTTCATCGGCGGCATCAAACTCAACGTGCGCCCCGCCGATGCAGCCAACGCACAGAAACTTCTCGACGAACCGATTCTGGAAGGACTCTACGTCCAGGGCGTGGGATTGTATGAACAGCCGCGTTGTCCCAAATGCGAATCGCTCGACGTGAACTTCCAGGAACTCGACCGTCCTATCGCCTATATGAGCGCGTTTCTACACGTGCCGATTCCTGTGCAGCGTCCGGCTTGGCGATGCCAAGTGTGCGGTGCGGAGTGGGAAGAAGATGCAAACGACGCGAGTAATGGCGGCTAACCCTCGAGAAGTGGCAACCCGGACTATTCGATCTCAGGTCGCCACAGCGGCTCTCCGCCAAGGGAGTGATAAAAGCCCCAGCCGGCCAGGGCCAAGACGCTCAGAAGAGCAAGAATAAAAGTTGGCATATACCACGCCGAGAAATCAGCCGTGGCCGGCACGTTCCCCAGCATATCCACCGTGAAGATGGCGCAGGCAAGAGGAACGAGACCAAAGCGGTAGACGATGAGAACCGCGACCGCGTAGACCAGAGTCATCGCGGGCAATTCCACGCGGACGTAGGAAGTAGAAAAGGCGAGTGGAAAAGCGAATACGGAAACAAAGGCAACGGCCGCCAGCCAATCCTTTCGCAATACAACTTTCAACCCAAGTAAGAGAAAGAAGAATTGCAAAGTTCCGATAATGGAGCCCGGAATCTGCAACAGCCAAAGCCCAAGCGCTTCGCGGCCACCCATTAAATACCCGGTGGAAGGAAGCGCGGGCGCGGCGCCCATGTGCATCATTGGAATCGATCGGATCTGGAAGATCAGAATCCA
>Ga0116125_1000032_pt1 | contig 44925 bp, 46 predicted proteins | sample June2015DPH_16_1_2_FD_89729 | JGI IMG/M metagenome (GOLD analysis project Ga0116125, IMG submission 89729) | Peatland microbial communities from SPRUCE experiment site at the Marcell Experimental Forest, Minnesota, USA - June2015DPH_16_10 | ecosystem: Environmental > Terrestrial > Soil >...
CCGCGCTTGGTGACGAGGACCTCCGTTCGCGCTGACGCGACCGTATCGAGCACCTGAAGGCATTCCGCGCGAAATTTCGCGGCCGTCATGGTCCGTTTCGACATGTGTACACATTATCATGCGCACGGCGAGCACGCCCATGAGGGCCGCCCCTCTGCCGGTGCGGGCCGAGCGAGTTCGTCGTCACGGGCAAAGCTCCTCGCCGGAGGAAAAAGCCTCACCACGCTGACCTACGCCGCTTCGCATGTCCAGCACACACCGCCCATCGCCGCGTAGCCCGCATGCGGCATGAGGGCTGACGCAACGCCCCGGTCGTGCTTGGTTGCACCCATGCTGCCGCTTGAAGGAACGCTGCTCGAGAAGTTGCGCAAGATCGAGGCCCTGCACGCCGGCACAACGGTCGATGGCGAACGAGAAGCCGCGCGGCGGGCCGCCGAGCGCATTCGCGCCCGTCTCGCCGAGCTCCGGGGTAGCGAACAGGACACGGAGCTGCTTTACAGCCTTCCCGATCCGTGGAAGCGCAAGCTGTTCCTCGCCCTCTGTCGTCGCTATGGGCTCAAGCCCTTTCGCCAGCCGGGTCGGCGCTACAGCACGGTGCAGCTGCGCGCGCCCAAGGCGTTCCAGGAGCAGACCTTATGGCCGGAGTTTCTCGCGCTGTCCGAAGAGCTCCATGCCCATCTCGACGAGCTCACGACACGCGTCATCCGCGAGGCGATCGATGAGGACATCAGCGAACCGACCGAGCAGGCTCCGCCCAAGGCATTGCCTGCCCCAGAAGCCGGTTGACGAGCGCCGCGTCGCGCCCTCGTCTGCCTCATACAGACAAGGGCCGAGCTGCACGCGCAGGACTTCTGCATCACCGTGCGAGAGCAGGACGAAGTGCCGGACTTCGCATGCCTCGGGCCGAACGAGCGAAGGGCGGCGGTCGAGCGTCTTCGGAACGAAGTCCTGGCGACGTGCCCGGCGGAGAAGCGCGATCGCAAGCTCGGGATCGGCGAACGGGACACGAATCGGCGAGGCGCCCAGGCAGCCGGCTTGCGCGTACACCATACAGGTGTACAATGATCCGAGTGATCAAGCGGGTCCTTCTGTCCAAGAAGGCAGAGAAAGACCTGGCGACGGTCCCGGTACACGTAGCGTTGAAACTTCAGAACTGGGTGGAGGATGTGGAAGAACGAGGCGTCGAGGCCGTGCGCAAGATCCATGGCTACCACGACGAGCCGCTCAAGGGAGCCCTGAAGGGGCAGCGCTCGATTCGGCTGAGCAAGGGATATCGCGCCTATTACCGGGTCGTGAAAGACGCGGTCGAGTTCCTACGCGTTGAAGGAGTCGACAAGCATGCCTACTAAGAAGAGTAACGCTCGACGATTTCTCGAAAATCTGACGGGCGGCCCCGTGACTTTGGGCCGCTTCCTCGAGGCGGTGCGGCTCGGCGAGGAGCTGACGCAGGCCGCGTTCGCGGACAAGCTCGGTCTTTCGAGGTCGCATCTCAACGACATCGAGAAGGGCCGCAAGGCGGTTAGCCCGGAGCGCGCAGTCCGGTTCGCCGAGATCCTCGGTTACTCCGAGGCCCGCTTCGTCCAGCTTGCTCTCCAAGACCTGATCAACCGTGGGGGCCTGAAATTCCAGGTCGACGTGAAGGCCGCGTAAACCACCTTGGCCGGGTGAAATGATCGCGGGGGAAACGAGCATCACCGGCTGGACCGAGCCGAGTCCAGGTCCCGTCTTGGCTACTTCGCCGATCGGCCGAAAATGCGCTAGGGACAGCGCTATGTTCGCGCACGATGTTCGCCATCGTGACCGTTCTCGCCGCCGCAGTGGTCGACCTGTTTCGCTCGCGACGGTCGTTGCTCACCGAAATCGCCTTGCTCCGACACCAACTCACCGTGCTGCACCGGTCGGTCGCCCGACCGCGCGTGACGCGGCTCGACCGGATCGTGCTGGTGGCACTCGCCGCCATCACGCCGACGTGGAGGAACGTGCTGCGAGTGGTCCAACCCGAGACGCTTCTTCGCTGGCACCGCGCGGGCTTCAAGGCTCTGTGGCGCTGGCGCAGTCGGCCCGGGTGCACGTTGCGCATCGCGGCCGAGACCGTGGCGCTGATCCGCACGATGGCGCGCGAAAACGCGCTGTGGGGGGCCGAGCGGATTCGCGGAGAATTGCTCAAGCTCGGAATCAAAGTCAGCAAGCGCACGGTTCAGAAGTACATGCGCGCCGCGCGAACACATCCGCCTGGAGGGCAGCGCTGGTCCACGTTTCTGCGAAACCATGCCTGCAACGTCTGGGCTTGCGATTTCTTGCAAGCCTACGACTTGTTCTTCCGCCCCATCTTCACGCTCGTGTTCATCGAACTGGCCACGCGCAACGTCGTGTTCGCCGCAACGACGCGCATGCCGTCGCAGGCATGGGTCGCGCAGCAGCTTCGCAACGCGACCCCCCTCGGCGTGGCACCGAAGTTCTTGATTCGCGACCGAGACGACAAGTTTGGGACCGCGCTTGATGCGCTGGCCCTTGCCACCGGCATCCGCGTGATCCGCACGGCCGTGCGCGCCCCCAACATGAACGCCATCTGCGAACGCTTTCTCGGCGCGCTGCGTCGCGAGTGCCTCGACCACATCCTGGTGCTTGACGACCGCCACTTGCACCGCGTGGTAACCGAGTACATCCGCTACTTCAACGCCGCACGCCCTCACCAGGGGCTTCGCCAGCAGACGCCCGTGCCCGCGTTGCGCCCTCCCGAGGGCAACATCGTCGCGCTCCCAGTGCTCGGCGGGCTTCATCATGACTACCGGCGAGTCGCGTGAAAGGCAGTATTTCGGCCCGATCGGCGAAGTAGCCAGCACGGGGCTCGTTGAGCACAGCTGATCCGGGAAGCCGGCCTCTGCAACCTCTCGGAAATCCTCGCGGAAATCGTGGACCTTCGCCATGGCCTACGACTCGCGCTCTACACGTAGAACGTGAAGTTCGCATGCTTGACGACTACGTTTTCAGTGATAAGAATAGCTTTGTTCATGAAAGGCGTGATTTATGCGACCCATAGGACAATCCGCGGGCTTGAAGCTGCTCGATGAGTTCGTTAGCGAGGGTCGTGCTCAGTTCACCTCGGCTGAGGCCGCCGTGCGTCTCGGACGATCCGCGGCTGCAACGGGGAACCTTCTCGCTCGCCTAGTTCGTGACGGGCTGCTTGATCGCGTTCGCCGTGGGCACTACGCAATCCGGCAACTCGGCACGCTTGGTACGACCGCAGCTGCGGAGAATGTCCTCCTCTCAGTCGCCGCGGGGTTCCGTGATGTGCGACATCGCGTCGCGTACCGGACCGCGCTGGATCAGCTCGATCTACTCGCTCATCCGTCGCGCTCGATCCAGGTCGCACTCGCCAAGCCAACGCGAAGCGAAACTCTCTCGGGGCGGCGACTAACAGTAGTGCAGGAGCCCGAGACTGCCCTCGAAGTGGGGGCGAGAAAGCAGGATGGCGTATTCATCTCGGACCTGGAACGCTCGCTGCTCGATGCCGCTGCGCGCCCAGAACTCGTAGGTGGCATCGCCGTTCTTGCGGAGGCGCTCGGCGCAGCATCTTCCAAAGGCGTCGATGCGGACAAGCTCACGAAGTACGCGCGCGTGCTGTCGTGGGGGCCTGCGTTTCGCCGGATCGGTTCCCTCGCCGATACGCTGCATATTGCTGGCTTGGCAGGCCATCTCGAACCTCTGACCAAGCCGAACAGCGACATCGATCTCGAACCAGGCCACAAGGCGTCGTCCTACCGTGACGCGAAGTGGTGGGTTCGCTGGGATCAGTCGCCGTCGGAGCTACAGAACGTCGTGCACCAATGACATCGAAGGGGCAGATCACGAAGATCGCGAGCAAAGATGGCGTGGACGCGCGTGTGGTCGAGCGCGACTACGTGCTCGTCCACGTCGTCGCGCTCATCTCGGAACAGGATGCGGACCGCACGCTCGTCTTCAAGGGAGGAACCTCTCTGCGGCTGCTGCATTTCACCGAGTATCGCTACTCGGCGGACCTCGACTACTCCGTCATCAATGGAGGTAAAGAGAACGCGCGAAACCTGATCAAAGCCGCGTTGGCTCGGAAGCCTCCTGATACGATCAGCGCGCTCGAACTCGTTGAAGATTCGATCCTCTACGTGGGGCCGCTTGGAGCACCGCGAACCATCAAGCTCGACCTCGCCGACGATGAACTCGTGGTGAACACGGAACAGCGCGCGCTGCTCCCACGGTGGGCTGATACTCCAGCATGCAATGTCACGGCGTACACGAAGCTTGAGATCACGTCGGAGAAGCTCCGTTGCGTGCTACAGCGGCGTCAATGCCGCGATTTCCTAGATCTCGATCTGCTTCTGGGCGAGCAGGATCTTGCTGCGGCGGCGGATCTGTTTCGCAAGAAGGCGGCCCATCGCAAGTTGGACCCGGCCACCTTCGCCGAGAAGTTCGAGAAGCGCGTCGAGGACTACGGGAGCCATTGGGAGGATGAGCTCTCGCAGTATCTGGGTGAGGTTCCGCACTTCGACGCGGTCGAACGCAACGTACGCCGACAGTTGCGGAAAGCCGACTTGCTGTAGCGCGAGATGATGATCAGCTCGGCGCATTGCCCCGCGCCCGGATGAGCCGTCGGCGAGCGCGAGCGGGAGACCGCCCGAGCCGTTTCACCCTGCGGCCAGATCAGGCAGCGCGGTTCTAAATTCGTCCCGGTAGGGACGCTCTGGGCTTGGACGGCTCACGCCCCCCGCCGTGGCCTACGGTGGCGCAATGGGTCACCAGGAAACTGTCGTCCTAACGCGCGAACAGCTCTACGACCTCGTGTGGTCCAAGCCGATGACGGTTGTGGCGGCGGACTTCGGGATGTCAGACGTTGCGTTCGCGAAGCACTGCAAGAAGTTGAACGCACCGGTGCCGTGGCGAGGCTACTGGCAGCGGGTCGAGCACGGCTTCAGCGGCGCCCTCGTCGTGATCCACTGCACGGCGGGGTTGTGATCCACGGCCCGGCCTGAAGGGGCGGCCGGGGGCGGCGGACAGCTGCCGGTGGACCCCGAAGACGACGCGGTGCCGATGCTTTCGGGCGACCCGTGGGACGAGCCTATTCTATTTAGCGACGCGCCCGCGTTTCCGCTGGAGGTGCTACCGCCCTGGCTCGGGGTTTGGGCCGCCGAGCAGGCCCATGCCGTTCAGGCCCCTGCGGATCTGCCCGCGCTTCTCGGCCTCGCCGTTCTGTCGTTCACGACCGCGAAGAAGGTTGCCGTCGAGATCAAGCCCGGGTGGTTGGAACCGACCAACCTTTACGTCGCCGTGGCGCTGGCGCCCGGCGAGGGCAAGTCGCCGATCTTCGCCGCCGCGACCGCACCGCTCCGCGAATGGGAACGGGAGCTCCGCGCGCGTCGCGCTCCGCAGATCGCCGACGCTGAAGAGTGCGACCGGATGCACGAGGAGCGGACCCAGAACCTGCGTAAGCGCGCGGCCCGAGCCGATCACGACGTCGAACGGCGCGCGCTCGAGGACGAGCTACGCGCGCTTGCGGTCGAGCGCGTCGGTCGCCGGGCCCCGTCGGCGCCGCGGTTGGTCGCCGACGACGCGACCCCCGAGGCCGTAGGGCGGCTGCTCTCGGAGCAGCACGGTCGCTTGGGGGTCTTTTCCTCCGAGGGCGGCCCGTTCGCGATCCTGGCCGGGCGCTATTCCCACGGCCGCGTCAATTGCGAACTCTTCTGCAAGGCGCATTCGGGCGACGCGTACGATCTCGATCGCATCGGCCGGCCGAGCCTTCATCTCGCGGCGCCGCTTTTGACGATTGGCTTGACGGTGCAGCCGTCGGTCATCGCGGGTTTGGCATCGACGCCTGCGTTTCGCACGCTGGGTCTTCTGGCGCGATTTCTCTACGCGCTGCCGCGCTCGAGGGTCGGCACTCGTAAGGCCGATCCCGAGGCCGTCACCGAATCGGCGCGCTCCGAGTACCGGCGCGTCGTGCGGACGGTCGCCGGCCTTGCGGAGCACTTCGACGAGCACGGGGAGCTCGTCGCTCATCCGATTCCGCTCACGGAGGCTGCGCGCGGCGGGTTGATCGCCTTCAAATCCGAGATCGAGCCGCGTCTCGGGCCCGCCGGCGATCTGCACTCGATGGCGGATTGGGGCAACAAGCTGCCCGGTCTGGTGGCCCGCCTCGCGGGGGTCTTGCACGTGGGCGACTACGCCGAGGGGGCCCTCGGGCTGGCCATCGAGCGCGGCGCTGTCGACCGCGCGGTCGTGCTCGGTCGGTACGCGCTCGAGCACGCGCGCGCGGCCTTCGGCCTGATGGCGGCCGACTCCGCGACAACCCTCGCGAAGCACATTTGGGCATGGTGCGGCCGATCGGATACCGGCTCCGTCACGCGCCACGCGATGCACCGCGCGATGCAATGCCGAGTCGAGCGGGCGCCCGATCTGGATGCCGCCATTGCCATGCTCGTCGAGCGCGCCCTCTTACGTGAAGTCCAGGACGTTGGACCGGGTCGCGGTCGTCCTTCGAGTCCCGTGTTCGAGATCAACCCGCGCGCGAGGCAGTGACGCCATGTCGTCCCGATTTTCGTCATTTGCATCATTTTCGTCGCCGGCGGGACCCGAGGTTCCGTTTGGGGCAGTTCGCCCCGACCTCCGCACGCGCCATCCTCAAGGAGACGCGGCGACCCCCAGCGCGATCCGATTTTCGTCATTTTCGTCACTGGGCTTCGGCGGACCGAATTTTCATCTTGGGGCGCCCCCCCCACCCGAGGAAGGTCCGCGCCGTCCATCAACCCCACGCAACACGGTCCCGCCCACGACGATCCGATTTTCGTCATTTTCGTCATTTGGTTTGCGGGGACCGGCTTTTCCTTTTCGGCCCGGTCGCCTCGGCCTCCGGCCCGTCCACGCGCTGCGCGAGGCCGTGATGCCCCTGACGATCCGATTTTCGTCATTTTCGTCATTTGATTTGGGGGGACCGACTTTCGATTTCGGCAGACGGCGGTGCCCACGCCCGCTGGAAGGGCAGGCGCCTCTGTACGGCGTGGAGCCGCGGCTCGGTCGACGACCACGACGATTCGTTGACCGAGGGGACCGGCGGCGCCGAAGGCCCCAGCCGCGTCATCGCGCCCTCCTTGAACGGACCACGCCAAGACTTCGCAGCGCCCGAGACGTCCTCGAGCGGGCATCGGACACGAACGCAGAAAGGGAGCAAGCCGGATGAGCTTCGGTCGGGACCTATTGCTCGAGATCATTGACGCAGCCGAGCGCGACCCGGCGCTCGCCGAGCGCGTGCGCCGCATGCTCGGGGTGCAACGTGTCGAGGAGGCGAAGGAGCGGGAGGCCATCTATCTGCGGGCCGCCGAGTATGCGCGCCGAATCTCGCTCGCCGAGCGCACGGTCTGGGCGCTGGTCGCGCGAGGGCTTCCAACGATCGGCAGCGGAAGATCGCGTCGAATCGACGTCGCGCAGGCCGATGAGTGGCTCCGCGGCCAGCGCGATCGGGTCGACGCCGCAATCCAAAGTCAGGCTCGGCGAGCCGCGCAGCGCGCGGCAGCGAAGGTATCGCGATGAAGCGCAAGCCCCTCTGCAGGTGTGCCGAGAAGGACATTTCGGGCCGGCCGACGTTCGCCGCTCACGGCGGCGCGACACGCTTCGATCACCGGATCGGCTCGCGCGAAAGCATGTGCATGAATGCGACCGCGGAGGCGCCGCGTACAGCGGACACAACGCTTTCGCGCCTTTGAAAACGCTCAGGGCGAAGTCTAGATTGAAAACCATATTTCAAGCTGCGGAGCGGGGATCATGAGCACCAAAGACGATGGCGGCTGGAACCTATTTCGACGGGGCGATGGCCAGTGGATCCTGCAGTACAGGACCCAGCCGGGCAGGTGGAGCGAGACGCGCGTTCCCCGAACGCATCGGACCGAGCGCGCAGCCCAGCGCTATGCGCACGAATGGCTGAAGGAGTTCCAGAAGCAGATCGGCGCGCAGCCGATCCCTCCGGATGTCGAGAGCGCACGGCTCACGATCCGCAGCCTCGCGCAGCGATGGTTCGATCTCAACGAGCGGAATCCGAAGCTGTCGCCCGCAACTCGTAAGCAGCGCCACGCCTGCATAACGCACCACGTGTTCCCGTACCCGGAAATCGCGGACGTGCCGATCGCGGAGCTCGGGCCGGCCACGCTGCGCGCATGGCTTCGCAAGGTGCGCGACGACGGCAAGGTGAGGCCGAAGTGGGAGACGCGCGACGGTCGGCGCGTTCGCATGCTCGTGCGAGGCGGGCCCCTCGCTCCGTACACCTGCCGCAACGTCGTGAACTCCTTGGCCGGGTTCTTCGCGGACGCGATGGCCGAAGAATGGGGCGATCTCCCTGCGAACCCGATGAGGCACGAGGCGGTTCGGCGCGAGGTGCCCGAGGCGGTAACGCTCGCGGGCAAGCACACGATCGTGCACTTCTCCAAACCGGTGGCCGAACGTATCCTATCGAGCGCCGCCGTGCCCGAATGGCGCCGCGTCCGGACGCTGCTCGCCGTCACCTCCGGAATGGCCGAGGGCGAGTTATCCGGCTTGCACCTCGACGATCTGGATCTGGACGCCGCACTTCCGGTCGCGCGAGTGACAAAGGCCCTCGCGATCGAGGGCGCCGAAGGCTGGGCGACGATGCGGCGGCCCAAGACACCGAACCGGGTTCGGACGCTACCGTTGCACTCGTTGGCGGTGCGAGCCCTCAAGGCGTGGAGATCGACGGGATGGGCGAGGTGGGTGGGCCGCCATCCGCAGCCAACCGACTTCGTCTTTCCCAACGCAAGCGGCGAAGGCTGGCGCCCCGCCACGGCAAAAATGCTCCGCGCCGACCTGCGCGCGGCCGGACTGCCCGCCGCGTTCGAGGGGCACCCATACACGGCGCACGCGACCCGCAGAAGCTTCTCGACGTGGCTCCGCGAGGCCGGGGTGGACGCAGAGACACGCGACCGGCTCATGGGTCACGCCCCCGCCAGCGTGGGCGAGAGACACTACACGGCGATGACAGCGGCGGTGCTGGCCAAGCTTCGCGACGCCGTGGAGCTCATCGAACTCGACCTCTCCAGCGGCGAGCTGATCGCGCTGCCGATGCGGGCGGTCGGAGAGGTGGATCCGGCCCCGCAGGCCGTAGGTCTTACTGCGGATTTTACTGCGGGTCTTACTGCGGGCCGCAGTAAGCGCCACCACAAATCCTCAATGATTTCTAAGGCGCGCCACGCAGGAGTCGAACCTGCGACCTACGGCTCCGGAGGCCGTCGCTCTATCCAGCTGAGCTAGTGGCGCATTCAATGATTTCAAATATTTATCGATCGCTTGTCCCAAGTGCTGTCCAAGTCGGGCCCGGGGGAGGCTCACGGCGTTTCGGGCGCGGTCTAAATGGCCCGGGAGCAGGTGCGTGTAAAGCTCCGTGACCCTGACCTGCGATTGACCGAGCACGCGGGCTAGCTCCGGTCGGCCGATCGCACGGGCGACGTCAACGGCGATGACGCGAGCCCCCTTATCGCCTGACGAGCACGCGCGTACTCGCTCGGATGCAAGCGAGTCACCCCATCGAAATCGACCTCTCGAAACCGTTCACGCTGTACGCGGTTTGCCACGAATGCAGCAACCCCCCGCCCGCGCCCATGTTTTCACGGATGCGGGCATGTGGCGCGTGCGGCGGCATCGGCGGGCGACAACAAGCGTTCGCGACGCTTGACGCGCTGAAGGCGTACGTGGAAGCGCTATGACGTGATCGCCGGGGCTTTGGGCCCCGCTAGCCGACGTGCCCGCTTCGGCGTGTCCCGCAGTGCGTTGGGGGCGGCAACCCTCCGCATTCTTCACGGGCATCATCCGTCGTCGCTGGCCGCGCGTGGGGGCGGGCGCAGTCGCGAGTCGGTCAATGACTTCGCGCGATGCGTTCGTGGCAGCAGCAACGCGACACCGGCGATCATCGAAGCGGAAAAAAACCAGACGTTCGTGATGAGTGCGCCCGCGCCGTGGATCGCGACGGCCAGGGTGACCCCCAGGCGATACGGACGCCGCGCGAACATCACCCCGGAAAGCAGGATTTCCAGCGCGGCTCCCACAGTCGCCAGGACGCCGTCGATCGGGAGGGACCTCAGGGCACGCTCTACCGGCAGCGGGAACGGCCAATCTTGACTTTGCACCAGATATTGCGTGCGGACGAACAGATGTCCTCCGCTCAGCCAATCGCGATTCAATTTGAGAACGCCTGTGGCTAAGTACACCCAGGCGAATTCGACCAGAAGCGCATCGTGAACCCACTTCGGACGCCGTCCCTCAGCGAAGGGACCTCCGCCCGAATGGGCGATCAGGGCGTAGACGATCGAACAAAAATAAAAATCGTTCAACGGAAACATCTCGAGAGCTTCGGTGGCCCTCGCGGCGGCGGCCGCCATGCCGAACATCCAGATGCGCTTGCCGACGACGAGCATCAGCCCGCTGGCGACCAGAACCACCTGCAGGGCCGCGAGACGCCAGTCGCGTGCATGCGGAAACCAGCTGAGCGATCGCTCCGTCGTCCCCCAGACGAGATCGATCGCGTCATAGAGCAGCCATACACCCGCAAAGACTCGGCGGAACGTTGCGAGGCTCTGGTCCGCGTCCTCGGCGCCGACCCATTGGGAAATGCGCTCAATGGCAAGCGAAACTGGACTCATCGATCAGACCGTCGCCGTGAACGCAAACCAGGTTGAATACGGTCTTGTGCGTGGTACGAAATGCGCAGCCTAACCGGGCTGCCCCCTCGTACGCCTGCGCGCGGTCGTAGACGGTGTCGAACTCGATCGGAAACGTCCGATCGTGCCACCTCGAGACGCGCGCGCCTGCGATCTCGATCGGAGGATCCCATCGGATCGAGCAGCGGTCGATTCGAATCGCGAACATGTCCCACGAATACGGGACGCGGACCGGAGCATGACCGAGCGGCCTGTACCCCCGTTGCCACTGGCGGACCTCTGCCCGCCCTTGGATGACGACGAGAGCCGCCAGAAGCGCCAGGCAATAGACGCCTTGCCACCGAGCAGGCCTCACGAGGACCTCGCTACCCGCATGGCAAGAGGCCGCCCGCATTGCACCAACGAGAAGCGCCCGCAACCCCGACGGGATTGCGAGCGTTTCCAGGCGACGGAGTCGTCGGCTTTCAGCCTCCGGTCTCTTCGAACTCGGCGTCGATCACGCCACCTTCCTTGCCGCCCTTCTTGTCGCCACCGGCCGCCCCGTCCGGTCCCGACGGCTGCGCCGGGCCGCCGTTCGCGCCCCCCGCGGGCGGGCCGTTCGCTCCGTACATGACCCCGGCCAGCCGATGGGCCTCTTTCTCGAGGCGAGCGCTCACGTCCTGCACCTTGGCGTCGTCTTGCTTCTCGACCGCCTCGCGTCCTTCTTTGATGAGCGCATCGAGTGTGGCCACGTCCTGGCCCTGGAGCTTCTCCTTGTTTTCGCCGATCGTTTTTTCCAGGGTGTAACAGAGATTGTCGAGCCGGTTGCGGCGCTCAATCTGCTCGCGCCGCTCCTTATCCTCGCTCTCGTGCTCCTGAGCCTCCTTCACCATCTTCTGAATTTCGCTCTCATTGAGCCCCGAGTTCGCGGTGATGGTGATCTTCTGGTCCTTGCCGGTCGCCGTGTCCTTTGCGTGGACGCTCAAGATGCCATTCGCGTCGATATCGAACGTGACTTCGACCTTGGGCACGCCGCGGGGCGCCGGCATGATGCCCTCGAGGTGGAACTTGCCGAGCGTCCGGTTGTAGCGCGACTCGGTTCGCTCCCCTTGCAACACGTGAATTTCGACGCTCGGCTGGCTGTCGGTCGCGGTCGAAAAGATTTCCTTCTTCTGCGTCGGAATGGTGGTGTTTCTCGGAATCATGACCGTCATGACTCCACCCAAGGTCTCGACGCCCAGGCTCAGGGGAGTGACGTCGAGCAGCACGAGATCCTTCACGTCGCCCGAAAGCACGCCCGCCTGCACCGCGGCGCCGATCGCCACCACCTCGTCGGGATTGACGCCTCGGTGGGGATCCTTGCCGAAGAACTTCTTCACGGTCTCCTGAACGAGCGGAATTCGCGTCGAACCGCCGACGAGCACGACCTCGTCGATCTCCTTCGGGCTCTTCTTGGCGTCGGCCAGCGCTTTGCGGACCGGATCCATCGATCGCTCGACGAGCGGCGTGATCATTTGTTCGAGCTTGGCCCGCGAAAGTCGCATGTCGAGATGCATCGGCCCGCTGGCACCGACGGTCACGTACGGCAGGTTGATGCTTGTCTCCTGGACGCTCGACAGCTCGATTTTGGCCTTTTCGGCCGCCTCCTTGAGGCGCTGCAGAGCCATCTTGTCGTTGCGGAGATCAACCGCGTTGGCCTTCTTGAACTCGGCGATCATCCAATCGATGATGAGGTTGTCGACGTCGTCGCCACCGAGGTGCGTGTCGCCGTTCGTCGAGATGACCTGCACGACGTTGTCGCCGACCTCGAGAATCGAAATGTCGAACGTGCCGCCGCCGAAGTCGTAGACGGCAATGACCTCGTCCTTCTTCTTGTCCAGGCCATACGCGAGCGCGGCGGCCGTCGGCTCGTTGACAATGCGCTTGACGTCGAGTCCCGCGATGCGCCCCGCGTCCTTCGTGGCTTGCCTCTGAGCGTCGTTGAAATAGGCCGGTACCGTGATGACCGCGTCGGTCACCTTCTCGCCGAGATAGTCCTCCGCCGCCTTCTTGAGTTTCATCAGGACATGGGCGCTCACCTCGGGCGGACTCGCATTTTTTCCCCGCACGACGAAGGCGCAATCGCCGTTGTTCGCGCGAACGACCTTGTAAGGGACGCGCTTCAACTCTTCCTGCACCTCTTCAAAGCGCCGGCCGATGAAGCGCTTGGCGCTGAAGATGGTGTTCTCGGGGTTGGTCACTGCCTGTCGCTTGGCGATTTGGCCGACCAGCACGTCCGCCTTGTCGTCCCAAGCGACCACGCTAGGCGTCGTGCGTGCCCCCTCCTCGTTGACGATCACCTTGGGCTCGCGCCCCTCCATGATCGCCACGACGCTATTGGTCGTGCCGAGGTCGATGCCAATGATCTTGCCCATGGTCGGTTGCCTCCGAATCTTCTGATATCCGCGGGTGAACTACAGCCCCGCCCGGCACTTTTCGCCGCGCGTCACGGCTGCTAAATTGACGGGACGACTTCGTGATTGCCGGAAACTGCCGGTCCCTCGGACGAAGCGCGACCCGCGCTGGAACCTAACCACCAGGGTCGTGGCGTCAACGGCACGGACTTTGACGCTGAGCGAAGGGGCAACGGCGCCGGGCGAAGGGGGCGAACGGGACCGTGCGCCCCGGTACGGGCGCCTTGCCGGGTCGTTGGCCTCCATCCGAGATTTGAGGTCGTCACTCTGGAGCCGAGACCCGTAACGTGGTACCGTTGCCGGTATCTCGCTTAGTCCAATGGCTCAGAAGCGAGCCTTATGCCTCCGCCCGACGACCACCTGCCCGCGCCGCCTGACCTCCCGTCGTTTACGGTCGAAGACGCGAGCCCCCCGGACGTGTCCCGTCGGCGTGACCCCCTCGAGAGGCACGCCGGTACGGGCCTGATTCGCCATCACGACGGGCTCTTCGATGACGACCGGATCGATCCGGACGCGGCAAAGGTCGTGAGGAGGCTTGAGCGCAGCGGGTTCCAGGCGTACCTGGTCGGGGGCTGCGTCCGAGACCTTCTGCTCGGCGGTAAACCGAAGGACTTCGACATCGCGACGAGCGCTCGGCCGGAGGATGTCCGTGCGTTATTTCGAAACTGTCGGATCATCGGCCGTCGCTTCCGGCTGGCCCACATCTTGTTCGGTGGCGGAAAAGTCATCGAGGTGGCCACCTTTCGGCGGAACCCCGCCATGGAAGCGCCGGAAGACGAGGCGAGCGAAGTTTTCGACGACATCCTCATTCGAAGCGACAACGTGTTCGGCGAGGCGCACGAAGACGCGCTACGGCGCGACTTCACGATCAATGCGCTATTTTACGATCTCGATCGCCGGCATGTCCTCGACTGGTGCGGGGGAATGCACGACATCCGGCAGCGTACGATTCACACGATCGGCGATCCGATGGTCCGATTCCGCGAGGATCCTATCCGAATTTTGCGCGCAATAAAGTTCGCTGCGCGGCTCGATTTGGGGATCGCGCCGGACGTCTACGACGCCATGGTCGCAGCGCGCGAGGACCTGGCGAAGGCCGCGCGACCGCGTCTGTTCGAAGAGATTCTGCGCTTGCTCCGGGGCGGAGCGGCGCACCGATCGATGTGGCTTCTCTGGGAGACGGGCACGATGTCGGTGATGTTGCCCGAGCTCGCGGCGTTCCTCGACGACGACGAAGCGACGGCCGGCGGCGCAGTGCGCTTCTTCCGCAAGATGGGCGCGCTCGACGCGATGACGCGAGCCCGTGGGCGTCCGCTCGACGACATCGTGCTTTGGGCTCTGCTGCTCAAAGAGCCCCTCGACGAGGCCTGCGCGGGTGAACGCGACAAGGCACGGGCGCTCGCCGACTTCCTCGACCCGGTGATTGAACGAATCGCCGTCCCTCGACGCATCGCCGACGGCGTGAGGCGCATCGTCGCCGTTCTGCCGCGACTCGAAGCCGGCCGCGCAGGCCGCTTTGCGCGCACCGAACTGATGAGTTCTGCCGTCGACATGTTTGAAGTCGAGCTCACCGCAGCAGGCAAAAGCAGGGACCCAGCGCTCAAGCTCAGGTCGACCGATGCGGGCGCGGCTCGAGCCACTTCCGCCCGACCGCCGCCCATTCACCGCAATGTCCGGGGCGCCCGTCCCCGTCGGGTCGTCGAGTGATCCGTTCCCACGGTCTGCGGCTTCAGCCAGACACCAACGCGCGCCTGAGCTCCGAAGGGTCCCGTAAAGGCAACGAACACGAACGATCGCGGCAGACGTAGGCCGTTGTGCCCGATTCCGCCGGTTTGCCCTCGACAGCTCGGACGCACGCCTCGTAGGCGCGCGGGTTCGTGGGGTCGGCCCAGGCCAGCAGCCGGTCGGGCACGTACGTGCGCTGGACGACACGGGCCATCGCCCGGGTCTCCGAGCTCTCCGTCGGGCCTACGATCACCACGTCGACACAACCGCGAACGAGCCGATCGGCAAGCGCCACGGTGACGCTCATCCCGAGCGGACTGTTGGCGGCCGCGGGTGCGAGCCTCTCGATCGCTCTTGCAGCGACCTCGCCGTACGGCGCGTGGGCGAGCCCCCCCAGTCGCAGCAGAAGCCTGCACGCGATAGCCGCGCCGCTCGGAACGGCGTGATCGAAAACGTCCCTCGGGCGGACCAGAATGGCTTCGCCGTCATCGGGCGTGAAGAAGAACGTGTCGTTGGAGGCGTCGTGGAAGTGCGCCAGAATCGACTCGGCAATCGATCTCGCGAGCCGCACCCACTCCGGACGCGCGGTCGCTTCATAGAGATCGAGCGCTGCATCGCCGACGAACGCGTGGTCGTCGAGAAATCCCGGACCGCGCACGACGCCGTCTTTGGAATGACGCAGCACCCTCGTACGCGTTTCGCTCTCGGCCACGACGAGCGAACCCTCGATGAAGGACAGCGCGCGCGCGGCCGCGGCGACCATCGTCCGGTCGTCCAGCGCGGCACCCGCTATGGCGAGCGCTCCCGCCATCAAGCCGTTCCAGCTCGCCAGGATCTTGTCGTCGCGAAGCGGTCGAACGCGCCGCTCACGGGCAGACAGCATCGCCGAACGCGCCCGATCGAGCGCGTCCTCGGCCTCGCGCAGCCCCAAACCGAGCGTCTGGGCCACACGATCGAGCGGCTCGGTGCGCGAGAGGACAGTCGATCCGGTGTTTTCGAAGTTGCCTTGCTCCGTCACGCCGAACGCGAGCCGGGCGACGCGAGCGGCGTCGACGTCGGCGTCGCAGGCGATGTCGATTTCGCGTGGGCTCCACACGAAGAACCTTCCTTCTTGTCCCTCACTGTCGGCGTCCTGGGAGGTGTAGAAGCCCCCGTCGGGCGCCGTCATTTCGCGGGCGACGTACGCGGCGATCTCGCGCGCCGTCCGCTCGTAGAGCGGGTCCCCGACCGCCCGCCAGGCGTCTGCGTAGAGCCGCAACAGCTGCGCATTGTCGTAGAGCATCTTTTCGAAGTGAGGGACCCGCCAGCGTTCATCGGTCGAGTAGCGGTGGAATCCGCCGCCAAGGTGATCCCAAATCCCGCCCAGGCGCATGGCGTAAAGCGCTTGGGCAAGTCGCTCGCGCGCGCCCGCCCGAAGCAACAAATCGAGGCACGTGGCGTTGGGAAACTTCGGACGGTGTCCGAAGCCACCGTGGGCGTCGTCGAACCGTGCGATGACCTTTTGCATGGCCCGATCGATGAGCGCGGGGGACAGGCCGACCGAATCGCAGGGGCCGGGCGCCGAGGCTTCTGCGATCGCGAGGGCGATCTCGTCGGCCTGCGCGTCGACCTGCTCGCGCCGCGTCCGGTACGCCTCCCACACCGCTTGCAAGACCTTGGGAAAGCCCGACATGCCGTACCGGTCGACCGGAGGGAAGTATGTACCCCCAAAAAAAGGGCGCTGGTTGGGGGTCAGAAAGACCGTAAGGGGCCACCCGCCGCTTCGGCCCGTGAGCTGGACCACCGATTGGTAGATCTGGTCGAGATCCGGCCTCTCCTCGCGGTCGACTTTGATGTTGATAAACCATTCGTTCATGAGCTGGGCAATCGCCTTGTTCTCGAACGACTCCGCCGCCATGACGTGACACCAGTGGCAGGCGGAGTAACCGATGCTCAGCAGAATCGGCTTGTCTTCGGCCGCGGCGCGATCGAGCGCTTCGGGGCCCCAGGGAAACCAATCGACTGGATTGTCACCGTGCTGACGCAGGTAGGGCGACACTTCGCGGACGAGTCGATTCGGCATGAGCGCTCGTCCGCGCAAACTGGCACAGTCGCACTGCCGTGCCCAGTGTCGACCCTGTCTGCGGTTTGCGGGCCCGCCTGACGGTGGCGCGTTCGGACCGCGCCGCGGGCGCGGGCCAAGCGGGCTAATTCACCGTGATCTCGACCCGCAGGAGCTTGCGCCCGATGAACAGATAATCGCCGTGGGAAAGTTCCCTCTCCGCTTTGAGTCGGAGGTAAGTGCCGTTCTTGCTGTTCAAGTCGGTCAGCGTCAGTCGCCCTCCGGCGTCCTCGATCCTGCAGTGGGCTGCACTCATGTAGAGGTCACCCGGAAAATTCATTTCCCCGCCCTCTCGGCCGATCTGAAAGCCGCTGCCTTTGGCGCACACCGCCATGCCAGGCGCGCCCCCCTGAAGGAACTGGATGACTTTGAAGCGCGTCTGGTGCTTCGGCGACGAGTAGAAGTAGGTCCCATCGGCGCCCGGGCCGTCGTTCGGACGAGGCGGCCCTTCGATCCGAAAGAGTTGCTCGCCCGCGAGGAAGTAGTCGTCGGGAGCCAGGTCGACCGTGCCGCGTACGCGCCAAAACACGCCGTTGGTCGAACCTTCGTCGCGAACGACCAGGCGACCGCTCCGGTAGAACAGATTGGCGTGCCGAGGCGAGATGAACGGATCGTCGGGAAATACGAGCTGCCCATTACGCCCGACGAGATGCTGCTCCGCGTTGAGCTGGTAGCTCAACCCCTCGACCCCGTCGCCCCGGATCAAGATGAGCTTTGCCTTGCCGAGAACCTGGAGCTGTCCAAAAAAATGGGTGCGCACGTTGACCATTTCGGCGGGGATCGCGGCGCCGCACCGTCCGCAGAATTTGTGGCCCAACGGCACGGGCGTCGAGCACGACTTGCAGACGAAGTTCTTGGCCTGATCCATCAACTCCTCCAGCGACGGGGCGGGCTGCGCGAGCGCCTCGCCTTCCCCTGACGGGACATCGTCGTCAAATACTCGCGGCGAAGATAGCGCTGATTCTTGTCGGCGGTCATTAGTGGCCGCGCGAGCGGCCGCCACGCCGGTGCCCGACGGCGCCCGGCGGGGCTTCAGATCGTCTTTGCCGAAAAAGAGCGATTGCGGTTCGGCCAACCCGACCTCGGCTTGCACGGCGAGGGTCGTCCGCCCGAGGGCGAGATCGTGGCCGCAAACGCACTGCTTCGCGCTCGCCACGCTGTACCGATCGCAGCGCCCGCAAACGATGCCGATGTCGAAAGACATCCCTCGGGCGACCGTACCAAAAAAAGCGGCCGCAGGCGCTCACCAGATGATGTTCAGCCGCGATCGAGCATCCGACATCCCCTTGGCCCCGAGCAGGCGGAAGACGACATGCTGGCAGCTCGCCACATCGATCTGCCCGTAGTCGCGTGAATCGAGGTGAACGTGACGGTCGTCGCTCACGAGAAACCATCGGCCGGGATCGACCCGAGCCTTCGTGGGCGGTTCTGGATGATCGATCGAGCGAAGGGCTGAAAACGGCATTTCTCCATAGTCCTCCTCGGCGCAAGCGAGCGTAACGTCCTGGTCGGCATTCGGGTCAAAGACAACCCATGCCGTCTCATCGCACGCTCGTGGGCTCGGAAGCCGATGGCCGTCGAGGGTCACGATTTCGCCCTGGATTTCGATCTCTTCGCGCGGGGCGCCGATGGCCCGCGCCACGACGTAACGTCCCGGAGCCTGCGGGTCCGGGCATCGGAGCAAGTTGGCACGGTCGACGCTCGTATGGCGCGTGACGACGACCAGATCCCCGGCCATGAGCGTGGGTTGGACCGAGGCCGCGAGCAACGGGTCGTCGGTCGGCACCTTCCAAACGTCAAATGTCGTGACGTAAAGCGCGATCAGCGCGCCCCCGGCGATCGTCACCACCCACGTGAGTCCCTTGAGCCATCCGCGCATGCACGTCGCGTCGAGGCTATCGATCCCCGTGTGAAATGGGCAACTCGAAGCCGATTTCCGCCCCGTGGATCAGGCCCCAGCGCCCGCGGACGGCCGCCCGACCTCTGGCCCCTTCCTCCACCGGGTCCAGAAAAATGCCGTGCGTCCCGAGATACTCCCGCAACAGGCGCGCGAGTTCCCGATCGTCGTCGACGAGCAGCACGCGCATCGTCACTGCACTCGCGAGGCGGCAACCGCCGCGCGAAGGTAGTTGTGCGCGCGAAGGGTGAGCGGACCGTCCGGGTGGTCGCGCAGCCAGGCGCTGAGGTCATCGGCCGCGCGCGCGTACTCGCCTCGCCGCAGGTTTGCGATGCCCCGCGCATAGGCCGCCGGGTACTGCGGATCGATGGCCGCCAACCGCGAGATGCGCTCGATCCGCCAGGTCTCCACGGCGGTTCGCTGGAGTACGGCCACAGCCTCGCACGTCCGCGCATCGCGAGCGCCACGACGCGCAGCAGCGACCGCGTCGCGCATCGCGGGCGCCGCGTGAGGATGGGCCAGGTACAGCGCGTACAGAGCCCGCTCCTCGTCAAGAGAGGGCCGAAATGACTCGCGCTTGTCGAGACCGACGACCGCATTCCACATTTCCTTGAACATGGCCCGAAGCGCAGCGTCCGACGCCTCGAAAGAGCGACCGTCGTACCAGCCTTCGCTCTGCATCGAATGCACGAAGCCACCGGCTACGCTGACGAGCTCCGCGGACTGCGTCCGGGTCGCTTCGAAGCGACGAGCCTCCGCGAGAAACGACTCGAGTTGCACGGCCCGCAATCGCAACAGCGTCTCGTCCCCCCCGACGAGCGCCTCGGCCGTCAGCGAGTCGATGGCTTGGCGCATTTGCGCGACCGAACGCGTGGGCTCCGCACCCACTTCGACCCGGTGCAGCTCGCGCAGAGCGGATCCCAGCGCTCGGATGTTCGCGGGCAGCGACTCTCGCCGTGCTTTTTCAGCGAGATCGTGATCGACCGCCGCCGCGCGGGCGAGTCCGGTAGGGTCGGGCATCGGCAGGGGGACCGCGTCGGGCAGTGCTTGCCGTGGGAACAGGAGCAGCCCCAGGGTAATCGCAACACCGATCGGTACGAGGGCCAGCCACATCGCCTCGCGCGACTCGCGTACTCGAGAAGGGTTGGACGCCTCGCCCACTGTTAGCAATGGTATCATTCGCGCGTCAGGTCGGCGAAAAGAGGATCCTTGGTCGATCTCCGTCGTTACACACGTGCGCCCATCGACATCGAAGTCGAGTTCGTCCGCAAAGGCTCGACCGAGCGGCGGAAGGGACGAGCGACGGACTTGTCGCTCGGCGGCATGTTCGTTCAGTCGGCGAATCCCCTGCCCTTCTCGACGGAGGTCGTCATCTACATGCTCGTCCCCGGCCAGCGCGCCGCGCTCGCGATTCCCGGGGTCGTCCGTTGGGGCCGGGCGGACGGCATGGGGATCCAGTTTGGGTTGCTTGGCGCACGCGAAACGCACGCCATCACCGAGCTGACGAAGGACTGATCTTCGATCCCGATGGAGTCTGCGCCCGAAAACGGCCTACGACGGGCGCGAACGAGGTGGCGCAGTCAGTTCTTGAAATCGACCGGAATGGCCACGGCTCCGCGCTGCGGGAAATGCGCTTTGTAGATCGCAGACGACGCGCATCCGTTCACCTCGGGGGCTACGGGTGGATCGAACCGGGCCGTACGCACGGACCCGTCGTCGCCGATCTCGAGGTAGAGCGTCGTGTGGACCAGGACCGTCACGTTGTCGGGATGGGGCCGCTCGGCCATGCACGCGAGTACGGCCGACTCGATGGCATCGCTCGCCGTGGCGTCGGCCGCGGCTTGCCTCGGCATCGGACCGGAGGACCCGGCAGCGAGCTCCGGACCCGCGCTCGCCGATCCGACGACACGCGGTGAGGGTCGACCGTTGATGGGGGGCGACCACTGTGGCAGAGCGCCCTCCGCCTGCCCCTTCGCGCGCAAGCGTTGCACCGCGACGTCAGCAGACTCGGCGTCCGACGGGAGCGCCGACGGGGCCAGCGGACGGACCGCATCGAGGTCGTGAGTCACCTTCATGGTTGCGACCGCATCCGACACCATAAATTCGGCGTGCGCGGGCGCCGTGACGATCGTGCCCATCACCGGGCCGGACCGCGGGGCGTTCCCGACGGACAAGACGCCTTCGATCAAGTCCACGGCGGCATGCGACCCCGCACGCGAGACGCGAAAAAGGGTGCCGTGAACGGCGACGCGCGACGGCGCGACGTCGACCGCGAATGCTTCTCCGTCGGCCACGGGCGTCACGTGCGCACGGACGGCGCCACGTTCGAGCGTCAGAACGAGAGGTCCTCGAACGTGGCTCACCGAGAGTCGCGAGTTGTTCTCGACGGTGAAGGTCACCGACCCTTCGCGTGCGATCGTCACTTCCGACCCGCGCGTTTCGATGACGTCGCCGAGGACAACGAGCGCCCCGGATCGGGCCGCCGATCCATTGACGAGAACCGGTCCTGCGCCGCCCAGGTCCACAATCTTGCCGGCGCGGCCATCCCGGTTGGTGACCGGATCCACGCGGGCGATCTCGCGGCCCTTGCCGGCGAGGACGGCGACGACCCCGAGGAAGGCCACTGCAATCGCCCCCGCCAGCGCCCAAAGGCCATGTCGGCCCGCCGAAAAGCGAGCCCGTTCGGCGCTGCGTTCTCGCTTGATGCGTGCGAACACCGTTCGTTCGATCGCTCGCCAGTCAACGTTCTCCGACTCCTGGACGCCCCATTCATCACGCAGCGTGGCGATCAACTCGCCCATCGGGGGTTTCATGCGTCGCCACCCGCTTTCGAGAAACCCGAATCGATCCCCGCTAGAGCGGGCTCCTCCGCAAGCATCGCCTCGATCTCGCGCCGCGCATAGAAAAGACGCGTTCGAACGGTGAGCACGGGAGCACCGACGATGCGCGCGATCTCGCTCGGCGCCAGCCCTTCGAGCTCGTGCAACACGAACACCACGCGCTTCTTGTCGGCCAATCGGTCGAGCAAGCGGGCGAACGCACGAACGCGCTCTCGCCGTTCGGCGTCTTCGTCAGGACGGACCTCGTCGCTGCGAGCCAGGTCGGCCGGGGTTTCGTCGGCGAATACGGGCCGGCTTCGTGCGAAGCGACGATGCATCAGTGCGACGTTGACCGTCACGCGGTGAAGCCACGTGCTGAACTTCGATTGACCCCGAAAATCCTTGAGACTCCGATACACTTGAACGAAGACTTCTTGAATGACGTCGTCGCGGTCGGCTCGGGGCCCGAGCATGCGGAAGACCAGGCGCGCGACGTCGGTGCGATGGCGCTCGTACAGTCGTCGAAATGCGGCTTCGTCGCCGGCCGCGGCGCGCGCGATGAGCTCGTCCGCAGGGGGTGTGCGCCGGTTCATGTCAGCCCCGGTTGACGTCCGACATGCGAGGGTCGGAATTACTACACCCAGCTGAACGATCGCACCCACCGCTCGGGTTTGGGTGCCTGGCATTGTCCGCCATTCAGCCGGCCGGCTGGCGGACTCACCGCGTCAACTTGCGCGGGGCCGATTGATGAGGTCGTGCACGTCCAAGGCCAAGAGCGTGACGACAGCTACCGCGACGACGACGAACATGGGCGCCAGAGTGCGCCACACGTGCTAACTGGCCCAGTTTTCGTCGGACTTCGATCCCGGCGCACCGACGGCCGTCCGGCACTTCGAGAGCCGCATTTCCGCCCGTGCCAGAGGCCCCTCGGTCAAAAAATGGCCCTGAGATCGACGGCCTCTCGCTTCTTTTGATCGAGCAGGTGATTCACGGCTCGCAAAATGCGGGTCTTCGTGGGGCCGCTGACCACCCCACCGCTCAGGGCCGCCCTCAGGGCGCGGTCGGTGACCGGCCGGCCCGAACGAGGTTTGCGGGTTTCCTTGGGCGCACCTTCGCCACCCTCGCGGGCCCGCGCCTGGCGCTTTTTCAAGCGGATATCGCGGTCTTCGGGTTGAAGCCCCTCGATCTTACGCGATGCGTTGACGATGCGCCGCGGGTCGAGTTTTTGCGTTGCGATGAACGCGGCAAACTTCGTCTCTTTCGTCTCGGTCATGAAACCCTCAACCTTGCTCGCTTGGACGGCGGCCCGCGGAACCCGCTTGCACTTCGAGAAGCCCCGCGTCCGACGGAAGCGGCCGCCTCGCAACTCTCGGAAAACGGGCGCACACCCTACCGAACCAGCCCGCTCGACGCAAGGCAAGCCCGTACGGCACGCTTCCGGCTCGCGGTCCTACCTCGACCGCGCCGCGGTCGGCCGCGCCGAGGGCCCCTCGCGTTCGACCGCGAGGATGCGTACGTTCGGATGCTGTCCGGAAGGGGTCGCCCGTGCTCGAGCCCAAGCGTTTGCCGCCCGTCTATGTCGTGTCCGCCTCGCGAACGCCGATCGGCGCTTTTCTCGGTTCTCTCGCACCGCTGCGAGCGCCGGACCTGGGTGCGATCGCGATCCGCGGCGCGCTCGCCCGCGCTCATGTGCCGCCGGAAGCCGTCGAGGAAGTGCTGCTCGGCAACGTTCTGTCGGCGGGCGTGGGACAGGCACCCGCGCGGCAGGCCGCGATCTACGCGGGCCTTCCGAATACGGTCCCCGCGACCACGATCGGCAAAGTCTGCGGTTCCGGGATGGAGGCGATCGTGTTCGCAACGCGAGCGATCGCCGTCGGGGACGCCGATCTGGTGATCGCCGGAGGCATGGAATCGATGTCCAACGTGCCATACTACCTCGACAAGGCGCGCACGGGCTACCGGATGGGCGACGCCAAAGTCGTCGACGGGATGATCTTCGACGGCCTGTGGGACCCCTATGGCGACACCCATATGGGCACGTGCGGCGACCGTTGCGCGGCCGAGTTCGGCTTTTCGCGCGAGCAGCAGGACGAATACGCCAAGGAGAGCTTTCGTCGCGCCGTGGCCACCCAACGCGAGGGTGGGTTCGACGCCGAGATCGAGCCCGCGAACGTCCCACAAAGGCGCGGAGAGCCGCTCCGGGTCAAAAGCGACGAGGGTCCATCCAAAGGCGATCCGTCGAAGTTTGCAGCCCTCAAGCCGGCTTTCTCGAAAGACGGAACGATTACTGCTGCGAACGCGTCGAGCATCAACGATGGTGCGAGCGCACTGCTGCTGGCGAGCGAGGCGGCCGTCCAGCGCCACGGCCTCGACCCGCTCGCACGCATCGTCGGCTACGGCGGCGCGGCGCAGGCCCCCGAGTGGTTCACGACGGCCCCGGCCAAAGCAATCGATCAGACCCTTCGAAAGCTCGGCCTGAACGCGAGCGATATCGACTTGTACGAAATCAACGAAGCCTTCGCTGTGGTGACGATGGCGGTCGGCAAGCTGTGCGCGATCGATCCGGATCGCATCAACGTGCGTGGCGGCGCGGTCGCACTCGGACATCCCATCGGCGCGAGCGGCGCGCGGATCGTAACGACCCTGCTTTACGCCATGAAGGACCGCAAGGCGAAGCGTGGCCTGGCAACACTCTGCATCGGGGGGGGCGAGGCTCTGGCTCTCGTCGTCGAGCGGCCGTAACCGGCCGTACGTTTCGAGTCTCCGATGGGCCGGGGGGAAGGCGAGCTACACTCGGTCGGGATGGGCGCTCGATGGGAGTCCGCATTCGTGGCCGTCAGTGCGCTCTTGGGCGAGCCGCTCGAGTGTGTCCTGGGCGAGCTTGGAGGCGGCGCCGTGCACGCCGACCGACTGATCCGAGCGCTTCGATCTCCGGAGAGAGACACGCGCGTCCGCGAACTCGCGCACGGGTTATCGGGTATCGCGATGGCGCTGCGCGCGCTGGGGCTGCCGTGACGCCGCGAGCTCGAATCGTGCGGGGCGATGCCGCCGGCCGCGGCAGACCGCTGATGTCGCCCGGACCCAGCGACGCGCAGCGACGCCGGATCACCCGCGAAGAGATCGAAGGCCGGCTGGCGGCCGACCGCTTGATTCGGCAGGCGAGAGCCGAAGCCGAGCAAATCGTCGCTCGCGCTCTAGAGCAGGGGCACGACGCGGTGACGGCCGCCGTGCGCGATGCCGAGGCCGATGCCCGGGCACGCGTCGCGGCGCAATGGCTGTCGCTCCGCAACGACGAAAAAAAGCAGCTCGAGCGCGACGCGGACCGCATCCTGCCCATTGCGGTCGCGCTCGCTGAGCGGTTGCTCGGAGCGTCGCTCGGACTCGACGCATCGCGCATCGCGGCGCTCGCTCGAACCGTCTTGGCAGAGGCCGGCGGAGTTCGCCGCGCCGTCATCGACGCGCATCCTGTCGACGCACACGCTCTCCGCAAACACCTGTCGATCGCGGGGCTCGACGTACAATCGGTCGAGGTGCGCGATGCATCGGACCTTGCGCGTGGCGAACTCCGGTTGCACACGGACCTAGGAACCATCGATGCCAAGCTTGCCCTCCGATTCGACCGGCTCGCCGCCGCCCTCCGTGACCTCCTCGGCTGATCCAACGGACGCCGCGCTAAGACGAGCCCGAAGCGCGCCGCTGGCGTGGCGCGCCAACGCTGGGCTCTTCGTCGCGACGGTCGGCAGCGTCTTTGCCACATTTTTTTTGACGAGCGTGTGGAACGGCGACGCTTCGCGGACGGCCGTCGTTGGCGCCGCCCAATTCACGAGCACGCTGCTCGCCATCCTGCTGGCGCACGAATTCGGACACTTCGTCGCCGCGCGTCGGCACCGCGTCGATGCGTCCCTTCCCTATTTCATCCCGCTCCCCTTGCTGTCGCCGTTCGGCACGATGGGCGCGGTGATCCGCATGCGATCCATCATCCCGACGCGGCGGGCCCTTCTCGATATCGGCGCGGCAGGACCGCTCGCGGGGCTCGCGCTCGCGCTTCCGCTCTACGCATGGGGTGCGGCGCATTCGCGCGTCATGCCGTTCGACGGGCAAGGCGCCGAGCTCGGGGACTCGCTGCTGCTGCGGCTCATCGATGGGTACGTTGCACCGCCGGTGCCGGCCGGGATGGCCCTTTTTCTCTCACCCGTCGCGAACGCAGGGTGGGCGGGTCTGTTCGTCACGATGATCAACCTGCTGCCGGTCGGACAGCTCGACGGCGGACACGTGGCCTACGCGCTCTTCGGACCTCGGCAAAATCGGCTGGCTCGATGGATGCACCACTCGATGCTCGTGTTCTTCTTCGTCAGCGTCGCGAGCTTTGCCGCGCGCGACGTGCATGCCGGCTTCGGGCTCTGGCGTCTCGGTCGGCACGTGGGAAACTCGATCTTTTGGCTCGTCTGGTTCGAAGTGCTCGCCATCCTCGGGTCGATCACGTCGCGCGAACCAGCCCGCAGGAACAGCGACGGCTTGACTGTTCGAGTTCGCGTGCTGGCCACCCTCGGTCTCGTCTTGGTCGCGTCCGTGCTCCATGACCGAAGCTCGCCCGTCTTGTGGACGTCCTGGTTCGCGGCGCTCGCGGTGCTGCTCGTCATGGAAGCGCGATGGGGAGCTCTGCGGGACGGCAGCCACCTGCTCGATCACCCGGCGACCGGCCACGCGCCCCTCCGCTTCGGGCGCATCGTGATCGCCATCGTGACCTTGGCCTTTTTCGCCCTGCTCTTCATGCCGACGCCGTTCGCGCTGTAGACCCGAACGACCGAACCCATTCGCACTGTGGATCCGAGAAGCCAACCGCATGCTCCCGCGGCTCTTCGCCGGCCCAAGGGGTTCGCTTCCCGGATCCACGGAGGGGGTCTACATTCGGACTTCGTAATCCTCGATGACCGGGTTCGCGAGCATCTGGTCGGCCATCTGGCTCAAGCGCTCCGCGACATCCGTTCCGGCACACGACGCGTCGTCCATCTCGATCTCGATGAGCTTGCCAACGCGCACCTCCGTCACCCCGTCGAACCCGAGCTTCCCGAGCGCGCGGCGAACGGCGTCGCCCTGAGGGTCCAAGACCTCTGGTTTCAGCCTGACGACGATGGTGGTCTTCACCGATTGCCTCCGAGTCCAAGATGGTTCGCGATTCGAGCGATCGGCGGCTGCATGTCCGGCACGAACGCTTCACCCGTGATCTGTTCGAACGCCGCAATGTACCGCTCCGCGGCACCGACACGGATCTCGTCGGGGAGCGCCGGGGGATCCCCGTCGCCGCGGTACCCCTGCGACACATACCAGCGACGAACGAAGTCCTTGTCGAGCGGCTCGGGGTCTTGTCCGGCACGGAAGCGATCCGGGTACGTCGACGCTTGCCAAAAGCGCGACGAGTCCGGCGTGTGCATCTCGTCGATCACCTTGAGCGTGCCGTCGCTCGCTCTGCCGAACTCGTACTTCGTGTCGACGAGGATGAGGCCTCGCGCAGCGCACACCCTTTGTCCGGCCTCGAACAGTGCCAACGCCACAGCCGAGGCTTCGTCGAAATCGCGGGCCGTGACCTGCCCTAAAGAAAGGATTTCTTCCCGCGAGCCCGACACATCGTGCTCGCCTTTCGGCGCCTTCGTCGTGGGCGTGACGATGGGCTGGGGCAACGGTTGATGCTTCTTGAGGCCCTCGGGCAGCTCATGGCCGCAAAATACCCGAGCACCACGCTCGTAATGGGTCCACAGACTGGTGGACGTCGTGCCGGTCACGTAGGCCCGCACGACCATTTCGACGAGAATCGGCGTGCACTCGACGCATTCCAACACGTTCGGATCGGGCACGCGAAGCATGTGATTGTCGGCGATGTCCCGGGTCGTGCCGAACCACCATGCGGCCAGGCGGTTGAGCACTTGCCCCTTGAAAGGGATCGTCCCGAGGACCCGATCGAACGCACTGATTCGGTCGGTCACGACGATGAAACGCTCACCGCCGCGCGTATAGTTGTCTCGGACCTTGCCCTCGTACTTCGTCCCGAGCGACGTGAAATCAGTGCGTGACAGGCAATGGGGCAGGGCGGCCTGAAGGATCGATTGGCTGACCATGGATTATGCGAGTCACTAGCGCATCAGCTGCGCGAACGGAAATGGGGGTTGCGGTTGGGTCGGGGTGCGCGACGGTCCCGCGAAGCGTCCCGGCCGCGCGAGCGGGCGCGCGCTCCGTGCCGGTTGCGAGAGCGTCGGCACTCTCGATTGAGACAAATTTGATGCACCGCGCCACCTTTTCTTCGTCATTTTTATTGGCTCGTGTGTTCGTTTTGAGGCGCTCGTCCGCCGAACGTTAGGGCCCCTGGAAAGTCGTTGACGGTGTGGGCGGACGAGCTTCTCCAATGCCGCCGTCGCGCACCGTCTCCGGCGAATCGCCAAGGCCCCGTCGGGGGGGCTTCCACGGCAGCGGTGCCGGCCCCCTCGCATCCGGCTACTCGGCCACAGGCAAGCGGTGTCGAGGCTCGGCGACGCGATGGGCCTCGCAGCCCGCAAAGACCGGCTCGCCGGCCAGCCAGCGATCGCAGGCGTCCGCGTTCTCCAGCGCAACGCGGATCGCGGCGGTAAACTCCAGATCCGCGACGTCGAGGCCGCGCGCGCGCAACGCCCCGTTCAAACCCTTTTCGACGCCGGCGAACGAAGCGCGTCGGAACGCGTCGAAACGGAGTGGAGCGGCCTCGGTATGCACGAGTTGGCGGCACGCCTCGGCATCCACGGAGTTCCAAGCTCGGCACACGAACGGGCGGATCGGGTAGATGCTGCACGCTCCCTCGACCAGGAACGCGCACGGCAAGGGAGGGCGTTGGCTCGGCGACCAAGGCAAGCCGTGCGTCCGATCATCGAGAGCGGCCACCCGGGCCACGGTGCTCTCCCATTCGGCGGCGGTGAGCTTCTGTCGCAGTGCGGCCGCGATTCGCAACACCGTCGCCGCCGAGGTGCCGACCGGGACGTGGCAACAGTGGTTGCACCCGCGCTTGCACGCCAGGGCGGAGGGGTCGGTCGGATTGCGCTCCTGCAACGTCTCGCCGAACGCCGCCGCATCGTCCACCGCGTCGTACACGGTTTGCGGCGAAGGACCCGCCGATACGATCGCGTGTGCCCTTCGTTGCCCCGCTTCGCTGACTTGTTGCAGAAGCTCCGCCGCCGGCGACGCGACCGGGGCGCCCGCCGGATTGCCGCGCCGAGCGCCGGCGGCGGCCGCTCTGCGTTCGCGCCGGTTCATGCCGTACCCCGGATCGTGCGCACCGCCAGTTCCTTAGCATTTGGAGCATCAAGGCGGCGGCGCTGCTTTCGACACGGCGTGCACCGCGACGCGCGAGTGTCTTGGCAAGCGGCGGGATCCGCCTACTATGCGGCCGAGCTCGACCTTGCCCGACCAGCCAACGCAACGAAAAACCTGGAAATTCTTCCGCGCGGGGACTGTCGATCAGGTCGTGCTCGCCAACGGGAACGATCTGGAGCAACTCGCGTCGCTCGACAAGAAGCTGTGGGTGGCCCTCGCTTGTCCCACCCGTGGACTTGAAATCGACGAACGCACGCTCGACTTCGTGGACAACGACCGGGACGGACGCATCCGGCCGCCGGAGATCCTGAGCGCGATCGCTTGGGCGCGCGAAGTGTTCAGCGACCTCGACGATCTGTTCCAGGGGGGCGACTCCGTTCCGGTCACGTCCATCCGTACCGACACCGCGGTCGGTCGCGACATTCGCGACGCCGTCACGCGAATCGTCAACGCGCTCGGCCGCACGGGCGCCGCATCGATTTCCCTTGCCGACGTCGCTGACACCGAGAAGACATTCACGCAGAGGGCGCTCAACGGAGACGGCATCGTGCCCGCCGACTCCGCGGTGGATGACGAGACGAAAGCAGCCATTACCGACGCGTTGGCCACCGTCGGCTCGGCGGTCGATCGGAGCGGCAAGCCCGGGATCGACCAAGGCCTTCTGGACACCTTCTTTGCCCGAGTGCAGGCCTACGCCGCGTGGCTCGAACAGGAGGCTGCCGTGCTCACGCTAGGCCCGGACACATCGGCCGCGGCGCTGTCCATCGCCGCCGTCGGCGCCAAGATCGACGATTACTTCGTTCGCTGCCGGCTGGCAGCCTTCGACGGCCGTGTCATCGCCGCGCTCAATGGGACCGAGGAACGGATCGCCGCTTTTGCCGGGCGGGTCCTCGCCCTCGAGGACAGCGACGTCGCGGCTCTCCCGCTTGCACGCGTCGAGGCCGGCGCGGATCTGACTCTTTCAGCGGTGAACCCGGCGTGGACGGCCCGGATAGCTTCGTTCGTCAGCGCCGCCATCGTGCCGATTCTCGGTGGGCCGCGTCCCTCCTGCTCGGAGCGGGACTGGGCGATCATCCAGGAGCGAATCGCTCCCTACGAGGCTTGGCTCGCGTCGCGACCCGCCGACGACGCGCTCGACAAGCTCGGCCGCGATCGGATTGTGGCGCTGGCGCGCGGGCACGCGTACGAGCGGGTCTCGGCGCTGGTCGCCGAAGATGCGGGGTTCGCCGCGGAGAGCGGTCAGCTCGAGGCCGTCGAGAAGATGATTCGCTTGCGCCGTGATTTCGTGACGCTGCTCAAGAATTTCGTCAACTTTGCAGACTTCTACGGAAAAAAGCGGGCGGCGTTTCAAGCGGGCACGCTGTACATCGACGGACGCAGCTGCGAGCTGTGTCTTCCCGTCCACGACGTCACCAAGCACGCGACCCTCGCCGGATTGTCGAACGCGTACTTGGCCTATTGCGATTGCACGCGAAAGCGTGATGCCGAAAAGCGCACGATCGTCGCGGCCGTCACCGCCGGGGATGTCGACAATCTGATGGTCGGACGCAACGGCGTCTTTTACGACCGCAAAGGCGACGATTGGGATGCGGCCGTCACCAAGGTCGTTGAGAACCCGATCAGCGTGCGGCAAGCGTTCTGGGCGCCGTACAAGAGGTTCGTCCGCCTCATCCAGGATCAGCTCTCCAAGCGCGCGACAGCCGCCGAGATGGATGCCAACAAGCGACTCGGGCAAGACGCAACCGCGGTCGTCGCCGCCGCGGCGGACGAGCCGAAGCCGGAGACCGTCGAGCCCAAGAGGATCGACGTGGGCACCGTCGCGGCCATTGGCGTCGCCGTCGGCGGAATCGCCACGTTTTTCTCCAGCATCGTCGCGACCGTGCTCGGGCTGGGCATGTGGATGCCGCTCGGGATCGTCGCCTTGGTGCTCGCCATCTCCGGGCCGTCGATGCTCATCGCTTGGTTGAAGTTGCGGCAGCGCAACATCGGGCCGCTTCTGGACGCGAACGGGTGGGCCGTGAACGCGTTCGCGCGCGTCAACGTGCCTTTCGGCGGAGCGCTGACGTCCGTCGCGGCACTGCCTCCCGGTGCGTCTCGAGCGCTGAAGGATCCCTTCGCCGAAAAGAAACGCCCGTGGGGCGTGTACGTGTTCGTCTTGGTGCTGGTGTCCATCGGTGCGGCCTGGCTGTCAGGCCAGGTCGACGAATACCTACCGGACGAAATGAAAGCGAGCACTGTGCTTCACCGGCAGGTCGCCGCCCCTGCCGTCGCGCCCGCCCCGCACAAATGACCCCTCGACGGGCGCGGACCCTCGCGGCCCCACGGTTTTGACGCACGCTGACAGGCCACACAATCCAGCCGGATTTCGCGACCGAACGCGCGGTTGGGATATCCGCGAGCGCCGCAATGGCCGCAGCAGCCGTCGGCGGGATGGGCCCCCGTGGCGCCGAGACCTCCATTCTTGGCACTCGCGCGGCATCGTCCATGGCAGTCGTGCGCCCGGACGGCGCATCGCCCGTGGTAACGATCGGGGATGTTGCGGCGTTCATGGGCCTGTGCGGCGGTCGCTCTCGCGACATGCGTGGCTCATGCTGCCCCGCCCGGATCGGCCAGCCGCTCGGCCGCTCCGAATGCGCAGCCCGGCGCGATCGGGCCCTGGGGCGGAGCCGCGCTTCTGACCCCCGACCAAGCCCGGCGCACCATGCTCGAGCTCATCAATCGCGACCGCGCGTCCGTCGGCCTTTCTCCGGTCGAAATGGACACGGGAGCCGCGACCAAAGCCGGGCAGCGACACGCCGAGGACATGGCCGCAAATGGGTACCTGAGCCACTGGGGCACCGATGGATCCGTGCCGGAGCAGCGCTTTACGGAAGCGGGCGGCGTCGACATGGTCCTCGAGAATGCGAGCTGCTTCATGGACGAGCGAAGGCGACAACTCGATGCGGCTCCGGCCATCGTCGAACGAAGCGTCGAGCAGGCCGAAGCCATGTTCTTCAATGAGAGGCCTCCGAACGATGGGCACAGGAAGAACATTCTCAAACCATGGCACCGGCGCGTGGGCATCGGCGTTGCGCAGCCCGTCCGAAGTCCGACGGAATGGGTCGTGCCCTGCTTCGCTCAAGAGTTCGTCGACGCCTTTGGCACCTATGGCCCGGTGCCCAAGAGCATGCACGCGGGCGGCATCCTCCACGTCGAAGGGGCCCTGGCGGCACCGGCCACGTTCGCCGGCATCGGGCTGGCGCGGATGGATGCCCCGCGGCCGATGCCGCTCGCCGAGCTCAATCGACGGCGATCGTACCCTGTGCCGGCACCGTACGAAATGGTTTGGCCGCCCGGCTTTCGGACGCCCATCCCCGTCGCCGTGCACGACGGCCACTTCCGGGTCGATCTGCCGGTCGAGAGCCCGGGACGGCCCGCTCTCATCGAGATCAGCGTCTGGGCGACACTGCCCGGTGCGTCCGACTTCATCATGGTGAGTCTTCGGACGATTCGGATTCCGTGACCCGCACCGTACCCCAACCGAGTGGGACGGCGGCCCGACCGCGCGCCGCGCCACCGAGGGGCGCGGGGCGGCAACGATGGTAGACGTACGCGGGTGGCGTCCGAACCCCGCGCACCGATGCAGGCGACCGCGCCTGCGGTCCGGGCCGAATGGACCATCGGGGTAGCCTTAATGCTCGCCGGCTGTTCGAATATCCCCAATCCAGTAGACTGGAATCGAGAGCCAACCTACTTTTTCGCGTTCGGCTCCGAGCCGCAAAGCTTCGACCCCTCGGTCAGCTACAACTCGGGGGACGCGGCGGTCATGGACCCGGTCTATCCGTCCTACTTCCGTTACAACTTTCTCAAGCAGAACCCGTGGGAGCTCGATCTCGACGTCGGCCTCGCGGCGCCGCTGCGCGAGCCGCTCGACGGCATCGGCCCGCGGGGCGTGGCGTTTCACGGCGAGACGTGGACGTTCGAGATTCGCCACGACCTTCGCTTTCAGGACGATCCCTGCTTTGCGGGCGGCAAAGGTCGGCCCGTGATCGCGGACGACGTCGTCTACGCCTTCAAGAGGATGGCCGATCCGAAGGTCGAGTTTCCTCTCGCGAGCAACTTGGCCGACAAAGTGCTCGGGTGGGACGAGTACAGCCGCGGCTTCGTCACGTCCAGGGCCGACGCGGCCCGCAACGCCGCGAATTACGACCGGCCGATGCCCGGCGTGCGGGTCGACCCTGCCAACCGGCACCGATTCACCGTTTCGCTCAATCAGCCTTATCCGCAACTTCGCTACCTGATGGCGATGCACTTCACGACTCCGATCGCGCGCGAGGCCGTGGAAGCGTACGGTAACCAGTCGTCGCTCTACCACATGGTCGGGTGCGGCCTGTTCCGGCTGGCGGAATACACGCCGCACGACCGGATCGTGCTCGTGCACAACGAGAACTCGGCCGGTGCGACCTACCCCACATCCGGTGCGCCTGGCATCGACCAGGCCCTTCTTCGAGATGCGGGCAAGCCGCTGCCGTTCTTGAAGCGCGTTGAGTTCCGCATCATCACCGAGCCCATCACGAGCTACAACCTCTTCGACCAGGGTTTCTTCGACTCGCTCAGCGTGGGCCAGGCCAATGCTCCTGTGCTGCTGCACGCGAGCAAGCCCGGCACCTCGATGAGTCGGCGGGGCATCGAGATGCTGAAAGGCGCTTACCCCACGATCGAGTATCTCGCGTTCAACATGCAAGATCCGACCTTCGGCGGCTACACGCTCGACAAGCGCAAGCTCCGGCAGGCCATATCCCTGTCGGTCGACTCGGAGTCGTACGTCGAGCTCATGAACCAGGGGCTCGGCGTCAAAGCCGACTTCTTGATCCCGAGAGGCCTCGGCGGATATGACCCGAGCTACAAGAACCCATATCGGCAATACGACCCCGACCTGACGCGCGCTCGAACGCTCCTGGCGGAGGCCGGCTATCCGGGCGGCGTCGACACGGCGACGGGCGAGCGGCTGACTCTCTACTACGACAACTATGTCGACAACGGACCGAGCGACCGCCAGCGCGAAGAGTTCATTCGCAAGCAGGTCCAGGCGCTTGGAATTACGGTGGTCTCGCGAGACACCACCTACGCCGAGTTCGTCGACCGGACAAACCACAAGAAGGTCCAGTTCTTCAACTACGGCTGGGTCGCGGACTATCCGGATGCCGAGAACTTCGCCTTTCTTCTCTACGGGCCGAACGAATCGCCGGGGCCCAACAACGCCAACTACCACAACCCCGAGTACGACAGACTCTTCGAGCAGATGCGCGGCATGGACGACGGCCCCGCCCGAAACGAGATCATCCGCCGGATGCGGGACTTCGCGGTCGAAGATTGCCCGTGGATCTACCTCAGCGAAAACGAGGGACCGACGATGTACCAGCCTTGGGTCCGGAACCGGTACAGCAACCCGATTCTCTCGAACCTGCTCGACTACCGGGGTATCGACGTCGAAAGGCGCGAGAGGTTGCAGACCGAATGGAATCGGCCGATCTGGACGCCTCTCGCGATCTTCGCCCTCATCGCCTTCGCGGGCGTCGTTCCGGCAGCGCAGACCGTCCATCGGCACCGAAACCGCCGCGTGCGCAAGCGAATCTCGGAGGAGCCATCTTGATCCGCTACCTGGCGCGGCGAGTCCTCTACACGATTCCGACGCTCATCGGGGTCTCTCTTTTGACGTTTCTGCTCTTCTTCATGATCTTCTCGCCCGAGACCCTGGCCCGGCGAAACCTCTCCGCGAAGAACCCCACTCCGGCGCAGATCGACAGGTGGGTGCACGAGCACGGCTACGACAGGCCGAAAGCGGTTCTCTTCAAGCAGCACATGCAGAGCATGCTCACGTTCGATTTTGGAGAATCGGACAAAACGAAGGACCGGATCATGGACCGCATTAAGGCCGGCGCGTTCCCGTCGTTGGAGCTCGGGGCTCTGACGTTCGGCTTCACACTCCTGGTCGGCCTGGCGTTGGCGATCGTGGCTGCCTATTTGCGCGGTTCCTACGTCGATGCGGCGACGATGGGCATCGCCGTGATCCTCATGAGCATCCCCATCGTCGTCTACGTCATTGGCGTCCAGTACTTCTTCGGCAAGATGCTTCGGTACGGACCGTTGGCCGGCTACGCGCCGGGGCCGGACGGCCTGCGGTTCATGATTCTACCTGTCTTGGTCGCGATCGTCAGCGGATCGGGCTACTACGTCCGGCTCTACCGAACTTTCCTGCTCGACGAGACGAGCCAGGACTACGTCCGGACGGCGCGCGCCAAGGGCGTGAGCGAGAGGGCGGTGCTTTTCAAGCACGTTCTCAAGAACGCGATGATTCCGGTCGTCACCACGACGGTCGCCGCCATTCCGAGCCTTGTTCTCGGCAATCTGGTCCTCGAGTCGTTCTTCGGCATCCCCGGCCTGGGCAACTACCTCGTCGGCGCCATCGGCACGCAGGACTTCGCGGTTGTGCGGGCGATGGTCTACCTGGGCACGCTGCTCTACGTCGCGGGCCTGCTCGTGACCGACATCCTGTATGCCGTGCTCGACCCGCGGGTGAGGCTCACGTGACCGCCGGTCTGCTGCTCCACAACGCCTGGGCGAACGCCCCGCCGGTCTCGATCGCGGGTGTCTTGGTCTGGATCGTGATGCGGAGCCGTCGGGAGCCCCTCTGGGCGGAGGCGTACCGCAGGCTCGGTCGCAGCAAGCGCGCGCTCGGCGCCATCTTCGTTTTGTCGCTTTGCGGTGGGATCGTGTTTCTCGACAGCCTGTCCTGGCAGGGCTCGCGCGTCGAGGAACCGAAGACGGTGGTCGATCGTCTCTTCGATCGCCCTTTCGAAAGGACCTACTCCGAGCCGATGGGCAGCGCCACCGTCGGCGAAGTGACGCCCCACCGCTTGCTCGGCAAGCACGTGTTCGGCACGGACAGCGTCGGCAAGGACGTCTTCTACAAGGTGCTCAAAGGCTTTCGCACGGCGTTCGCGATCGGGGGTTTGGCGTGCCTGGTCGCGGTCCCCATCGCCGTGACGCTCGGCTTGTCGGCGGGCTACTTCGGGGGGGTCATCGACGACGTCGTTCAATATACTTACACGGTATTTGGCTCGATTCCGGATATCCTGCTCATCGTGGCCTTGGTGCTGATGCTCGGCCAGGGACTCTCGTCGATCTGCTTGGCCATGGGTCTGACGTCCTGGGTCGGCCTGTGCCGGTTGGTCCGAGGCGAGACGCTCAAGCACCGGGATCGCGAATACGTGCGCTCCGCCCGTGCGCTGGGCGCCAGCCACGGCCGGATCCTTGTCGTGCACATCCTGCCGAATCTACTTCCGGTCATCATCATCAGTGTGACGCTGCTTTTCTCCGGCCTCGCCTTGTACGAGACCATCCTCGCGTATCTCGGCGTAGGCGTCGGGTCGAACTTCGGGAGCTGGGGCAACATGATCGACTCGGCTCGCGACGAGCTCACCCGCGATCCGTCTGTGTGGTGGAATCTCGCTTTCTCGAGCGGCGCGCTCTTGGTCATGGTGCTCAGCCTCAACGTGCTCGCCGACGCCTTGCGCGATGCCATCGACCCCCGGCTGAGGACCGAATGATCGAGCCGGTCCTCGACGTTCGGGACCTGCGCACGTATCTCAAGACGCCCCGTGGAACCGCCTGGGCGGTCGACGGCGTCAGCTTCACCCTGGCTTCGGGCAAGACGCGCGCCCTGGTCGGCGAGTCCGGGTGCGGCAAGTCCATGGTGGCCCTTTCGATCGTGCAACTCCTTCCCGAACCGGCCGGTTTCGTCGATAGCGGTCAGGTCCTGCTCGAAGGCAACGATCTACTCGATCTGACCTGGAATGAGATGCGCGCTCACCGCGGCCGCGATCTCGCGATGATCTTCCAGGAGCCGATGACCAGCCTCAATCCAGTCTTCACGATCGGCAACCAGGTCGCCGAGGCGGTCGCGGCGCACGGCGGTTCGAAGAGCCACGCTCGAAGACGGGCCCTCGAGCTTCTCGAGCGCGTCGGCATCGAAGCCCCCGAGCGCGTGCACGGCCAATATCCCCACGAACTTTCGGGCGGCATGCGCCAGCGCGCGATGATCGCGATGGCGCTCGCGAACCGGCCGAAAGTGCTGATCGCCGACGAGCCCACGACCGCGCTCGATGTCACCGTCCAGGCCCAAATCTTGGCGCTGATTCGCGAGATTCAGGACGAGATGGGCATGGCGGTCTTGCTCATCACCCATGATCTGGGCGTCGTGGCGGAGATGGCCGACGACGTCTCGGTCATGTACGCCGGCCACGTGGTCGAGAGCGGGCCGGTGCGAGCGATCTTCCACCACCCGCAGCACCCATACACGAGAGACCTGCTCGAGAGTCTGCCCTCACGCCAGTCGCGCGGGCGAGATCTCGCGGTCATCGAAGGCGTCGTCCCCGGCGCGACGGACTGGCCCACGGGCTGTCGTTACGCCAGCCGGTGCCGATTCCGCGTCGACGCGTGCGAGGCCAGCGGGCCACCCATGATCGCTCGGGATGCCGCCGAGGTTCGTTGCATCCGCGTCGATGCAATCGCGCAGAGCGAGGCGACCCGGTGAGCCCGGTCCTGAAGGTCGAGAATCTGCGCAAGGAATTCCGCGCCCGCGGCGGACTCTTGAAGTCGTCGCCGCCACATGTCGCCGTGCACGACGTCTCGTTCGAGGTCGAGCAGGGTCAGACCCTGGCGCTGGTCGGCGAATCCGGGTCCGGAAAATCGACTGTCGCACTGATGGCGCTCGGCTTACTTCAGCCGACCTCTGGACGCGTCCTGTTCCAGGGAAGAAGCCTAATCAGCATCCGCTGGAGGGAGCGGCTGGCCCTGCGGCGCAACATCCAAGTCGTTTTTCAGGATCCCTACGGCAGCCTCAACGCCCGCATGACCGTTCGCGAGACCCTGACCGAGGGCATGATCATTCACGGCATCGGAGCCAGCGCAACGGATCGCGACGCACGCGCGAGGGAGCTGCTCGCCGATGTCAACATGCCCGCCGAAGCGCTCGACCGCTATCCGCACGAGTTTTCGGGCGGCCAGCGCCAGCGTGTCGCCATCGCCCGCGCCCTGTCCGTCGAGCCGACTTTCATGGTCTTGGACGAGCCCACGTCCGCACTGGACGTCTCGGTGCAGAGCCAGGTGTTGAACCTGCTGCGGAAGCTGCAGCGCGAGCACGGTTTGTCCTTCCTCTTCATCACCCACAACTTGGCCGTGGTCGAGTACATGGCCGACTTCGTCTGCGTGATGAAAGAGGGCCGGATCGTCGAACGCGGCAACGTCGAGAAGATATTCGACGCGCCGGCGCACGAGTACACCAGGCGCTTGCTGAGGTCGATCCCGAGCACCGACCCCGACGCGCGTCGGCTCGACTCGCGGATCGCGCGGTCGTGGTCGTGAGTCTTACGCCCGACCGCGCTCGGACGGCCTCCCCTTGCCCATTGGGGCAACCTTGGCCAAAGATGGCCGCACCATGCAAAAGCGAATCGGTTTCGTCGGGCTCGGCACGATGGGCCGCGGGATGGCCCGCAACTTTCTCACCAAGGGTCATCCGCTCGTCGTCTGGAACCGGACACGCGCGACGGCCACGCCTTTCGAGCAGGATGGAGCGCGCGTCGCGGCAACGCCGCGTGAGCTCGCCGCCGAGAGCGACGTCATCGTCACGTCGCTCTCGACCCCCGAGGTCGTCGAAGCGCTGGCGGCGGGGTCGGACGGCCTTTTCGCGGGCGCCCAACGCGGCACGCTTTGGATCGAAACCAGTACCCTCGGTCGAGCGGCGTCCGAGCGGCTCGGCGCGGCGGCCTCCGAGCGCGGCGTGCGCTACCTCGAGGCGCCGGTCACCGGCTCGAAGACAGGTGCACTGGGCGGCACGCTTCTGGTCATGGCGGGAGGCTCGCGCGACGTTTTCGACGCATGCCTGCCGTTCCTCGGCGTCTTCGCGAGCCGGTCGATCTACATCGGCCCGCTTGGTACCGCCTCGGTCATGAAGCTCATCGGCAACACGATCATCTCGTTCATGATCGAGGGGCTCGCCGAGGGCGCCGTGCTCGGCGAGCGGGCCGGCGTGCCGCTCGAAACGATCCTCGACGTCGTGCAGGCGAGCGGCTTTGCGTCGCCGTACTGGGCGTTCAAGGGGGGCGCCATGCAGCGGCGCGACTTCGAAACCCACTTCGCGATCGATCTGCTGCACAAGGATCAAGCCCTCGCTCTCTCCGAGGGGGCGGCTCGGCGCGTGCCGTTGCCGGGGCTCGCCGCGATTCACCAGATGACCGGCGTCGCACGCGCGCTCGGGTTCGGCGAGGAGGACATCGCGGCGCAGATCAAGGCGGTCGAAGCCGGGGCCGCGATCGATCCGCGAGCGATCGCCGTCAAGCGTCACTGAGGCCGTCGTGGCGCGCAGCACGGTAACCGCACGCCGCGCCAAGACCGAGGTTCTCACGCTTTAGCGGCGAGAGCGGCCCTCATGCGCATGTTGCCGGGCGGCAGCTGGGTAGCCCTGGCGGGCTTGAGAACCCCACCCCACCAGGCCAGATCGTCAAGCGTGATCTTCAGCGCGATGTTGAGCGCCGAATTGACCGGCGCCCCATCGTCCTTCCGGAATGCCTCGTGGACGAGGCCTATGAGGACGCTGTCGCGCAGCGCATGCATCTCGGTCTCGAAGCCGATCTGCGCGAGATGCTCCACCGCCCGGCTGCCGGCCGCGGCTCCGACGCTGTAGCCCACCATCCCGGCCGGCTTGTGACGGAAGCCGAAGCTCAGGAACACGCTGTCGATAGCGTTCTTCAGCACGCCCGGAACGCTGTGATTGTACTCCGACGTGACGAAGAGGAAGGCATCGCCCTCGGCGATCTTCTGGTTCCACTTCTTCACGACGGGCTGCGAGTACGTGGGGTTCTTGAAGTCCCCCACCGTAGCGATCGTCTCTTGGAAGAAGGGCAGCGGCCAGTCGCGAAGGTCCAGCACCTCGACATCGAAGGCTCCGTGCGCCTTCGCGACCGGGGTTAGCCAATGGACGACGGAGTCGGCGTGACGCCCTTCGCGGGTGCTGCCGACGATGATCTGGAGCTTGAGCATCGGCCCTTCGATGGTCTCGACGCGCCTCTCGTTGCTCGGCGAGACAGAAATAGGCTTTCCACGTGAACGAACCCGAGTTGCAGCGCGAGCTCGCCGGCCGCCGCGTCCCCGGTCCGCGCGCTGGACAATGGCGACGCGGGGCCTGCCGCGACGGTCGTCGTGGCTGGCGTGTCGTGCGACGCCAGCCCGCACTCGCGCGCCGCCTCGCCGCGGAGCATGGGGAGTTTTCTTTTCACGCGGTCCCGTCAGAGTTCGGGTTCACGGGCAATGCTTCGCAGTCGGCCGCACCGGCGAACGAATCGGGCGCAGTTCTTCCTCCAGCTCACTGCGCTCCGCCTGCGGAGACCGTTTTCGCCGCCGGTTGGCTGACCGCCGGGCTGTGGCTGGGGAAGGTGTTGAGGATGCCTTGCACAGCGCGCTGCAGGACGGTGTTGTCGATGTCCTTGGTGAGGTCGATGTGCGAGACGGCGGAACCTTGCCACACGGCGACCTTGGTGGAAGCGTCGAAGACATCGATCTCGATCTTGCCGAGGTCTATAGAGTCCTCTTTCGACGTCAACTTCAATTCCACGTCGGCCGCCGTCTGCTGCTGGGTGCCAGCCCCAAACCGCACGACGAAGTTCGGCTTGGTATCGTCCTCGAGGTAACCCTTCTCGCGAAGGTCCGCGCCAATGAGCTCTCGGATCCGGCGGTCCACTTCGAGAGAGCGCGCCGACGTATGGAACGTTGTCGGCGAATTCTCCGTGAAGCCGAACGAAAATGTGCGATACGCGGCCAAGGGCGTGCTTGGAGAGGCCGCCGTCTCGATTTGCGGTCCCGAGGAGGCGCTTGCCGCATAGCAACCAGAAGCCATGCTGCAGACAAGGGCGAATGCGATCGTTTTCATGGGGTTCTCCTGTTGGGCAGTTTCCGTTGCTCATCGTCCGAGGCGCCGGCGTGCTCAGGACGAGTCCGTGGTGTTCTCAGCTCGCGCAAGGTCCGCAGGATCGCCAAATCGCGTGTTGGCTCCCGCGGGCACCGGATCTCCTGTTTTCGCGGACACTTGGTCACCCGTTTTGGTGCACTGGATCCCTGCTGGACATCTGGTCAGCGGTCCGCAACGCTGGGACGGCGAGGGCGAAGTCCTCGAGTGCCCCGGCGCCCTGGTTTACTGGGACACGCAAAAACGCGCAATGGCCGCGGTCGAAGCGCTCGTCCTTCGAGTCATCGCCGATCGTTTGGAGTCATCGAAGCGCTCGCCCTTCGAGTCATCGCCGATCGTTTAGAGCGCGGCGTCACTGGCAGCAAAAGTCAGCGTGCACGCCGTCCGGGTCGGTACTCGACGCGCTGCACTTCAGCGAGGAGTCCAGCGTGCCTGGGTCGTCGCCGGACTCGCACTGATAACCATAGGATGGATACCAGCAGTAAGCCCCCAATTCATCATCCGGGGTGCACGAGCTCGCGGCGTACGGCCAGGCGATGCAGCAGAAGTCGTTGTTCAATCCATCGGGTTGGGCAATGCTGCAGGACAGTCCGGACTGCTCCGTTTCGGGATTGTCGCCGGGGTCGCACCTCCACCCATCGCCGCCGCTCTCGCAGACGAGTGAGCTATCCGGTGAGCATCCGGCAGGCGGCGCGATCGACCCACCGCTCGAGGGCGACGTGCCACATCCGCACGCGAGAGCGGCAAGGGCGCACCACGCCGCGGTCGCGGCAACATCCTGAGCCTTCATCGTGAGCCACCCGGCTCGCACCCCAGGCCGGCACCTGCATGGTGCATCTTGCGGGCCGCCGGACCGATTCGGCGCAACGAAACCCAAGAGGCGATAGCACCACCGGGCACCTGCGGTGGCTGTCTCGAAGACCGGGACCCAGAACACTTGCGATGCCGTAGCCCCTATCGGGGACGCCCTCGCGGATGGGTGGGCAGGGCGGGATCGATGAAGCCCCATGCGACTTCGGAGTCCGTCCAGATTCGCATCGTGGGCCTGACGAGGCTCGGGTCGTCCAAGCTGCCCGCTTTGACGAACACGTGCTCGGGGTGCATGGGCGAAGACGTAAAGAGGGGCGAGCCGCACTCCGGACAAAACGAACGAGAAACGAGATTGCCGCTGTCGCTTGCCTTCGTAAACGTCCTCACGTCACCCCGTTCGATGCGAAATAGGTTGACGTCGAAGCGGATGCCTACGTTGAACGCACTGCCGGTCACGCGGCGGCAGTCGGCGCAGTGGCAGTAGTTGGCGAGGCCGACCGGGCCGTCGAAGCGGTACCGGACCGAGCCGCAGAGGCAACCGCCGCGGACAGGGGATGGATGGTTCATGCGCTTTTCGCACCCCGAGGTTACCACTCTCGCGCTGGCGTGGCTTGCGGCCCGCGCCCACGCCGATCCAACCGCGAACGGCGTCGTTTTCCAGGCCCTTCACATCCGGGGCGACCTTACGGATGCGGGGGGGACGCGTCGCTGCGCGCGGGGAAGCGCGCGAGCAATTGCTGCACGGCAGCCTCGAGCCCCGGCTCGCTCACCCTCTGGGGATCGACTTCAGCTTGCGCCGTCCCGTGCCATACCTGTTGGGACGTCGACCGATCGAACGCGTCGATGACGATCTCGCCGGTCGTAATCGCGTGCGGCCTGTTTTGGTCGGCTGGAAATGCTGCAATCGACTCTTTATCGGTCCCGGCCGACAGGCGAAGCAGGAAATCCGGGTTTGTGTCGGCCTGCGCATAGCCTTTGCGCGCAAGCTCTGCGGCGACCAAGTCGTGCACGCGACGCTCCACGTCGAACGACCGGGGCGACATTTGGTAGGGAGAGGGCGGGGCTTCCGCGAGACGGAAGCCGAACGTCCGGTACGACGAGAAGCTCGCACTCTCCGCGCTGACCGCTTGAATCTGCGTAGGTGGCGAAGAAGAGGTCGTCGCCTGGCAAGCAGCCAACGCAGCTGCAAACACGATTCCTATCGCTCTCATCACTCACCTCAAATCGGGTCTCGCTCGTTGCGAGCGGCTGTGAAGGCATGGACCATGCCAGTTGACAGATTACAGTCGGATGCCCATTTGCAGGCCGACCAGAAAGCCGCAAAGGGCCGTCCGGTACCGTCCCAAATGGATGAAACACGCCGAGCCATCCGGCAGAACTGCCGTCGACGTCGACGGCTGGTGCGCCCGAGGCAAATCCCAGGGCGGCCGCGCACGTGCACCCAACCGTTGCCCACCTCATGCGTTGACAAGTGTTTTAGCACGCAGCCGAGACTGTAAACGTCGGCCGTGAGCATCGACGCGCGCCATACGGCCGGCCGTTCCGATGACGGTGCCGGGTCTCGGGTAACACCGCCCGTTTCCTGAGCCATGTGCGCGACACCGAAATCGATCCGTTGGAGTTAGTTGACCAGGAACGGCTTGCTCGGCTGGATGTCTCGGTGGACCGCGTTTTGCGCATGCGCAAAACGTTGGGCCGACGTAGCGCCGGGGTGTCGGGCAGCGTCGGCGAGGCAGTTTTCCGCTCCCGCGGGAGAGGACTAACGTGACGAAGCCATCGAGTACCCGGAGACGTCGGGAACATGAACAACCCGCAGCACACTTCCTTCTCGCAAGAAATCCGAATCGAGAGGTTCGAGCCAACACCTCTGTCCGTCCCGCTCATCGATCCCTTCGTGATTGCAACGGGACGTATCGATGTGACGCGCGCGGTTCTCGTCACCGTTGCGCTTCGCGACGAGTCCTCGGGCCGTCGCGCGATCGGAATCGGCGAGGCGGCGGCGTTTCCCCCGGTGACTCGCGAGGACCAACCGGATCTGTTGCGCAAGCTCCAAGCGGTCCACCCGGTCCTCCTCGAAAAGCGCTTCTCGATCGGCCATGACCTTTCCCCAATCGCGGAATGGCTCGGTGCGCTTCTGGGGGACGCGCCCGTCGCGAGGGCCGGGGTCGAGACCGCATTGCTCGATGCCCTCGGCCGCCTTCGCGGGGTGCCCGTGCGCGTCCTTCTCGGCGGAGCCGTTGGCGGCCGGACGAAAACGCTCGTTACCGATGTCACGATTCCGATGCACGAACCGTCGTACATGGCTCGGCTCGCGCGCGATTGGTTTGCGCTTGGTTTCGACCACTTCAAGATCAAAGTCGGATTGGACCGCGACCGCGACGTGGCCGCGATACAGGCCATTCGCGACTCGGTCCCCGCGCCCCTGTTCCGGCTCGACGCCAACGGCGGATTCACGGCCGAAGATGCGCTGTCGCTGATGCGAGACCTCGCCGCGCTCCGCGTGGTCGTGGAATGCTTCGAGCAGCCCTGCGCGACCGACGACATCGAAGGAATGGCGAAAGTTGCCGCGTCGATCGCGGTCCCTGTCATTGCCGACGAGTCGGTCAAGACGCTGGCGGATGCAGAGCGGATCCAACGCAGCGCAGCCGCCGACGGCATCAATCTCAAGCTCGCGAAGTCCGGTGGCCTGATTGACGCATTCACATTGGGTCGGCGCGCCCGCAACTTGGGTCTGTCCCTCATGTGCGGAGGCATGGTGGAAACGCGTCTCGGCATGACCGCTGCAGCGCATGTTGCTGCGGGGCTGGGCGGCGTCGAGTTCGTGGATCTCGACACCGCCCTTCTGCTGCGACACGATCCGTTTCGCGGTGGATATTCATCCGAGGGGCCGCGGATTTGTCTCTCCGATGAGGCCGGACTCGGCATCGAGCACCGAGGCAAGGCGACGTAGGCCGATCGTAGGCTTGCGCTCCGGTCGGGGACGAAGGCGGGTTCGGAAAACCGCGGCCTCGACGCGATCTGCGGTCAGTTTGGCGGCGGCTCGGTTTGCGGCGGCGGCGGTGGCCAGGTGATCGGAGGCATGGGGAAGCCCGGGCGTCCGAGCAAGTACCCTTGGCC
>Ga0116125_1000033_pt1 | contig 44803 bp, 38 predicted proteins | sample June2015DPH_16_1_2_FD_89729 | JGI IMG/M metagenome (GOLD analysis project Ga0116125, IMG submission 89729) | Peatland microbial communities from SPRUCE experiment site at the Marcell Experimental Forest, Minnesota, USA - June2015DPH_16_10 | ecosystem: Environmental > Terrestrial > Soil >...
CGCGTCATCAACGTGGGCAACAAGTTTGACAAACTGAAAGAGGCCTTCGACCAGATTGCGGCCGAGCTGCGCAGCCAGTACAACATTGGGTATACGCCTACGAATAGCGTGCAGGATGGCAGCTACCGCAAGCTGGAGATTAAGAATAAGCAGGGGTACAAGATTCAGACGCGGGCCGGGTATTACGCCAGCAAGCGCGGGGAATCGCAGTAGGGTTAGAGAGAACGGCGAGCTGCGCTCGACCGACAGCCGAGGCGGCTGTCCCCACAGAGTCCTCGTTTGGGCAATCGAGGGCTAAATCCCGGTTCAATTTCCCCGCCTGTACGCGGCGCTGAAGCGCCGCTTTACCGCGTTTGCTCTAAAATGAAAGTAGAGTGGAGCGACGAAACGTGCGCTTTCTGCGAAACATTTTCCGCGGACAAAGTGGAGGAAGACCGATGGCGGCATTAGCGGCGGGGACGAAGGCGCCGGAATTTGAAGTGAAGGCGATGGATGGCGGGCGCTTTTCGCTGCGCGAGGAGTTGGTGCGCGGGCCGGTGGTGCTGGCGTTTTTCAAGGTGTCGTGTCCGACCTGCCAGTATGCGTTTCCGTTTCTGGAGCGGCTGGAGCGCGCTTACGGCCATAAGAACGTGAGGATCATTGGGGTTTCGCAGAACGATCCCAAGCAGACTGCGGCCTTCACGAAGGAATTCGGGGTCACGTTTCCGGTGTTGCTGGATGATACTAAGACGTATCCGGTGTCGAATGCCTACGGACTGACCAACGTGCCGACGCTGTTTTGGATTGCGCCAGAGGGCGAAATCGGACTTTCGAGTGTGGGCTGGGCCAAGGCCGACTTTTTGGAAATCAGCCGGAAGATGGCCGAGTTCGGAAAGACACAGCCGGTCCCGGTGTTTCAGGCGGGCGAAGAAGTTCGGGATTTCCGCGCCGGTTGAGGTTCGAAGAATTGATCCCGCGGTCGCGGGAGGCGCGCATAACCAAATCTCTCAGAGTCGTCCCGAAGTCCCGCGTTTTCTCCAGCAGGACGGCGGAGCAGGACGAGGGATCTCCCGCGGCAGCAGTCGCTGAGTCATCACGCACCGCCGCCCACGGCCCCCACGGCCGGCACGGATTGACTGCCTGATGCTGGCCCGCCTAAGATGACTTCGCGCATGATCGGCCAGACCATTTCCCACTACAAGATCACCGCCAAGCTTGGCGGCGGAGGCATGGGCGTGGTGTACAAGGCCGAAGACACGCGCCTGCACCGCACCGTGGCGTTGAAGTTCCTGGCGGACGATACCGCCAAAGATCCCGCGGCTCTCGAACGCTTTCGGCGCGAGGCGCAAGCGGCCTCGGCGCTGAACCACCCGAACATTTGCACCATTTATGACGTAGGCGAAGAGGGCGGGTCGGCCTACATCGTCATGGAGTTTATCGACGGGCAGACTCTGAAGGATCGCATCGAGGGCAAGGTGATGCGACTGACGGAGGTGCTCGAGATCGCAGTCCAGGTCGCCGACGCTCTGGATGCCGCGCACGGCCACGGCATTGTGCATCGCGATATCAAGCCGGCCAATATTTTTGTTACGCGCAGCGGGCAAGCTAAGGTGCTCGATTTCGGCCTGGCAAAATACGCCGCGGAAGCGCAGCCTGCGCACGGAGCCGACGTCACCAGTTCGATGCCTACGGCTGTCAACGCCAATGCCCTCACCAGTCCGGGCACGGCGATGGGAACGATCGCTTACATGTCGCCGGAGCAGGCCATGGGCGAGGTGCTGGACCGGCGCACCGATTTATTTTCGCTGGGCATCGTGGTCTACGAGATGTCGACGGGGCGGCCGGCATTTTCCGGTCCCACCAGCGCCGCGGTCTTCGATGCGATTCTCAACCGGCCGCCAGTTCCACCGTCGCAATTGAATCCGCGCCTGCCGGTGAAGCTGCAGGAGATTCTGGATAAGGCGCTGGAAAAAAATCTCAAGCTGCGTTACCAGACCGCTTCCGATTTCCGCGTCGACTTGCAGCGCTTGCAGCGCGAGGCGGATACGCAGGGCAGCACCAAGGTCGCGGTGCAGCCTGATGCTTTGGAAGATAGAAAAGTATCGGCCCCCGGCTTTAAGCGCTGGCCAATTGTCGCCGCAGCCTCCGGACTTCTCGCAGTGTTGCTCATTGCGGGCGCTTACTTCGTGGGAAGGCGCGACGGCCTGGCTTCCAGCATTATTCCGCCCACGTACCATCAGCTGACTTTCCGCGGCGGCACCATACGCATGGCGCGCTTTGCGCCCGACGGAAAGAATATTGTTTATAGCGCGGCCTGGGAGGGCAATCCGATTGAGCTGTTTATCACGCGGCCGGATAGTCCGGAGTCGCGACCCTTCGGGTTGTCGAAGGCCGAAGTGCTGTCGATGTCGCCGGAAGGCGAGATGGCGGTGCTGCTCAACAGCCACAATGTCGATCCTTATGTGAACGAGGGCACGCTGGCGCGAGTGCCGCTGGGCGGGGGCGCGCCGCGCGAGGTGCTGGAAAATGTCCAATGGGCCGACTGGTCGCCCGACGGCACCAACTTCGCCGTGGTGCGCGAGTTCGCAGGACTGAGCCGCCTCGAATATCCCATCGGCAAGGTTCTGTATCAAACCGGCGGCTGGCTGAGCCATCCCCGAGTTTCTCCCAAGGGCGACCGCGTGGCTTTTATTGAGCATCCCGTGAGGCGGGACGATGCGGGGTCGATCGCAGAAGTCGATCTTTCCGGCAACAAGAAAACTTTGTCGACGGGATGGGAAACGGCCTGGGGGCTGGGCTGGTCGCCGAACGGAAATGAAATCTGGTTTTCCAGCACCCGTCTGGGCTATGGGCGATATCTCTCGGCGGTGAATTTGTCGGGCAAGGAGCGGCTGCTGGCGCGCGAGCCAGGCACGCTGACCCTGCAGGATGTGGCAAAGGACGGGCGCGTGCTGATCACGCGCGACGTGCCCCGCGTCGGCATGGTGGGTGTGACGGCGGGCGGCAGCAAGGAGCGCGATCTCTCGTGGCTCGATTGGTCGGCGCCCAAGGATTTGTCGGTCGATGGCAAGAAGCTTTTGTTTACCGAGTCCGGCGAAGCTGGGGGCGAGAATTATTCATCCTATATTCGCAGCACGGATGGATCGCCCGCGGTGCGCCTTGGCGACGGGCTGAGCTTTGCCCTCTCTCCGGATGAGCGATGGGCGCTGTCGGGTCTGCCCAAGCCGCCGGTTCAGTTCAATTTGCTTCCCACGGGCGCGGGGGAATCGAAAGAGCTGACGCACGACCAGATCAATCGCATGTGGGCGCGATGGTTTCCCGATGGCAAACGCGTTTTATTCTCCGGCGATGAGCCGGGCAAGGGAGTTCGGCTTTACGCGCAGGACATGGGCGGCGGCGCGCCCAAGCCAATTACCAACGAAGGCGTGAACGGAAGCCTGATCGCGATCTCGCCCGACGGCAAGCAGATAGCCTTCGTTGGGGCCGACCAGAAACCCGCGCTGCTGCTGGTCGAGAGCGGAGAGATTCGTCCGATTTCCGCGCTCGGAGTTGGCGAGGCTCCCATCGCGTGGAGTAGCGACGGTCGGTCTTTGTTTGTTTACCGGCTGGGCGAAGTTCCGGCCACGGTCAACAAGCTGGATCTGGCCACGGGCCGCAAACAAACGATCAAGCAGCTGGTGCCACCGGATGTGTCGGGCGTTACCGATATCAGCTCGATCCTTATCACTCCCGACGGCAACAACTATGTGTACGAATACGGGCGCACGCTTTCCGATTTGTATCTGGTGAACGATCTCAAGTAAGAACGAGCGCGGGAAGCTGCGCTCGGCATTGAGCGTCTCGCGAATAGCCTATTATGTCGGTAGTCTTGCTTGACTTAGCCTCGGCTTTGGTATACATCATCAGTTCAGATTGAAAGGAATAATCGGTCATGAAAATCGCGAACAACATCACCGAACTGATCGGGCACACGCCGCTGGTGCGGCTGAATAAGGTTACGGAGGGTTGCGTGGCCGAAGTGGCGGCCAAGCTGGAGAGCCAGAATCCGGTGTCGAGCGTGAAGGACCGCATCGGCGTGAGCATGATCACGGAGGCAGAGCGCGCCGGAAAAATTCAGCCGGGCAAGACCGTGCTGATCGAGCCGACCAGCGGCAACACCGGAATCGGCCTGGCATTCGTGGCGGCGGTAAAAGGCTACAAGCTCATCCTCACCATGCCCGAAACCATGAGCCTGGAGCGGCGCGTGCTCCTTTTGGCTTTCGGCGCGGAGATTGTGCTTACGCCCGGGCCGCGCGGAATGAAGGGCGCCATCCTCAAGGCGGAGGAGATCCTGAAGAACACTCCCAACGGTTATATGCTGCAGCAGTTCGACAACGCCGCGAACCCGAAGATTCACTTCGAGACCACGGGGCCGGAAATCTGGGACGATACCGACGGCCGCGTCGATTTCCTGATCTCCGGCGTCGGCACCGGTGGCACGATCACCGGCGTCTCGCAATACATCAAGCCGAAAAAGCCTTCGTTCAAGGCGATTGCGGTTGAGCCGGTGGAGAGCCCCGTGCTCTCGGGCGGCAAGCCCGGGCCGCATAAGATTCAGGGTATCGGTGCCGGCTTTGTGCCCAGCATTCTGCGCCGCGACTTTATCGACGAAGTGATCCAGGTGAGCAACGACGAGGCCATCCGCATGGCGCGACGACTGCCTCTGGAAGAAGGAATTTTCGTAGGAATTTCTTCCGGGGCCGCGGTGGTGGCGGCGATCCAGGTGGCCAAGCGGCCGGAGAATGCCGGCAAGCTGATCGTGGTGATTCTGCCCTCGTTCGGCGAACGCTATTTGAGCAGCATCCTGTTCGAAGAACTTCGCGGCAAGGCACAGCAGATTCCCACGGCGACGCTTCCGGATTAATTTGCCGGCCGCTTCCGGCGCGAATTCTCCGAAGCACAATTTCTCCGGCTGCCGAGCGCGGCTGTCTCCACGCTCTTAGATCAGACCGACCGCAGCCCCGAAGGGGCGGAATGTGAAAGTCCGGCACGGCAGTGCCGGAAGGGCCAGGCGAAACCAAGCGAGTCCGCTTCAGTGGACGCCACTTGTTCTTTCGTCTGTTCCCGCGCGACCCCAAGTCTCGCGCAAGGCTGGTAGTGGAAATTCCTGTGGAAATCTGCGCCTTCCTTCGACAAATTTCGCCAACCATCCTGGAAGGTGCGGTGTATGATCAGTTTCCACCAGCCTGCCCATGAGTCCGAAGCGCGGCCACATCGAGGTCAAGGCCGACACTTCAGGAGAGCATTCGGGAAAACCAAGAGAATGAGAAGGAACCTGCAGCGCTTTTTAGGGTGGGGCGGGGCGATGCTCGCGGTGGTGACCTGTTCTTCAAGTTTGATGAGTCAAGCAGCAGCGGATCCGAAGGCGACTCACATCATCAGCGATTGGAGCAGTCACAATGTGATTTTCTCCAAACCCGCCACTCCGGAGCAGGCAAAGAGAGTGGAAAAAGATCCCCGCTACTGGCAGCAGCGCTACCGGAACCAATCGTTGTTGGTGACATCGCCCGAGGAAATTACTAACCGACGGAATCACAGACTGAAACGCGATTGGCAGGAAAGCATGGGTACCAATGCCAGCGTGGGCGCCGGGAACTATCCTGCCAAGTACTCGTTTGCCGCTTCGATTGCTCATTGCGGCAATGCGCCCCAACCGGATTTTGTCGTCTACAGCACCGGCCTTACGGGTTCCAGCACGCAGGCGAGCATCGTGGCCTACGACAATCTCTACTCCGCCTGCAGCGGGATCGTCCCTTCGGTCTATTGGGCCTACAACACCAGCGGCCGAATTCTCACCTCTCCCGTATTCTCCTACGACGGGACCCAGGTGGCGTTTGTTCAGACCAACGCTGCACAACAAGGAACTCTCGTCTTGCTGAGATGGGCTGCGTCTACGACTGAGACCATCGGCAACCCGAGGAGGCCGACCGTGAAAGACTCCGGGCACTACGTGGGCTGCATGGCTCCCTGCTTGACTACCGCAGTGCTGAAGAATTCTTTGGGAACGCCGGCGGACGATACCACGTCATCCCTGTTCTACGACTACAGTGCGGATACAGGTTACGTTGGCGATAGCCACGGCTGGCTGCATAAGTTCACGCCACTATTCAACGGTAGGCCTAAGGAAATTACACGCGGCGGTTGGCCGGTTTTTGTGAACTCCAGTAATCCGAGCGCGCTAAGCGACCCGGTTCACCAGTATTTGGGCGATGTGTTTGTTGGGGATGTGGGCGGGTACTTGTATCGCGTAGATCCTTCGGGCGGAGTAACTGCCTCCGGCCAACTGGACTACGGCACAGGAATCGTCGACAGCCCCATGGTGGACGCAACCGCTGGACTGGTTTACGTGTTTGCCTCAAGCGACGGTTCGACGAACTGCGCCGATGGCACTGCCTGCGCCGCCGTCTACCAACTCGCCTCCAATTTCATCGATGGCGATTCTGGAACGGCAGTTGCGGTCGGCCAGAGCGTCTTCTACGGAATGATGCTGACTCCAAATCCGCTTTACGACGGCGATTTCGATAGCGAATACAAGAATTCGTTGAACGCAACCGGCAGTTTGTATGTTTGCGGCAATACTGGTGGGAACCCAACGTTGTACCGGGTACCCATTCAAGCCGGTGTGATGGGCGAAGTGAGCGTGGGTCCATCCCTTTCAGGCACGTCCAGTGACGCGGCCTGTTCCGCGGTAACCGATTTTCTGAACCCGAACGCTACTGGCGGTGCGACGGAATGGATCTTTGTCAGCACTCAGGGAAACGGAGTGCCGGCAGCATGCGCTCACGGGGGATGCGTGATGAACTTCAAAGACACGCCCTGGCTGCCCAATACTATCTATTCGAACGGCCAGGAAGTGTTGGATACGAACCTTCACATTGAGGTGGTGGAGACAGGAGGCCGGTCGGGCAGCAGCGTTCCAACATGGAGTGGATCCACCGACGGTGTGACGCCGGATGGCAGCGTGCAGTGGCTCGACCAGGGGGCGCTTACGACGACCACACCGGCGGCGTGGATTAAACTTCACTCCTACCACATCAGGGGAACTCTGATACTAGATAACAATAACAACATTGAGTATGTGTCGACGACCGGCACATCCGGCGGCACGATTCCGACATTTAACACGACAGCCGGTGGCCCTACGACAGACGGCACTGTGATCTGGACGAACCTGGGTGCAATTGCAACGGCGGCCCTTCCAGTGGCGGGCGGTGCCAGCGGCATTATCATCGATAACTTTGTTGGCTCGGGCGCGCTGGCGGGAGCGTCTCAGGTATACTTCTCCACTCTCGGCAACCAGACTTGCAGCACCTCTGGCACCTCCGGCGGCTGCGCAGTACAAGCCTCGCAGTCGGCGCTACAGTAGGAAGGGAAGTCATTTTATGGCATACGACGATTCCTCGGTCGGTGAACCGCACCCCGCGCAAACCGGAAAGAAGACTTACGAGAAACCTAGCTTTCGATACGAACATGTTTTCGTGACGACAGCGCTTAGCTGCGGGAAAGTCAGCCCTATCCAATCCAATTGCCAGGGACTGAATGCCAACGCGTCATGAGAGAGATTGAGGACACAGCCTCTCAAAATTTCCATGGGCTGAAGTGCGGGCTTGCGGGCGAGGTTTTGCGCTCGTTTGGTTCGCAGCGATTTCCGGCGATGGGCTGGAGCATGTTGCCTGCGGTTTGGCCCGGAGACACTTTAGTCGTCGAAAATGTTCGCCCCAATGAAGTGCGCCGAGGAGACGTTGTGGTCGTGGGGCGCGATGGCAAGCTGTGCGCGCATCGCGTGATTGATGCGGCGGACGATGCGGAGAATCCGCAATGGATTACGCAGGGGGATGCGTTGCCCGCGCCGGATCGTCCTGTGCTGGCGCATGAATTGTTGGGGCGGGTCGCGTATCTGATTCGCGCGGGGAAGTGCGTCCCGGTTCCGGCGGAGTTGAGTGTGATTGAGAATCTGATCGCGAAGATTGTGCGGCGATCGGCGCCTGCGGCACGCGCTTTGGTTTACCTGCACCGCATTCGCCAAGCGCCGCGAGAGGTGGTCTAGCTGTGTCAGGTCTAGCCACGCAAGTCGAGCTCTATACCCTGGTCATTACCATCGGCGGGATGTCCGTCCGGGTGAGAACGAACGACGCGGATTTTCTCGCGATGCTCGAGCGCCGCTACGACGGATTCCTGAGCGTCGAAGGGGAAAATCCCGAGGAGTACGAGTTCGATGTAGATCTGACTCCGCCTCGCTTCGGCAGCACTCCAGATGAGGTCAGCCTTACATACCGGTCGGGGCGCTGGTTGCTGACGCGCGGCGACTTCCGTGCAGAGTGGGAGCCAGCAACACGACGCGGGGTGATTCAGCAGAGCGCGAATCCGTATTCGATCGACGCCGTTTTGCGGATCGTGCACACGCTGGTGCTGGCCGGGCAGGGAGGGTTTCTCATGCACTCCGCCAGCGCCATTCGCAACGGGAAAGCTTTTTTGTTTGCCGGCGTGTCGGGCGCGGGGAAGACTACGATCTCGCGGCTTGCGCCCGCGGATGCAACTCTGCTGACCGATGAAGTCTCCTACGTTCGCAAGCAGGGCGAAGGGTACGTAGCTTACGGCACACCGTTCACCGGCGAACTGGCAAAACTGGGCGAGAATACTGCGGCGCCGCTGGCCGCGCTTTATTTGCTGGCGCAAGGGCCAGAGAATCGCATGGATCCGGTGGGCGCGGCCGAGGCTGCTCGCGAACTGTTGGCGAACACGCTTTTTTTTGCCGAGGATCCGGAGATGGTTCATCGGGTATTTCAGGCGGCGTGCGATTTTGTGGACCGCGTCCCGGTTTACCGGCTGACGTTTGTGCCGGATGCGCGCGTGTGGGAGATGATTGGTTGATTGAATAAGCTTGAGTGAATCCATATGACGAAGAAAATTTACGTCGCGCGCAGTCCGCGCATTGCGGCGCGCATGCTGGGCGAAGAGATGCTGGTGATGTCGGCGCGGGAGTCGACTCTATTTACCCTGAACCCGACTGCGACCATTTTATGGAAGGCCGCGGATGGCGACACGCCGCTCGACGAGATCGTTGAGCGGCGCATCTGCTCGGAGTTCGAAGTGAATCCAGAAGACGCTCTGCAGGATGCCGAAGCGCTGGCCGAAGACTTGGCCAAGCACGGCATTCTGCTGATTTCGGAGCAACCAATCACACGGGCCGGCGCGCTGGTGCAGCCCGCCCAGCCGGAGTTCGCGCCAAGATGAGCGTCTTGTTGCAGGAGATGAGCGAGCGGGCGCTGCGCTTGGGCGTCCCTCTTAGCGTGCAACTCGACATCACCTACCGCTGCAACGAGCAGTGCGTGCATTGCTATCTCGATCACAACGACCACGGCGAGATGACGACCGTCGAAATCAAGCGCCTGCTGCGAGAGATGGCGGACGCTGGAGTTTTCATCCTGACGCTGAGCGGCGGCGAGATCTTCATGCGCAAGGATTTCTTCGAAATACTCGAATGCGCACGCGAATATACCTTCTGCGTGAAGCTCAAAACTAATGCCGTGCTGATTCGCGAGGCGCAAGCGGCGCGCCTGCGCGAGCTCGGGGTGCAATCGGTGCAGATCAGCATCTATTCGCACCGCCCCGAGGTGCATGACGCGATCACGAAAATTCCGGGATCGCTGTGCCGTTCGATCAACGCCATTCGCTTTCTCAAGTCGCAAGGCCTGCGCGTGATTCTGGCCAACGTTTTGATGTCGGTTAACATGCAGGATCATCACGGGGTCCGGACGTTGGCCGAAGAACTCGGAGCGGACTACACGCTCGATCCCACGATCACTCCGATGATGGATGGCGATCGCTCGATCTTGCAGTTGAACGCGGGAGAGTCGGCGCTGCGCGAGCTTTTCCGCGATGAAGCCTACGTGGGCAATGCCGAAGAATTCTGTGCGCCGCCGCCGCCGCCCGATGAAAGCAGCATGGGGTCTTTGCCTTGCAGCGCGGGCCACACCGCGTGCTACGTTTCTCCGTATGGCGAGTTTTATCCCTGCGTGCAGTTTCCCTTGTCCTGCGGGAACGTACGGCAGCAGCCCTTTCTCGACATCTGGCGCAACTCCCCGCAATTGAGAGAAGTGCGCGCGATCCGGTTGCGCGATCTCTCGAGCTGCTCGCAGTGCGCGCACGGCTCGACCTGCACCCGCTGCCCCGGCCTGGCTTTCTCGGAGGGCAATATGCGCGGGCCTTCTATGTTGGATTGCGAAAAATCCTACGCTCGGACGGGCATTCCTTCCCAGAATCTGCTGGCGCAAAAAGGCAAGCCGTCGCCGGCGCGGCTGGTGCAAATTCAGATCGTCCCCGCGATTATGGGCGGCAGGTTGTCTGCGATCAGCAGCGCCCCCAGCGCTGCTTAGTCTGCTGCGAGCGCAACCGACCGTTGCGTTCGGGAACTTCAGCTGGACAATCAACGTATACGTTCCCATTGTAGAGTTGCAGTAGGCCAGCCGTTCTTGCGCTATCGATCGATTGCCAGGAGAAACGATGCGTTCGCACCGGAAGTTTTGCTGGGGATTTCTCGTGTTGTCGGGCCTGATATCAGGCGGCGTTTTGAGTGCTCAAGCCCCCGCCTCTGGCATGCAGCTGCGGACGGCGATGCCCTCGGTGATTCTGGTTCCCGCGGAGGCGCAGCCTTCGCCGAACTTCAACGCGGAAGCCGCCACCAACGCCTATCTCGCGGAGATTCCCGCCGAGGCGCGGGCGCGCTCTGACGCCTACTTCGAGGGCGGTTATTGGATGATCCTTTGGGATTTCGTTTATGCCGCAATCGTGCTGCTGCTGCTGCTGAACCTGGGCTGGTCGGCGGCGATGCGCGATCTCGCCGAACGGGTCACGCGCTTCAAGCCGGTGCATAGTCTCGTTTATTGGGCGCAGTATTTGCTGCTCACGAGCGTCTTGGTTTTTCCGCTTACGGTTTACGAAGATTATTTCCGGGAGCATAAATACGGTCTGGCGACCCAGACCTTCGGCCCTTGGATGGTCGATCAATTGAAGGGCCTTGCGGTCAACCTGGTGTTGGGCGCCATTCTTGCGATTGTGCTTTTCGGAATCGTGCGGCGGCTGCAGCGCACGTGGTGGATTTGGGGCGCGGTGGTCAGCCTGTGTTTTCTGATTCTCGTGGTTCTCATCGCGCCGGTTTACTTGGTTCCGATCTTCAACAAAGTTACGCGGCTGGACGATCCGAAGGTCACGCAACCTATTTTGAGGCTGGCCCACGCCAACGGAATTCCGGCGCAAGATGTCTTTGAGATCGATGCCTCGCGCCAGACCACGCGCATGAGCGCCAACGTCAGCGGCTTCGGCAAGACCATGCGCATCACGCTCAACGACAACTTATTACGCCGAGGTTCGCCCGAGGAAATTCAGGCGGTGATGGGCCACGAGATGGGGCACTACGTTCTGCATCACATCTATAAAGATATTCTCTTTTTCGGAGTGGTCATTGTGATCACATTTGCGCTGCTGCAGTGGTCTCTAACGTGGTGTTTGCAGCGCTGGGGAGAGAAGTGGCGGATCCGCGGCATCGGCGATACTGCCGTGCTGCCGCTGGTAGTCTTGTTGGGTTCTGTCTTTGCGTTCGTTGCCACTCCGATTCTGAATACGCAAACCCGCATCAGCGAGGGGGAAGCCGACATGTACGGGCTGAACGCGAGCCGGCAGCCCGATGGCTTCGCGCAGGCTGCCATACACTTGGCGGAATATCGCAAAATGAATCCGGGGCCGGTGGAGGAGTTTATTTTTTTCGATCATCCCAGCGGGCGCAATCGGATATACGCCGCCATGCGCTGGAAAGCCGAAAATCTGGCGCTGGTGGAGTGGCAGGCCGGCCAGCGGGCTGCGGCAATTTCGCCTGGCAAAGACAAAGACAAAGACAAAGGAGCGATGGCGGATCGCAAGGCCGATTTGCCCTAGGCGCGATGCGCCCGAAACCCATTCGCAAGGCCCAGCCTGCCCCGCCGGTACAAGACCCTTGGTAACGCGAGATGAGCTGCGCTCGCGAATAAAATTTGAAGGATTGGACGAAAGACTTTCCTAAGAATGGTGCTCATGAGCTCGAAATACAGGCCTGTACTGGTCTTTGCGGTTGGGATAACGCTATCCGCCGCGATCGTCTGTGCGCAGGACTCGCCGTCTTTGGGCGATCTTGCCCGGCAACAGCGCCAGCAGAAGGAGAAGACGGCGTCCGAAAAGGATGCTAAAGCGCCCAAGGTCATCACCAACGAAGAGTTGCCTTCGCATCCGGCCATGGCCGCTGCCGCGGGGCGGGGCGGGAGCAGTCCAGCTTCGTCGGAGAATTATTCGGATGAGCCGAAGCTTCCGGCTGCGCAGTGGAAGTCGCAGATACTGGCCCAGAAAAATCAGATCGACACGCTGCAAAGACAGGTGGACGAAATAAACGAGTCCATTCGTTTTGCGCCGGCCAACTGCGTTTCCGGCTGCGTGGGCTGGAACGAGCGGCAGCGCGAAAAACAGCAGCGCGTGGAGCGCATGCAGCAGCAACTCGAAGAACAAAACAGGCGGCTGGAGGATATGCAGGATTCCGCCCGCAAACAGGGCTACGGCAGTTCGGTGTACGATCCGTAAAGCTTAGATCGCCAAGGAATCGATCAAAGAGCCGCCACTGCGCAAGGCAGTAGCAACGTTGCGTTGTGCGGTAGGGCCGCCGTCCCGGTGGGCTGTCCGGCGGGCGTCACGCCCGCCGCGCCGAGGGCGGCAAGGATGCCATCGATTACTTGTTATCCTTCGCATCCGCATTCGGGTTCGCGTACTTCAGCACCTTCGATAAATCGATGCCGCGGATAATTCCGGCGGAATGGTAGAACAAGCCCCAGGAGTCGATCGTCGACATGTCGGGGAAAATGCAGGCATCGAGCACTTCATCGGTGGTGTGAAGCTCGACCCAGCCGCCGCCGGCGGCGTTGACTCCGCCAAACAGGTCCGTGCCCCCCAGTTGCGTGCAGTAATACGAGGCCGGGCTGCCGCCGCCTCCGCCGCCATAAGGGATTTCCGCATAGTAAGCCAGCGCTGCCAGCGAAGGCTTCGTCGTAAAAAGAGTTTCGATCAAAACATGAATACGCGATCCATCGGAGGCAGACGTGTACTGGCAAAATTCACGGCTGCCTTCGAGCGGCAGCCAGGACCCGATGGGACCGTTGGTGTTGTAGACCGGAATGCGCGATTCCAACTGGCCGCCGGTGCTGGTGCAGTAGGCCTCGGGTGGCGCTGCCGCAGGAGCTGCTGTTTTCGCTTTTGTGGTTTGAGCGATGGCCGCCGAAGCGCACAGAATTAGAGTGGCGGCGATTGCCATCAACGTTTGGGTCCGCATAGTCGTTTGTCTCCTGGGATTAGAATGCAAAAGTTTCCGCAACGCGTGAAGGTTTGCAAGTTTATCACGGCAGGACGCGGGTTGCAGCCAAGAGTTTTGCCGGGTCCCGGCCAAAGGCCTTGCCCCGCAAGGGTTTCGGTGAGTGGGCGCGCCAGGCTTACCGGCGTCGCAGTCCATTCCTTTGCTAGGAAAAACCTCGGACTTTTGGTTGATCGAGATTTCATCTTCCATCCAACCGCGTGGCCGTGCGAAATTAGACCATGGCTTTGGTTCTCCGTCCTTCCCGCATTCACTCCGCCGGTGTGTTCACGAATGCCCCCATTCGCAAAGGCTCCCGGGTGGTGGAGTATCGTGGGCCGCGCCTCAGCCCGGAGGAGGCCGACCGCCGCTACGAAAGTGCACCGCGCACTTATCTCTATGGCTTGGAAAACGGCAAGAGCGTGATCGACGGCGAAGGGCTCGGCGCTTTCTTGAACCATTCCTGCGATCCCAATTGCGAGATCGACGAAGTTAGGAATCGAGTGTGGGTTTTTGCAATTCGCGATATTGCCGCCGGCGAGGAACTGCTGTGGGATTACAACCTGTACGACGACGAAGATCCTGCGCCCTGCCGCTGCGGCTCGCCGAAGTGCCGCGGCACGATGTATTCGCGGGAATGGATGGCCAAGCTGCGGCGGCGGGCAAAAGCCCGCGAAGAGAGAGCGGCAAAGAAGACTTTGGAGCCGAAGCGGGCGTAGGGCATAGCTCCCAGATTCCCGCAGCAGCCAAACCGGCTGCGGAATCGGTCGCGCCGCTGCGAAAAGCATACGCCGGGGGTGTCGATCAGCGGATTGGATTGGAACCGGGGCCTGGGAAAACGGAACGGGCGCTGCCCGGGGGATTCACCGGATGCCAGGCATTGTGGCTGTTCTGGTGGCGGGATTCAAGGAAAAAGATTTCCCGGCGGTCAAAGCTCGGTTTAAGAGTGCCGTTTCAAAAACATGCTCGACGCCGCTGTTTTGCCGTTTCCGCTCGCTTCGCTCGCAGGAGAGCCGAAGCGGTTGTCTCCACATGGTTCTCTGGACCAGAAACTGCGATTAAACGCCTGCACCTACGGGCTCGCGCATCGTGATCCTTTCTTCCTCATCCTCACGGATCGCGGTATGGGTCTTGGCAACGAGCATGTAAATGGACGGCACCACGAAAAGGGTGAAGACCGTGCCAATAATCATGCCGCTGACCAGCATGATGCCGATGCTGTTTCGAGCGCCGGCGCCAGGGCCTCGAGCCAACACCAGCGGAAAGTGGCCAAAGACAGTCGCGGCGGTCGTCATCAGGATCGGCCGCAATCGGGTATTGGCCGCGCCAATGATGGCCTCCAGCTTGGTGAGTCCAGTCTCCTGCAAGTGGTTGGCGAACTCCACAATCAGAATTCCGTTCTTGGAGATCAGGCCAACCAGGGTGATCAGACCCACCTCGCTGTAGATGTTGAGCGTGGTGAAGCCGAGGAAGGAGAACATCAGCGCGCCCGCGAGCGCCAGGGGCACCGACCCGGCGAGAATGATGAAAGGATCGCGGAAGCTCTCGAACTGGGCCGCCAGCACCAGGTAGATCAGGATCGCCGAGAGCAGGAAGGTGCCCAGAAACTTGCTGCCTTCGACGCGCAGCTGCCGCGACTCACCGGCGTAGTCCACCGTGAAACCTTGCGGCAGAATCTGTTTAGCCTGATCTTCGAGGAAGGTGAGCGCCTTATCGAGCGGCACATTCGGAGGAATTACGCCCTGAATGCGCACGGCATTCAACTGCTGGAATTTATTCAGCGAGCGGGGTTCGGTGGTAGTCTTCAGCGTGGCGAACGTCGAAAGGGGCACGAGCTTGTCGGCCGACCCCTTCACGTAAATCTGCGACAGCTGCTCGGGCGTGAGGCGCTCGGCGCGCTGCACCTGTGGGATCACTTTGTAGCTGCGGCCTTGAATGCTGAATCGGTTCACGTAATTTCCGCCCAGCATGGTGGAGAGATCCTGGCCCGCCTGGCTCAAATCCACTCCCTGGGAGCGCAGCTTGTCGCGGTCGAAAACCACTTCGGTCTGAGGCTGGTCAAACTTCACATCGGTGTCGGCATAGATAAAGAGCCCGCTCGCCATGGCCTTCTGCGCCAGCTTTTCGGCGAGTTGGCTGACTTGCTCAGGCTCCGCCGCGGAAGCGATCACAAAATCCACCGGGAAGTTTCCGCCGCCGGGCAGCGGTGGCGGCGTCAGGGGAATCACGCGAATGCCGGCGATCTTCGACAGCTTGCCCGACGATTCGACGAGCAGTTGCTGCGTGGTTTTCTTCCGTTCGCTCCACGGTTTCACGACCATGCCGCCAAACCCGCCGCCCGGATTTGTGATCTGAAAGGTGCTGTCGCTTTCGGGGAAGGAATGGTAGACGTCGTAGACCTCGTTGGTAAACAGGTTGGTTTGATCCAGGGTAGCATTGGCCGAGGATTGAATCACACCGAAAACCACTCCCTGATCCTCCGAGGGCGCGAGTTCATGCGGGGAGAACATGTAAAAGGGCACCGCGAGCGCGGCCACAAGCACCCACACCGTCAGCACCACCGGACGATAGTTAAGCGTGCCGCTCAACAGGCGGGTGTAGAGACTGCGAATCTTTTCGAACTGTCGATTGACGACGCCGGCGAATCCGCGATGAGCATCCCCCTCGCGCAGCAGCTTCGACGCCATCATCGGCGAAAGCGTCAGGGCAACGATACCGGAGACGGTGACCGCACCGGCCAGGGTGAAGGCGAACTCGCGAAAGAGCGATCCGGTCAGGCCGCCTTGAATACCAATCGGTGCATAGACCGCGGCCAACGTGATCGTCATCGAGATGATCGGGCCGACCAGCTCGCGAGCCGCGTCCAGCGCCGCGCGGACCGGCAACTTGCCCATGGCCAGATGGCGCTCCACGTTCTCCACCATCACGATGGCGTCGTCTACCACCAAGCCCACGGAAAGCACGATCGCGAGCAAGGTAAGAAGATTGATGGTGAAGCCCGCGACCAGCATCAGGAACACGGCGCCGATCAGCGAAACCGGGATCGCAACCACCGGAATCAGAACCGAACGGAACGAACCCAGGAACAGGAAGATCACGACCACCACGATTAGCAGAGTCTCGACCAAGGTGTGCAGCACTTCGTTGATCGCGTCTTGAATATAGGCCGTCGAATCGTAAGGAATGCCGACCGTCATGCCTGCGGGCAACTGGGCCTGAATGGCGGGGATCTGCTTGCGCACCTCTTTGATCACGTCGAGAGAATTGGCCGTGGGCAGAACCCAGATGCCCATGAAAGTCGCGGTCTCGCCGTTGAAGCGCACATCCTGATCGTAGTTTTCGGCGCCCAGTTGGACGTCGGCGATTTCGCCCAGGCGAACCACCACATTGTTCGTCTGCTTCACCACCATCTGCTTGAAATCTTCGGGAGTGCGCAGGTCGGTGTTGGCGATCAGGTTCACCGAAACCATGGACCCCTTGGTGCTGCCCAGCGCGGAGAGATAATTGTTCTTCGAAAGCACGTCGCGCACGTCCGAGGGCGAGACGCCGTGTGCCGCCATCAGGTCGGGCTTGAGCCAGATACGCATGGCGAAGGTGCGATTGCCCAGAATGTCGGCGCGCTGCACGCCGCTCACCGCGCTCAGCTTGGGCTGCACCACACGCGTGAGGTAGTCGGTGATCTGGTTTTCGTCGAGGTCCTTGGCCGCGAAACCGATGTACATCGCGGCGAATTGCTGATCCGCGGTTTCCAGATCGATGACCGGCACCTGCGATTCGGGCGGCAAGTCGTTCTTTACCTGGTTGACCTTGGCCTGAATCTGCGTCAGGGCCGCATTCGTGTCGTAATTTAACTTCAGGTGGACGATGATCGTGCTCAGACCTTGGGCGCTGTTCGACTCCATGTAGTCGATGCCGTCGGCGCTGGCAATCACGCGCTCCAGGGGCGTGGTGATGAAGCCGCGCACCAGGTCGGCGTTGGCGCCCACATACACCGTGGTGACTTGGATCACGGAAATATCGCTGCGCGGATATTGCCGCACACTCAAAGACCGAATCGCATTGAGACCGGCGATCAGAATGACGAGGTTCACCACCATCGCCAACACCGGCCGCTTAATAAATAGATCAGTGAACTTCATGCCTTACCTCTGGTTCAGCCTGAGCGGAGCTGGATTTTGCTGCGTGCGCTTCGTCGTTAGCTTTCTTCCGGATGCGGGTTCGGGTTGTCAGACGGCTTGACCGTGTTATTGACCAGAACCGGCGCGCCGTTGCGCAGCCGGAAAGATCCGGCGCTGACCACTTCGTCTCCAGGATTCAGCCCGGAGACGATCGCGACTTGATCGCCGCGACTGCCTTCGATCTTGACGATCTGCTGGCGAACCCCGCGAAAACTTTTGCCCGTCTTGTCGTCTTTAATATCGGTTACCACGAACACAGAATCGCCATAGGGCGCGTAGTTGATGGCCGATGCGGGTAGAGGAATCACATCGCGCGACTGGCCCAGCGGCAGATCCACTTGCATGTACATGCCGGGGCGCAGCTTGCCGCCGGGGTTTTCGAGGGTCGCCTGCACCTGGATATTCCGGGTCTGTTCGTTGATCACCGAATCCAACGCGGTAATTTTTCCCTTGAAGGCCACGCCGGGAAGGTCTTGGTTGGTGACGTTCAGGCTGCGACCGATTTTCATCTTCGGTGTGTCCTGCTGCGGCACGCCGAAGTTCACATAAATAGGATTGACGGATTGCAGGGAAACAATCGCCTGTCCCGCCGCCAAATATTGCCCGAGGCTGATTTGGCGAAGTCCCAAAACTCCTGTGAAGGGGGCGCGGATGGTCTTGCGCGCAATCGAGGATTTGACCTCGTTGACCTGAGCCTCGGTAGCTTTCTGCTGCGAGGCGGAGTTATCGAAGTCCGATTTGGAAATAACTCCCGCCTTGGCCAGTTCGGTCGCGCGGCCATATTGGATGCGGGCCAAGTCGCGCTGCGCCTCAATGTTGGCGAGTTGGGCCGTTTCCTGGCGAATATCGAGCTCAACCAGAATGTCTCCCTCATGCACCGGCTGGCCGCTTTCGAAGTGAATCTTGTCGACGGTGCCGGGGAGATCGGCGCTCACGGTAACTCCCTGGATCGCTTCCGCGGTTCCGATCACCGACAAGGTCGAAGGCCAGGTTTCCTGCTTGGCGACCACGGTAGTTACCGAGGTGGGCGGCATCTGGAAGCTGGCGCCCGCCGCAATTGCAGATTCCACCTGACGGTACTTCACAAAACCGAGCCCGCCTATAAGGGCAGCCATGAGCAATAAAACAATAATGAGTCTTTTCGCCATACATTCTCCCGACAAAAGCCGCAAAAATGAGGACTCTCAGAGCTTCAAGACGAGCGCCCCGCACGGATATTGTAAATATTGATCGAGGCATGAGGCGAAAGGATTCAGAGTAAGTCTCTCTGCAGGTCGGGAGGTTGCGGTGGTTCTTCGAAGTTCGTGTGGTGGCTGGAAATAAAGCCACTTTGCGTCTACCGGGGATTCATTCCACTCCGGGATAATCTGCTAAATTATGCGGTATGCCCCCGGCGATCGACACTCCCGCCCGTAGCTTTGCCAGCGACAACAATGCCGGAGTGCATCCTGAGATTCTCGAAGCCATTGGCCGCGCGAATCGTGGCCACGTGGTGGCTTACGGCGACGACGCTTATACCCTCTCGGCAGTGAAGAAATTTGAAGAGCACTTCGGACCGGATATCGCAGTCTTTTTTACGTTTAACGGCACTGGGGCAAATGTGCTTTCGCTGCAGGCCCTGACCCGGCCTTTTCACTCGATTTTGTGCAGCAGCTTCGCCCACATTAACAGCGATGAATGCGGCGCGCCCGAAAAGCATACCGGCTGCAAGCTGATTGCTCTGCCCCACCAGGATGGGAAGATTACGGTCGAGTCCGTTCGCCACGCTTATCACGGCATTGGCGACGAGCATCATTCCCAGCCGCGCGTGATCTCGATTACGCAATCCACCGAGATGGGGACGGTCTACCAGCCCGAGGAAATTCGTGCCCTGGCCAACTTTGCTCACGAGCACGAAATGTTTTTGCATGTCGACGGCGCCCGCATCGCCAACGCCGCAGCCTCGTTGTGTCAAACTCTTCGCCGAGCCACACGGGACCTCGGCGTGGACGTGCTTTCGTTCGGCGGCACTAAGAATGGAATTCTAGGCGGAGAAGCCGTAGTTTTTTTCCGGCCCGAACTAAGCGAGGAGTTTCTCTATCTCCGCAAGCAGGGCATGCAACTGGCCTCGAAGATGCGCTTCATCGCGGCCCAGTTCGAAGCTCTGCTCACCGACGATCTCTGGCGGCGCAGCGGCGAACACGCCAACCGCATGGCGCGCCTGCTGGAAAAAGAAGTGAGCCGGATCCCGGGAGTGAGGGTGGTGTGGAAGGTCGAGGCCAACGGCGTCTTCGCTCAAATCCCGCGCCACGCCATCGAGAAGATCAAACAGCATTACTTCTTCTATATGTGGATGGAGGAAGAGTGCATCGTCCGCTGGATGTGCGCCTTCGACACCACGGACGAGGACATACACGCCTTCGCCAAAGTGGTGGCCGAAGCGGTGCGGGAGTGACCGAAGTTGCGCAAGGCTGGGTTTGAGGGTTGCTTTTTGCCTCGGCTTTCACTAAATTTGCCTTTCCCCCGCTGCGCAAGTTTTGCGTTCAAAATGATTTAGCTAGGATCCTTGAGTCGAGGAGTTTCCATGAAGCGGAAGTGCTTCGCCGTTATCGCCCTTGTCATCACCGCCACTTCTCTACTCAGCCTTTCCAGTTGCGCCGATCCCCAGGAACTGGTGGGCATCACCATAAATCCCACCATGGAAACGATTGGAGCTTCGAATATTCAAGTGAAATTTGATGCCGGCATCCAAGTGCAGCTCCAGGCGCTCGGTACTTATATTCATCCCCCCGTGGTCAAAGACATTACCGATCAAGTCACCTGGGCTTCCAATACTCCTCAGCTGGTCACCGTCAGCTCAACCGGCCTTATGATCGCGACGGGAGAGCTTTGCGGAGGCGGCCTGGTTTCGGCCTCGCTCACCACCAATCACGACGGCTCGGGCGTATCGTCGTCGGGCGCTGTCGTGACGGCATATATGACCGCGAACGTGGTTTGCTTCACCAGTACCGGCAGCGGCGGAGGAGGATCGGAGCCGGTTCTGACCATCAATTTCTCTGGCAGCGGCACTGGAGTTGTGGCCAGTACCACCTCGGGCTTCACCTGCTCCAGCACCGACGTCAGTTGCGTCGACAGCTTTCAATCCGGTGCGGCGGTTACGCTGACGGCCAATCCAGTTTCTCCCTCGACCTTCGGGGGCTGGTCTGGCGGCGGGTGCACCGGCACCGGCAACTGCACGCTGCTGCTTCAGACCGACACCACCCTGACCGCTGCATTTGATTGAAGGCCTCAAAAGGGAATAGCCGACCGCAGTTGCGTCTAGCCCTCGCCGTCGTCCAGCATCCTGCCCAGCGTAGGTTTGTGCTTTTCCATTTTTTTGTTTTTGTGCGGAACCACCTTCGCCGCCGGAGGCGCGCCCATGCGCTCCCGCGCCAACTCCTTGACTGCCTGCACTGCGCGAAACCGCTTAGCCTTCTTCTTATGCGCCATTGCTGCAGCACCCGAGATTTGACGTGGTGTTGCGGTTTGAAAAAACAATCGCATCAGGGCATGCCCTCAGGCGTGCCGACGCCGTGGGAAATTTGGATCGGCTCTTAGCCGCTGTGGGTCGCGGAGCAGGCCCTAGCGGCTCAAATCCGTTTTCGTCGCTCATCTATACTGGCATCGCTGAAGCGATGCCCCGATACGAATTCCTTTCAAACCGACCCCTGCCTGATTTATCTTGCCATAGCCTGTCCGCGGTAAAACTGTAATAATTGTGGTTGGACGACTGAATTCGACCGTGGCGAGCAACGGACCCTATGGAAGAACGCGATTTTTTCGACGAACGCACGGAAAAGAAGCCGGCGACCTTGAACTGCCCGCATTGCCACACGCCGGCCGAGTACGAAGTCACCTGGGTGGTGCGCACCAAGAAGCGCCAGCTTCCGGGCGGGCGGGCCGACGACCGCGACCGCGCCCGCTTCGCCAAAGCCCGATCCTACATGCTGCGCAAGGACGACCTGATGGCCTGCAAGAACATGCGCTGCCGCAAGCGCTTTGAGATCTCCGGCGTGCAGTCGGTGGTCTTCACCGAGTAAGCATTCAGCATCCTCCACTCGACATTCGGACCGCGTGGGGCAAGGTAACCTGGCGGCTGAAGGCTGAACGCTGGTTTATACTCAAGTGTTTGTTCTCAGGAGTGATTCATTGAAGATTCTGGTTTGCATGAAGCAGGTGCCGCAGAAGGATGCGCCGCTCAAGTTGAACGAGAGCGCCGCCTGGATTCGCGAAGACGTCTCCTATGAAGTGAACGAGCCCGACGCCTACGCGCTCGAAGAAGCTCTCCGCCAGAGAGAAAAACACACGGGAGAAGTGGTCGTGATCACTTCCGGTCCGGCGCGGGCCCAGCAGGTGCTGCGCGAAGCCCTCGCCAAAGGTGCCGACCGCGCCATCCATCTGGAAGACAACGCTTTCGTCGGCCTCGATGCCTTCAACACCGCCAGGGCTTTTGCGGCGGCGATCAAAGACGAGAAATTCGATCTCATCTTTACCGGCCTGCAGTCCGACGATTACGGCTACGCCCAGACCGGCGTGATTCTCGCCGAATTGCTGGGCTGGCCGCACGCCACCATCATCATGCAGATCGAAAAAACCGAGGGCGGCATCAAGGTCAAGCGCGAACTCGAAGCCGGATATTTTCAGTTCGTCGACATGCCGCTGCCTGCGGTGCTGACCATTCAATCTGGCATCAACAAGCTGCGCTACGCGACGCTGATCGGCATCAAGCAGGCGAAGAATAAGCCGCTGCGAAAAGTCACGCTCGCCGAAGTGCAATCGGCCATCGGCGAGAACCTGCAGAAGATCGAGCGCCTCTATGTGCCGCAAAAAACCAAGAAGACCGAGCACATCGAAGGCTCGCCGGCGGAGATTGCGAAAAAGTTGGTCGACAAACTGCGCAACGAATTGCGCGTGCTGTAACTGCTCATGTGAGGACGGGCGCATTGGCACGTCCGCCAAGCGAAGCGAGGCTGTCTTAACGGAGAGCCGAGAATTGAGAAACTGCTTTTATGCCCGATACGATTCTAGTAGTCGTCGAACAACGCGAAGGCAATCTCAACCGCGTCTCCTGGGAGACCATCAGCGCTGGCCAATCCATTGCCGCGGCCACCGGCTGGGCTCTCGAAGCCGCTGTGGTCGGGAAAGCAGCCTCCATGATCGCGGCAGAAATTGCCGCCAAAAAACTGACCAAAGTCTACGCCGTCGAATCTGCAAAGCTCGAGCCCTACACGCCGGACGCTTTCGCGGCCGCGCTGAAGCAAGTACTCGGTACGAAGCAGCCCAAGCTCGTGCTCATGCCGCACACCTATCAAGTGCGCGACTTCGTTCCGAAACTGGCGACTGCGATGGGGCGCACCGTAATCAGCGACTGTACCGGTTTCAAGCACGAAAACGGCAAGCTGGTGTTCACGCGCCAGATGTTTCAAGGGAAATTCGCGGCCGACGTCAGCTTTGCGAGCGATGCTCCGTGGTTCGCAACCTTTCAGAACGGAGCCTTTCGCGGCGACAAGGCCGAAGCTGGCGCCAGCGCGGCGTCGGTGGAAACGATACACGTCGAAATCGCCGACAACGTGATTCGCAACAAACCCCAGGAAGTGTTTAAAGAAGCCAAGCAGGCGGTCGATCTCACGCAAGCCGAAATTATCGTATCGGTGGGCCGCGGCATCAAAGAGCAGAAAAATATCGAGCTGGCGAAGCATTTGGCGGAGGCCCTCGGCGGCGACCTCGCAGCCTCGCGTCCCATCTGCGATAACGGCTGGCTCCCCATGGACCGCCAGATCGGCTCCTCCGGACAAACCGTCGCCCCCAAACTCTATCTCGCTCTCGGCATTAGCGGCGCGATTCAGCATATCGTGGGCATGAAGGGCTCGCGCACCATCATCGCCGTCAACAAGGATTCCGAGGCTCCGATCTTCGAGATTGCCGACTTCGCGATCGTGGGAAATCTTTTCGATATCGTCCCGCCGCTGATTGAGGAAGTGAAAAAGGCGAAGGCGGGAGGGTGAAGGTTGGCTCGGGTTTTGTCGATTTGAATCTTACGGTACTTCAGAAGCTGCGTCATTTTCCAATTTCCGAATTCAAGGCCGAGTGCTCCGGACTTGTCAGCCGAGTCGATAGGACGAAGCAAGCATTGCTAATCACGCGTCGCGGAGTCCCCTCCGCGGATCTCCGCGGATTTAAGCAATTGACCATTTTATTGACCATAGATAGAATATTGGTCATGGACGATATTCCGATCTCCGAATTCAAGGCAAAGTGCCTGGGACTGATCGAACAGGTCCACAAAACGCGGCAGCCGTTGCGGATCACGCGTCACGGTCGTCCTGTCGCCGAGGTGATTCCCGCCGGCCCCGATCGCAAACGCAAGTTTGTGGGCGACATGGTTGGTACCATTGAGATTCTTGGCGACATCGTCTCTCCTATTATTGATTTGGACGAGATCGAGGCCTACCGCGATTGAATTTCCTTCTGGATACCCACATCTGGATTTGGAGCAAGGGCAACCCGGCGAGGCTGAGCAAACGGGTCGAAACGGAATTGTCGAATCCGGCCAACCAACTCTGGCTGTCTCCGGTTAGCATGTGGGAAGCTTTGACGCTGATGCAGAAGGGCCGGATTCGCACAGCGGATCCGTTCGCGTGGGTCGAGCGCGCGGCCGAACAAATGCGCGAAGCCCCTCTCACTCACGAAATCGTGCGCATCGGTTTGGCCATGCCTCTGCCGCATGCCGATCCTGCGGATCGTTTCCTGGCAGCCACAGCCAAGGTGCTGAAGTTAACCTTGATTACAGCGGATCGAAAATTACTCACATTGGGTGGAATCTCGACTCTGGCTAACCGCTAGACGCTGGACTTCAACCTATGACATTGATCTTCCGCAAACCGATCGAAGGCGTAGAGCGCCCGCAGATGCCCGCCGACGTGGTCATCGTCGGCGGCGGGCCCGCCGGCATGGCTTGCGCCTTGCGCTTGTCGCAGCTGATCGACACGCACAACGCCCGCCATCCCGAATCGCAGCTGAGCAAAGAAAATATCTACGTCCTCGAAAAGGCGCGGGAGATCGGCCAGCACTGCCTCTCGGGAGCGCTTCTCGATCCGCGCTCCATGCGCGAACTGCTTCCCGGATTCGAGAAAGAAGCTCCGTTAGACGCCGAGGTCAGCAAAGAGGCGGTTTACTTCCTCACCGAAAAGAGCAAATTCAAATTTCCCGTGACGCCGCCGCCGCTCCGAGATCACGGCAATTATGTCATCTCTTTGAACCGCTTCGTGAAATGGCTGGGGGGCAAGGTGGAAGAGACCGGCATCACCGTCTTCACCGGGTTTGCCGGCTCGGAATTGCTGTTTGACGGCGCCCGAGTCACCGGCGTACGCACCGATGATAAAGGCGTGGACAAGGAAGGCCATCAGAAATCGAACTTTGATCCCGGCTACGACCTGAATGCCAAAGTCGTGATTCTCGCCGAAGGGCCGCGCGGGTCATTGACGAAACAGCTCGTAGCAAAATTTGATCTGGCTCGCGACGCCAACCCGCAAACTTACGGAGTCGGCGTAAAGGAGCTTTGGGAAGTTCCCTCCGGCCGCATCGCACCGGGGGAGGTGATGTACACCATGGGCTGGCCCCTCACGACAAAGGAATACGGTGGCGCGTGGATTTACGGTGGCAAAGACAACGTCGTCTCGCTCGGCTTCGTCACCGGCCTCGATTATCCCGACCCGCGGCTCGATCCGCAGCGCGTGCTGCAAGAGTTTAAGAAACATCCGTTCGCGGCGAAACTTCTCGCGGGCGGCAAGATGATCCGCTACGGCGCGAAGTCCCTGCCTTACGGCGGATGGTGGGCGATTCCCCCGGTTGCCGGCAACGGCTGGATGATCCTGGGCGATTCCGCCGGCTTCCTGAACTCCGCTCGCCTCAAGGGAATTCACCTCGCCATCAAGAGCGGCATGCTCGCGGCGGAAACGGCATTCGAAGCGCTGACGATAGATGATTTCTCGGCTTCTGTGCTCAGCGGATACCAGAAGAAGGTCGAATCCAGCTGGCTCAAAGAAGAACTCTGGAAGGTGCGCAACATGCACCAAGGCTTCGAGCACGGATTTTACGCCGGTATGTTCCATACCGCGTTGCAGATGGTGACGGGCGGCCGCGGCCTGCACAACCGCTATCCCGCGAAGGCGGGCTACGAGCACATGCGCAAGCTCGCCGAGCTTCCCGCCGACGGCGGTGCGGAGGCCCATCTGCTCGGTCCCGCAAAAGGCGACGGCGAACTCACCTTCGACAAACTCACCGATCTCTATCACTCCGGCACCAAGCACGAAGAAGATCAGCCCGCGCACCTCGTCATCGACGACACCAATATTTGCAACACGCGCTGCGTGAAAGAATTCGGCAGCCCCTGCCAGAATTTTTGCCCCGCCAACGTTTACGAAATGCTGGACGACCCCAGCCAGCCGAACGGAAAGCGCATCAGCCTAAACCCGTCGAACTGCGTCCACTGCAAAACCTGCGACATCGCCGACCCCTACCAGATCATCACCTGGGTTCCACCCGAGGGCGGCGGCGGGCCAAATTACGACGGCATGTAGGTTTGTGTGGCGCGGGTATTCCCTTCGGCAAGCTCAGTGCGGGCCCTGCCCGCGAAATCGAACCACGTGGCTGGTGGCTGAGTATCAAGTCGTGAGGCGCGCGTGCAGTGACCGCAGCCGGTTCTTGCAGGCGGGATTCGGTCTCGGGTTTGAAGCGGATTTCCGCGACCTGATTTTGCACCTGGATGTCCATCGCCTTAGCTCACGGGGGGCGGGAAGCCGAGGCTATAGCACCAGACTCTTGAACCCGTGATAGCATCTCTGCGATGCGATGCCACTTCGCGATTTGCGCACTTTCCGCTACGCTCTCCGTCACCGCCCTGGCCCAGCAGCCGGCCCCTACCCTGACCCCAGACCAAGCCCTGCAAAAATATCGCGACTCGAAAGCGGCCGCGCTGCGCGACGACTTCGGCGAGCTCGGCCGCTACCGCGCCGCCAATGCCGCACTCGAACCGCCCGCGGCCGGCGAGAATCGCGTCGTCTTCTTCGGCGACTCGATCACCGATAACTGGCATCTCGAGCAATATTTTCCCGGCAAGCCCTACCTCAACCGTGGCGTCGGAGGCCAGACCACGCCGCAGATGCTGGTGCGCTTCCGACAGGATGTGATCGAGCTTCATCCCAAGATCGTAGTCATACTGGCGGGCACGAACGACATCGCCGGCAATACCGGGCCGATGCGCCTCGAAGATATCGAGGTGAACTACGCTTCCTTTGCCGAACTGGCCCAGGCTAACAACATCCGGGTCGTGCTCTCCTCGGTGTTGCCCGTACACAACTACACGCCGCGGTCGCAGAACATGTTCGCCCAACGCTCGCCCGAGAAAATTCTGGCGCTCAACCGCTGGTTGAAAGATTATTGCGCCGCTCCGTCCAACTCTTGCCTGTATCTCGATTATTTCGGCGCTATGGTCGACGGCAAAGGCTGGTTGAAGAAAGATCTCGCGGAAGATGGCCTGCACCCGAACGATGGCGGGTATAAGATCATGTCTCGGCTGGCGGAAGCGACGATAGACAAGGAACTCGACGCGAAGCCTTGAAACCCTGACCCTTGAGACTTTGAAACCCATTCTTCTGGCGCAAGCTCTATAATGAGCCGAGTTTCCGACCGCCCCGGCCTTGGGGCATACCCCGGCCGCGACGGCAAGGGACGATTTTCTCGGCGTCCTCTGCGACCGTTCTCAGCGCCCGCTGCAAAGCCAGCTGGGACCGCAGATTTCGCGACGAAGATCATCCCCAGGGTGCGGCCAGAAATGCCCGCGCCTCCCGCGCCTCGCAAGGAGCGCATTGGAAAGGAAGCGCCCGCCGGGATTTTTCCGCCAGCGTGTTTCTTTCCTAAACCTAGTTAGTCGACGGTCGTAGTCGTTGGTCAACCCAGCGACGTAAAAGCTAACGACCAAGGACTAACGACCAACGACCATGTTTCTCACCGACAAATTCGGCCGTCCCATCACCGACCTGCGGATTTCCATCACCGACCGCTGCAACTACAAGTGTGTTTACTGCCGCACGGGCAACGAAGGTGCGGTCTATGGAGAGCTACCCTTTGCCGATTACTTGCGCATGGCGCGGGTGCTGGTCGGGATGGGCGTCACCAAAATTCGCCTTACCGGCGGCGAGCCGCTACTGCGCAAAGGTGTCGTCGATTTCGTCGGCGAGCTGGCAAAGTTGCAACCCGAGGTTCACGTAGCTCCGGAGGCATTCGTCCAGGGGGGGCCGTTCGATGTGTGGGTGCCGGGTGCGGGGGCGGACGAGGGCGTCGGCCCCTCCACGCACGCCGATCCCCTCGACATTGCGCTCACCACCAACGGGCATCTGCTCGCGGAGATGGCGCAGCCGCTGAAGGCTGCCGGACTTACCCGCGTCACCGTCTCCATGGATGCGGTCGATCCCGACCGCTTCGCCCGCATCACGCGCGTGCCCAACGGATACGATAATGTTCTCTCCGGCATTCGCGCCGCGCGCCGCGCCGGGCTGTGGCCACTCAAAGTGAACTGCGTGCTGATGCGCGGCTTCAACGAAGATCAAATCATTCCCTTCGGCATGTTCGCGCGCGAAGAGGGCGTGACCGTGCGCTTCATCGAGTTCATGCCGCTTGAGGAAGAGCGCACCTGGTCGCCGGCGACGGTGGTTACGCTCGACGAGATTCTGGCCCGCATGGCCGAGTACCGGCCGCTGGTCGAAATCCCACATGCGCGTTCGGAGACCGCGCGCCGCTACCGCTTCGACGATGGCGTCGGCGAAATCGGCATCATCGCGCCGGTCTCGCATCCCTTTTGCGGACACTGCAGCCGCATCCGCATCACCAGCGACGGCAAAATCCGCACCTGCCTCTTCTCGGTGTGGGACCACGACCTCCACGCCCAACTGTGCCGCGGAGCCAGCGACGAAGAGTTAGCCGAGTTCATCCGCGGCGTGATCCAGAAAAAAGAGGCGCGCCACCACATCGGCGAGCCGGATTTCGTACCGGCTTCGAGGACGATGGTGCATATCGGGGGATAGCCGTCAGCCATCGGCAAGAGGATCTCATCGCCGAGATTGTCGAACGCGCGGAAGAAGGGAACTGGGATGGGCACGAGTTCTACTCGTGCCGGTCAGGACGCTACAAGGTGTTCGGCTTCAGCCGCTGCGGTTCGCCAGTGAAATTCCAGCGCTTTCTGCAATGCCCTCCGCCTTGATTCCGCTATACCATCACTTTGTGAAAACTTCCGTTCTTCTGCTTCTGCTTTTGCTTCCGATCTATGTTTCCTTCGTGGCGGAAGCCGCGGGACAAAGGAATGAAGCCTACCTAGGCTTCGACCGCAACACCTACCCCGGCGACGCCGACTTGCAAGTCTTGCGCCAGACTTTCTCCTACACCGGCTACTGGCTCAACCATCCTCCCGGCGAAAGAACGAACACATGGACCGGCCACCGCGCCGCGGTCGAATCTGCCGGCTTCGGTTTTCTCGTGCTCTTCAACGGACGCCTCTTTGCTGAGTTCAAACCGGCTGAACTGAAATCCGTCGCCCGCGCAACCAAGCTTGGCAACTCCGACGCGCAAGCGGCCGCCGCTGCAGCACGCCGCGAGGGCTTTCCCGCGCACACCGTCATCTTTCTCGATCAGGAGCAAGGTGGACGAATGCTGCCCGAGCAGAAGGCTTACATCTATGCCTGGGTTGACGGAGTTATGGCCGCCGGCTTCCGCGCCGGCGTTTACTGCTCCGGCATTCCCGCCGCGGACGATGGCAATATTGTTACCGCGGAAGACATCCGCGCGAATTCTGGCAGCCGCGACATCACTTATTGGATTACCAATGATGCCTGTCCGCCAGCTCCCGGATGCAATCTTCCCGCACACACGGCTAGTCCTGCGCAGAGCGGCTTGGGGTTTGCCGAGGTCTGGCAATACGCGCAATCTCCGCAGCGCAAAGGCGTTGCCGGCCGCTGCCCCGGCTACGGGCGCGACGGCAGTTGCTATTCGGAGCGGTCGGGCATCCAGGGGATGCCGGTGGATTTAGATCTTGCCACTTCGCCGGATCCGTCGCACGGCCGCCGGCCCGGAAGCCCGGAGCGCCGAGATTGACTCGAAAAAGTCCAATGGGGACAGCCGAGCGTCCAATCGAGGGACAAGCCGCCCTCGGCAGTCCGTCGAGCGAAGCTCGACTCTTTCTCGCTTCTCGCTGCGGCCACGCCGGCCACGCTTGCGCTCGTAGCGTCCTGCGGTGCACAATAACAGCCGGAGTCCGGATTGGGCCGCGGAAACTTGTATCCCGCGGTGCATTCCGGGCATCCAAGAAACTGTACGAGCTAGAAGTGGCTTCAACATCCCCGCAGGCTGGGCGCCGATCTTAAAACCAGGCGCAGCGAGCCGGCTGGAGCCGCTGGCAGCTTTCAACAACCCCGTTCCAATGCGAGCCGGCCGAGCAGTTGTGCCTGCGCGTCTTTGGAGCTGAAAGCGAGTCAACATGGCCACCGCTGTCGCTGTTTGCAGTCTGGAGAATTATCTCGTTCTCCCCGACCACACTCTGGATGAACGCATTGGTGCGGCCCGCACGGCTTTGGGCCGCGATCTCGTCATTCTCGGGCACCACTATCAGCGCGATGAAGTCATCCGCTTCGCCGACTTTCGCGGCGATTCTTACAAGCTCTCGCAGGAAGCCGCCAAGGCTGCAGGAAAATACATCGTTTTCTGCGGCGTGCACTTCATGGCCGAGAGCGCCGACGTGCTCGCCCGGCCCGGCCAGATCGTGATTCTGCCCGACCTCAACGCGGGCTGTTCCATGGCCGACATGGCCGATATCGAGCAGGTCGAAGATTGCTGGGAGCAACTCGTCCGCGCCGGGCTCGCCTCCGATCTCGGCAACAACGCCGGCGGCATCACGCCCATCACTTACATCAACTCGACCGCTGCGATCAAGGCGTTCTGCGGCGAGCGCGGAGGCCTGGTCTGCACCTCTTCAAACGCCGCCGGCGCGATGCGGTGGGGGCTAAAGAAAAATTCCAAGCTGCTCTTCCTGCCCGATCAGCACCTGGGCCGCAACACAGGGCACGCCCTCGGCATTCCTCTGAACGAGATGGTGGTGTTCGATCCTTATCTGATCAACGGCGGCCTCACTCCCGATCGGCTGCGCGCCGCCAAGGTAATTTTATGGAAAGGGCACTGCTCCGTTCACCAGCGCTTTCTGCCGGAGCATGTCGATAACGTTCGCGCCCAATATCCGGGCATTCACGTGATCGTGCATCCCGAATGCCGGTGGGAGGTCTGCCAGAAGGCTGACGCCGTCGGCTCGACCGAACGCCTGCTCAAGATCGTTCGCGAAGCCCCGTCCGGCGCGGCTTTTGCCGTGGGCACGGAAATTCATCTGGTCAACCGCATGGGCAAAGAATTCGCCGCCGAAGGCAAGAGAGTCATCACCCTCGACGATTCCGGCTGCCTGTGCACCACCATGTTCCGCATCTCACCGCAGCACCTGTGCTGGGTGTTGGAGAATCTGGTGGAGGGCAACGTGGTCAACCACATAACAGTGAAGGACGACGTCAAGCGCTGGGCTCGCGTGGCTCTGGACCGCATGCTCGAAATTCAATAACCGTCGTTGGTCGTTCATCGGTAGTCGTTGGCGGTTAGTCGTTTGCAAGAGCGTCCGATAGCGGACTGTTTTGTTAGACTGTAGCGGCTTCCCAATCAACCCGTCTCGGAGAATTCAAAATGATCCGTCGCGCCCTGCCCGCTCTCGCCATCGCGCTGTTCCTAGCGTTAACCGCTGCCGCCCAGGAGACCTGGCAGCTCGATCCGCCGCACTCCTCGGCCCAGTTTTCCGTGCGCCATTTAAGCGTCTCCACGGTTCGTGGCGCCTTCACCAAAGTGAGCGGCACCGTGCTTTACGACCCGGCAACTGTGGCCAAGACTTCCATTCAGGTCACCATCGACGCCTCCTCCGTGGACACGCGCGTCGATATGCGCGACAACGATCTGCGCAGCCCCAACTACCTCGACGTGAAGAAATATCCGACCATCACGTTTCAGTCCAAGCGCGTGGAAGCCGCCGGCGCGGGCAAATTGAAGGTCACCGGCGACCTCACCATCCACGGCGTTACGAAAGAAGTTACTCTCGACGTGGACGGACCTTCGGCGCCGATCAAAGACCCCTGGGGCAACCAGCGCATGGGCGCCTCCGCGACCACCAAAATCAATCGTATGGATTATGGCGTGGCCGGCGCACCCGGCCTGGTCGGCGACGACATCAGCATCACCCTCGATATCGAAATGACCAAGCAGGTGCCGAAGTGAGGTGAGGCCAATTAGCGCTGGGCACTTGGCAATAGCGCTTGCAATCAGCGATTGGCCCTTAGCCGCTAAATTTGTCATCCCGAGCGCAACCAGGAATCCTGGTTTTCGCCGGCGGCGGAGTGGGGTGGGAGCAGCGCATTCCGGCGCTTGCGTGAAACGCTCTGCATCGACTAAGCCTAGGTCAGCTTCCGGATCGCCCAAGCGACCGCCTCGCCCACAACCTCGTCTTCGTCGGCCGCCAGCTTTCGCAGTAGCGGCAGGAACCTCCGCTCTCCACTGTTTCCCATGGCGATCACGGCGTTCCGGCGCAGCCCCGAACGCTTCGCGCGGCGCACCGGCGAGTCGCGAAAGGTTCGCCGGAATTCCTCCACGCTCATCTCGGCCAGCCATTCCAGCGGCGGATTCACCAACTCCTCCCGCGGCTGAAATTCCTCAGCCTGCGTCGCCGGCGCTTTCCGGTTCCACGGACAAACATCCTGGCAGATGTCGCAGCCAAAAACCTGCCGCCCCATGCCGGAGCGAATTTCCTCGGGAATCGAGCCCCGTTTTTCGATGGTGAGATACGAAATGCACTTGTTCGAATCCAGTTGATACGGTGCGAGGAATGCGTTGGTCGGGCAAGCGTCGATGCAGCGGGTGCAAGTGCCGCAGCGGTCGGATGCGGGCATCGCGGCTTCGCCTTCGCGCGCCAGATCGAGTGAGGTAAGAATCACTCCCAGAAAAAGCCAGGAGCCCAGCTTTTGATTAAGGACGCAAGTGTTCTTGCCGATCCAGCCGATGCCGGCATACTTCGCCACCACGCGCTCGACGATGGGCCCAGTGTCGACGTAACTTCGCGTGATGAGGCCCTCCTCTCCGCTAGCTTTCCTGAGCGCGGCCTCTACTTTTCTCAAGCGCGCCAGGACTGCATCGTGATAATCCTTCCGGCTCCAGGCATAACGCGAGATCCAACCGCGAGCTTTTGCTTTCGTGGCCTCCTCCCGAGCCTGCGTCGAATACGGTTGATCGCTGTTGTAGTTGATGGCACAGACCACTACGCTCCGCGCCCAGGGTGCGGCGTTCGCCAACGATGCCCGTTTTAGCCGTCCCCGTTCATCGCGCGCCTCCAAATATTTCATCTCGCCGGCGTGTCCCGCCGCAATCCAGCGCGGAAAGTATTCCAGCTCCGGACTGTCCTGAACCAGAGAAATGCCGACGAGTTCAAAGCCCGCTTCTGTGGCGGCCTGAGTGACCACAACCGTGATGGCGCCGGGGGGGACCATACATAATGACGACCGTCAGAGGTCGATTTTACTGGACCGGAGGCGGCGAGGCCGCGCGGCGATTCCATTTTGGAACGTTCCAAACTGAAACCTCGACCAACTTTTTTTCTCGCAAAAGCCTTTTCCTCACAGCCTCACCGTTTAAGCTCTTGCTCACAGAGTCACGCAACGCACGCTGCGCGTTCTCCGAATTCTTTTAGAGGAGATCAACTGTATGCCGCAACCCACCCCTGTTCAAACTCCCACGATTCAAATTTCCGTGATCAACGAGAGCACCGTTCTGGCCGATTCCGATGTGGCGCCGGTCGTGGCTGCGCTGCAAAAGCAAGTGAGCAACGACTTCCGCCCGATCTGGGGCGTGGACGCCGTGCTCACCATTGTTCCCAAAACCGCGCAACCTCCAACCGGAAGCTGGTGGCTGGTGCTGCTCGACGACTCCGACCAGGCCAACGCTCTCGGCTATCACGATCTCACCACTGAAGGCCTTCCCATCGGCAAGGTCTTCGCCGACAGCGATCTCAAGGCCGGTAGCTCCTGGACCGTCACCACCAGCCACGAATTGCTCGAGATGCTCGGCGACCCCAACATCAACCTCACCGCCTTCGTGCAAAACACCAACACTGCCGGCATGCTCTATGCCTACGAAGTCTGCGACGCCTGCGAAGACGACAGCTTCGGCTACCAGATCGACAACGTTCTGCTCTCGGATTTCGTCTATCCCTCCTGGTTCGAAAATTTTCGCGCCGAGGGCTCCACGCAATTCGATCGCATGAACAAGATCCAGATCCCGCTGCAGCTTTTGGCCGGCGGCTACATCGGAGTTTTCACCGTGAACTCCGGTAGCGGCTGGCAGCAGCAGACCGCGGAGAAGCACCTCACCAATCTCCGGCACCGCGGAGCCGTCGGCACGCGCCGCGAACGCCGCAACATCCCGCGCGATCAATGGGTGAACAGCCTGCCCCAGCGCAAGATCGTGGGCAACGCGCAGAAGTATCGGCAACAATTGCAGATCATCCAAAGACGCCGCGAAGCCGCCTAAATCAGCCGCATAAGATTTCTCTGGGCGTCACCGACTCGCCCCGCGCGCAAGCGCGGGGCCTTTTTGTGACCGGACCGACCGGCTGGAGGTGCGGTGCACGCGCCGAAGTCCTGTGAAAAAAGCCCGCCAAAAACGGCTCCGGTTTGTAACGATGCCATCGCCGCTTTCACTATGAAAGTAGGGTGTGTAGGATTCGCTCTCTGCCAGACCCGGGATCTGGGCAACGCCCTTAGAATTTTTGGAGGGGTGTCATGTTTGCTCATTCATCCGCGAAATCTGCCAGTCGGAGACTTCTCATTCCCGGGCTGGCGACGCTCGCCTTCCTGGTTGATTTCGCGCCCGCGCAAACTCCTTCTTCGCAAAACGATACACCGCCGAAAAGCGGTTCCCAGTCCACTCCAGTTCGCAAAAAGTCGCCCCCGCAGCCTAAGGTGAGTCCGCGTCCCACTGCGGTTGTCCCACAGAGAAGGCCGACGCCCCCGCCATCTGGCTTGCTTACCCCACAGCAGAATGCGACGGGTTCGCAACCTACTTCTGGTACCACGCAGGCCCAGAACCCCGCTGGCTCCCAGCCTGCTGTAGGCTCCCCACAGCCCCAGCAGCCGAAGACGAATTCCGATTCAAATCCTACCTCAGCGACCAGGCCAAAGAATCCAATTCACTCCCAGCCCCCCACGGTTCCCGCATCGCAACGCCCATCGACGAAGGCGGGACATCCGACGGAGACCAATCCCGGCCACACGCCGCACGGCTCCGACAACGGGCCAGCGATTGGCGCCGCGGCCGGCGCTGCAACTGCGGTGGTGATCGGCGAACTCATCGCGCATCACCATGCCTCGCCGCAGAAGCTCGGCCATGAAGGGCCACAAATCGCGAAAGAATTCGATATGAGCGATTTCACCGTCAAGGGTCTGGTGCGTGCGAGTTGGCCCGTCGTGCTTGACTTCACAATCGACTCTCCCGGGTCGGTATTAGTGGAGATCACCGCGGCTAGGCGGCAGTATCGAGTGAGGATGACGAACCAAGCCAACCGGCGCGGCTATGCCATCATTCACCTGCCGGCGAACTTCGGTGCTCAGCTGCAGCCTGCGGTCTATCACATTCACTCGGTTGCCCCAGCGGGCGCCCATACTCCGGCACCGCGGCTTCGTACCTATGGTCTGGGAGCGGGAGATAAGGCCGTGGGCTCAGTGGCCATCGATCAGCTGACCTTCCGGCCCGCGATTATTCATCCCCAGGCCAATGAAGTCGCGGATTACGGCTTCCACGCTCACTCCGCCTTCGACGGGGTGCGCGCTGAATTTATCTTCACCACACTCTACAACGGGCGGGTGCTGGTGCAGAAAGATCAGGAAGAAAAACTTTCTCCCATCCCGGAAGGCGAACGAGCCAAGGGCACCTGGAAGGGCCAAGGCAAGGCTGGGGAGCACATGCTCCAGATCAGAGCGTGGCGCGGCCTGGAGAATGGTGGAGACTGGGTAGTTGCGTGGTCCCCGGAAATCGTCGATGTCGTCAAGTAGGTGGTGGGTGGGAGGCGCTTGGCCAACCTGATGCAATTATGGCGCGCATCTCTGCTCTTTCGCAGGGTTGCCGCGGCGTCCGTCTTTGTTCTGGCCGCCTTGCTGGTCTATTTGGGATCGCACATTCCGCGGTCCGTGTCCCTGCCCGCCGACGACCTCAATGCCAGGAGCACGGCCCGCATCCGGGAAGAGCAAATCGTCATTCAGAAGCCGGACATCGCGCCCGGAGAGCTCGTGCTGTCTTACGTCGGAAGTAAGAATGAGGTCGCCGATCTTTGGCTGGAGAATGCGACGCTGGAGGAAAATTCTCGACGCCTACTATTTCCCCATAGCGGTGCGCTCGCGGCCGGAAGAATCAGTTACACGGCCGGCGATTCCAAACCAACTTCGACGGGCGACACCTGCCACACGGCCATTGAGATCCGCCGGGCCGAGGGCTCCGCTCCGCTCGATCAACTGACGCTCTACCAAACCGACGAAATGGCCGGCGCACAGCGCTTTCGGCAAGTCATCCTGGACGCAGGAACATCCACCGTGGCCCTCGAAGTTCACACGGATTCTCCTGCGGGAGGAGCAGCGGACCTCTTGGAGTGTCACCGGCTTCTTACGATAGGAGACGGGTCGTCCGTCGACCTGCCACCCATCCCTGTCCACATGCTCGTAGGCCGCGGCAAGATCGACCTGCACTTCAATCCCGTGAATCCCTTGCTCCCCATCTTTACCGGGCCGAAGCAGACCTTCGAAGCAGTTTCTCTGGGCGACAGCGCGCTGCAGGCCAGCGGCTTGCAGGTGGTTGCAACCCGGCATTCCACCGCTCCCCGACTCGATGTGCGAACCCGTTCCGCGGGCCGCATTACCGTCAGCCGTTTGAAACTTGGGGCCGACATGCTGAAGCTGGACATCGGCCGTGACGCCGAAACGGCTGTGGCTTATGAGAATGGCTCCTCGCTGTACAACTACGATCTCATCGACGCCATCCAAAAGAATCCCATCCTGAGCTTCGCCTTCGCGTCCGTGCTGGTGCCAACCTTGTGGAAGTGGGTCAGGAAAAACTGCTTCCCCAATATCAATGAGTAGAACCCCCACCCCAGTCCCTACAATATCCGCACCCTCCATTCGTCTACTACAGTAGATGAACCAGCCGGCGATCACGACCGCGATGCTCGAACAGGATCGGCAAATCTCCGAGGTCATCGCCAGGGAACGCTCCCGGCTGCGCAATTTCATCCGCCGGCGCGTGCCCGACCCGGCCGACGTGGACGATCTGGTGCAAGAAGTTTTCTTCGAACTGGTCCAGGCCAATCGCCTGCTGACGCCGATTGACCACGTTACCGGCTGGCTGTTTCGCGTGGCGCGCAATCGCATCACCGATCTTTTTCGCAAGAACAAGCCGCAGCCCTTCAGCGATGCCACGCTCGAAGATGAAAACGGCGAGCTGCTGCGCATCGACGACTTGCTGCCTTCGCCCGGGGCCGGCCCGGAGGCGCTCTACCTGCGCCGCACGCTTTTGGAGGAGATGAAAGTTGCGCTCAGCGAATTGCCCGCCGAGCAGCGCGAAGTATTCATCGCCCACGAAATCGAGGGGCGCAGCTTCAAAGAGTTGGCGAACGAGAGTGGCATCAACATGAATACGCTGCTAGCCCGCAAGCGCTACGCGGTGCTTCACCTGCGCGAGCGCCTGCAGAGCATTCACGACGAGTTTACGAAGTAGGGTTTACGAAATAGTCAGGAGCGCGATATGAAAAAGAAATGGATCTTTGTTGTCGCCCCGATCGGAATCGTAGTGTTCACGGTGCTGTTCGGCGAAGTCGTCATGCATCTCTGGAACTGGCTCGCCCCGGCCCTCTTCGGCTGGCGCCAGGTTACGTTCTGGCAGGCGCTGGGATTGCTGCTGCTTTGCCGCATCCTCTTCGGAGGTCTGGGCCATCATAACCATAACTCCAAGTGGCGGCAGAAAAGGGACGCGCGCTTTGCCGCCATGACGCCCGAGGAGCGCGAGAAGTTCCGCCAGGGCTGGCGCTCCCGTTGCGGCGGCGTAGCCGATCCGTCCGCCGGAGGAACCCAGGCGCCGGCGTAGGCTCCTAGGAACCATCTTGCGTTGACTCCCGGATGCCGCCTCCGTAATATGGAGCGGCCCGCTCCGGGCGCAACCAGAATGATCGGCCAGACCATCTCTCATTACCGCATCATCGAGAAACTTGGCGGCGGCGGCATGGGCGTGGTCTACAAGGCGGAAGACGTCAAGCTGCACCGCTTCGTCGCCCTCAAATTCCTGCCCGACGAAATTTCCAAAGATACGCAGGCTCTCGCCCGCTTCGAACGCGAGGCGCAATCCGCTTCCGCCCTCAACCATCCCAATATCTGCACGATCTACGAAATCGACGATCAACACGGCGAAGCCTTCATCGCCATGGAATTTTTGGACGGGCAAACTCTGAAGCACCTGATCGGGGTTCGCCCGCTCGAATTGGACACGCTGCTTTCTCTGGCCATCGAGATCGCCGATGCGCTCGACGCCGCTCACGCCAAAGGCATCGTGCATCGTGACATCAAGCCGGCGAACATCTTCGTCACCGAGCGCGGCCATGCCAAGGTGCTCGATTTCGGCCTCGCCAAGGTCACTTTATCGGGCAGCGAGCACAACGAGGCCACGCGAACCGAGGCCGCAGGTGCGCACCTCACCAGCCCGGGTTCAACGATCGGCACGGTGGCGTATATGTCGCCCGAGCAGGCGCGAGCCAAAGAACTAGACTCCCGCAGCGATCTCTTCTCTTTTGGCGCGGTGCTGTACGAGATGGCCACGGGGCAGTTGCCCTTCCGCGGCGAAAGTTCGGCGGTGATTTTCACGGAAATTCTGGAGCGCGATCCGGTCGCTGCAGTGAGGCTGAATCCCAATCTCCCCTCCAAGCTCGAAGACATCATCAACAAGGCGTTAGAGAAAGACCGCGACCTGCGCTATCAGCACGCCGCCGATATGCGCACCGATCTGAAGCGGCTGAAGCGGGAGACCGAATCGCGGCACGGCGTTTCGGCCGCTTCAGGATCAGTGCCACTCGTGCAGGAAAGCGCCTCGGCGATTTCACCCACAGATGCCGGCAAGCGGCCGTCGTCGGCATCGGGATCCTCCCCTGCGGTTGCCCCGTCTTTGTCGTCATCTTCGTCTTCGAGTTCGGTGCAGGTTGCAGAGCCTGCCGCCGCGCCAAGAAAGCTCTGGAAGATTTTGCTTCCCGCCGCCGTCATCCTGCTCGCTGCCGTCGGCACCGCTTTCTACCTGCGCTCGCGTCCGGCATCGCCGGCCGCAAAAGCCACGCCGCTTTCGGAAAAAGATACGGTCGTCCTCGCCGACTTCGACAATAAAACTGGAGATCCGGTTTTCGATGACGCGCTGAAGCAGGCGCTCGCGGTGCAACTGGGACAGTCCCCCTTCATCAACATTCTTTCGGATCGCAAGGTAAGCGAGACTCTGCGCCTGATGGGCCGCCAGCCCGACACGCGCATCACCCGCGACGCCGCCCGCGAGCTTTGTATCCGCACCGGCAGCAAGGCCATCGTGCTGGGATCTATTTCCAATCTCGGCGGCCAATACGTGATTGGTATCGACGCCGTCGGTTGCAGCAACGGGGACACGCTCGCCAAAGAACAAGAAGAAGCCGCCAGCAAGCAAGATGTGCTGAAGGCACTGGGCAAGGCCGCGGCCAGCTTGCGCGAGAAACTCGGCGAATCGCTGGCCTCGGTGCAGAAGTTCGATGTGCCGGTGGAGGCGACCACGCCTTCGCTCGAAGCCCTCAAAGCCTACAGCATGGGCATCACGACCGGCCGCACCAAAGGGGACGCGGAAGCGATTCCCTTCATGAAGCGGGCCATCGAACTCGACCCTAACTTCGCCATGGCGTACACCGGGATCGCCGTCGAATATGGAAATCTAGGGCGCGCCGACCTGGCCGCCGAGAATGCCAAGAAGGCCTATTCCTTGCGCGACCGCGTGAGCGAACGCGAGCGCTATCGCATCTCCGCTTTTTACTTCGACAAGGTCACTGGCGAAATCGAGAAGGCCACCGAAGCCTACGAACTCTGGTCGAAAAGCTATCCGCTGGATATGGTCCCTCACGGCAATCTCGGCAATATCTACACCGCGCTCGGCCAATACGACAAGGCCATCGTGGAAACCGAGACCCAGCAAAAGCTGGAGCAGACGATCGTGGGCTATGGCAATCTGGCCGGCCTGTACATCGCGGTCAACCGCCTCGACGATGCCCGCCGAACCCTGAAGGAAGCGCAACAGAAAGGTTTCGACGGCCTCGTCATCCGGGCTGATCTTTACGCGCTGGCGTTTCTTTCGAACGACAATGCAGAAATGGAGCGCCAGGTGGCGTGGGCGGCGGGGCGCCCCGGCGAAGAAGACCAAATGCTTACCGCTCACGCCGACACTCAGGCCTATTATGGCCGGCTGGAAAAAGCCCGGGACCTGGCCCGGCGTGCGACCGACTCCGCCGTGCGGGCCGACGCCAAAGAAACCGGCGCACAGTGGCTGGCTTACCACGCGCTTCGTGAAGCTGAGATGGGCAACGTCGCCGCCGCAAGGCAAGGGGTTACTCGAGCGTTGGCGCTCGCTCCGGGGCGCGATGTAAAAGTGCTCTCGGCGGTAGCTCTGGCGCGCTCCGGCGAAACCACTCAGTCGAAGAGTCTGCTCGAGGGCTTGCAAAAGTCCGAACCCGGCAACACCTATTTGAAAGTTTATTGGTTTCCCGTGATCGAGGCCTCCATCGCCCTGGCGCAACAGGCGCCGGAGCGCGCGGTCGTCGCTCTCGAGCCATCACTTCCCTATGAACTCGGATCTCCTCCCCCGGGGACTGCGATGTATCCTCCCTACATTCGCGGCCTGGCTTATCTCACCGAAAAGAATGGTCCCGCCGCGGCCGCCGAATTCCAGAAATTCATCGATCACGCTACGATCGTGCAAAACTTCCCCATCGCCGCGATCGCGCGTCTGCAACTTGCCCGCGCCTATGCCCTTTCTGGCGACACGGCGAAAGCTAAAGCCGCGTATCAGGATTTCCTCACGCTCTGGAAAGACGCCGACCCGGATATCCCGATCCTGAAGGAAGCCAAGGCAGAATCCGCGAAGCTGCAATAACTATCGCCGGCTCTTCGCTCGGGTAATGGCGGCCACGATTTTGCCGATGGATTGTTCTTGGGGCTGTCTCGCCCCTAGGCTCCGAACGTTGCATCCCCATCCCTCGATGGCGGCGCACGTTCCGGCTTTCTTCGAGGAGTTCGGCAATGGGAAAGCTTTCGGTCAAGTTCATGCTCCGGACGGTGGTCGTCGTAGTCGTGGGAATCTCCGCCCTCGGCTGGATCATGACCCGCGCGCTCGAATCCGAGGTGCGGGCCCGCGCCGACCAGGCCGCGGACGACCAAGTGGAAGAGATCTCAATCGTGCTACACAGACGGTCGACAATCTCAGTTCCCAGTCCGTCCGCACCGCCATGAAGGTTCTGCTCCAGGAAGGCGAGCGCATGGGAGCGCCGGAGAGCATCCCGTCCTCCAAGGCCGACGGCAAATTGCTTCCAGAGCTGCGTTTGGTACACTCCTCGCAAGCCGGCGACTTTGTTCTGGTGGATCACCTTAAGCAACTCGCCGGATGCACCGCGACTCTTTTCGTCAAGAATGGCGATCAATTCGTTCGCGTCTCCACCAATGTTATGAAGCCAGATGGTTCGCGCGCGGTGGGAACGGTTCTCGATCCCAAAGGGCGGGCCTTCGCGGCTATTCAGAACGGACAACCCTTCTACGGCGTGGTGGACATTCTAGGCAAGCCCTATATGACCGGCTACGAGCCGATGCGGAACGCTGCCAAACAAACCATTGGCATATGGTACGTGGGCTACCCCTTGACCGCGGTGGGTGATCTGGGCGAGCGCATCAACAATGCCAAAACCTCGACCATGGATTTATTGCGCTGCTCCACGCCGACGGAAGAGTCATCTTCAAGCCGCAGCGCGTCACTGCCGACGAAATCAGCGAGCGGCTAAACCGCTCCGGCGCAGCGCAATGGACGGTTATCTCCAAGCCCTTCGAAAAATGGGGATACACGCTGCTGGCGGCGTATCCCAAGGCCGACGTTGTCGCCAAGCTCCGGGTCATGCAGGCCGTTGTGGTTTCCTCTGTGTTGCTGGTTTCGCTGCTGGTGGTGCTGGCGCAGTACTGGCTGGTACGGAAACTCGTGGTCAATCCGCTCCAGCAATTGACCCAGATGATCCAGAACATCGCTGCCGGCCAAGGCGATGTTACCCAACGCCTGGAGGTGGCGGGCGCTTTTGCCAACGACGAACTGGGAGAAGTCAGCCGCCTCTTCAACCAATTCATGGATAAGCTGCAAGAACTGCTGCGCGGAGTCGCTTCGCACACCCATAAACTCGACAAGTCCAGCCAGCAGCTCCTCCAGGCCAGCGAGCAGATCACCGTCAATTCCGGCGAGACCGCGGCCCAATCCAACTCCGTCTCTCGCGTTACACAGCAGGTCAGCCAGAATCTGCAGAGCCTCTCTACGGGCGCCGGCGAGATGACGCTGACCATTCAGAGCATCGCTGGCAACGCCAACGAATCCGCCAAAGTGGCAGGCTCCGCGGTCAACGCGGCTCAGGCTGCCAATGCCACGGTCGCGAAGCTGGGCCACTCCAGCGCGGAAATTGGCATAGTCATTAAGGTCATCAATTCCATCGCGCAAAAAACCAACCTGCTGGCCCTGAATGCCACCATTGAAGCCGCCCGCGCCGGAGAAGCGGGCAAGGGCTTCGCCGTGGTCGCCAACGAAGTCAAAGAGCTGGCCAAGCAAACCTCCAAAGCCACCGAAGACATCGGTCACAAAATCAGCGCCATTCAGGCCGATACCAACGGGGCCGTCGCGGCGATCAGGATCGTGAGCGGCGTCATCCACGAGATCAATAATATTTCCGCGACCATCGCGGCCGCCGTCGAAGAACAGAGCGCCACCACCAACGAGATGACCCGCAATACCAGCGAAGCCGCCAGCGGGGCCGGCGACATCTCGGCGAACATCGGGAGCGTGGCTCAGGCTGCCGAAGGCACTTTATCGCGCGCGCAGGAGTCGCTCAAAGCCGCACAGGATCTGGCCTCCATTGCCGCCGAGTTAAGCAAGCTTATGGAGCAGTTCAAGATCGAGCGCCGCGACCGGCGGATCCAAATATCTTTGCCCGTTCATCTCTCCGCCGTCGATAGCAACGGCCAACCTTTGGAAGCGGAAGTCAGGACCATCAACGTGAGCCGCAAGGGAGCGCTTTTACAGGGCATCCGCGGCAGCCTTGTGCTGGGCGACCAGGTTTCCTTAACCCGCGCCAACAAGTCGGAACAGTTTTTACTCGCCTGGGTAGGAAGTGAAGATACCCCTGGCGCCGGCCAGGTTGGCGTTTCCGCCGTCGATCCTGCCACAACTTTTTGGAATGATGTAATCGAGACTCATTCGCAAGCGGAACGAGCTGGTGCGCAGGCCATATATTCAGCGACTTCTCAGACAAGGCCAAAAGCCAGGGCGCAGGGAGCTTAAACAAGTTTGCCCGCCATCACCGGTGCGCAGGGAAGGTACGGGCTTCCGGAGTGTCCTGCCGGGCTGCGGAAAGACTCTGGTTCAAGCTGGTTTGGGAAGGGCACGAGTTCCACTCGTGCCGTTAAAGCCGTTCAAAAGGAGTTCGCGCGTTAAGCGCCTGAGGTTGCTTTCGCGAGCAGCGTAGACACTTTCGGGCTCTGCCAGGGCGATCTCTGTCGATCTTCTCCGGCAGACCCCATCCCTCCGCAACTCATGGCTCCAGTGGAGAAACCACACTCTCTTCGCGCTGTGCCCGAGCCGCGATCGCTCGCAGCATACCGGCGAAAATCCAGCGATGCACGGGATAGAGCGCGTACCAGTAAAGCAACCCCGCCAGCCCGGCAGGGTCGAAGATCGCGGTTTGCCGCAGCACCGAACTTTCTTCTTGCTCTCGACCTGGCCCGTTGCCTTCGACTTCGAACTGCAGCCAGGCGCGGCCCGGAACTTTCATCTCCGCGGCCAGTCTCAGGCGGCGATCCGGCTCAAAGGCCTCGACTCGCCAGAAATCCAGAGCGTCTCGCGGAGCCGGCGTGTGCGGGTCGCGGCGGCCCCGGCGCAATCCCACGCCGCCTGCCAGCAGATCCATCCAGCCTCGCAGCCGCCACAGAAAATTCGCGTAGTACCAGCCGTTCGCCCCTCCAATCTCCCGCACCGGAGCGAACGCCGCCGCCGGCGGCGCGGATACTTGTACACTCCGCGAATCCACCAGCCTCGTTCCGAATCTAACTCCGCCCCACGTCTGCTGCGTCCCACCCGAAGAGAGAGCGTCCGACCACCGAGTCAGCGCAAATTCCTGGTCTTCATGATGCAGCGCCCTGCCGATGGCTTCTTTCATCCCTCTGGGCTTGATAGCGAAAACCTTCAATGCGGAGCCGTCTCGTACCAGGGTAGGATTGCGCATGCTATCCACCAGCTTGCGGCCAACGCGGGCATAAATCGGAGTGACCAGTCCCAGCCACAAACTCGAGAGTCGAGGGGTCAACACCGGCACCGGGATCATCCATCGCCGCAGCCCGCACTGCCGCGCATACTCTTGCATGATTTCGCCGTAGCTGACCTGGTCGGCGCCGCCGATTTCGAAGACCGCCGCCGCTTGCGCCGGCAAATCGAGAGCCGCCATCAGATACGCGATCACATCCTCTACGGCAATCGGCTGCGCCTGCACTCCCACCCATTTGGGACAAATCATCACCGGCAGGCGCTGCACCAGGGCGCGGATCATCTCAAACGACAGGCTGCCGGAGCCGATCACAATCGACGCGCGAAATTCGATGGTCGGAATTCCCGAGCCGCGCAGGATGTCGGCCACCTCCTGCCGGCTGCGCAAATGAGCCGATAGCCCGTGCGCTTGATCGCCCAACGCACCCAGATAGACGATTCGCCGAATTCCAGCCCCGCGCGCGGCATCGGCAAAATTCTGCGCCGCCCGCCTGTCTTCCTCTTCGAAGCGCCC